>ENA-UEPH01000598-UEPH01000598.1-human-gut-metagenome-genome-assembly--contig:-NODE-598-length-40890-cov-5.841472_pt1 | contig 40890 bp, 32 predicted proteins | sample MGYA00242891_ERZ507898 | MGnify/ENA primary metagenome ERZ507898 (study PRJEB26167, sample SAMN06115411) | human gut metagenome | host: Homo sapiens | place: China:Guizhou | collected 2014-10-15...
AGCAAATAAAAACAGAGTATATCTTAAAATTCTCATAGCTCCAGATTATTGTTGATTTTTTAAATGAATTTTGAATTCAGACAGTCTCTTCTTTATTTATTCATTTTGTAACTTAATGCGCCGGATGGGCATTTTTTTATTTGAGCGATTAGTTCTTCAGTTGTTGCGTTTTCGATTTTAACCCACGGTCTTTCTTGTGGATTATATACTTTGGGTAAGGTTTTCACGCAAATTCCAGAGTGTTGGCAAAGTCCGGGTTGCCAGATGATGGTTAATTCTCCGTTCGTGTATTCAATTTTTTTATCCATGTGCACGTTTATTTGATGTTAATACCTCTCATGACGATACGTCTCCATTCGGGATGCTTTTTTATGTAGGCAGCCACAAAGGGACAAAGCGGAACCAGACGCAGACCTTGGCGTTCAATGTCTTGGAGTGTCTTTTCCACGAGTTGGGAGCCTATTCCACGGCCTTCTAATTCCCGCGGGACCTCCGTATGCGTGAGATATATCTCACCATTTATTGATTTAATGTATTCAATTTTGGGTGTATAATTACCGATGCGAAATTCGTATTGTTGACGATGCACATCATCTTTTAATTCATAATCTTCAGTCATAGCCTTAAATTTTAAGTTTAATTGTAAATTAAACGATAGAACTATGAATTTTGTTTTGCTTTTTTGGCATTTTATTGTTTAACTGAAAATTTATTCTTAGTTTTAGTCTGGTGTCATGGTCCAAAATAATTTTAACTACGATAATACCTTTTGTCGTTTTGTGGATAATTGAATAGTGCGGGAGAATGAAAGGTTCTTGTATTTTCGAAGTATCTAAAGACAATAAGTGATGTTAATGCTATAAATTGATTTTGTTTTATGGATGAGGTAATAAAGAGATTTCGTGAAGGAAACCAGCGTGCTTTTGAAGAGTTATTCTGGTCATTTTTCTCGGCGGGTCGTCAATTTGTAAAGTCGTTTCAGGTTGATGATAGTTGTGCGGATGATATTCTTCAAGAGGTGTTCATTCATATCTGGAACAAACGACAAAGTATTGAAAGTGAAAATCATTTTAAAGCCTATTTTTATAAAGCCTTGCGGAATAATACGATAAAATATATTACTAGAAACAAGCATGTTTTGAATTTAGAGTGTGCCGAAAATAAAGAGAGTGAGGATGTTTTGTTGAAAATTACCGAGATTGAGTTTAATCGAGAGATATTACGTGCGGTTTCTCTGTTACCGGAGAAGCGTCGGGAGATCATTCTGTTGTCCATGTCCGGGATGAGCGAACAGATGATCGCCGACACACTCAATATATCTATCAATACGGTTAAGAACCAAAAAACGAAAGCTTACGCATCATTGCGTCAAGAGCTGAAAGATATTGGTAGTTTTATTCTTTTACTTGGGCTGTGAAGCCTGTTTCTGACGGTTTAGCGTGTTCGTGATTCTAGCCCGGATGTCGTCTCTACTGATTAATGCCAGGATTTGATCGGATTGTTCCGGGGTCCAGAATTCGTTTACTGACGGTACGGCAAAGTACAGGAATAGATCCATTTCATCTTTCGTGATATTACCGGATGTACTTTTAATCATCTCGAAAAGTTTGTCGCCCCCTTCTTTTGTCAGGTAAGTTGATACGGCTGTCTGGTAAAGCGGTAAATTATTGGCATTATTAAGGTTTAACGCTTCTAGTTGCTTGTTGACTTGTTGCACGTCATCGGTTGTTGCGGTGATCTGTCTACCAAGAATGCTACTATAATAGGCTTCGTATTTCTTTTTCAAAACTTGATCAATTTTCTCTCGGCCTAGTGTATTACGAAATTTCTCCACGTTTTCGGTGAGGAATTTTTCTCTTGGGGAGCCTAATCTGGCATGTTCGTCAAACAGGAACAGGCATTCGTCACATATAAGTTCTTCAGGACTCAGGGAGTTGGCGAACTCTTCGATCAGGGGAGTGATGTTCGTCGTGTACGTGTTCTGTAAAGCCTTCAGGTAACTGGCCGTTAGTTTTTTATTGTGTTCTCCTGCATTGTAGCGTTTCTGGAGTTGACCGAAGGCGAGTTCTGGATTGAACGACTCTTCTACTTTATCAATGAAGGCAAGACTCAGTACCCCGCCGGCGAACATGTGGATCAGATTTCCGTCGCCGTCCAGGATAACAAAGGTCGGGTATGCCTTGATCCCGAATTGCTCCTTGATAGCGGGACCTTCCTCGCCTTTTTCCGCGTTGGCTTTTATACTCACGAATTTTGGATTGAAATAGTCTCCCATTTCTTTCATCGGGAATATCTGGTCGCTCATCATCCGGCATGGACCGCACCAGTCTGTGTAACAATCTATAAACACGAATTTGTTTTCTGCTTTCGCTTTTGCGCACGCTTGTTGGAGAGTTAGATCCTGAAAATCGATCCCTTGGGCGAAAAGTGCTATTGATGCGAACACCATAGCGAGTGTTAAGATAAATTTTTTCATAATTTCTAATTGATAAGTTTTTTAACTCCTCTAATATCCGTGAACCGGGAAAAGGTATTATCCTGTTCTCTTTTTTATGCTGGAATAATTTTTTTTGAAAATAGGATAATACCTTTTGGCGACTTGTGGATATTGTCTATAAAATGCGATTATAACATGAAAAGGTATTATGAATCGACAAGGATTGCTTCACTGCTTGTAAAGCTTGTGATGCAGAATATATCAGAAAGCGAGAAACAAGAGCTGGCATCCTTGGTCAAGAAGTCGGGTATAGATGTTCAGGAGGTGATTGAAAAAGCGGTTTGTCAGGATATCGCTCCGAATGATGATGCCGATATCGAGGCCGGAAGAAAATTATGGAAATCCATTGAACGGGACATAAAACGTTCGGATAGACGTTGGGGACGTATGTTGTTGCCTTACGTGGCGATTTTTGTCGGGATGATAGGGCTTGCCGCATTCTATTTCATGTATCCGGGACAGTCTGCCGATCATGCAAGGAAAGAGATGTCTTTGTTGAAGAACGAGACGGTACTTGAATTCCCTTCCGGGCAAAAGGTCGTGTTGACCGAAGGAACAAATATATTGGATATTATTCAACAAAATGCTGCTGCCCGTGAAGTAAACCCTGAGCCCGAGAGCGCGGAAATATATAAGGTCAAGGTCTTGTGCGGGGCAACGCAAACTGTCACGCTTGAGGATAGTACCACGGTCGTCCTGTATCCCGGATCGGAGTTGCAATTCCCGGCATTTTTCTCTTCGAGAGGACGTGCTGTGAAACTTCTCGGAGAGGGATATTTCGAAGTACGGCGGGATTCGTCGAGACCCTTTACGGTGGAAGCCGAATCGGTTTCAATCGTAGTCTTGGGAACGAGTTTTAATGTAAGGGCATATCAAGGAGAGTCAACGATAGAAACCGTACTTGTGACCGGAAAGGTGATGTTAAACGGAACCGTGTTACAACCCAACGAGATGGCTATTTTTAATCGCAAGGATCAGCATATTCGGATCGAGCATGTCGAGGCTGATATCTATCAACAGCGAGCCCAAGGGATGTTTATCTTTGATAACAAGACGCTTGACGAGATTATGCGAGAATTTAGCTTGTGGTATGGATTTAAGTATAGTTTTGAAGACAGTGTTCTGCAAAATAAGAAGTTCCGGTTGAAACTTCCGCGGGCGGATAGTTTTGACAAGTTGATGAGCTTGATGGAGAAGACCGAGGAGATCCAATTCTCCGTGTCTGAGCAAGGAATAAAAATTATGGATGGTAAAAAATGATATCATAAAAGACCAACGATTGATCTGGATTCGGGCCGGAATTCAGATGTAAAGAACGGGGATAGAAGAGTAACGGGTTCTTCTTCTTGAACCGTGGTTCTAACCAAGAAAACAGTTTCAGAACCTGATAACCTACCAATAAATATGAAAAAAAAGAGACTAAAGTGTGCTTGGGGGAGTCCAGTTTTCCCCCAAAGGGGCAGATACTTGCTTGTTATTGCCGTGCTTTGTTTTACCGCTTTGTTTTCTACGCGGGTTTCTGCACAAGGTAACCGGAATATAACGATTAATAAACAAAATGTTCCGTTTGAGGAGATCGTACGCGATGTAGAATCACAGACGGATTATTCGTTCATGTATAGTACTGAAACCGTGCGGAATATCGGGAGTGTCAGCGTGAATGTGACCGATGTGACGATAAAGCATTTGTTGGATATCATCCTAGCCGGAAAACCCTGTACTTATCAAATTGAAGATAATGTTGTGATTATTAAGACTAAAGATCAAGTAGCACGGGATTCTGTCAATCGGAAGTCCGTGAAGATCAAAGGTGTTGTCATGGAGGTTGATGGGCAGCCTCTTGTGGGGGCTTCCGTCGTGATAAAGGGGCGAAATGTAGGCGTGATCACCAATGTTACCGGTAATTTCGAGATAGAGATTCCGGCAGGTCATGACGTGATTGTGGTATCGTTTATCGGAAAAGTTTCACAGGAGATTAATATTACCGGCAAAACGGAGGTGAAAGTGGTACTGCAGGATGAGGTACAGGCAATTGATCAGGTTGTTGTCACGGGTATCTTTACTAAATCACGTGAAAGTTACACGGGATCGGTAAAAACGATAACAGCCAGTGACTTGAAAGCATCGGGTAATCGTAGCATTATATCGCAGATCAGTAATATTGATCCGAGTTTTAATATTGCCGATAATATCGAATTCGGTTCGGATCCCAACCAGTTGCCGGATATCACGATCCGTGGGCGTACCAGTATGGATGTCAGCGTGCGTAACCTTCAGGAAGAGAGTAGCGTGAAAAGTACAGCAAACCTACCGTTGTTTATCATGGACGGTTTCGAAATATCCCTCCAACGAGTGATGGATATGGATGATGAGCTTATTGAAAGTATTACCCTTTTGAAAGATGCGAGTGCAACAGCCATGTACGGGGCTCGCGGTGCGAACGGGGTGGTCGTGATCACGCTTAAGCGCCCCGAAGTCGGTAAATTGAGAGTGAGTTATAGAGGATCAATTAATATTGAAGCTCCTGATTTTTCATCCTATAACCTGATGAATGCCCGTGAGAAACTTGCTTACGAGGTTGCGGCTGGATTACTTGATAGTAAGTATAATCCGAGTAATCAGGATTTGATGGAGCTTTATAACCGCAGATTGATCGAGGTGGAACGGGGTGTGGATACTTATTGGCTTAAATATCCTGTGAAAACAGGTGTTGGTAATCGTCATAGTTTGCGGATAGACGGGGGGGCGGATAATTTTAAGTATGCTATTGGGCTTTCGTATAATAATATTAATGGCGTGATGAAGGAATCGTCACGTAACACGTTGTCGGGGAACCTGTATTTTCAGTATGAACTTAAAAATTTGAAGTTCCAGAACGATCTGACTATTAGTTATAATAAGAATCAGAATTCACCTTATGGTAGTTTTTCCGAATACTCTATGGCGAATCCGATCTATACCCCGTATGATGACGAGGGGCATATAAAAAAACAGTTGGTACAGACTATAGCTCAAGGTTCCCGAACCCCGGAACCTGCCGGGAACCCGTTGTATAACGCGACTTTACCTTCACGTGATGATGGTAGTTACACGAATATTCAAAACAATTTTGCCATTGAATGGAGGATTACTTCTGATCTGTTTGTAAGGGGAAATTTTGGATTCACGAAACAGGATTCACGTACGGATAAGTATTTATCTAGGGAGCATACCAGTTTCGACACCGATGAATACAAGGGAGAAAATTCTAATATGCGTGGAAGTTACACTTACACGACGGCTTATTCATTTTCATACGAGGGAAGTCTGACGGTGAATTACACGAAGACCTTGGCTAAGGTTCACCAGATTTATGCCGGGTTAAGTGGAAATCTTGCGGAGGATAAAGATGAAAGTTATTCTGTTACCGGACGCGGGTTTTCTTCCCTAAATATGAAGAATCTCGGAATGGCGGGTGCTTATGCGTTAGGAAAACCGATCAGTACGGAAGCGCATTCCCGTCGGCTTGGTTTGATTTTTAATGTCAATTATACTTATGATCGTCGTTATTTTGCTGATTTTTCGGGAAAGATCGAGGGATCGTCTAAATTTGGGAGTAACGACCGTACGGCTCCCTTCTTTTCAGCCGGATTAGGTTGGAATGTACATAACGAGTCGTTTTTTGACTCGTCGAAAGTGGTGAATTTATTGCGTCTCAGGGCATCTTACGGTACGGTCGGGTCACAAAACTTCAGTTCGTATCAGGCGTTGACGACTTATCGGTATTTCGGACAGGAGAATTACAAATACTGGAACGGGGCATATATGATCGGGATGGGTAACCCGGATTTGTCATGGCAGAAGACAAAACAGTTGAACCTTGGTGTGGAAACGTCGCTTTTCAATGGTTTGGTACGGTTTAATGTAGATTTCTATAATAAACTTACCAACGATCTGTTGACCGATATTAATTTACCTACTGCGGCCGGTTTCTCCAGCTACAAGGCTAATGTGGGAGAGGTGCGTAATAGAGGGGTAGAGTTGGATGCAACTGTTTTCCTGATCCGGAATAGCGACAAGCATATTGTATGGTCCGTGGGAGGTAATCTTGCTCATAACAAAAACAAGATTCTTAAGATATCCAATGCTCTTGAATTTTTGAACTCGGAATTGCTGGAAGAAGCAGGACCGAATCCGAGTTTCCTTTATAAAGAAGGTCAATCAATGAACACGATTTTCGTGGTCCGTTCACTGGGTATTGACCCGGCAACGGGTTCGGAATTGTTCTTGAATAAAGATGGCGAGCGGGTTTACACGTGGGATTCCAAAGATAAAGTGCCTTTTGGTGTGAACGAGCCGAAAGTGAGGGGAAATCTTCGTACGATGTTTCGTTGGAAAGATATTTCGTTAAATGCCACTTTATCTTATCGTCTTGGAGGATATATATATAACCAGACTCTTGTTGACAAGGTGGAGAATATCACAACATCGGCAAAACGCTGGGGTAATCTTGACAAGCGGGCTTTGTATGGCCGTTGGCAAAATGCCGGAGATATTGTAAAATTCAAGAATATCAAAGATTTCAACACGACTAACGCTTCTTCTCGGTTCGTGATGAAAGAGAACGCGATCACTCTCAACACGCTGAATGTTAATTACGAATTTAACGAGGAATGGCTGAAAAAACATCTTTTTATAGATTACTTGTCCTTGGGATTTTATGCAGAGGATGTTTTTTACCTTTCGACGGTCAAGCAAGAGCGGGGACTTTCTTATCCTTTCGCACGTAAATTTTCGGTTTCGATATCGGCAAGGTTTTAATACTATAAATAATAATCAATCAGCATGAAGATGAAAAATATATACTTGTATTTACTCATTCCGGTGGCCTTGATTTTTACCTCGTGTAATAAATGGCTGGATATACAACCGGAACTTGAAATGCGCCAGACGGCTATGTTCGAATCCGAGCAAGGATTCAAGGATGTACTTACCGGGGCGTATATCAGGATGGCAACCCCGGAACTTTACGGGCTCAACACGACGATGAAATTACCCGAAATGATGGCACAGAACTGGACGATTCCATCTGAAAATTCATCACAGGCGGAAATCTATTATATCAGTAATTTTGATTTTACTCAAACCTCCACGAAAGATCTGCTTGAAAAAGTCTGGTTACAATATTACCAGACGATCATTAATATTAACTCGATTTTGGAGCATATTGACGCGAAGAAAGATTTATTTGCTAACGGGAATTATGAGCTAATCAAGGGAGAAGCGTTGGGGCTGCGTGCTTTTCTGCATTTTGAAATACTGCGTTACTGGGGACCTATTCCGAGTAAAGTGAAGGCCGGGGATAAGGCCATTCCTTACGTGAAGATGGTGACTAAAAATCCTCAGGAATTGCTTGCCGTGTCATACCAGGAAGTGATTGACAATATATTGACAGATCTTAATAATGCCGAACAGTTGTTGGCTAATGACCCGATTCTGACTTATTCCAATGCGATTTTGAATTCTCCGGATAACCTTCAAGGAGTCAATCAGGATTTGCCGCACCCGGAAGACGAATTCCATTATTTCCGTCAGGTGAGGTTTAATTATTATGCGGTGAAAGCAACGAAAGCACGCTATTATCTATGGATCGGCAAGAAAACCGAAGCCCTGGAGAACGCTCTTGTCGTGATTGATGCTCAGGATAACGATGCGAAATCCAAATTCACGCTTGGAAGTGATGCCGAAGCCAATAATGGTCAGTTGACGTTCCCGACCGAACAAATTTTTGCCGTGAACAGCACGCTGGCTACCCAGACTTTGACTCCTGTTTTCTTTAATTATAGCACGGCATACACTCAATCGGAAACCAGTCTTAAGACTGCTTTTGAAACTACGCTTCATTCTTCCGATATTCGTTACCGGAATAACCGTTTGTGGGAGAGTCGGGTTGTTCCTTTAGCGAGTGCGGCTTTTAACTATTTCAAAAAGTACAACGAGTCGGGTAGTACCGTGACAGCAATAACGGATATCCCTCTGATCCGGCTGGTTGAGATGTATTTTATCGCCACGGAATGCGGACGTGAAGATTTATTTAAAGTTTACCGTCTTTCACGTGTTCTGGATGCTTCTATTGATGGCACGTTGACGGATGCGGATGCTGTAAAGGAGCGTCTTGAAAAAGAGTATCGCAAAGAATTTTACGGGGAGGGACAAATGTTTTTCTTCTATAAACGTTACGCGTACGGTACGTTATCCTGGCCTGTGGCAAAAGAGGTCACCGAGGCAAGTTACAAACTTCCTTTCCCGGAATCTCAAATGACATTTGAATAAATTGATCTTAAATTATGACAATTAAAATGATAAAATACGGATTTTTATTTATGCTTTCCATGCTGACGCTTGTCGCTTGTAAGGAAAACGAAATTGAAACATTTGAAGACGAAACTTCCCTTATCTTCTTCAGGAGTATTTACAGTACGAACAGCAAAGATGCTCCTCAACTTGATAGCACTTCTTACTCCTTCTTTTTAGGGGGAGCTATTCAGGTAGATACGGTATGGCTTGACGTGTTACTCACGGGTATGCCCTCCGGTGAGGCCCGATCGCTTCTTATCGTGCAGTCTAATGCCGGGGAGCCCGATGCGGCCATTGCAGGAGTCCATTACGTGGCTTTTGATAATTCGTATGTTGCGAGTCGGATGGTTATGCCGGCAAACGAGGTCGTGGCCACGATTCCGATTATCATGACCCGTACATCCGAAATGGATACTAAGGAATTCCGGCTTGATCTGGAGATCATGCCCAACGAGTATTTCGTGCAAGGAATTAAAGACCGCACGAAATATACCGTCAAAATTACCGCTAAGGCAACAAAACCCGTTAAGTGGGATGCCCCTAATAGTTATAAGGCCACGTTCGGGGAGTGGGGACAGGAAAAGATGAGGTTTATTATCGAGTATGTCGGGTACAACACGTTTGATGAAGATTTAATCACGGATTACAGATATTATCTGCAACTTAAAGCACGGGAAAAGCTGGCCGAATTCGAGGCGCTTAATGGCCCGATTTACGAGGCTGACGGTACACGGGTTGAATTCCCTGAAGCAAATTAAACACTCTAAAGAATGGAAACTATGAAACAAATAATAATATATCTGTACGCGATACTGCTGGGTGTATCTTTTGTCGGTTGTGTGGAAGACACGGGTAATTATGATTACGAAGATCCGGCAGTTGTTGCACCGACCATAAAATCGGGAATTGAAGAAAATTATTCCGTACTTGTGTTGGAGGATTTAGTGATCGATCCGGCAATAGAAGGAGATGAATCCTTGTATGACTACGTGTGGTATGCTTATCCGGGAACAATCACCAGCAGTACTCCTTCCGACACGCTTAGCGTGACTAAAAAACTCGATTATACAGTCTCTTTGGAGCCCGGAACTTATCAATTGGTGTTTAAAGTGACGGATAAAACAAACGGGACCTCGGCATTCTATAAATCGAAGTTGGTGGTTGCCAGTTTCTTCAGTGAAGGTTACTATGTGTTGAAATATGAGAACGGGTATACGGATGTGGACTTTGTTGATCGTAACGGTTTGGTTAATGCGAATGTCCTTAAGGCTATAAACGGGGAGAGTCTTCCGGGGAAACCGATACGGGCAACTTACGAGTATAACCAATATTCTTATTACGTGTACGATGCAGAAGGAAACCGTACCCGAAAGAATCTACAACCGGCATATATGGTTTGTACGGATGACGATTTGGGAATTTACGAGGGTACGAGTATGAAACAACTCAAAAGATGGAACGATGCATTCCTTGAAGTGCCTGCCATCAAGAAACCTCAAGGAGTTTGGGCGAATACAAGCGGTTTTATGTTAATGAATAATAATGCTGTTCACTTCGAGTATATCGGTGGTGGCGGAGGTGGTGAATTCGGATACGCTTACCCGAACGAAGGTATAAAGCTTAATTCAATCGTGGCGGTCGGCAGTAGTAGTTGCTTGTGTTATGATGATAATGCCGGGGAGTTTGTCGGATATTATGTACAAAAACATTTTGCTATTAAGAATGCCATCGAATCGGCTTCTCCGCTTACCTTGAAACCGGTTGGAGAAGTATATTTTACCAATTGTGATTTGATTTATATGGGTGTGCAGCCTTATTCTTCGACTTCCAACGGTGGGACGTATGCCATTGTGAAAGATCGTGCCACAGGAGTGGCTTCTTTGTGGATAATCAATGTCAGTATCATGCAGAATTACTATGCCATGTACGATAACGGGTATCGCGGACGGACGATTCCGGAGTCTTTTGATGTAGTTAACGGTAAAGTCTTTGCAATACAAGGCTATGGCGTATTATCCACACCTCCCGCTTATAGTGGTGTCATCTACTATTCGAAAGGCGACAACGTGGTCCATTATTATAATCCGAGTAACCAGACAGAGAAGAAGAATGTGGTCACTATTCCTGCGGATGAAGAGATTGTTCATCTTGCGCACTCTTCCGATCCGAGTACGGTAACACCGGTAGATGAATTCAGTATTCTATCCAATAAAGGGGGAAATTGGGTGTTGCGGGTTTATCATCGGGAAGGTTCAACGCCCGATATTAACCCGACAGTCGTGAAAAGCTACACGGGAACGGGGTTAGCCAAGAATTTTATTTATAGGAATTCAGGAACTCGTATAACCTACTAATTGGTCTTTATATAACAAACGAAAAACACCGGGATATCATGATCCCGGTGTTTTGTTTTGAGTAAAAGAGAATGTTCAAAAATGACTTCTGACATAACTCTAAATTCCGATTATTTAATGTAGTTTTGTGCGAATTCACGTCCGGCACGCAGTGCCTTCAAGTTCATTTCTACAATATCAGCTCCTTTACGAGCGAAAATAGATTCGATACCTTTTTCCAAGTATTCGAACGGGATTTCGATAAACGGGGAGCCGGCACCCATCATCACGAAATTGCTGGCCCGTACGTTTCCGGCAGCTTCTTTTGCGATATTGTCAGCGTCGATAATTACATGATGAGGAAGAGCTTTTAATGTAGCCATTAAAGTTTCAACTTCCGGGTAATTGGGGATGTTGATAAATGGGGTCGCGTTCGTTACCACGTAACCGCCTTTTTTCAAGTAGGGTAAGTAACGTAAAGCCTCCATCGGTTCCACGGATAAGATGATATCGGCAGTTCCTTTGGCAATCAGATCCGAGAAAATCGGTTTGTCGGATATTCTCATGTATGACTGTACGTCTCCACCGCGCTGGCTCATTCCGTGAGTTTCGGCTTGCTTCATGTACAGGTTATTGGTAAGGGCGGCAGAGCCTAATGCTGCTGCGATAGAAAGGATTCCTTGTCCACCGACACCCGCTAATATAATATCTGTTTTCATAATTTTAGATTTTAAATTTAATAATTCTGTGATTAGGTGATTCTCGATTCCGTGATTATTATTATAAATATGAATCACGGAATCATAAATCATTAAATCACTGAATGTTTAGAGCAATTTATTTTTTCTTTTTTTTGGCGTCTCTGCTGGCTTTTTGGATACATACCCTTCTCGGAATGATCACGGATACACCCTTGTACTCGATTTCCTCGCGGATGATCTGGCACAATTCGTCATGGTTCTTCGGAACGGGAAGTAATACCCGGATGTGTTCCGGCTCAACACCAATTCCGCGACAGATTGCTTCCAGGTGTCCTAATGCTGAAGACTCTTGTCCACCCGTCATGGAGATAGATTCGTTGTCGGAAATGATGATCGTGATAGTTGATTTCTCATTTACGGCGTCCAGCAACCCGGTCATTCCGGAGTGCGTGAAGGTAGAGTCTCCGATCACCGATACTGCCGGGAATAATCCTGCATCGGCAGCGCCTTTGGCCATCGTGATAGAAGCACCCATGTCCACGCAAGAATTGATCGCCTGGAATGGAGGTAAAGCTCCTAAAGTATAGCAGCCGATATCCGAGAATACGCGAGCGTTCGGGTATTCGGCAATCACGGCATTTAATGCCGCGTACACGTCTCTATGGCTACATCCCACGCAAAGGGCCGGTGGACGTGGAACAACGATTTCCGGAACAGGAGCGCCTTCGATAGAGGGCAATCCGAATGCTTTAGCCACGTGATCCGGGTTCAATTCTCCGTCTCTGGGAAGAGTGCCGTCCAAACGTCCATGCACGCATTCTTTTTCAAGATAACCTTTTATTGCTTCTTCGATAATCGGGTAACCTTCTTCCAGTACGAGCAATTTTTCTGTGCTTGCAGCCAGTTTTGTAATCATTTTTCTCGGAAGAGGATATTGACTTACTTTAACTACCGGGTAAGGGCAATTTCCGCCGAATACTTCCATCAGGTAGTTATAACCAATCCCGCAAGCGATGATACCCATAGATTTGTCTGCACCGTCAATATATTTGTTGAAAGCAGAGTTATCAGAAGCTTCTTCGAATTTGACTTGTTTATCTAACAATAATTTATATCTCTTTTTTGCGATAGCGGGGAGTAATACGAATTGACGTTTGTCTTCCGGTAGACGCATTTCGTTTTCGGCTCTGGCGTCTTTCGTTTCAACACCTGCGCGGGAGTGAGCCAAACGGGTCGTGATTCTTAACAACACGGGAGTTCCCATTTGTTCAGACAAATCAAAAGCTGCACGTGTCATGTCGTATGCTTCTTGTTGATTTGAAGGCTCCATGATCGGAATTAAAGCAAATTTACCGTAGACACGTGAATCCTGCTCGTTTTGTGATGAGTGCATAGATGGGTCATCTGCAGCGATAACAACCATACCTCCGTTGGCTCCGGTGATAGCGGCATTCATGAAACAATCGGCAGCCACGTTCATTCCCACGTGTTTCATACATACCAGGGCTCTTTTCCCGGCATAGGACATACCCAAGGCCGTTTCCATGGCTGTTTTTTCATTCGCTGACCACATCCGGTGAACGTTGCGGGCAATAGCCTGTTTCGATTCCTGAATGTACTCCGTGATCTCTGTTGAAGGGGTTCCCGGATACGCGAATACGCCGGAAATACCTCCATCTATGGCACCTTGTGCAATAGCTTCAACACCTAATAATAGTTGTTTTTGCATAATAATAAGATTATTGATTTTAAGTTGTTTGTCTTGCTTGAAAGAAGCGACAGTTTGTCGCCAAGAAAATAATATCCGGATTATTCCGGCGGAATTTTCATAGTCCCCCGAATAATTTAAGCACGCCCACGATGTAGGCTAAAACGAAATAATATTCTGACGGTTTGTACATCGCACTAATATTTAAAACGTTTCCGGTTTTATTTCGGGACTAAATTAGTATTAATATTTTATAAGAACAAATATATCTTGGACAAAAGTTTATTATGGACTTTATAAACTTTGAACTTGAAGGGCAAAGGGGATGACGCTTTTCTCCTCGTAGGTTGCGGCTTTATGGCTTGTTTGTCAAAATAACTTTGGAAACCCACTTTGAATAATTCTTTTTTTATAATTTGTTTTATAGTTTTTTTGTATATTCGTGCCTTAGAATAGGGCAACTGATAGACACTTTTTACCAATTGATAATTGTTATGTTTGGACGATATAAGAGATCTTTTCCTGCTAAATTGAGTTTATATGTAATATCCTTTATTACGCTTCTCTCGTTTGTTTTGGTAGGAGTGTTTTATCATTATTCAACGGAAACATTGTCTCAAGAAGCCGAGGATAAGATCGAGAGTATGGCAGACCGGGCTAACCTTCGGGTGAGCGCGTTGTTGAGTAAAGTAGAAAAAATTCCGGATAATCTGGGATGGATGATTGTTGAATATGTAAAAGAGCCGGATTCTCTGTTTAGCATAACCCGCCGGATTGTTGAGGACAACCGGGAGATTTTCGGTTGTGCGATCGCTTTTGAACCTTATTATTTTCCGGGAAAGGGACATTATTTCGCACCTTATTCATATATGGATGGTGATCAGGTGAAAACCATCCAGGTGGGGGGTGATAATTATAATTACTTCGAGAAAGGTTGGTATAAAGGGGCTCGAAAACAACGCTACTGGAGTAAACCGTATCGGGATGCGGGCGATCCGGACGTGATAACCACTTCTTATGCCGTACCGGTTCATGACGAAAAGGATAAGTTAATCGCGATTCTTTCCGTGGATTTAACCAATCGTTGGTTGCGGGATCTGATTGATTCTGTGAAACCTTACGAGGGGAGTTACACGGTCATCATAGATAAAAAAGGGCGTTATATATTGCGCAAGGAGGGAGAGACCACGATTGGCAAGAATATGTTCGAGACGGCAAAAGAATCCCGTGATACGAATATTACCGTGCTGGTAAATGAAATGGCGGCTGGGAAAAGCGGTAGCATGATCGTGAAAGATGACGGGGTATTGTCTTACGTGTATTACACCCCGGTATTTGCCACGGATTGGTACATGGCAGTTGTTTGTCCCTATGAAAAAGTGTTTGGTAAATTGAGCAAGTTCAACATGTATCTGTTAATCGGTTTCGTGTCCTTGTTACTGTTCATTTATATTATATGTTTTTTGGCTGTACGACGAATTACTAAACCGTTGATGGTGTTTGCTTCTTCGGCCAGAGATATCGCGGAGGGTAATTTTAATACTCCGCTACCGGTTATCCGCTCGAAAGATGAATTGGGGGAATTGTATGATTCGTTCCTTTTCATGCAGCAACAGTTGACTGAATACGTGGATCAATTGCGGAGTACGACGACTGCCAACGAGAAGATTGAAAGTGAATTACGTATTGCTCATGATATTCAGTTAGGAATGGTTCCCAAGCAATTTGTACCCACGCCGGGAGCAGAATGTATTGATATTTATGCCGTTTTGCGTCCGGCCCGTCAGGTAGGAGGGGATTTGTATGATTACCTGATGCTAAATGAAGATGAATTCGGGTTCGCGATAGGTGATGTTTCCGGCAAGGGAGTTCCGGCTTCTTTGTTTATGGCGACAACGATCAGCCAGATGCGTTCTTTGGCCTTGCGAGATACTTCTTTAAATTATATTGTGAATCTGATGAACCGCAGTCTGATTCGGACTGAGAATCCGAGTATGTTCATCACGTTTTTTGCCGGGGTGTTGAATCTGAACACGCATCGGTTGAGGTTTTGTAATGCGGGACATCCTTATCCCGTGTTAATTGCCCCGGATGGCACCGTATCTTTCTTTAAAACAAATGATAATTTACCGTTGGGTGTGACTTCCGATTACGAGTATGAAGAACAGGAGTGTTATTTTGCGCCCGGTTCCCAATTGGTTCTGTATTCGGATGGTGTGTCGGAAGCGCAGAATGAACAATCCAGATTCTATAAAGTGGATCGTTTTTTAATTTTATAGCGAATAATGCCGATCTTGCTCCTCGTGAACTTGTTGAAAACGTGATAGCGAATGTTGATGCTTTTGTTGGGGGAGCGGAACAGTCGGATGATTTAACCGTGATGAGTTTCCGGTTTAAATCGAGAACAAAAAGCAGAGGGGCTTTATAGCCCCTCCATGAAGTGAAATAAGATGTCTGATTCACTTCGATCTGATCACGATATCCACACACTCAGCCGTGCCAAAAATTTTCTTGGACACCGCATGCACAATTGAAGAAGATAAGCAAGGGATAAATTGGGGATGAGCTGTCCCGTGGCGTTGGAATAGTCTATAAGCAATTCTTTTTATGATCCGGGATTCCGCTTTTTTGAAAGCGTTAAAAAAGCTTATTGCCTACTAAAATGGCGGTTAGGTGGCGGTTAGGTGGCGGCTAAGTGTGGGCTAAGTCGCCTAGATATGGCCTAAAAGTGAGACTATGGTCGTGTAAAAGTGCAGTTTATCCCAAATGTTTTCCTTGAAAAGGGGTAGTCATGTGAAAATAATTCGGTCTCTCAAATAGAAAATAGTCTATTTAAATGGTTGTTTGCCAATAACAAAGTTAATGATTTTAATTGAATTGCGTATTTTCTTTTCGCTTGTATTTTAATTTTTCGTCCAGAGTTGCCATGAGTGATCGGCTTGTAGTTGGAGCATTTGTAGACCGTTGCGGGTTTGGGCGCCTTGCTGCTGGGCTCGTTTCATGAATTCGGTAACGGCGGGATTGTAGACGAGGTCAAAAAGGTAGTGTTCTGGAGTGAGAAGATCGTAAGGGATGTCCGGGCAGTCCGTTACGTGGGGCCACGTGCCGACGGGGGTGGCGTTGACGATCAGGTGACTTCGGGAGATATACCGGGGAATTTGATCGTAAGAGATGTCGGAAAGGGTACGGGGGGTACGGCTGACCGTGATCACGGTAATTCCCAGCGATTCGAGGGCGTGCCTGACGGCTTTGGAGGCTCCCCCGGTTCCCAGAAGAAGGGCTTGCTCGGGGATACGGGGAATGAATTGTAACAGGGATTCTTTAAAACCCAGTACATCCGTGTTGTACCCGGTTAGGGCGGGGCCGGAGGGCGTGTGTTCCACTTTCACGGAATTGACCGCTCCGATGGCTTTTGCTTCCTCGCTGATATGATCCAATAAAGGAATGATTTTTTCTTTATAGGGGATAGTGACGGCAAAGCCTTTTAAATCGGGGGTGCTATTGATGATTTGTTGCATTTGTCGGATGTCTTCGAATTCGAAATTGACAAATTCTGCATTGATACCTTCCGCTTTGAATTTTTCTGTGAAATAGGTTTTGGAGAAAGAGTGGCCTAAAGGAAATCCGAGTAATCCGAAAAGATTCATAAGTCTGTAAAGTTTATAAAGTCCATAAAGTCCATAAGGTCCATAAGGTCAGTGGCCCCCTGCGGGGCGCCTTGTCTATAGCAGCTAGCTGCCTACAAACTCTGTCCGAGGGACACCCCAAACTTTATAGACCTTATGGACTTTATAGACTATTTTTTTAGTACAACAGCTAGTTTTTCAACTCCCCAGATGAGCAGGATGCCGATGATACACATGAGTATGGCTTGCCATATCAGGGGATCTGATCCGGTGGCTTGTTCGAAAGTTCCGGGGAGAACGTTCTTCTCGATATCGAAAGGAACCCCGTTGATTAATTCCGTGTCGGTAATTTTCCACGGCCAGATTTTATTCAGAGAGCCGACCATGAATCCGGTTAACATGGATACGGTCATACCATGATAATTCTTTAGTAACCAAGATAGCAAGTGTGAAAATGAAATGATTCCCGCCACGGCCCCGACCAAGAACGTGATTAAAACCGGAATGTTGAATTCACTGACGGCCGTGATGATAAATTCATATTTTCCTAATAACAACAGGATAAAGGCCCCAGATATTCCCGGCAGGATCATGGCGCAAATGGCAATCGCCCCGGAGAGGATGATAAACCACCATGTTTCCGGCGTGCTGGTCGGAGTGAGCACGGTAATCGTGTAGGCGAGCACGGCCCCGACAATTAGAGAGGTGATGGCGAATAAGTCCCATTTTTTTACCTCTTTTGATACCATGAGCGCGGAAATAATAATAAGACCGAAGAAAAAGGACCAAATGTAAAGTGGGTGTGTTTCTAGCAAGTATTTCATCAATTTTGCCAACGAGAATATGGATATGGCGATACCTGCAACGACGGAAATCAGGAAGTTCCCGTTGATATGCTTCCAGAATTCTTTCAGTTGGAAGCTTCCCAAAAGGCGTAACGCTTTTAAATCTATGGAACGGATAGAGTTGATTAATTCTTCATAAATACCCGTGATGAACGCGATGGTACCTCCCGAAACTCCCGGAATAACATCCGCGGCACCCATGGCGCATCCTCTCAACACCAGTAACAAGTAGTTTTTTTTCTTCTCCATGAATTAATTTTAAATTTTAGATTTTAAATTTTAGATTCCAGCCCACGGGCTGACGTTTAACGGGAATCTACGATTTATGATTTTGGATCTCATGAAATCACAAATCATAAATCGTAAATCATAAATTATAATGTTATTCGACTTTGAACACGTTGCGATGTTCGAAACGTAGTAAGTCAAAAACGGTTTTTACCGGGGTGAACGTGGATAAGGGTACTTCTACGAACAGCGTGTTCCAGTTGGCCATAGCCCCGTTCCATAAACCCGGAAGTTCTTGGACTTTGATATCTTTACCACCGAGTGATTTACTGGTAATAAATCCTTGCGTGTTGTCGATAAATTTCGTCAGGTCGTATTTTTTGCCTTTATAATTATAGGTACTACATACGATGTCTACCGGGTTGAAGTGGGTTGATTGTGTGAATATTTTTTTCTGGTTCCGGTCTTTCAGATTGACTTGTGCGCTTTCCACGATCATCAGACGTGTCGCGTGTTCACTGTCTTCGACCCAGAACGGACCACCTCCCGGTTCGCCCTCGTTCTTCACCATCCCGCACACGCGCAGTGGCCGATCGAGTAGTCGCTTCAGGTAAGCGGCTTTCTCTTTCAGGCTGGCGTGAGTTAAACCTTCTTGCGGTTTGTAGCCGAGGTTCTCGTAAATGTATTGTTCAATTTCGTTTAACTTCTCTTCCGTGATACTACTTTTTTTGTTCAGTATTTTCATGTAATCGAAAATACGGTTCTGGGTTTTCAATAGTACCCCGGCAAGAATTTTTTTGTATTTGATCGTGTCCGCTTTATTCCGGTCTGGAGCCACGTTGTCGATATTCTTGATGAATATCAACTCTTCTTTCAGGTCGTTGAGGTTATGGATTAACGCTCCATGCCCTCCCGGACGGAATACGATGTTTCCCTCGTTGTCTCTCAATAAATTGCCTTCCGAGTCGAGACTTACCGTGTCTGTCGCCGGGGACTGGATGGAGTAGGTGATATCGTATTTCAAGTTATACGTTTTCTGGTACTCTTTGAGAACGGATTTCATGAGAGCTTTGAATTTCCCGATATGTTCCTCCGAAACGGTAAAGTGCAGGTGGGCGACTTTGTCGTCATTGGCGTAAAGTGCCGCTTCAACCAGATGCTCTTCGACTGCCGTACGGATATGATCTTTGTATATATGAAAGTCGATCAATCCCTTGGGTGTCGCGTTGTAATTAAGCCCTTTTTCCGTCAGGATATATTCCAAGATCAGGATGAATTGATTTTTCCAAAGCAATTTATCCAGGTCGTGGCGATCTTTGTAAAGAGCTTCTTTCAGGTGTGGATAGAACGGGAACTCTTTTAGTTTCTCGAAAAACGAGAAAATACTTCCCGGTTCTTTGTCTTGTCGATATTTCAGGTAGTCCTCGTCACTACCGGTGTAGGTGTTGAAAAACGTGTTCAAGGCTTTGAACATGCGTGAAGCCGAACCGGAAGCCGGTACCATTTTCACCATTTTCAACGTGTTTCTTTTTTCCTCGAAAATGCGGATGAATTCATCAGCCTGCTCGTCATTCAGGCTATGGATCCCGTTGTTGATTGTTGCCGCATCCCGGATTTGCACGAAATCAAAACCCTTCTTGAAATTTTCAAGCTGGTTTTCAATTTGCTCGGGCTTAATCCCCCTGCGCTTAAATTGTTTGAGATCACTCTTCGTGTACATAATTCTAGGTTTGTAGATTTAGCAAATAATTTTGCAAGGTACGAATTTTAATTCAAAAAGCAATGAGTTGCTTTTTGAGTTACAGGTTGCAGGTTGAGCCTTTGGCTCTGCAGGTTGCAAGTTCGTGGGTAACTTATACGATGAAGACGACAATTTAATTGTCGTCTTCATCGTATAATTCTTCTTGATTCTCTAGTTCTGCCTCGAAAAATTCTTCGGCTTCTTCCATGAGGGTTTCAATATCGTCCGCGCAAAGTGGTTCTTCGTCGATCCAGTAAATTTTCTGGTTGTTATAAAAACCATCCATATCGCATTGGATAATACATTGAGGCTTTTCCGTGTGCACGACGTATACAAGATCCGGTGCTTCCTGGGAATTGTCTGCAATTAGAAATTTTGGTAACATGATGTTCTCTAATTTTTAAATTTACGTGGCAAATATAGAATATAATTGAAAATGGAGAATTGAAAATTGAAAATTATTTTAATGGTGAAATTTAGTGGGGAAAATAATGTATCTTTAGGGCGAGAAATGAAATAGATATGATTGCATCAAGTTTACTGTCGAATGTCGTTCCTGTACTGAAAAAAGATGATACTTGTGCTCAGGCGTTGGGATGGATGGATCTGTTTCGAGTGTCACATCTGCCTGTGATTGAGGGGGAAACCTATATCGGACTTTTGTCCGATGAAATCATGTATGCTCACGGGAGTATTAATGATCCGATCGGGAAGCTGGATATTCCCCGGGAAGCAACTTATGTTTACGAGGATATGCACGTGTACGACGTGATCGAGGTTGTTTCGTCTCAATTATTGTCGGTAGTACCGGTTTTGAACCGGAAAAACGTGTATCAGGGTGCGATTTTGTTGACGGATATATTGCATAATATTGATAAGTTGTTGTGCGTGGATGATCCGGGGGGGATCATCGTGCTGGAAGTGAATAAAATTGATTATTCTTTGGCCGAGGTCGCCCAGATCGTGGAGTATAACGAGGCAAAGGTGCTGAGTTGTTACGTGACGTGTAACCCGGATTCCAACAAGGTGGAGATTACGCTAAAAGTGAATGTCGCGCGTATAGAACCGATATTGGATACTTTTATCCGTTATCGTTACGTGATAAAGAATACTTTCGTGTCCGGAGAGGATTTTAATGAAGAGTTGAAGGACCGGTACGGGCAGTTGCTTCGGTATTTGGAAATGTGAATTTAAAATGTAGAATTTAGAATGGAAAAGCGTTAGATCTGTGTGGAGAGAATCTAAAATCAGGAATCTAAAATAAGTAAATCGAATGGGTTTAGGAATTAGGAAAGTAGCTATATACGGGCGGGTGATTCATGAGGATTTTTATCCCTATTTTAAACAGATGTTGCGTGATTTGAATGATCGTGGAGTTCGTTTAGCTTGTTACAAGCCGTTTTATGATTTTTTGAAAGAGAAGTGTCCGGCTGCGGATTATTTTCAATCCTTCTACGAGGATGAGATCGAGAAGGACACGGATGTTTTGTTTAGCGTGGGCGGGGACGGGACGTTTCTTGATTCGGCGGTACGCGTGAAGGATTTAGGGGTCCCCGTGTTGGGAATAAATAGTGGAAGATTGGGTTTTTTGGCTAATATAGCACAAGAGGAGATTCCACAGGCGATAAACTGGCTTTGTGCCGGGAAGTTCGAGGTGGAACAGCGGGCGCTGGTGAAGTTCGAGATCGAGGATAATCCCTTTGCATCTTTTAATTACGCTTTGAACGAGATTAGTATATTGAAGACCGAGCGATCTTCTTTATTGAAAGTACATGCTTATGTCGGGGACGAATATCTCACGACTTATTGGGCCGACGGGGTTATAGTGGCCACGCCGACGGGGTCTACGGCTTATTCGCTGAGTTGCGGGGGCCCGATCGTGGCTTTCGGTTGCGATAATTTAATTATTACGCCGGTAAGCCCGCACAATCTGAATATGCGTCCTTTGATCGTACCCGGGAGTGCGGAAATTCGTTTAATCGTGGAGAGTCGTTCGGGCGATTTTATGCTGAGTGCAGATTCTCGTATGCAAACTATGCCGGATAATCACGAATTATTTATATCTTCGGGCGATTTTAAAATGAATGTAGTGAAGATGCCCGATCATAGTTATTACGAAACCCTGCGGAATAAACTGAATTGGGGGGAAGACAGGAGGAATAAGATAAAAGATAAAAACTAAAAGTTTAGGGTTTAGAGTTGAGAAAGAGTTGAGAACTAAGTAATATAAAATAGGTAAATTAAATTTATTGGGATTGAGAAGTCATTTTCAATTTTCAATTTTCAATTTTCAATTGTATGAATGTAGAGAATGTACCGGAACACGTGGCGATCATCATGGATGGGAATGGAAGATGGGCAAAAAGTCGCGGTTTAGAAAGATGGGAAGGTCATAAAAAAGGAGTGGATGCGGTAAGAACGGTCATGGAAGCGGCCGGGGAAATAGGTGTTAAGTATTTGACATTGTATGCTTTTTCGATCGAGAACTGGAATCGCCCGAAGGAGGAGGTGGATGTGTTGATGGGGTTGATGGTGGATGCTATTCTCGCGGAGACGGATAACCTGATGGAGAAACATGTGCGTGTGAAGGCCATCGGAAATTTGGGGGATTTACCGGAGAAAGTGTTGCAAAAATTAAATGGGTTGATTGATAAAACTGCTTCGAACACGGGGTTGACAGTCGTGTTGGCCTTGAGTTACGGGGCCAGGTGGGAAATCTTGACAGCAGCCAAGCGAATAGCGAAGGATGTTGCGGATGGGAAAGTTGAAGATGTAGAGGCGTTTACGGATGCGGATTTTTCTAATTACTTGACGACCGCGGGGATTCCTGATCCTGATTTGATGATCCGGACAAGCGGTGAATGTCGGTTAAGTAATTTCCTTTTATGGCAATTAGCGTACACCGAACTATATTTTCTTGACAAATTTTGGCCCGATTTTGAAAAAGAAGACTTATATTTGGCCATTCGTAATTTTCAAAAAAGAGAAAGACGATTCGGGTTAACCGGAGAGCAACTAAAAAAGTGACTCAGATGACAAGAAAAATAACGTTTCTATTAATTTTTATATTGTGTGTTTGTGGGGCAAAAGCCCAAGAAGTTGCGGATACAACACAGCAAATTGATATTTTTTATTCTTCACCCAAAACTTACGAGTTAGCCGGAGTGAAAATAGTTGGTGGCGGTGATCATTATGATGATGTTTATTTAGCTCAATTGGCTGGATTATCTATCGGGATGTCCGTACAAATTCCGGGAGAGGCCATCACGAGGGCAGTTAAAAGATTGTACGATCAGGGATTATTTTCGGACGTGTCTATCGCTGTCGATAAGATCGAGGGGGATAAAGTGTATCTGGCTTTCTACGTGAAGGAACGCCACAAGCTTTCCAAGATCAATTATGTCGGGTTGAAAAAAGCAGAGGAGAACAAGATTAAGGAGAAAATGAATCTGGTCTATGGTTCGCAGGTGAATGATTTCATGAAGTCGAATTTGAAGATACAGATCGAAAAGTACTTGAAAGAAAAAGGGTATTACAACACGAACATCCGGATTATTCAACGGGATGACCCAGATCAGGAAGGACACGTGATTTTGGATGCTATCGTTGAAAAGCACAATAAGATAAAGATTGATAAGATCATTATTGAAGGAAATGAATTGATGAAAGATGGTCGTTTGAAAGCGGCCATGAAGAAAACCAAAGAGAAATCTCTTATGAATTTCTTCAAGTCAGCCAATTATATCGAGAAAAATTACGATGAAGATAAATTTAACCTCGTGGATAAATACAACGAGAAGGGATTCCGGGATGCCGTTATTCTTTCCGACAGTGTTGTTCAAATTTCTCCGAAACGGGTGAGAATTTATATTAACGTGCAGGAAGGAAATAAATACTATTTTAATAATATCTCTTGGGTCGGTAACACGATTTATGACTCCGAAACATTGAGCCGTGTACTGAATATCAAGAAAGGTGATGTATATAATAGTAAATATTTAGGAGAAAGAATGCAATCGGATGACGATGCTGTTTCCAACGTGTACCAGAATAACGGTTACCTTTTTTCTCGTTTGATTCCGGTGGAAACGATATCCGGAGAAGATTCGATAAATTTGGAGATTCGGGTGGTTGAAGGCCCCCAGGCTACTATTAATAAAGTAATCATTCGGGGAAATAATCGTACGCATGAACACGTGATTCGTCGGGAATTGTATGTTTATCCGGGAGAGTTGTTCAGTCGTGAGGATATTATCCGGAGTGCCCGCGAGTTGGCAAATATGGGACATTTTGATCCGGAACAAATAAAACCCGATTTGGCAAATACGAATGCGGAAGCCGGGACGACAGATGTCGTGTTTGATTTGGTTGAAAAAGCAAATGATAAGATCGAGCTTTCCGGAGGTTGGGGTGCCGGTATGATCATCGGTTCTGTGGGATTGACATTCACGAACTTCTCGATTCGTAATATATTTAACTGGGATACTTATCGTCCTCTCCCGCAGGGTGACGGTCAGACGTTCAGTTTGAAAGCCCAAACGAATGGTAAATATTATACCTCTTTCAGTTTGTCTTTCCGTGAGCCCTGGTTGGGAGGAAGAAAGCCGAATTCTTTGAGTGTGTCCATGTATTTCTCTCGTCAAACGGGATATTCAAGTAGTTACCGGAATTCCTATTATATGAGTAACACGTCTCAGATGTACGATTCACGTCAGTTGATGTTGACGTATGGTCTTAGCGTGGGATTAGGACGACGGATTAACTGGCCGGATAACTGGTTCACGATGTATAATGAGGTTTCTTTCCAACGTTATCAGTTGAAGAATTGGCCGTATTATATATTCAGTGACGGAAACTCCAACAACTTGTCTATCGCCACGGTGATCAAGAGAAGTTCTATTGATAACCCGTTGTTCACGAAACAAGGTAGTGAGTTTACTTTCTCCTTGACGTTGACTCCGCCTTATTCTTTATTCTCTAGTCGTCATTTCGAGGCCGAGAAGGATCAGGTTAAATACAGATGGATCGAGTATCATAAGTGGAAGTTCAGCGGAAAGGTGTTTATGCCTTTGACTCGTAGCGAGAAACGTCCGTTAGTATTGTACGCTTCAGCTCAGTATGGATATTTAGGTTACTATGATAAGAATAAAAAATCTCCGTTCGAGGGATTCGAAATGGGAGGTGACGGAATGTCCGGATATAGTTTGTACGGTAGAGAGTATGTCGGTTTACGCGGTTACGAAAACGGTTCGTTGACGAATGCCGGTTCTTCTTTCATCGCACCGAAGTCTTCAGACGCGAGCCTGTACTCCAAGTTCACGATGGAGTTGCGCTACCCGATCTCTTTGGCACAATCGGCAACGATTTACGCTTTAGGGTTCTTGGAAGCGGGTAATTCCTGGTATGAATTGAAAGATTTCGAGCCGTTCAACTTGTATCGGTCTGCCGGTGTTGGTTTGCGTGTATTCCTGCCGATGTTCGGTTTGCTAGGTATCGACTGGGGATACGGGTTTGACGATGTACCGGGACGTTCCGGAGCGGGTGGTTCACAGTTCCACTTCGTACTTGGACAAGAATTTTAAGGATGGTGTGATTGTTTGATTCCGTGATTTTGAGATTTTAATAAAATCATAGAATCATAAATCGCTGAATCACTAAATAATTTTGGTCTTGTTTGCATACATTATGTATGTAGGCTAGGAAAAGGGAATTTATTTTATTATTTTTGTTGATCATTTTAAAGACAAACATTATGAAGAATACATTGAAATTATTCGCTTTAGTAGCATTTATATTTGCTGCTTTTGCCGCTACTGCTCAAACAGCAAAACCGATCAAGTTGGGTCATCTTGATGTTCAAAAAGTTATGACTAGTATGCCGGAGTTTAAAAAAGCTCAACAGGATCTGGAAGCTAAGGAAGCAGAGATCAGAAAAGAGTTGACGTCAATGCATGAGAGTTATCAGAAATTGGCACAAGAATATCAAGCTAACGCAAAAACATACACGGAATTAACTCGTACTGCTAAGGAACAGGAGATCCAAGGGTTGATGCAAAGAATTGAGCAATTTCAAAGTTTGGCTCAAGAGCAGATGGCCAAAACTCAGGAAGATTTGTTGACCCCGATTATCACGAAAATTCAGAATGCTGTTCAAGCTGTAGGTAAAGAAGGTGGTTTCACTTATATTTTCGCTGCTACTCCGAACTTTGGTCAGGGTGCATTATTGTACACGGCTGATAATAGCGAGGATATCTTACCGTTGGTAAAGAAAAAATTAGGTATTCAATAATTTTATATATTGCAAGGAATAAAGTCGCCTGTTTAAGGCGACTTTTTTTTGCATTCTTAAGGAATAAAAGGTATATTAGCAGCTATAAATTAAAAATAACAGATTTATGTCTTGTCCGATCGGGGTGTTTGATTCAGGTTACGGGGGATTGACAATATTGAAAGATATTGTCAAAGAAATGCCGGAGTATGATTATATCTACTTGGGTGATAATGCCCGTACGCCTTATGGAACACGATCTTTTGACGTGGTGTACAAGTACACGCGGGAGGCGGTCGTGAAGTTGTTCGGTATGGGGTGCAAGTTGGTGATTTTGGCTTGCAACACGGCTTCGGCAAAGGCTTTGCGGACGATACAACAGGTCGATTTGCCACAGATTGCTCCCCGGCGTAGGGTGCTGGGGGTTATCCGGCCCAGCGTGGAGGCGGTGGCTGACTTCACTACGAACGGGCATATCGGTATTTTGGCTACATCAGGAACGGTTGCTTCCGAGTCATATCTGTTGGAGATCGCTAAAATACATTCAGAAAAAGGATTTAAAGTCACGCAGCAAGCCTGCCCCATGTGGGTTCCACTCGTTGAGAATAACGAGATAAATTCCCCGGGAGCGGCTTTTTTCGTGCAAAAATATATAGATATAATCATGCAGGCAGACCCGGCGATTGACACGTTGGTGTTGGCTTGCACGCATTACCCGTTGTTGAGAGGTGTAATTGATCGTTTTATCCCGGAAGGCGTTTCGGTCATACAGCAGGGTGAGATTGTGGCCCGGAGTCTGAAGGATTATTTGCAGCGTCATCCCGAAATGGAACGTGAACTTTCTCGTGGGGGGAAGGTTGAATTCCTGACAACGGAAAAGGGTGGAATGTTTGATAAAATGGCAGCTTTGTTCATGCAGGCGGAGGTTACTTCGAGGCACACGGAGCTGTGAAGTTTGAAATTTAGAGTGAAACTATTGAGTGATTGGCGATTCAATGATTAAGTGATTGTTAAAAACGTAGTCTAGTACAGCTGGAATCATCTAATCGGAAATCATAAATCAAAAAATGGGCCCCGCCTTGTGCGGGTGGAATCTAAAATTTTGAATCTAAAATTGTTAAGGTTTTATGAACGAGCAGGAAATGATTGAAGCAGCTTTCGATGATTTGATTAAATCTTTACGAAAGGGAACAACGGAAGAGAGCGTGAAACTGATCCGCAGGGCGTTTGAGTTTGCCAGGGAAGCTCATCAGGGAGTTCGACGGAAGTCGGGGGAGCCTTATATATTGCATCCTTTGGCGGTGGCGAAGATCGCGGTGAAGGAGATCGGGTTGGGAACAAAGTCTGCTGTTGCTGCTCTGTTGCATGACGTGGTGGAAGATACCGATTACACGGTGGAAGATATAGCCAATCTTTTCGGGCCGAAGATTGCTTCGCTTGTTGACGGGCTGACGAAAATTAGCGAGGCCATGGGGTCTAACACGACGAAACAGGCCGAGAGTTTCCGAAAGATGATCCTGACCTTAGCGGATGATGTGCGGGTGATTCTGATTAAGATTGCCGATCGTTTGCACAATATGCGAACACTTGATTCCATGCCCGAACATAAACAAGTGAGAATTGCCAGCGAGACACTTTATATATACGCTCCTTTGGCTCATCGTATGGGATTACACGCGATCAAAACCGAGCTGGAGGATTTGAGTCTGAAGTACGAGAACCCGGTTGAGTATCAAGAGTTGGAGCAACGAATTCATGATTACCGGGACGAGCATACCGGTTTATACCAGCAATTTATTGCCCCGATCCGGGAGCGCTTGACGGAAAGCGGGTATCATTACGAAATTACGGCACGAACGAAGAGTGTCTATTCTGTGTGGTCTAAGATGCAGCGTAGACACATTTCTTTTGACGAGATATATGATTTACTTGCGGTGAGAATTGTTTTCGAGCCAAAGGATAACCAGCCAGAGAAGTGGCAATGTTGGAATATTTATTCCTTGATTACCGATATGTATAGCCCGAAACCCGAACGTATTCGGGATTGGGTGAGCGTACCCAAGGCGAATGGTTACGAGGCGTTGCATTTGACGGTCATGGGGCCCGGTGGGAAGTGGATCGAGGTGCAGATTCGTTCCCGCCGTATGGACGAGATCGCCGAGAAGGGGTTGGCGGCACACTGGAAATATAAGGGTGATAATGCCGAGGCTAGCAACGAAGTCGACAAGTGGTTGGCGGGTATCAAGGAGATGTTGGAACAGCCGGGAACAGATGCTTTGGAATTCCTGGATGAATTTAAATTGAATCTTTTCGCCAAGGAGATTCGGGTCTTCACGCCGAAAGGGGAGATGCGTACCTTACCTAAAAATGCTACCGTACTTGATTTCGCTTACGATATTCACACGGAAATCGGGAACTCGTGTATCGGGGGAAAGGTGAATCACAAGCTGGTTCCCATGAGTCACCAGTTGCAGAGTGGTGATCAGGTGGAGGTGTTGACCAGCGACAAGCAGAAGCCCCAGAGTGATTGGCTGGACTTTATCGTGACGGCCAAGGCGCGGAATAATATACTCATGATTTTCCGGCGGGAGAAGAAAGAACAAATCCGTATCGGGACTACTATGTTCGAGAAGTTGCTGGAGGATATGAAATTGCCTTTTGGAACAGAGAATCTGAATAAAGCCCTGTTGCATTTGAAATTGCAAAATAAGGATGACTTGTATGTTAGTCTTGCCAAGGGGCATTTGGATATCGAGGATGTACGCAAGGCTTTGAAAAAGAAATCCGAGAATAAGTTTGTCAAGTACTGGAAGCTGCAATTCTTCAAGAGTGATAAAGATAAAGTCGCTCCGGAGAAAGAAGAAAAAGATAAGGTGATCAATGATATAGCCGAAGATGCTTCTGATTTTATTGTCGCACCTTGTTGTAACCCGATTCCGGGTGACGACGTGGTCGGAATGAAAATCGACGGAGATAAGATTACCGTGCATAAACGAAAATGTCCGGAAGCGATTCGCTTGATGTCCAGTCACGGGGATAAGATTGTTCCCGTGAAGTGGGTGAGTCACAAGATTATGTCTTTCTTGGCTATTATTAAGCTGAACGGGATTGATAGTATCGGGATCGTGAGTGATATCACGATGATCATATCAAAGGAGAGTAACGTGAATATGCGTACGGTGCATTTCGAGACGAAGGACGGGATATTCGAGGGAATGATTCATCTGTACGTGCATAATACTGCCGATTTGAACAACTTAATGATGAAAATTGCCTCTCTGAAGGGCGTGGAGAACGTTTCTAGAGTTGAGAATTTGGATGTCTAAATTAAATTTCGTCTAAATAGTGAGAATTCTTCGGATAATTATTGTAACTTAGCAATGTCGTAAATTGAATTAGCTTTGGACTCAATGGAAAAAATAAAGGAGACGGTAAAAGAGATTTTTACCACTTACCTGCAACAGAAGGGACATCGCAAGACGCCCGAAAGATACGCCATTTTGGATGAGATTTATTCTCATTCCGGACATTTTGATATAGAATCCCTGTACGTGTTCATGAAGAATAAAAATTACAGGGTCAGTCGTGCCACGTTGTACAATACGATAGATTTGTTGCTGGAATGTAAGTTGGTTATAAAACACCAGTTCGGTAATAATATCGCCCAGTTTGAACGTGCGTACAATAACCGGAAACACGAACATATCGTGTGTAAAATATGCGGGAAGGTGGAGGAGTTTGCCGATTCCCGGTTGGAAGAAATCGTGGAACATGTTGAAGAAAAATATGATTTCTCCGTTCATCATCACATGCTCTATATTTATGGTATTTGTCACAATTGTAAGTTGGCAGGTAAGAAATAAATATTATTTTTGCATGTTTGTTTTATAAAAAATAATATCAGATGAAAGTAGATGTATTGTTGGGATTACAGTGGGGAGATGAAGGTAAAGGTAAAGTAGTTGACGTGTTAACCCCGAACTATGATGTCGTGGCTCGTTTTCAAGGAGGGCCTAACGCGGGACACACGCTTGAATTCGAAGGTCAGAAATATGTACTTCGTTCAATCCCCTCCGGGATATTCCAAGGTGATAAGGTAAATATTATCGGAAATGGAGTCGTGCTCGATCCTGCTTTGTTCAAGGCTGAGGCAGAAGCATTGGCTGCATCCGGTCATGATTTGAGAAAGAAACTTCATATATCCAAGAAAGCACATCTGATACTGCCGACTCACCGTTTCCTGGATGCCGCTTATGAGGCAGCCAAAGGGGATGCTAAAGTGGGAACTACCGGAAAAGGTATCGGGCCGACATACACGGATAAAATTAGTAGAAACGGGGTGCGCGTGGGAGATATCCTGCATGACTTCGATAATAAATATGCCAAGGCGAAAGCTCGCCACGAGCAAATATTGAAAAGTCTGAATTTCACGTATGACTTGACGACTGTCGAGAAAGAGTGGCTGGAAGCTATCGAGTACCTGAAACAATTCCAGTTCGTGGATAGTGAGCATGAGATTAATCGTTTGTTGGATGATGATAAGTCTATACTGGCCGAGGGTGCGCAGGGAACCATGTTGGATATTGATTTTGGTTCTTACCCGTTCGTGACTTCTTCCAACACGGTTTGTGCCGGGGCTTGTACGGGATTGGGTGTTGCTCCTCATCGTATAGGTGAAGTGTACGGAATTTTCAAGGCTTATTGTACCCGCGTGGGTAGCGGACCGTTCCCCACGGAATTAGAGAACGAGATCGGGGAGAAATTGTGTGATCTGGGTCATGAGTTCGGTTCCGTGACAGGACGTAGACGCCGTTGCGGTTGGGTGGATTTGGTGGCATTGAAATATTCGATCATGATTAATGGCGTGACTCAATTGATCATGATGAAAAGTGATGTGCTGGACACGTTTGATACGATTTCGGCTTGCGTTGCTTACGAGGTGAATGGAGAAGAGGTGGATTATTTCCCGTATGATATTACGGAAGGTGTGAAACCGATTTATGTTGAGTTGCCGGGGTGGAAATGTGATATGACGAAGATGACTTCTGAAGATGAGTTTCCGGAAGAATTCAATAATTACCTTGCATTCTTGGAAGAAGAAACCGGAGTGCCGGTGAAGATTGTTTCTGTCGGTCCTGATCGGGAGCAAACGATTATAAGATACACGGAATAGGCATAAGCAACAGATTGGGATAATTTGTTTGACGATATAAAAGGGGGCTTCTATGAGGAAGTTCCCTTTTTTAATGAACTTATATAAACATTTTTTGAATATAATATACACCGATTCCGGCCAGGTAACCCAGGGTGGCGATCCACGTGATGTGTTTCATGTACCAGATGAAATTGATGCGTTCCATACCCATGACGACAACTCCCGCGGCAGAACCTATGATCAGAATGCTACCCCCAATTCCGGCACTGTAAGCCAGGAGTTCCCAGAATGTTCCGTCGGTGGTGAAGTTCACCAGATAGGGGGATAGGGTGGCATCCGTGTGAGTGAGCGGGTACATTCCCATTGCGGCGGCTACGAGAGGAACGTTATCAATAACCGAGGAAAGGAAGCCGATGATAATATTAATAAGATACACGTCGTGTAGTTTGTCATTCAGAAAAGAGGACATCCGGTCGAGTACCCCGGCAATTTGTAAGGCGGCCACGGCCATGAGGATTCCCAGAAAAAAAAGAAGCGTGGCGTAATCTATTTTTGAGAGAATGGAGGGAATGCGATGTACTTTGTCCGGGGTGATTTTTTTCTTCCGGTTATAGAGTATTTCCGTGTATGCCCACACGCATCCGAGGGCCAGCATGATTCCCATGAAAGGGGGGAGGTTCGTGAGTTCCTTGAAGGCAGGGACAAATAACAGGCTGGCAATTCCGAGGGTTAATATGGTTATTTGCTCGCTTCGGGAAATAGCCAAAGTCGGGTTTGTTCCCGAATTGAGTTGTGGTTGAGTTTTGCCATGTAACCAAAACGTGGAGATTACCAACGGGATGAACAATGAAACAAGGCTTGGGAGAAACAGATGACGGATGACGTTCAAGGAGGTGATGTTGTTGTTGATCCACAACATGATGGTGGTGACATCCCCGATCGGGGTCCACGCGCCTCCGGCATTAGCGGCAACGATAATGATGCTACCGAATATCCATCGTTCCTGTTGATCGTTGACCAAGCGGCGGAGTAACATGATCATGACAATGGCTGTAGTCAGGTTGTCCAGCACGGAAGACATGATGAACGTGATCAGGGCAATGATCCATAATAGTTTTCTTTTGTTCCGGGTCGTGATATGGCGCGTAATCAAGTCGAAACCTTCGTGCGTGTCAATCCATTCGACGATGGTCATGGCGCCCAGCAGATAAAAAAGAATCTCGGCGATATCACCTAGATGTTCGACGATTTCATTGTCTGTGTGTTGGATTAGCGTCCATAGCGAAATTCCCAAAAGGAGGGCGATGGCACTTTTATTGATTCCAGTTTGATGTTCCAGGGCGATAAGAACATAGCCAAGGATGAATATGGACGTGAGGAGTAAAATCATGTTCTACGTTATGAAGTTTTTTTACAGTATTGTATCCTTCATACGCAATTTTGCGTAGATTGGTTTATATTTGTGGTGAAGATCAGGTTTATAGTAAAGGAGGCATGATATGATGACATGGGATTTTTTCTTTAGATTGCTAGTGGCCGGGATTTTAGGTGCCATTATCGGCTTGGATCGAGAATACCGGGCGAAGGAAGCGGGTTTTCGTACGCATTTTCTCGTGGCCCTGGGAAGTGCTCTTTTTATGATTGTTTCCAAATATGGTTTTTGGGATATTCTTGGGGATACGGGGATCGGGTTGGACCCGAGTCGTATTGCGGCACAGGTGGTGAGCGGTATCGGTTTTTTGGGAGCCGGTACGATTATTATACAGAAGTTGTTTGTGAGGGGTTTGACGACAGCGGCAGGCGTATGGGCGACATCGGCAATCGGTTTGGCCGTCGGGGCCGGACAGTATTGGTTGGGGATTTGTGCCATGTTGTTGACTCTTTTGGGGTTGGAAGGATTGGGATATATTTTCCAACGAGTGAATCAGCGAAACGTGTTACTTGTTTTCACGACAACCAGTCAGGAGGTGATTAAACAGGTTACGGATGAAATAAACCGGAAAAAACATACAATCAGTTCTTATTCTACGGAATCGGCAAAGCTGGGTGATATGACTACTTATCGGGTAACTTTGGTAATTCGGACCCGAAAATCGGGGGATGAAGCTTTGCTATTTCAGTTTATACAACACCTGCCTGACGTGATGATGATAGGATGGAATAAAAAAAGCTACCCTAGGGTAGCTTTTTTATTCTAGTTTCCGTGTTTGGAATGTAGTTTCAGTCTCATCAGACGGAGATCTTCCTCGGAATAATCGCCGTCGAACTCTTCATAGGCATCCGCGATGTTGTCGGTTTTGGCTTCCATGAAGTAATCCATGATCTCTTGTTGTTGCTCGTCGTCAAGGATTTGAGAGAGATAGTAATCAATGTTGAGTTTTGTCCCGGAGAAGACGATGGCTTCCATTTCCTTGATCAGTTCCTCAAAGGTCAGGCCCTCGGCAGAGGCAATATCTTCGAGATCAATCTTACGGTCAATGTTTTGAATGATGTACACTTTGAACTTGGATTTGTTGGCAACCGTCTTGACAACCAAGTCTTGTGCTCTCTCTATTTCGTTGTCTTCGACATATTGTTTGATGACTTCAACAAATTCCTGTCCGTATTTTTGAGCTTTTCCTGAACCTACTCCCTGTATGTTGGCTAATTCTTCCAGCGTGATTGGATAGTTGGTACACATATCCTCCAGAGACGGGTCTTGGAAAATCACGTACGGAGGCAGATTGTTTTTCTTGGCAATCTTTTTCCGTAAGTCTTTCAGTATGGCAAACAGGGTGTTGTCGAGTGCTGATACTCCCCCTTTTTCCTGAAGTTTCTCTTCTGATTCTTCAAAGTTATGATCTTCCATCAGCATAAAATCTTTAGGTTCTTTTAAAAATTCGTGGCCTTTGTCTGTTAGTTTTATGACCCCGTATTGTTCAATATCTTTTTCTATATAATTTGCAATAAGTGCACGTCTGAATACCATGTGCCAGAATTGTGCATTCTTTTCCGATCCGACCCCGAAAGATTCCAGTTCGTCATGTTTATACGATTTTATTATAGAATCGGTTTCTCCGAGAAGAATATTTACAAGATGTTCTACCTTGAATTTTTCTTTTACTTCAAGAATAGAGTTCAGGGCATCGATTAAGTATTCTTTCCCTTCGAATTCTTTCTTGGGGAATAGGCAATTGTCGCATGCCCCGCAGTTCTCCTCTTCGTAGTTTTCACCGAAGTAGTGCAGAAGTACTTTTCTCCGGCAGAGAGAGGTTTCCGCGTAAGAGACGGTTTCCATGAGGAGTTGTTTCCCGATTTCCTGTTCGGCAATGGGCTTACCCTGCATGAATTTTTCCAATTTCTGAATATCTTTATAGCTGTAGAATGTCAGGCAATAGCCTTCGCCGCCGTCACGTCCTGCGCGTCCTGTTTCCTGATAATAGCCTTCCAGACTTTTCGGGATGTCGTAGTGGATCACGAAACGTACGTCCGGTTTGTCGATCCCCATTCCGAAAGCGATGGTTGCCACGATCACGTTGACTTCTTCCATCAGGAATTTGTCTTGATTGGCGCTACGAGCTGAGGCATCCATTCCTGCATGATAAGAGGCGGCTTTGATACCGTTCACGCAAAGGAGTTCGGTAAGTTCTTCTACTTTTTTACGGCTCAGGCAATAGATAATTCCTGATTTTCCTTCGTTGTTCTTGATGAATTTGATAATATCTTTTCCCGGATCAACCTTCGGGCGCACCTCGTAGTAGAGGTTAGAGCGATTGAAGGATGATTTGAATACTTGTGCATCAAGCATATCCAGATTTTTCTGGATGTCGTGTTGAACTTTCGGTGTGGCCGTAGCCGTTAACGCGATGATCGGGGCTTTCCCGATTTGCTCCACGATCGGTCTGATTTTTCGGTACTCCGTGCGGAAATCGTGTCCCCACTCGGATATACAGTGCGCTTCGTCAACCGCGAAAAATGAAATATGTACTTTCCGCAGGAATTCGATATTACTGTCTTTAGTTAAAGACTCCGGGGCCACGTATAATAGCTTTGTTTTGCCACTCAACACGTCCTCTTTCACTTTTAAAATATCACTTTTACTGAGAGACGAGTTCATGAAGTGGGCAACACCTTCGGATGCACTGAACGAGCGCATGGCGTCAACCTGATTTTTCATTAAAGCGATTAGTGGTGATATCACTATGGCCGTTCCCTCAAGCATTAGTGCGGGCAATTGATAACATAAAGATTTACCCCCTCCTGTCGGCATCAGTACAAATGTGTTATTCCCGGCAAGGACGTTCTTTATTATCTCCTCCTGGTTCCCTTTGAAGTTATCAAAGCCGAAATACTCTTTTAATTTAGCATGTAAATCTACTTGTAATCCCATTGTTTTTTTAATTTTCACACACCCCATTTCTACACGGGTGCGCAAATTTATAATTTAATTTGTTTTTACAAACAATATATTCTATAATAAATCTGTCATCACTCGTTTTTGACCTATCATAAAAAATGATACTTTTGTCCCTAGTAAAGTTATAGCAAAAAATGATAAGTACAATAGTTTTTTATTTTTTTTGCTATAAGGATGACTTTCGGACGAATATTTATAATTAAAGAGGCATGGTAGACATAAAATCGGTTGCACGTAAAGTGATTCAGGATGAGACAGAAGCTATTCAAAATCTGATTAATTATATTGATGACGATTTTGAGGCTGTTGTTAAATTAATTTATGAAACTAAAGGTCGGGTGATCATTACCGGGATCGGGAAAAGTGCAATTATTGCGACAAAAATCGTGGCAACAATGAATTCGACGGGTACTCCTGCCGTGTTTATGCATGCTGCGGATGCTATTCATGGGGATTTGGGAATGATCCGGGAGGAGGATGTGGTGATCTGTGTTTCGAAAAGTGGAAATACCCCAGAAATAAAAGTTTTGATTCCGTTGATACGAAATAATGGAAATAATAATATCGTGGCCATGGTGTCGAATACCGACTCTTTTCTGGCCAAGAATGCGCTTTATGTGCTGAAGGCTAAAGTGGAAAAAGAAGCATGCCCGTTAAATTTAGCTCCCACAAATTCAACTACGGCACAGTTAGTGCTGGGAGATGCATTGGCAATGTGTTTGATTGAATGTCGCAGTTTCTCTAGTCGGGATTTTGCGAGATATCATCCGGGCGGAAGTCTTGGAAAGCGTTTGTACACGAGAGTATCGGATGTTTATGACAATACAAACCGACCTTGCATCACTCGGGAAGCCGGGATTCGTCCCGTTATCCTGGCGATGTCAAAAGGACGTTTGGGAGCGGTGGCCATCGTGGACAAAGAAGAACGTTTGGAGGGTATTATCACGGACGGAGATTTGCGACGGATGATGGAGAAATATGATGATGTAGACGGGTTGATGGCAGCAGATGTCATGTCAAAATCGCCGAAAACGATATCGGAGGATGAACTGGCATACAACGCTTACCGGATGATGGAAAAGAATAGTATCACCCAGTTGGTGGTCGTGGACCGGGATAATCATTATAAAGGAATGGTGCATATACATGACATATTGCGGGAAGGAGTGGTTTAATTGATGATTTTAGATTTTAAATTTTAGATTGTATGTATGGTCACTTGAATTTAAAATTTAGAATTTAGAATTTAAAATTATGTAATCGTTATGATTCATGTAAAGTTATGCTTTGTATTGTTTTTATTGGCGTGGGTGTCTGTGTCTGAGGCTCAGACGACAAAGGTAAGAGGAAAAGTTGTGGATGCCGAAACAGGCGAGCCGATGCCGTTGGTGAGTATCATATTCGTGGGTACCACGATCGGGGTGACAACTGATTTCGATGGAAATTATAATATAGAGACGCGGGAGGAGGTCAGTGAGATCATGGCTTCATTCGTGTCTTACGAGCGTCAGACAGTGGCGATCAAGAAGGGTGCTTTTAACACAATTGACTTCAAGCTGGTTCCGATCGTGACGAACTTGGACGAGGTGAAGGTGAAGCCGGGGGAGAATCCGGCTCATGCTATCTTGCGGAACATTTCGAAGAACAAGAAGAAAAATAATCCGGCCGAGAAGGAATCATACAGTTACACGACTTATACTAAAATGGAGTTGGATGTGGCGAATATGAAGCCGGAGTTCAAGAACAAGAAGTTGCAGAAGAATTTCGGATTTGTGTTCCAGTATATGGATACGTCGGCCATCACGGGAAAGGCTTATTTGCCGGTAATGATTTCCGAGGCATCGGCTGATTATTACTATCGTCGTTCACCGAAGTTATCCAGGGAGATCGTGAAAGCCAGTCGTATTTCTGGTATCGAGGAGGATTATAGTCTAGCGCAGTTCACGGGGCATTTACACGTGAATGTGAATCTATATGATAATTATATCAATATTTTCGAGGTAAATTTTGCCAGTCCTCTGAGTGAACATGGTTTACTATATTATAAATATTTCCTAGTGGATAGCGTGCAGAAGGAGGGACGGAAAATTTATAAGATACGTTTTCATCCTAAAGGTAAGTCTACACCTGTGTTTGACGGGGAGGTGAATATTGATTCCACAACATGGGCGCTGGAATCCGCCCAACTTCGCATGACGAAAGGTTTGAACGTGAACTGGATCAAGGATTTGGCAATCGAGAATACCAACGAGTTAATTAATGATTCGACTTGGTTCTTGAAACAGGACAAGATTCTGGCGGATTTCACGGTACAGATGAAAGATTCTTCCAAATTGATCTCGTTTATGGGGCATCGGCAGATTGATTATTCGAACGTGAAGGTGAACGAGGAGATTCCGGCGGATATTCAAAAGCTGGATAATGACGTGATTATTAATAAAAATGTTCTCCAGAATGACGAGAATTACTGGCAGTCCGTGCGTCCTTACGAGTTGAGCGTGAAAGAGCAGAATATATATAATATGGTGGATTCGATTAAGAACGTGCCGCTATATAAGAATATATATGATATGATTCAGACCATTTTCCTGGGATATTATAATACAAAGTACGTGGGATTTGGTCCTTATTACAAATTGATTAGTTTTAATAAGTTGGAAGGTGCTCGTTTCCAGCTTGGTGTGAAGACTACGAGCGATTTCAGTAAACGGATACGGCTTTCAGGATACGGGGCCTATAGTACGAAGGATGAAAAATTTAAAGGTGGGGGGACGGTCGAGTATATGTTTAATAACCAACCAACCTCGAAGTTGACGATTAGCGGGCGGCATGACGTGTTCCAGTTAGGAGCGAGCGAAAATGCTTTCTCAACAGGGAATATCCTGAGTTCTATATTTTCAAGAGGGAATAACGATAAACTGACAATGATCAATTCGTTTGATTTCCGCTACGAGAAAGAGTGGTGGCAGGGGTTCTCGAATATTTTTGCGATGGAATACAGGCAGATGTTTCCCACGAAATATGTAGGTTTTGTGCGTCCAAATGGAGAAGAAGTTAGCCAGATTCGCACGACACAGTTCCGTTTGGGAACTCGTTTGTCAAGAAACGAGATTGTAGTACGTCAATCATTTGACAAGGCTTCGATGGGATCGGATTTCCCGATTGTGGGAATTGATTTGGTAGCCGGGTTGAAGGGTGTTCTGAACGGAAATTACGAGTATTATCGGGCTGAATTGTCGATAAAGCATGACGTGAATATTGCCCCGATTGGGTATAGTGATTTCATGGTATCGGGAGGAAAGATTTTTAACAAGGTTCCTTATCCTTTGTTGAAGTTGCATGAGGGAAACGCTACCTATTTTTATGATCCGTATGCTTTTTCCTGTATGAATTTCTACGAGTTTGCCTCGGATTTGTGGGCAGCGGTATTCTGGGAACATCATTTCCGGGGATTCTTCCTGAGTAAGATCCCGTTGATGAAACGGTTGAAATGGCGAGAGGTGGCTACCGTGAAGGCTTTGTGGGGAACGTTATCGGACAAGAATAACGGGAGTCTGGCAGATACCAAAGCGATCCTTTTATTCCCGGAGGGTATGTCTTCCGTGTCTAAGCCTTACATCGAAGCGGGTGTGGGTGTGGAGAATATTTTCCGAATTCTCCGTATAGATGCGATCTGGCGATTGACGCACAGGGGCGATCGTTTAGGGCAGAAAGTGGATAATTTTGCGATCAATTTCTCGATTCACCTAAATTTCTGATAATTTTCAATTTTCAATTTTCAATTTTCAATAGTAAAAGACTATCTTAGCGCGATAAAACTGTAAGATATGATATTAAGAGCTGAGGACTTAGTTAAAAAGTACAAGAGCCGTACGGTGGTAAAGGGGGTTTCCGTGAACGTGGAACAAGGGGAGATCGTTGGTTTATTGGGACCTAACGGGGCCGGAAAGACTACTTCGTTTTATATGATCGTGGGATTGATTAAGCCGAATGGCGGGCGGATATTCTTGGATGACACGGAGATCACGAAGGAGCCCGTGTATCGTCGGGCACAGCTTGGTGTCGGGTATCTGGCGCAGGAGGCTTCGGTTTTTCGTCAGTTGAGCGTGGAGGATAATATCAAGGCAGTTTTGGAGATGAGTAATTTACCAAAGGATTACCAACGTCACCGCTTGGAGGAGATGTTGGATGAATTCGGGTTGCAGCATATCCGGAAGAGCAAGGGTATCCAGTTGTCGGGAGGTGAGCGGAGACGTACGGAGATTGCCAGAGCGTTGTCGATCGCCCCGAAGTTTATCCTGTTGGACGAGCCTTTTGCGGGAGTTGACCCGATAGCCGTGGAGGATATCCAGAGTATCGTGATCAAGTTGAAAGAGAAAAATATCGGAATTCTGATCACGGACCATAACGTGCAGGAGACGCTTTGTATCACCGACCGGGCATATTTGTTGTATGACGGTCGTATTTTGCAGGCGGGATCGGCAGAGGAATTGGCTAATGATCCGGAGGTTAGAAGAGTGTATCTCGGAAAAAACTTCGAGTTACGCAGGAAAAAATAAAAAAACGGTCAAATCGTTTTGCTTTTCGTAAAAAAGCTATATATTTGCACCGTCAAAATAGCAAGCGGGCGTGGCGAAACTGGTAGACGCACTAGACTTAGGATCTAGTGCCGCAAGGCGTGGGGGTTCGAGTCCCTTCGCCCGCACTTGAAGAGATGGCCGCCTTACAATGAGGTGGCTTTTTTGTTTTGTTTTATCAATTTATTGTTTTATCATAAAGAAGTATGAATGTAACAAAGAACCAAATCGACGATCTTAATGCAACCATTAAGATTCAATTGGATAAGGATGATTACGCAAAGATGATGGACGAGGCAATTTCCGTTCAGCCTCTGGCAAACTAAGCTGCCGTCAGGCGAAAGTACGTGAAAGAGTAAGGAGAAGGGATATGCCAACAGATTTTTTCGGCCGTGTTATGGTCGTATTCAACCGATACGGTATGTCGATGCTCCAGGGCGCAGGCGTAAGCCTTAAGATTGCCCTGGTAGGTACCCTGG
>ENA-UEPH01000603-UEPH01000603.1-human-gut-metagenome-genome-assembly--contig:-NODE-603-length-40728-cov-71.886473_pt1 | contig 40728 bp, 29 predicted proteins | sample MGYA00242891_ERZ507898 | MGnify/ENA primary metagenome ERZ507898 (study PRJEB26167, sample SAMN06115411) | human gut metagenome | host: Homo sapiens | place: China:Guizhou | collected 2014-10-15...
GTGGTCAGCAGTTCGCCCTATACGGCCACGGTGTCCAACATCGAACAGTGCGTGCGCAACGGTGCGGGCGCCGTGGTGCTGAAATCAATTTTCGAGGAGCAGATTTACCGTCAGGCCGCCTCGCTCGACCGTATGGAAGGTTACGGCGACGCCGGGGAATACCTCGAACGCTATCTGGGTGAAGCCTATAAGGCGGAGTTGCTGGAGTTGGTTTCCGATGCCGCCAAGACGGGCATTCCCGTCATCGGCAGCATCAACTGCGCCGGCGCGGGCGACGCGTGGATCGAATATGCCGCGGCCATGCAGCAGGCCGGCGCTTCGGCATTGGAGCTGAATATCTTCCTGCTTCCGACAGATCGTCGGGCCTCGGCGCAGGAGATAGAGAGCCACTATGCCGGCATCGTGCGCAAGGTTGTCGCCGAGGTGACGATTCCCGTGTCGGTGAAGCTGCCGATGCGCCTTACGAACGTACTGTCGGTCGGCGACGCGCTGCTGGGCCGCGGGGCCGGCGGACTGGTGCTCTATAACCGCTTTTTCGAGCCGGACATCGACATCGAGAAGATGTGCCTGGTGAACGGCGATCCGTTCAGCGAGCCGGGCGAACTGCGCAACGTCCTGCGCAGCACGGCGTTGTGCGCCCATGCGCTCCCGCAGCTGGACATCGCCGTTTCGACCGGCGTCCACGACGGGGCCGCCGCGGTCAAGTCGCTGCTTTGCGGAGCGGCGGCGGTGCAGGTCTGCACGGCGATCCACAAATACGGCTACGAGGTGATCGGGGAGATGAACCGGTTCATCGACGCGTGGGCCGCCCGCCAGGGTTTCGAGTCGCTCGACGAATTCCGCGGACGCATGGATTACGGCTCCTCGGAGGGCGATTTCTACCAGCGCGTGCAGTACATGAAGTATTTCCCGCACGATACCGAGTAGACTCCGCGTCGTTTCGAACGCAAATCCCGGATGCCGGCAAAAGGCGTCCGGGATTTTTTTGCGGGCCGGTCCGGAGGCGTACTTGTCCGTGAGCGGGGCGTTTTGCAGGGCGCTGTGCGGCGCGGTCTCTGCAAAAGGTTTTCTTGCCCGGTGTTGCGCGGGGCGCCCGGGATTTACTCCGCGGTCTCCGTGTCGAACGCCGCGTCGAACATCTTCCGCAGCCGTTGCGGGTCGCGGATCACGCCGCGCAGTTCTTCGAGCCGCCGGGCGTTTTCCGACTCTGCGATCCAGAGCCGCAGGTAACCGCCTTCGGCGTATTTCTGCTGCAAATGTGCGAGACAACGGGCATACTGCTCCTCGCGGTCCAGTTCCGGACAGTGCGCCAGCCCGTACTGCACGGTGCGGCGGATGATCGTTTCGGGGTCGATCACCCGGTCGGCCTCGGCCACGATCCGGCCGTAAATGGTGCGGGGTTCGCCGTCCGACGAGGCGCGGTGGTCCTCCACGGCGTCGCGCATCACCGCGATCTGTTCTTCGGAGAACCAGCGGCGCAGTTCGGTGTCGGCCGCAAGAATGCGTCCGGCGTCGATGTGGTGCCGTTCGCGGCCGTTTGCGAGACCCGTGTCGTGATAGGCGGCGACGGTGTAAACCATGTCGGCGTCCGCGTCGTAATGTGCAGCCAGCTCAAGGCTCTGCGCAATGACCGTCCGGACGTGGTCCGTGCGGTGCGCGGCGTCGAAATCTTCGTATCTGGGAATGATTTCCCGTTCGATATATCGTTCGAGTTCCTTGTTCATGGATGTAAAGGTATGAAAAGTCTCTGAATAACCCTCCTGCCCTGCGGTTTCATTTTCATCCGCAGCGTCGGCGGGACGTGTGCGCATGAAAAGTCCCTCCTTATCAGGGGAGGGACTTGGGATTGCCGGACGCTGCCGGATGGCGTACCCGGGTCGTGACGGTTATTTCGCGTAGGAGACTGCCCGTGTCTCGCGGATGACTGTGATCTTCACCTGACCCGGGTACGTCATTTCGTCCTGGATCTTTTTGGCTATGTCGTGCGAGAGTCCCTCCGACTCCTGGTCCGAGAGTTTGTCGGCGCCGACGATCACGCGCAGTTCGCGGCCGGCCTGAATGGCGTAGGTCTTCATCACGCCGGGATACGAAAGGGCGATGTCCTCCATCTCCTTCAGACGCTTGATGTAGCTCTCCACCACTTCGCGGCGCGCTCCGGGACGTGCGCCCGAAATGGCGTCGCAGACCTGGATGATCGGGGCGATGAGCGAGGTCATCTCCACCTCGTCGTGGTGGGCGCCGATGGCGTTGCAGACCTCGGGCTTCTCCTTGAACTTCTCGGCGAGTTTCATGCCGATGATTGCGTGCGGCAGTTCCGGTTCGTCGTCGGGCACCTTGCCGATGTCGTGCAGCAGGCCTGCCCGGCGGGCGATCTTGGGGTTGAGACCCAGCTCCGAGGCCATGATGCCTGCGAGGTTCGCCGTTTCACGGGCATGCTGCAACAGGTTCTGTCCGTAGGACGAACGGTATTTCATCTTGCCGATCATGCGGATCAGTTCGGGGTGCAGTCCGTGGATTCCCAGGTCGATCGTCGTGCGCTTGCCGACCTCGACGATCTCCTCCTCGATCTGCTTCTGAACCTTGGCGACCACCTCCTCGATGCGTGCGGGGTGGATGCGGCCGTCGGTGACGAGCTGGTGCAGGGCCAGACGCGCGATTTCGCGGCGTACGGGATCGAAGCCCGAGAGGATGATGGCCTCGGGGGTGTCGTCGACGATGATCTCGATGCCCGTCGCGGCCTCCAGAGCGCGGATGTTGCGGCCCTCGCGGCCGATGATGCGGCCCTTGACCTCGTCGCTCTCGATGTTGAACACCGTCACGGCGTTTTCGATGGCCGTCTCGGTCGCCACGCGCTGAATCGACGCCACGATGATGCGCTTGGCCTCTTTCGTGGCGGTCAGTTTGGCCTCTTCGACCGTTTCGTTGATGTAGGCGGCGGCTTCGGTCTTGGCCTCGGCCTTCATGTTCTCGATCAGGATGTTCTTGGCGTCTTCGGAACTCATGCCCGAGATCTGCTCCAGGCGTGCGTTCTGTTCGCGCTGCATCTGGTCGACCTCCTCCTTCTTGTGTTCGAGGATTTGCAGCTGGTTCTGCATCTGCTCTTTCAGACGGTCGTTCTCGCGGAGTTTGTTTTCCAGTTCGCGCTGCTGGTTTTGCAGGTTCTGCTCGATCTGCTTGGCGCGCTGCTCGCTCTGGGCGATTTTCTGGTTGCGCTCGTTGACCTGACGGTCGTATTCGCTCTTGAGCTGTATGAACTTTTCCTTTGCCTGAAGGATGCGCTCCTTCTTGATCATCTCTCCCTCGGCTTCAGCCTCCTTGACGGCGGCTTCGCGGCGCTTGCGGATCGACGTCTTGATCACGAGGTTCGTTACGACCGCGTAGATTGCGACGGCGACCACGGCAGAGATTGAGGCAGCCAAAATGATACTATACATGGGTCTTTGCTTGTTTGTTTTTAGTTATTAATTAGGGTTTTAATTGTAGCCATAAAAAAACCGCATAGGATTCCTTAATCTTGTTTGACGAATCTGCCGATCAGTCATGTGTGGGGGCTCCGACAATCGCAATCTTCCAACGGTACGCCGTAACGTACTCCCCGTGAGGGTGGTAAGGCCTGATTTTGAAACGCCTTGAGTTGCCCCAATTTAGTAAATGTTCAGTTTCGCAAAGCTATAAGGAATCTATGCGGGTAGATTCTTGTATGTAAAAGAACGTTTTTCGAACGGTGCGTGTCGTTCCGGGCGGTTTCCGCCCTTTTCGCCCCCCCCCCTCTCGGCCTTCCGTCTGCGGAGGCCTTCGGCCGGTTACTTTTTCGGGTCGTTCAGATACGCATCTATTTCCGTGCCGATTTTTTCGAGCTGTCGGAGGTCTTCGTCGTCCACCTCCCGGCTCTGCCGCATTCCGACGTTCGCGATAGCGAATTTCAGCGCGGTCATCGACAGGTAGTCCTGGTCGTTCCAGTTCTTGATATTCTGTTGTTTTATCAGCGCGAGGTAGCTGTTCACCTCCCGTTCGGCAAGCCGGTACATCTCCTCCTTCCCGCTCTCGATGTTGAACGGATAGCTTTTGCCTGCTATTTTGAGGGTTATTGCCTGTTTTGCCATTTTTTCGTTTCGTTTATTCCGTCGTCCTCTTCTCCGGCCTTCCGGCCGTTTTTCCCGGGGCCGTTTATTCGGCCTCCTGCGTCGTCGGGGCCGCCAGCGGCTGGCCCAGCAACGCGATGCACTTGTCCACCTCCCGCATAAGACGGTTGACGCGCGCCCGCGCTTTTTCCCGGTTACGGCCTCCGCCCGCAAGCCCTTCGGTCAGCTGCATGCGCGCCAGTTCGGCATCCAGCTCCCGGACGCGCTCTTCGAGCGTGCGTTTCTCGGAGCGGAGCGTGTCGCGCTGTGCGGTCAGTTCCGCACAAAGGTCCGACAGCCTTTTGTGGTCGTCGATCAGCTGCCGCACGCGGGCTTCGATGTTCGTTATCACGCTCTTGTCGGCCATGACTTTCGGGTAAAGTTCCGGTTTACTTTTCAAAGGTACGAAAAAAACGCAAAAAAGCAAAAAATTATTTTGCGGCAATCTCCCCGTAGAGGTCGTAGTCGGCGGCCGAGGTGACCGTCACGTCGTAGAAGTGCCCGCGCAGCAGGCGGCGTTCCGAGGCGGGAATCAGGATCTCCTGGTCCACTTCGGGCGAATCGTACTGCGTGCGGCCGACATACCAGTCGCCCTGGCGCGAATCTATGATCACCCGTTCGGTGCGCCCCACGCGGCGGCGGTTGTTTTCGAGCGAAATCTCGTTCTGCAAGGCCATTACGCGCTCCGCGCGTTGCTGTTTGATCGTTTCGGGAATGTCGTCGCGGAGGTTTTCGGCCGACCAGGTTCCCTCCTCCTCCGAGTAGGGGAAGACGCCCAGCCGTTCGAAACGTACCTCGCGCACGAACGCCAGCAGTTCTTCGAAGTCGGCCTCCGTCTCGCCCGGATAACCCACCAGCAGCGTCGTACGCAGCGCCAGGTCGGGGATCGCCCCGCGCAGGCGGCCGATCAGTTCCATGGCCTCGGCCTTGGTGTGGCGGCGGTGCATCGACGCGAGCTGTGCATCGGAAATGTGCTGGAACGGAATGTCGAGGTATTTGCAGATTTTCGGCTCCGAGGCCATCGCCTCGATCACCTCGTCGGGGAACCCGGCGGGGTAGGCGTAGTGGAGCCGGATCCATTCGATGCCGTCGATGCGGCACAGGCGGCGCAGCAGCTCGGCGAGCATCCGCCGGCCGTAGAGGTCGATGCCGTAGTAGGTCGTGTCCTGCGCGATGACCATCAGCTCCCGGACGCCCTGCCCGGCCAGCTTGCGGGCCTCCTCCTCCAGCTCCTCCATCGGGACGGAGACGTGTGCGCCGCGGATGAGCGGAATGGCGCAGTAGCCGCATTTCCAGTTGCAGCCTTCCGAAATTTTCAGGTAGGCGTAGTGTTTCGGGGTCGTCAGACGGCGTTCGGTGGCCAGCGCCGGGTCCTCCGAGGCTCCCAGTGCACGGACGATGCCGTCCCACGTGCGTGCGCCGAAATAGTCGTCCACCTCGGGAATCTCGGCCCGCAGTTCGTCGGCGTAGCGTTCCGAGAGGCATCCCACGACGAACAGCCGTTCGATCTTTCCGGCCTGCTTGGCCGCCGCGGCGCGCAGAATCATGTCTATCGACTCCTGCTTGGCGTCGCCGATGAATCCGCAGGTGTTGATCACCACGACCTTGGTGTCGGTGCGGTCGCTGTCGAAGAGGACCTCGTATCCGGCGGCGGCGAGCCGTGCCATCAGATGCTCGCTGTCGACGGTGTTCTTCGAACAGCCGAGCGTTATGACGTTAATTTTTTTCATGGCCGAACAATGCGTTGACGAACTCCTTCCGGTCGAAGATGCGCAGCTGGTCGATGCCTTCGCCGATGCCGATATAGCGCACCGGGATGTGGAACTGGTCGCTGATGCCGATCACCACGCCGCCCTTGGCCGTGCCGTCGAGCTTGGTGATCGTGAGCGAGGTGACCTGCGTGGCCTGCGTGAACTGCTTCGCCTGCTCGAAGGCGTTCTGTCCCGTCGATCCGTCGAGCACGAGCATCACCTCGTGCGGCGCGCCGGGAATCACTTTGCCCATGACGTTGCGGATTTTCGTCAGCTCGTTCATCAGGCCCACCTTGTTGTGCAGGCGTCCGGCGGTGTCGATCAGCACCACGTCGGCTCCGTTGGCCTTGGCCGAGGTGAGCGTGTCGAAAGCCACCGATGCGGGGTCGGAACCCATCTGCTGACGGATCATCGTCGCCCCGGCGCGGTCGGCCCACACCTGCAACTGGTCGATGGCCGCCGCGCGGAACGTGTCCGCCGCGCCGATCCAGACCTTCCGGCCCGCCTTGCCGAGCTGCGCAGCCAGTTTGCCGATGGTCGTGGTCTTGCCGGCGCCGTTGACGCCCACGACCATCACCACGTAGGGCTGACCTTCGGTGGCGTCGAGCCCGAAATTCTCCGACGAGCCGTGCGCATCCTCCATCAGCGTCGCGATCTCCCCGCGCAGGATAGATTGCAGCTCCGAGGCGTTCATGTACTTGTCCCGGGCCACGCGCTCCTCGATGCGGCGGATGATCTTCACGGTCGTCTCCACGCCCACGTCCGACGAGATGAGCACCTCTTCGAGGTCGTCGAGCACCCCGGCGTCGATCGTCGACCGGCCCGCCACGGCGCGCGCCAGTTTCGAGAAAAGCCCTGTTTTGGTTTTTTCCAGCCCGGCGGAGAGCTCCTCCTGCTGTTTCTGCGCCTGCTCCCCGGTGGGCGGCGTATCCTGTTTCTTTTTGAAAATATCGAAAAATGCCATGTCGTAAGGATTAATCCTTTGCAAAGATACGAAAAATGCAGGACGGTTCCAAAACCGGATTGCGGGCAATCTGACAAAACGTTCCGACCTCCTGAAAGTGCCGTTACGGCACCAAAGATACGAAAAATGCAGGATGGTTTCAAAACCGGATCGCGGGCAATCTGGCAAAACGTTCCGACCTCCTGAAAGCGCCGTTGCGGCGCCGAAGATACGAACAAGTCGGATGGGGCCAAAACCGAACCGCCTCCGGCGCGAAAAAAGGTTCCGACTCCTAAAAGTGTCGTCGCGACGCCGAAGATAACAAGAAAGTTTGAAAAAAAGCGTTATATTTGTCGTATATACCTGTATTGATAATGATGAAACGAACCATTCTGTTGTCGCTCGCAGCGTTGTGCTGCGCCCTGACGGCCGCCGCGCAGGACCTGATCGTCAAGACCGACGCCGCGAAAATCGAAGCCAAAGTGATCGAAATCACGCCCGAAGCGGTGCGTTACAAGCGTTTTTCGAATCCCGACGGTCCGACCTACGTGCTCCCCGTTGCGCAGATCCATTACATCCAGTATGCCAACGGCGAAAAGGAGTATTACACCAAAACCATTCCCGCGACGCCGCTGACTCCGGCCACTCCGACTGTTCCAGCCACCCCGGCCACTCCGGCTGTCCCGGAAGCGCCGGCCGTGCAGCCTGTTTCCGGAGGCCGGTACGTGCTCAAACAGTACGAAATCGGCGAACTCTACGACCAGAACGGCATCCGGGGAGTGATCTGCCAGCTTTCGGACGACCGCCAGCACGGACTGGTCGTATCGCTCGATGAAATCTACCTTCACTGGAGCGAGTTCCGCAAGCCGGACCTGCGCCTTGCGGGCGCCGACAACCGCACCGACGGGGTGGCGAACATGGAGAAGGTGGCGCAGTACATCGCTGCGAACAACCTTTCGTGGGACGATTTCCCGGCTTTCAAATGGTGCCGCGACAAGGGTGAAGGCTGGTATCTGCCGGCCATCGACGAACTGCTGACCATCGGCCACAACTACAACGGCGGCACCCGCGTACAGAACAACCGCCAGGCCCGCAACAAGTTCAACGATGCACTCAAGGACGCCGGCGGCAAACGCATGGACCGCCTGGTCTACTATTTCTCCTCGACCGAGATGGACGAGAAGAACGCCTACACGACCCATATGGGCATCGAGCCTCCCTATGTGATCGAAATTCCGAAATACAACAAGTTCCTCGTGCGCGCCGTGCACAAGTTCTGACGCTGCGCGCAAAGACCGCAAAAAGACGGAGGTCCGCATCGGACGCTCCGTCTTTTTTGATGCCGGCTGTCGGTCAGATGCTTTCGATCAGCGTTCGCAGTTTCGGAATGATAATCTCCCAGTCGTAGTGTTCGCGCACATAGGCCGGGCCTTTTTCGCTCATTGTGCGCCGCAGTTCCGGATCGGAGAGCAGTCTGTGCAGTTTTTTGCGGAAGTCGCGGCCGTTATTATACCACAAGCCCGCGCCGCTCAGACGGCAATGGTCCTTCATCACCTTGCTGCGCCCGTTGACCAGCAGCGGTATGCGGCTCTGCATCCCTTCGAGCATCAGTAGCGAAAGGCTCTCCATCGGCGACGGGTTGACCATCACCGTGGCGTGCCGGACGATTGCGGTTTTTTCCTCGTCGGAGACATAGCCCGTGAAAAGAATGTCCGGCGAGTCGAACTTTCGGATCTCGTTTTCGAATCCGCCGACCAATACCAGTTTGGCGTCGCCGCCGTATTTTGCCTTGCAGCGCAGGAAGTAGGGCAGCAGTTTGTCCACTTTGGCTTTGGAGACGCGCCCCAAATAGAGCACGTATTCATCCGGAAGCTTGTATTTTGCCTTTACGCCGCTCCACTCTGCCTCCGGGGCCATTTCGATACCGCAGCCGACGATGCTGTTCGGGGCCAGGAACCGTCCGAAAACGCTGCGGCACAATTGCCGTTCGGCTTCGGTGTTGAATGCGATATGCCGTACCCGGGTGAACATCGGGGCGTTGATGCAGTAATAGAGCGGCTTGTCCGGGTGCGCCATCGGGATCAGCAGGCTTTTTTCCGGAGCGACGACCGATCCCAGAACCGCTTGGGGCGTGTAGAAGTTCGCGAAGATGAACGCTGCATATTCAGCCTTGTGGCTTTCGATATAACGCAGCAGGCCCGGGGCATGGGTCGCTGTCGATTCGTAGAAAGGCCGTTCGTTTTCAATCCCCGATTTCCACTCCGGGTGCAGGAAGGAGGCCGCTCGCAGCAGGTTCAGCTTTTTCAGGTATTGCCGGATACGGCGTGCGGTCTTGTATTTTTTGCGGAAGGGCCTGAATTGCTCCTGGTCGATGGGCTGCGGCTTGAAACGGCGTATGGTGACGCCGTTCCAGGAACTGACACCTTCCGTGTAATCCTGATCCGGGTGGTTGAAGGCCCGGATGGTCGTGGTCAGCACTTCGACCTCGTAATAGGGCAGCAGCCGTTCAGCAAGCATCTGGCAGTGAACTTCTGCGCCGCCGTTGATATTTTCGCCGTAACGGACGATGATGAATGCTATTTTTTTCATAATGAGTTATAACTTGCCGAACAGCGCGAGCCACTCTTGGCCGATGCATTCCAGATCATAGCGCTCTGCGGCCTTGTAGCAGTTTTCGCGCATTCGTTTTTGCAGTTCCTCGTCGGCCAGCGCGCGGTTCAGCAGTTCCGCATATTTGCGCAGACTGTATGCCGGGACCATGATTCCGCATTCCCCGTCGCAGGTGATTTCCCGGATGCCGGAATACGAGTCGAACGACACCGGAATGGCCCCGTACTGCTGCCCCTCCATCAGGCACATGGGCAGCCCTTCGAAGTTTGAAGTCAGGCAGACGAAGGTGGCCCGGCGGTAGAAGGGCGTGACATCGTATTGATAGCCTGCGAATTCAATCCGCTGCAATTTCAACCTGCGGGCCTGCTTCTCCAGATCGCCGCGTTCTTCTCCGTCGCCGACGATCACCAGCCGCCATTCGGGATTTTGCTGCTCGATGCGCTTCCATATTTTCAGCAGCCGGTCGATGCGTTTGTGACATCGCTGGAATCGTCCGGCGTAGAGAACGATCTTCTCTTTGGGCGTTTTCGCGGGTTCCTGTGTCGGCAGCATCGGATTGAGCATCGCGGTAAGGCGTTCGCGGGGGAAATCGCAGCCGGGAAGTCCCGACCGGCGGATCTCTCGTTCGAATTCGTCGCTGTAACCCGGGCATAGCGTCACGAACCGGTCCACGTTCGAGAGCACCCGGATGTACAGTTGGGCGTAACGTTGTTCGAGTTTGCGGGTTAGCCGGTAGGCGGGCTTGCGCAGAAGTGCGTATTCCAGCCTGCGCGTCAGTGTGGGGCGGGGGATCTCCGACGACTTCTTGTGCTTCAGGTCGTATACCTCCCAGAATGGCGTGTTGTGCAGGCAGAAAATGATTTTGGCCGTGGTGCGCGTCCGGATCTGCTCGAATGCGATGTCGGTGGTTGCTTGTATGAACAGGACGTCTGCCCGCTCTGTTTTCAGCGATTCGCAGAGAAAGTCGGTATTTCGGGCTCCCGAAATCCGTTTGGTGTCGGGCAGCGGACGGATGTCGAAGATTTTTCGCAGTTCTTCGGTAAGCAGTTCCGCATTCGGCTTCCAGGTATAGAGAAGTATTCTGAAGCCGTGTTTGGCAAAGAAGCGGCCCAGGTTGCAGGTTACGACTTCGGCGCCGCCTGCCGGGAATGTATAGTGATAAAAGGCGATGGTTTTGACCTGCATACTCGGAATTTAATGTTCAAAAGTAATAAATTATTTTGATATGCGCGACCGGCGGGGCTGAAAACACAAAGGGCATCCCGAAAGATGCCCTTTGTATTTAAGAGTTCGACTCTTAAAATACTTATTTCTTCTCCTCGAAGAACGCCTTTACCTGGTCGTTGGCGATGACGCCTTCCTTGAACATGTAGGAACCGGTCTTCTCCGACTTGACCATCTTGATGCACTTGGTGAACTGCTTACCCGTGCCGGTTTTCAGTGTTGCGACTACTTTCTTTGCCATAGAGCTTCTTTACTATTTGATTTCACGGTGAACGGTAACCCGCTTGAGGAACGGATTGTACTTCTTGCGCTCCAGACGGTCGGGGGTGTTTTTCTTGTTCTTGGTGGTGATGTAACGGGACATTCCCGCAACGCCGCTCTCTTTTTGTTCGGTGCACTCGAGGATGACCTGAACTCTGTTGCCTTTCTTTGCCATTTGTTACTCGTTGTTTTTAGTACACGCTTTTGGGTGCGGCAGCTTCGCGCAGAGCGGCTGCAAGCCCTTTCTTGTTGATTGTTTTCATGCCGGCAGCGGATACCTTCAGGGTAATCCAGCGACCCTCCTGCTCGGACCAGAAGCGCTTGGTTTTCAGATTGGGACTGAATTTGCGCTTGGTCTTGTGGTGCGAGTGCGAGACGTTATTTCCCACGATCGCCACCTTGCCTGTGATTTCGCAAACTTTCATTGTTTGATTGTTTTTGGTTAAAACCCGATTAAGGGAGTGCAAATATACAACCTTTTCGGCAAATAGCAAAAGCGGCCGTCTTTTTTTTCGGCCGGAGTGCTTATTCGGCCCGCATTTGCGCCATTCTGCGGGGATCGTCAGCGGAGACCGCGCTCCGGAGGGGGCATGACGGGCGGTTCGTTCGTGGCTGGAGGCGTTTAATTTCCGTTCAGGCAGTCGCGCAGCAGGCCGATGGCGAAGGCGCTGGCGCGGTCGATGATCTGTCCCCGGTCGGTTCCGCACTGTTTGAGGATTGCGACCGTCTCCCGGGGTGTCGCCACGGCGATCCACACCGTGCCGACGGGCTTTTCCGCCGAGCCGCCCGAAGGTCCTGCGATTCCGGTGGTGGCCACGCCGTAGTCGGCGCCTGCCGCGCGGCGGACGCCCTCGGCCATCTGGCGGGCCACCTGTTCGCTCACGGCGCCGTAGCGGGCGATGTCCGCGGGGTCGACGCCCAGCAGTTCGGCTTTTGATTCGTTGCTGTACGACACCACGCCGCAGAGGAAATAGGCCGAAGCGCCGGGCATGGCCGTGAAGCGCGCGGCGATCGAGCCGCCCGTGCAGCTTTCGGCTGTGGCGAGCGTCAGGGAGCGTTCGGTGAGTATTTTGTGCACCACCTCCTGCATGGTGGCGGTTTCGAATCCGATGATGTTGTGGGGGATGATCCTGCGCAGGGCCTCGAACCGGCTCTCGATTTCGCGGGCGACGCTTTCGCCCTCCACCTCGTAGGCCGACAGGCGCAGGCGCACCGCGCCCGGATTGGGCAGGTAGGCCAGTTTCAGGTACGGGGGCAGGGCGTTTTCCCACGCTTCGATGCGCTTGGCGAGCATCGACTCGGGCAGTCCGGCGGTGATCATCGTGCGGTGGACGATCTGCCGCAGCGCGAAGCGGGTCTTCAGGCGGGGCATCACCTCGTCCTCCATCAGGTGCTCCATCTCGAACGGCACGCCCGGCAGCGAGACGACGACGTGCCCGTCGCGCTCGAACCACATGCCCGGGGCCGTGCCGTGGGCGTTGAACAGCACCGTGCAGCACGCGGGGACCATCGCCTGCGAACGGTTGAGTTCGTTAAACTCGATGCCGCGTTCGGCGAGCATTTTCTCAACGTGCCCGGCCACCCGTTCGTCGTAGCGCATGTCGCTGCGGAACATCTCCGCGAGGGTCTTTTTGGTGATGTCGTCCTTCGTGGGGCCGAGTCCTCCGGTGATGACGGTCACCTCCGAGCCGGCGAGGGCGCGCTCCGCGGTTTCGATGATTTGCGTGCGGTCGTCGCCGATCGAGATTTTCTCGCGGACCACGATGCCCGCCGCATTGAGGTGTTTGGCGATGGAGACCGAATTGGTGTCGACGATCTGCCCGATGAGTATTTCGTCGCCGATGGTGATGATGGTTGCCTTCATGTGTGGGGTTATTTTTGTCCGGACCCGGGGCGGCGTTCCTCTTCCGATTCGCCGTCGGATGCCTTCCCGGCGGTCCCGACGGCCTCCGGGGCGGATGCTTCGGGGTTTTCCCCGTTTTGCACGGACTCCCCGGCGGCGCGCATGGCGGCCGGCTTTTCGGCCGCGGCGATCAGTTCGCGGCACACCGCTTTGACCATTCCGGGACCGTTGTAGACGTATCCGGTGTAGAGTTGCACGAGGTCGGCCCCGGCGTCGAGCATCGCCCGCACGTCGCCGGCCGACATCAGTCCGCCGACCCCGATGATGGGGTAGGTTCCGCCCGAACGGGTGTGGACGCGGCGCACGATCTCCACGGCGCGGTGCGTGAGCGGTGCGCCGCTGAGGCGTCCGCTGCCGATCTTTTCGAGCGTCGTACGGCTCGTGTGGAGTCCTCCGCGGCTGTGGGTTCCGTTGGTGGCCACGATCCCGTCGAGCGGCGTTTCGAGCAGCACGTCGGTGATCTGGTCGATCACCTCGTCCGACATGTCGGGCGAGATTTTGAGCATGATCGGCCGGAACTGGTTCTGCCCGCGCCGGAAGTCGAACAGCGGGTTGAGTATCTGAAGGATATGTTCGCGCGTGTGCGTCGTGCCTTCGCGGCAGGCGTTGTCGCAGCTGATGTTGACGGTGAAATAGTCCGCATACTGGTAGAGGCTGCGGAAGAGTTTGAGGTAGTCCGCCGGAGCGTTCTCGGCGGGGGTCGAGGTGTTCTTGCCGATGTTGCAGCCCACGATCACGCCGTCGTGCGGGCGCCGCAGGTGGCGAATGGTGGCTTCCAGTCCGCGGTTCGCCAGACCGATGCGGTTGATGATGGCATTGTCCTTCGGGAGGCGGAAGACCCGCGGCCGCGGGTTGCCCGCCTGCGGACGGGGCGTCACGGTCCCCACCTCGACGAATCCGAATCCCAGCGCGGCCAGTTCGCGGAACGCCTCGCCGTTGTGGTCGAATCCTGCGGCCAGCCCGATGGGGTTGGCGAAACGGATGCCGAACACCTCGCGTTCGAGCGCCGGATGCTCCACGGCGTAGCATTTGCGCAACAGCCAGCGGCCGCCGGGTATCAGCCCGATGATGCGCAGCAACAGCAGCACCGCGTGGTGGGCCTGCTCGATGGTAAGCGAGAAAAGTACGGGCTTTATGACTCTCCGGTACATGGTTCTTAACTGATAATCGCGGGCAAAGGTAATTAAAAAAGGGCGAATTCGCTAATAAAAAGCAGGTTTCGCCTTTTTCGGACGCCGGAGCGTGCGCAATCCGCGCCGTTCGTGCTAAAAATATTCGCGGCGGTAGGCGTAGTGGTCGCGCATGGATTCGAAATCCCCGGGCCGCTCCTTGAGGCTGCGGCTTTCGGACGCGATGTCGTACGCCCCGCCGATGGTCCGGCAAAGTTCCTGCCAGGAGATCGGCCGCCGGCGCGCCGGGGCGGCCTGTGGCGGATACCACCCTTCGAGCGGCAGGCCGAAACGGCGGGCCAGCGAGGCGACGGACATTGCCGTGGCGTTGGCCTTGCCCTGCTCGGAGTAGCCCGCGATGTGGGGTGTGGCGAGCAGCGCGTTTTCCAGCAGCGCCGGATCGAGGTGCGGTTCGTGCTCCCAGACGTCGAGCGCCCAGCCGAGACCGCTCCGGAGCAGGGCCTCGCCGTCGACCACCTCCCCGCGCGAGGAGTTTATGAGGATGGCGCCGGGTTTCATCAGGCCGAACAGCCGGCTGTCGGCCATGTGGCGCGTCGAAGCGTCGAGCGGCGTGTGGAAGGTGAGGATGTCGGCCTCGCGGGCCACCTCCTCCAGCGTCCGGAATCCGCACCGCTCGCGCTCCTCGCGCGGCGGGTCGCAGCAGACGACGCGGAATCCCCACCCTTCGGCATACGCTTTCACGAGCGATCCGACGTGTCCCACGCCCACGATTCCCAGCGTGCGCTCGGCGGGCTGCCAGCCCTGCGTGCGGGAGAGGTGGACGAGCGCCGCGCCGACCCATTGCAGTACGCCCCGGGCGTTGCAGCCCGCGGCCGTCGTGACTTCGATGCCGTGCGCCGCGCACCACGCCGTGTCGATGTGGTCGAAGCCGATGGTCGCCGTGGCGATCAGCTTTACGCGCGAATCCGCCAGTAGTTTTTCGTCGCACCGCGTGCGGGTGCGGATCACCAGCGCGTCGGCGTTGCGGACGTCGGCGGCCGAAATCGCCGTTCCGGGGAGGTATTCCACCTCGGCGAACGGCTCCAGAACGCCCCGCAGAAAGGGAATGGCGCTGTCGGCAATGATTTTCATGGTAACGGGTGTTTTTTTCGTTTTTCGTCTTTGAGCAAACAAATATAGGTAAAAAATAAAAAATGCGTATCTTTGCAATTCAAAAGCATGTTATGGAACAGAAAAACTTCGATCCGGACGGGGTCGGCGTGGACAACGGAACCTATTTCGGACTTCCGTTCGCTCCCGAAACGGCGGAACTGGTGCTGATCTCGGCGCCGTGGGACGTGACGGTCTCCTACGGGGCCGGAGCGGCTTATGCCCCCGACGCCATTATCGAAGCCTCGACGCAGCTGGATTTCCACGATCCGCTGGCTCCCGGCGTCTGGCGCCGCGGCATCGCCACGGCCGATGTGGACTATTCGCTGCTGGAGTCTTCGCAGCGTCTGCGGGCCGACGCCGCACGGGTGATCGACCACCTCGAAGGAGGCGGCTGCCTGGAGGACGACTATGTCGTGCGCAAGGTCCGCCGTGTCAACGAGGGGTGCATGTCGATGAACGCCAACATCGGGGCGCAGGCTTCGCGCTGGCTCGATGCGGGCAAGACCGTGGGGCTGGTCGGCGGCGACCACTCGACGCCCTACGGGCTGATCCGGGCGCTGGGCGCGCGCCATGCGGCGTTCGGCATCCTGCACGTCGATGCGCACTGCGACCTGCGCGATGCCTACGAGGGGTTTGAGTTTTCCCACGCCTCGATCATGTTCAACGTCCTGCGCGACGTGCCGCAGGTGACGAAGATCGCCCAGGTCGCCGTGCGCGACTTCAGCGAGTCGGAGGCCGCGCTGGCCGCTTCGTCCGGGCGCATCGCCACGTTCGACGACCTTTCGCTCGCGGCCGCCCTTTTCCGCGGCGAGACGTGGGATGCGCAGTGCCGCTGCATCGTCGACGCGCTGCCGCAGGAGGTCTACGTGAGTTTCGACATCGACGCCTTGACCTTCGAAAACTGCCCTCACACCGGAACGCCGGTTTCCGGCGGCCTTACGTTCAACCAGGCCGTCTGGCTGCTCGATACGCTCACCCGCTCGGGACGCCGTATCATCGGTTTCGACGTGGTGGAGGTGTGCCCCGCGCCCGACGAGCGGATCGACGCCATCACGGGCGCCCGCATGCTCTGGAAACTCTGCGGGCAGACCCTCAAGTCAAACGAATCATAAAACGACCGATAGATGCGACTTTTTTCGATGTACCGCTGGGTTCGCCAGCGACACATGATGGGGCTTCGGGGCCGCAACTTCCTGGAAGCGCCCTGGGCCGGAGGCGTGGTGCTGCTGGTGTGCGTGATCGCCGCCATGCTGCTGGCCAATCTCCCCGCGACCAAACTCTATTACCACCACCTGCTGGAGACCGACCTTTCGCTGATGGTCCATTCCCCGGACGGTGTGATCGACTGGATCTTCCCGCGGGGCATGACCGTCGAGAAGTTCATCAACGACGGGCTGATGGTGATTTTCTTCTTTGCCGTGGGGCTTGAGATCAAGCGCGAGATCGTCTGCGGGCAGCTTTCGTCCGCGCGCCGGGCCATCCTTCCGGTGCTGGCCGCTGCGGGCGGCATGCTGGTCCCGGCGATTTTCTTCACGGCGTTCAACCACGGCACGATGGCCGCAAACGGCTGGGGAATCCCCACCGCCACGGACATCGCCTTCGCCATAGGCATCCTCTCGATGCTGGGCAACCGCGTCCCCGTGTCGCTCAAAATCTTCCTCACGGCGCTGGCCGTCGCCGACGACCTGGGGGCCATTCTGGTCATCGCGCTTTTCTATGGCGGCAAGGTGCAGATCACCTGCCTGCTGGTGGCGCTGGTCATCATGCTGGGGGTCTACTTTATGAAGCAGATGGGCGAGAAGCGCATGTTCTCCTATCTGGTCCCGGCCTTCGTGGTCTGGGGGCTGTTCTATTACTCGGGCGTCCACTCGACCATCTCGGGCGTGGCGATGGCGCTGCTGATCCCGATGGAGCCGCGTTACAGCAAGGAGTATTTCGCCCATAAGATGCGATGGCTCAATGCGCTGATGCTCCGCGCCGCCTCGCACGAGGACTTCCCCAACGAGGAGCAGCGGTTCTACCTGCGGCGCATGCACGACCTGTCGTCCAACTCGGTGGGCATGAGCTACCGTCTGGAGCACGGACTGGCGCCCTACGTCACGTTCCTGATCATGCCGGTCTTCGCGCTGGCCAACGCCGGCGTCGAGATCACGTCGCTCGAATACCTCAATATTTTCCACTATTCGCCCGAAATCGGATCAATCGGCATGGGCGTCTTCTTCGGTCTTGTCCTCGGCAAGCCGCTGGGCATCTTCCTTGCCAGCTGGGGAGCCGTGAGGACGGGTCTTGCGGAGCTGCCCGAGGGGGCGACGTGGCGCATGCTGCTGGCCGTGGCCTGCCTGGGCGGTATCGGGTTCACGATGTCGCTGTTCGTCGATTCGCTGGCCTTCACCGACCCCGATCTGGTCGACCGCGGCAAGATCGCGATCCTGATGGGTTCGCTGGCCGCCGCCGTCGTGGGGTGCCTGCTGATCCTGATCTTTTCGGGAAAAAACCGCCGGACCCGGCAGGGCGGGCGGTAGGCATCCGCCGCGCAGGCGGCGTTTGCCGGAAATGGCGTCCGGTCCGGACCCGTGCGGCCGGAACAGATTTATTTGCTTCTGCCGGTGCCTTGCACTATCTTTGCAAAAAAGATTCGATAATGATGAAAAAGACCTTCCCGATCCTCCCGGCCCTCGTGCTGCTGCTGGCCGGAGCCTGCTCGAAAAATTCGGGCGGAGGCGGCGTGAAATTCCGGAACGATACCGATTCGGTGGCCTACGTTATCGGCATGAACGTGGGCGCGAACCTGCTGAAAATGGATTCGACGATCAATGTGAACGCCGTTTGCGAAGGCATCCGCGACATGTTCCGCGGCAATCCCAGACTCTCGGCGGCCGATGCCGAGACGTTCTATCTGAGCTACGTGAACTACGCCCTTCCCGAGAAGGCGCGCGCCTATGAGGAGCAGTTCCTCCTCGACATCGCCAAGTCGAACCGCTCCTATGCCCGCACGTCGTCGGGCGTGACCTACACCGTTACGGACGTCGGGGATCAGAATCAGGTTCCCACTTCCGAGCGCGACAGCGTGGCCCTGCGGTGGGTGATCCGCACGGCGGCGGGCGACGAGATCACCTCCTCCTACGAGCGGGGCGATACGGTGCGTTCGCTGGTCCGCAACCTGCGGCGCGGGGTGCAGGAGAGCGTGAAGCTCATCGGCAAGGGCGGCAAGATCAACGCCTGGATGCCTTCGTCGGCAGCCTACGGCGCCGAGGGCGACAAGGAACTGGGCGTGGCTCCCAATGCGACGCTCTATTTCGAGATCGAACTCGTCGACCTCGACAAGTATACGACCCGGTCGCGGCGGCGTTGACGGTCCGTTCGGCGGCGCCGGTTCCGCGGCCGGATCGTCCGGCCGCGGGGATTTCGCCAAAATAGTTGCTCGGAATCATTTCGTTAACAAAATTTTTATATCTTTGCGGGGAATAAGCCCGCGCTTTGATAGGCGGCGCCTCGGCAGAGCCGGATAAATTCGCCTCTGCTCCCGGTTTGCACTGTCTTTGCGCGTGCGACGGCGACAATATAAAGGAAACATCAAACATAGTGAAAACAACAATGAAAAAAATCTTTTTTGCTGCGGCGCTCGCGGGTGCCGCAATGCTCGCCTCCTGCGGAGGAAACAAGGGCGGGGTACAGCTGGGCAGTCTGTCCGAGTTCGACTCTCTGTCGTATTCGCTCGGAGCCAACATCGGCTATGGCATGAGCTACGAAATGAAGGATATTCCGTTCGATTTCAAGGCTGTGGACAAGGGTGTCCGGGAAGGCGCTCTGGGCAAGGCCACCCAGGAGCACGACAAGTCGCTCGATATGCTGCGCGAATATTTTATGACCAAGCGCGGCGAGCGTGCGCAGGCCGTGGCGCAGAAGCGCGCCGAGGCGGACAGCGTGCGCCTGGCCGGCGGCGACACGACCAAGGTGGAGTATCCCGCGGCCGATCCCGACATGTTCGAGAGCGAGGAGGAGCGTACCGAGATCTCCTATGCCTTCGGTAACGACATCGGTTACAACATCGCACAGAGCGGCATGCCCATTCAGCTGGTCTGGATCGGCGAGGCCATGCAGAACGTGCGCGACAACAACGCCAAGATGACCGAGGACGAGGTGAACCAGTACTTGCAGTACTACTTCATGGTGAAGCGTCCGGCCGAGAACGCCGAGGCTTCGAAGGCGTGGCTGGAGAAGACGGAGAAGAAGTCGGGCGTGAAGAAGACCGAGTCGGGCCTGCTCTATAAGGTTACCGACGCCGGCGACGCTTCGGTGATGCCCAAGGACCCGCGCGACGTGGTGAAGGTGCACTATACGGGCCGTACCCGCGAAGGCAAGGTGTTCGACACCTCGAAGTTCGCCAACCGTTCGAAGGAGCAGCAGGAGATGATCAAGAAGCAGCGTCCCGATGATTTCGACAAGGACGAACCCGTCGAGTTCCCGCTCAACCGTGTGATTCCCGGATGGACGGAAGGGTTGCAGCTGGTGGGCAAGGGCGGCAAGATCACGCTCTGGATTCCCGCCGACCTGGCTTACGGTGCGCGCGGCGCAGGCCGTGACATCGGTCCCAACGAGGCTCTGGAGTTCGAGGTCGAGCTGATCGACGTCACTCCCTACGTGGAGCCTGCTCCGGCCGATTCGACCGCAACGGCCGAGAAGCCCGAGGCTGCTCCCGCAAAATAGTCGGACCGCGAAAAATGAATCCGGATGTGCGCATGCGCATCCGGATTTTTTATAAATAGGCATCTAAAAAACTCCGGCCTTCGAATCATCGAAGGCCGGAGTTTTTCGGTTGAGTCCGTTTAGAACGGCAGGTCGTCGACCTGTGCGGGCGCAGAGGCGTAGGAAGGCTCCTCGGCGATGGGCGGCATGTCGGGCATCGGGGCCGCCGCGGCCTCCTGTTTGGGTTGCAGACGCCATGCGCGGATGTCGGTGTACCAGCGGCCGTTGTATTCGCGCGACTCGATGTTGACCGAGACGTTGTAGGTCGAGCCCTCTTTCAGACGGGCCACGTCTTCGGGCTTGTTGAAGAACGTAACGCAGATTTTGCGTGTGAAAGAGCCTTCGTTCATTTCGAAAACCACATCCTGACGCTGCCACTCACCGCGTGCCGACGTTCCCTTCGTCACGGGCAGTATTTTGTAAACGGTTCCTTCGAATTCCATAGTGTAAATAGGGTTTGTTTGCGGCAAAGGTAGCAATTTTCCGGGACATTCGGAGCCTTTCCCGCGGAAAAAACGCCTGACGTCCGAAGATCGGCGGATGCGGCGTTTCTGTCCCGGAACCGCGGCGTGCGCCCCGTTCCGTTCGGCTCCGTCGGAGGTTCGGCCCTTTCTTTTTGCTGCCTGTTACAGTGGCCTGCGGCCCGTAATCCGTATAAAAAAGCAGGACCCGGTTTGCTTTTTTTGCTTTTTTTGAATTATCTTTGGTGCTGTAATGATATTTTTTATTTGTCGGAGCGTTCTGCCGGACTGTCCGGTTTCGGCTGCGTCCGGCGTGTTGGCACCTTTGTCCATGATGAAAAAACTACTGCTTTTTGTTGCGCTTCTCGGCCTCGCGCTGCCCCTGCGGGCGCAGGACGACAAGGCGCTGGCCGCCGCCGCTGCGAAGGCCGACCTGAAACTGATGTCGTTCAACATCCGCTATTACAAGCCCGGCGCCGACGGCGACAACGGCTGGGTTGCGCGGCGCGCCGCCTGTCTGGAGATGATCCGTGCGGAATCGCCCGACGTCATCGGCTTCCAGGAGCCGCACCGGCCGCAGATCGACTATCTGAAGGTGAACCTCCCCGAATACGCCGAGGTCGACATGGGGCGCGACGCCGCGACCGACATCGAGAAGAAACCCGACGGCGGCGAGCATCTGATGATCATGTACCGCCGTTCGAAATACATCCTGCTCGACAGCGGGTTTTTCTGGATCAGCCCCACGCCCGAATGCCCTTCGCGGGGCTGGGACGCCATGTGCCGCCGCGTCACGGTGTGGGTGCAGCTCAAGGACCGGAAAACCGGAAAGGAGTTCTTCTATTTCGACACCCATTTCGATCATATCGGCAAGCAGGCCCGCGCCGAATCGGCCCGGATGATGGTCGCCCGGATGAAGCGGATCGCCGGTGAGAAGGCCGCCGTCTTTCTCTCGGGAGACCTGAATACGACCTACGACAACGCCCTGCTCGACCCGCTGAAGGCGTGGATGCAGTCGGCGCGCCATGCGGCCCCGGTGACCGACGAACTGCCGACGTTCAACGACTTCGGCAAGCGTTCGCTGTGGATCGACTTCATTTTCGCCCGCAACGCCCGTGCGCTGGCCTACCGGACCCTTGTCGATTCCGGGCGTTACGGCGTTCCGTTCCTCTCGGACCACAATCCCGTTTACGCGCTCTACAAACTCTGAATCCGCCGGACGGCCGACAAACCCGGATACAACCAAATTCCGATACCATGAAGAACCTTTCCCTCGTTTTCCGCAGCCTCGCGTTGCCCGTGCTGCTGCTGACGCTGAACGCCGCCGGTGCGCAGGAGAAGCAACCGCTCCGTTACGTCGATGCCGCGACGCTGACCGTCATCGGCAAGAGCATGCCCACACCCAAACTGTTCCAGCGGGTCGACACCGCCCGTTACGAGCTCTGGCAGCCCGTGAAGAACTACTCGGCCTTCTCCACCGGACTGGCCGTCGTTTTCCGCACCGACAGCCGGACGATCCGCGCCCGGTGGAAAACCGGCGGATACGGATTGGGCCACAACATGACCGCCATCGCCCGCAAGGGTCTCGATCTCTACATCGAGCGCGACGGGCAGTGGGTCTACGCCGGTTTCGGCTGGCCCAAGGGCGACAACCACGACAGCGCGCTGGTCGAGTATATGGACGAGGGCGAAAAGACCTGTCTGGTCTACCTGCCCCTGTGGGACGAGGTGCTTTCGCTGGAACTGGGCATCGACGGCGACAGCCGCATCGAGGCCGTTCCGAACCCCTTCCGCCACCGGATCGTGGTGCTCGGGTCGAGCATCACCCACGGCGCTTCGGCCGGGCGTCCCGGCATGACCTGGACGGCGCGGCTGGCCCGCCGGATGGGACTCGATTTCCTGAATCTCGGTTACAGCGGGCAATGCAAGCTGCAACCCGAATTCGCGCGGATGCTGGCCGAGATGGATGCCGACGCCTTTGTTTTCGACGCCTTCTCCAACCCGAGCGCCGGGGAGATCGAGGAGCGGCTCGACGCCTTCGTGGCGACCGTCCGCAAGGCGCATCCCTCGACGCCGCTGATCTTCATTCAGACCGAGGTCCGCGAGACCGTGAATTTCAACCTCCGGGCGCGGAAATTCGAATCCGACAAGCGCGCCGCCGCCGAAGCGGGCGTCCGGCGGCTGATGAAGGACGACCGGAACATCTACTTCATCGACTCCCGGGGGATGATCGGCACGGACCACCTCGGGACGGTCGACGGTTCGCACCCCTCCGACCAGGGTTTCATGTACATGACCCGCCATCTCGAACCGCAGCTGCGCAAGATTTTCCGGAAATACGGAATCCGCTGATCCGCAGACCGGCAGGGCCGCAGCTTTCGGGCTGCGGCTTTTTCGTTTTTTGGGGCAGGAGGTTGCAAATCTGAAATTAATGCTATCTTTGCTTCCGGTATGACCGAAGATTTCATTCAGGAAAACGAGGATCGGGAACTGTTCCGGCGGATCAAGCAGGGGAGCGAGGAGGCTTTCCGGGTGGTTTACGGGAAGTATCACCGGATACTCTATGCCGTGGCCCTGAAGATGCTGAAGGACCGTTCCGCGGCCGAGAACGCCGTGCAGCACGTCTTCGTGAAACTTTGGATCGGGCGGCAGGAGATGACCGTCATGCTGAGCCTGCGGAACTACCTCTACACGATGACCCGCAACTATATCCTCAATTACCTGCGCAGCCGCAATACCGAGCTGGTGCACAGCTACCGCCTGGCGCAGCTCGTCCCCGAGGCCTCGGACCCGCTCGACGCGCAGATCGAGCGCGAGGATCTTTTGCAGATGCTCGATACGGTGATCGCGGGGCTTCCGACCCAGAAGCGGCAGGTCATGTACCTGCGCAAGGCGGGCTATTCGAACCCCGAGATCGCCGAAATGCTCAATCTTTCGGTCAACACCGTCCGTTCGCACTACCAGGAGGGCGTCAAACTCCTGAAGAGCCGTTTCGGCCATATCGTCCTGCTTATCTTCATCCTGCAAACTTTATTTTTATGAACAGACCTTCGGAAGAACTTTTGCATAAGACGCTCGAAAACCGCGCCACCGCCGCCGAGGCCGCTTCAGTCGCCGAGTGGCTCGCCACCGATTCGGGCCAGGCATGGGCCAGCCGCTACATCGGCCGCGACTTCGACCGGCAGGAGTCCTGCGGCGACTACGAGCGGGAGGAGGTCGCCTCGGAGCGCATCTTCGCGCGGATCAAAACCGCCCTCACGCGCAGCCGGCGCCGCCGCATTCTTTTTCGCGTCGCCGCCGTCGTGATTCCCGTCGCGCTGGTGCTGGGCGTCGCCCTGCGTCTCGACCGTCAGGTAGGGGGCATCTTTTCGGATGCGGAGTACGGCGAATTCGTCGTCGACCGGGGGCGGCGTACGCAGTGCCTGTTTCAGGACGGTACGGTCGCCCACCTCAATTCCGAGTCGAAAATCCACTATCCCGTGAAGTTCGGGCTTTTCGAGCGTCGCATCCGGCTCGAAGGCGAAGCCTACTTCGAGGTGACCCACAATCCCCGGCGGCCGTTCGTCGTGGAGTTCGAGGGCGGAGAGATCCAGGTGCTCGGCACGTCGTTCAACGTCAAGGCCTACCGCGACGATGACATCGTCGCCGTAACGCTCGACGAGGGGCGCGTGGTGCTCGACGACCGTCGCGGCGGTCGTTTCGAGCTGTCGCCCTCCGAACAGCTGCTCTACGACCGCCGCTCGGGCGAGGGGCGGATCGTCCGCGGAGCCGACGCCATGCGTTATTCGATCTGGAAGGACGACGTGATCTCGTTCCGCGACACGCCCCTTGCAGAGGTGCTCGAAACCCTTTCGCGGTGGTACGACGTGCGCTTCGAAACCGACGGACAGCCCGATCGCCCCATATCCTACACCTTTGCGACCGACAATACGCTGCTGGATAATGTTTTGCGTGAAATGGAACTGATCTCTCCGGTGCGTTTCGAACGCACCAAAACAGAAATAAAGGTAAGTTTCAGATAAAAAAAAGAGTTTCGGCTCATCGTTTTTTCCCGTTTGCGTGTCTATTCTGTGAAAAGCGCGCAAACGGGCTTTTTAGTAAACAACTACCTAAACTAATCTGTATGAAACGAATCAGACTACTCTTTCTGATGCTGCTTTGTGTAGCCGGGACGGCCCTGACGGCCCGGGCGCAGAAAGTGACGTTGAATTTCCGGAATGCCAAGCTCGAACAGGTGTTCGGGCGGATTACCGAGCAGACGGGCTACACGTTCTACTATGCGCGTCCGACGGTCAATCCCGACAAGGTCGTCAGCATCGCCGTCGCGGATGTCGACGTGCGTGCGGCGCTGAAACAGCTGCTGGCGGACGACAAGGTCGAAATCGAGATCCGCGACGGCAAGATTTACCTTTCCCCCCCCCGGCAGAGTGCCGCTGTGCCGCAATCCGTTAAGGGCGTCGTCCGGGATGCCGCGGGCCAGCCCGTTGTCGGGGCCGCGGTGATCGTCAAGGGAACCACCCGCGGCGTGAGTTCCGGGACCGACGGCTCGTTCTCGTTCGAGGGTCTGGCTGACGGCGCCGTGCTGCAAGTCTCGGCGCTGGGCTACGCCACTGCCGAAATCCCGGTCGGCAACCGTTCGTTCGTCACCGTGGAGCTGAAGGAGGACGCCACGCTCGTCGACGAGGTGGTGGTCGTGGGCTACGGCACGCAGAAGAAGGCCAACCTGACGGGCGCCGTCGACCAGGTCTCCTCGGAACTTCTGGAGAACCGTCCCGTGGCCAACGTCACGCAGATGTTGCAGGGCGCCGTGCCCAACCTCAATATTTCGCTGGCCGACGGCAAGCCCAACCGCTCGGCGTCGTACAACATCCGCGGCAAGACGTCGATCGGCGCGGGCGGATCGGCTCTGGTGCTGATCGACGGCGTTGAGGGCGACCCCGCGATGCTCAACCCCAACGACATCGAGTCGGTCTCGGTGCTCAAGGACGCAGCTTCGGCCGCCATCTACGGTTCGCGCGCACCCTACGGCGTGGTGCTCATCACCACCAAGGACCCGGGCAAACTCACCGACAAGTTCACGATCAACTACACGGGCAACGTCTCCATCCAGCAGCCCACGGCCATTCCCGACGTCGTGGACGACGGTTACGTCTATTCGCGCCTCTTCTACGACGCATGGTACAACTACCGCTTCAACGAGCCGACGGGCTTCAACAACTCGCAGGATTTTTCGCGTGCGTGGCTCGACACCTTCCGCCAGCGCAAACTCGCGGGCAACAAGCTCGAAACGACGGTCGAACCCGACGGCAAGTACGTCTACTACGGCAATACGGACTACTACGACGCACTTTACAAGGATACGGTGATCGCCCAGACGCACAACATCTCGGTCAGCGGATCGAACGGCAAGATCAGCCACTACCTTTCGGGGCGTCTGTACGACTACAACGGCCTGTTCAACTTCACGCCCGACACCTACCGCACGATGAACCTCCGTTCGAAGGTCTCCTCGCAGGTGTTCAAATGGCTGAAGATCAGCAATAACTTCGACTATACGCACGACCACTACCGTCAGCCGATGGGTTATTCGAAGGAGGGCGGCGGCGTGCTGTGGCGTTCGCTCAACGACCAGGGGCACCCTTCGTCGCCGATCTTCAATCCCGACGGTACGCTCACCAAGTCGGGCGCCTACGCCATCGGCGGCCTGGTGACGGGCAACAACTGGCTCGACCGCACGACCAAGACGCTCAAGAACACCACCACGCTCAACGTCACGATGCTGGAGAACCGCCTGCGCCTGACGGGCGACTTCTCGTTCCGCACCAAGGACTACACCGAGACTAAAAAGACCACGGCCATTCCTTACAGCGCCTACGAGGGCGAAATCGTCTACCTCGGCACGCCCGAGACCGACGACGTGATGAAGGAGTCGCTGCAACTGACGACCTATATCGCCACCAACGCCTACGCCGAGTTCGAGGACACCTTCGCCGAGAAACACTATTTCAAGGCGCTGGCCGGTTACAACTACGAGCAGCAGGACTACAAGTCGACCTACTCCGAGCGCAACGGTCTTCTGATGCCCGACGCCGACAACATCAACTTCGCGCTGGGCGACGTCATGTCGATCACCGCCGGCGGCAGCCGCTGGCGTTACGTGGGCGCTTTCTTCCGCTTCAATTACGCCTACGACGACCGCTACCTGCTCGAAGTCAACGGCCGCTACGACGGCTCGTCGAAATTTCCGAACAACTCCCAATGGGGCTTCTTCCCCTCGGCTTCGGCCGCCTGGCGCGTTTCGCAGGAGAAGTTCTGGGACGTCAGCCCCAAGGCCGTTTCGAACCTCAAGCTGCGCGCCTCGTACGGTGCGCTGGGCAACAGCAACGTCGATCCCTACACCTACCTCGAAACCTTCGGCCTGTCGACCTTCGGAACCGGTTCGGGCGACGCGGCCCGCTACCTCTTCGGGCAGGCCAAGCTGCGCTACACGAGCCTCCCGGGCCAGATTCCCGACAACATCGGCTGGGAGACCTCCAAAACCTTCGACGTGGGACTGGACGCCGGTTTCCTGAACGGACGGCTGAACCTCACGGCCGACTACTACATCCGCAAGACGGTGGACATGTACACCGTCGGCCCGACGCTTCCCGACACCTTCGGAGCGACGGCCCCCAAGGGCAACTACGCCGACATGAGCACCTACGGCTATGAAATCGCGTTGAGCTACAACGATTCGTTCAAGCTGGCGGGCAAGCCCTTCAATTTCGGAATCAAGGCGACGCTGGCCGACTATTATTCCATAATCGACCGCTATAACAACGCCTCGCGCAAGCTCTCCGATTACTACGAGGGGCAGCGTCTGGGCGAGATCTGGGGTTTCGTCTGCAACGGGCTGTTCCAGTCGCAGGCCGAAATCGACGCGGCGTTCGGCGGCAAGGGCTACAAGAATGACATCATGCAGACCTCCGAGAAGTACATCACCTATCCGGGCGACATGCGCTTCGAGGACCTGAACGGTAACGACGCCATCGACCGCGGCAGCAGCACGGTCGACGATCCGGGCGACCGGAAGATCATCGGCAACTCCGAGCCGCGCTACCTCTACACCATTTCGCTCAATGCCGACTGGAACGGTTTCTTCCTCTCGGCGCTGTTCGACGGCGTGGGCAGACAGCAGTGGTTCCCCAGCGACGAGAGCCTTTTCTGGGGCATGTACAACCGTCCCTACAACCAGGTTCCGACGTGGCATCTGCAAAACTACTGGACCGAGGAGCGTCCGAACGCCTACCTGCCGCGCTACGTGGGCTACTACGGCCCGATGAACGCCAATACGGTCAACGTCAATACGCGCTACCTGCAGGACGTGTCGTACATCCGGCTGAAGAATCTTCAGTTCGGTTACGAGCTGCCCAAGCGGTGGATCTCGAAGATCGGTCTTTCGAAGGTCTCGGTCTACTTTTCGGGCGAGAACCTCTGGAGCTGGTCGCCGCTCTACCGCCACACGAAGGATTTCGACGTGACGGTGGCCAGCAAGAAATCCGACTCGGATATTTCCAACAGCAAGGGCGACGGACATAACTATCCCGTGATGCGCAGCTTCAGCTTCGGCATCTCGATCACCTATTAAACTGTTTACGTGCTATGAAAAGATCAACCTATATATGGAGTCTGCTCGTGGGCTGCGTTGCGTTCGCCACGTCGTGCGACCTGACGGAGAACGTGCAGGTGAAAGCCGACAAGTCGATGATCTTCGGATCGAAATCGGGTCTCGAACTCTACTCCAATTCGTTTTACAAGGCCCTGCCGACGCTCAAGAACGGCTTCATGCAGGACAAGATGTGCGACGTGGGGGCCGTCAGCAACACCGACACCTTCATCAAGGAGGGTGCCTACAACACCGAGACGGCGACCAGCTGGAGCTGGGGCGCGCTCAAGAACGTGAACTACTTCATCGACGGCTGCAACGACCCGAAATACTGCACCGTCGAAGCCGAGACGCGCGACAACTACCTGGGCATCGCCCGTTGGTTCCGTGCGTGGTTCTACTACGACAAGCTGACCACCTACGGCGAAGTTCCCTGGTTCCCCAACGACATCCAGTCCTACCAGAACGACGTGATGTACAAGGACCGCGACAGCCGCGACGTGATCATCCGCAACCTGATCGCCGACCTCGATTTCGCCTACGAGCACATCCAGGCCACCTCGTCGACCGGCAGCGCGACGCTCACGCGCTGGGCCGCCGCCGCGCTCAAGTCGCGCGTCTGCCTCTTCGAAGCGGCTTACCGCCGTTACCACAACCTCACGGGGCTTGAGATAACCCCCGAGGAGCTGTATCGCGAGGCCGCCAAGGCCGCCAAGCTGGTGATCGACAACAGCGGTTGCTCGCTCAACACCGCCGCGGGCAAGAAGGGCGCCTATCGCGATCTGTTTTACAGCGAGACGCCGCTGACGCAGGAGGTGATCCTCGCCGTCTGCGCCAACGAGAAATCCGGCATCTTCGGCGAGCAGAACTGGTGGTTCAACGCCCGCTCGTACGGACTGTGCTGGAGCCTCGTCCGCTCGTTCGTCCACACCTACCTCAAGCAGGACGGCACGCCCTTCACCGCCGCCGCCGACTACGCCGTGAAATCCTTCGCCGAGGAGATGGAGGGGCGCGACCTGCGCCTGGAGCAGACCGTGCGCGGCCGCAACTTCCTGTGGGACGGCAAGACGGCGGTCGCCGACATCAAAAACCTTTCGCTCACGGGCTACCAGGTGATCAAGTATACGCTCGACGAATCGAAGTACGACGGCGGTGCGAAGAACATCAACAGCATTCCGCTGATCCGCTATGCCGAGGTGCTGCTCAACTACGCCGAGGCGCAGGCCGAACTGGGGGTGCTCACCGACTCCGAATGGGCGCTCACGGTCGGTGCGCTGCGTAAGCGCGCGGGTATCACGGGCGGCACGGAGACGCTGCCCACGACCGTCGACAGCTACCTGCAAAGCACCTTTTATCCGGATGTGACCAGCCCCGTGCTGCTCGAAATCCGCCGCGAGCGGGCCATCGAACTCGTCGCCGAAGGCATGCGCTTCGACGACCTGCGCCGCTGGAAGTGCGGATCGCTGATGGAGACCCTGCCGTGGAGCGGCATTCACATCCCCGGGTTGGAGCAGCCCGTCGATGTCAACGGCGACGGCGTGAACGACTACTACTTCACCGAAGGCGAGGTTGCGTCGGCTCCGGCGGCCTACAAGAACATCGCCGTCCGCGTCAATCAGGACGGCGTGGGGCTTTATGCCGAGGCGAATGCCGTGTCGGGTTACGATCTGGTCTACAAGACCGGTGCGGGCGACCGCTACTGGTATCCCGACGGGCGCCAGTACCTCTATCCGATTCCCGCCAAGGTGATCCGCGATTACAGGAACGCGGGCTATACGATCTCGCAGAACCCCGAGTGGGACAACGAATAAATAAAAAGCAAGACCATGAGAATATTCCGTTATTTACTGACTTTTTCGTTGAGTTTCGCCTTCGTTTTCGCCGCCGGGTGCAGCGATCCGAAGCCCGATTACTCGGAATTCTACAAACCCCAGCCCGGCGACGAACCGGAGGAGCCGGTCAATCCCGGACTTGAGGACAATCAGCTGAAAGTCATGTCGTTCAATGTGCGTTACAGCTCGGGCGACGACGGTGCGAACAGTTGGGACAACCGCAAGAAGGCCGTTCCGGCGATGTTCGCCGACCAGCAGCCGACGGTGCTCGGCGTGCAGGAGGCGCGGCTCGACCAGAAGACCTACATGGACGAGAACTGCGCGGGCTACAAGAGCGTCGGCGTGGGCCGCACCGACGGCCAGAATGCCGGTGAGTTCATGGCCATCTACTATCTCGCCGATGCCGTGAAGCTCGAAAAGTGGGGGACCTTCTGGCTCTCCGACACCCCCGACGTCCCGTCGGTCGGCTGGGACGCCTCGACCTACCGCACGGCCACGTGGGCCTTGTTCACCCACTACAAGTCGGGCCGCAAGTTCTTCTACGTCAACACCCACATCGACCATGTGGGGCAGGTGGCGGCCCAGAAGTCGATGGAGCTGATCGAGGCGAAGATCCGGTCGCTCAACCCCGACAACCAGCCGACGGTGCTGACCGCCGACTTCAACAAGATGCTCGACAGCCCGATTTTCGACGGCGTGAAGAAGTTCATGGCCGACGCGCGCACGACCGCTCCCGTGACCGATAACAAGGCGTCGTTCAACAACTTCGGCGGGGCGACCAACTACCCGCGCATCGACCACATCTTCAGCTCGGGCTTCACGCCCCTGCGCTTCGCCACCGTCGACCAGCGTTACGAGAAGGTCCCCTACATTTCGGACCACTATCCCATCGCGGCCGTGTTAGAGTTCAAGTAATCCTGCAACCAAAGCTCAAAACCGATTGAAATGAAACGATTTATCTATATACTGGCCGCTTTCGCCCTCATGGGGGCCGTCTCCTGCCAGCCGGACGAGGAAGTGGCGGTCCACGCCTCGTTCACCACCGACAAGGAGTCCTACGATGTGGGCGATCCGGTGGTGCTCACCAACACTTCGACGGCCGAAAACGCCCTGATCGCCATCTGCAAATGGGAGCTGGGCAAGGGCGTCGTCTCCTACGAAACCACTCCGGAGAACATCTCCTACGATCAGGCCGGAGAGTATGTCATCAAGCTGACCGTTACCTCCGACCGCGGGGCGAAGAAGTCGTCGTTCGAGAAGACCATTCGGGTCGTGGACAACAATATCCGGCCCGTGGCCGACTTCACGTGGTCGCCCGAGAAGGTCGTGGCGGGCGAACCGGTGCAGTTCACCGACCGTTCGACCGACGAGGACGGCGAGGTGGTGGCCTGGGAGTGGAAATTCGGAACCACGACCTCCGACAAGCAGAACCCCGAATTCACCTTCGCGGCGCAGGGGGCTACGGAGGTCTCGCTGACCGTGACCGACAACAAGAAAGGCAGGAACACCAAGACGGTGACCATCGACGTGGGCCGCGGCGCCATCAGCCTCGACCTGCTCTGGTCGTACCCCTACGACGACACGAAGGACGCCTATGTGTTCGGCACGTCGCCCGCGGTCAGCCCCGACGGCGAGTATGTCTATGTGACTTCGACGGGTTATTCGCTGGTCTGCTTCACGAAGGCCGGCGAGCGTCTCTGGGCCTTCGACATCGGCAAGGACGGTGCGTCGGCCGAGAACAACAGCGGTTCGATCAAGGTGCAGTCGCCGACGCCTTCGGTCGACGAGGACGGTACGGTCTACGCGCTGGCGGGCTTCAACGAGCCGAACAAGGACGCGGGAGGCAGCGCGTTCTACGCCGTCAGCGGCGGCGCCGGGGGCGGCTCGCAGGTCTGGCATGTGAATACGGGCGTGAACACCAGCTTCCGGTTCCTCTCGCCGGCCGTCACCGAGAAATACCTCTTCATTGTGGCGCGCAACGTGCCTTCGGGGCACCAGAATTTCCAGGTCTACGACAAATCGTCGGGCGACCTGGTGGACGAGCGGCACGTCAACGGCGGCTCCTACGGCGGCGTGCTGCCGCTCAAAAACGGCATGGTGATCGCCGGTACGGGCGGCAGTCACGGCATGCGCGTCTTCTTCCCCGACGGCGCGGGCAAGTGGAAATTCTCCTGCGTGAAGTCGAACGGCCGCGAGCACAACTACGGCGGCAGCGGCAAGGATGCTACGTGCGAGGCGCCGAACGGCACGCAGCCTGCGTCGGGTCCCGGCGGCAAGGTCTACATCCTGTTCCAGAACCAGGGCGTGCGTGCGGACAAGAGTCTGGGCGGGGGTGTCGTCTACTGTTATGATCCGGCAAAGACCGTCTACGGGCAGACGCCCGAACCGGACTGGTACTGTCCCGTCAAGGGCGATTGCGCCCAGTCGGGCATGGGCGTGGCGCTGGGCGAGGACGGCACGGTCTACGCCGCGACGCAGAAGACCGGCAGCGTGGCGGCCCACGTCACGGCCATCTCCGCGCAGGGCGTGAAACGCTGGGAGCACGCCGCCGACGGCGACATCAACGGCGTTCCGGCCGTCGACGATCAGGGTTTCGTCTATTACAACGACCGGACTACGGGCAAACTGGTGAAACTCCGCCCGGAGGACGGCTCGCGCGTGGCGGAGATCAAGCTGGCCGACGAGCTGCGTTCGTCGCCGACGATCTCCTACGACGGCACGATCTACGTCAACGGCATGAAGGACGACAAGCCCACCGTCTTCGCGGTGAAGGGTGCGGCCGAGGGCTGCGCCGCGTCGTGGTCGCAGCAGGGAGGCAACCCATCCAAAACCGAGTATATGTACTGATCCGCTGAAAATCAGGGATGAGCGGGCCGCGTCACACGACGCGGCCCATTTTTTTCGGCCTTCGTGTATGTCGTTTACGGCAAAATTCCCTCTTTATTATGGAACGGGCGCAGGAACCGGGACGAAAAGAACCTCGAACACAATTCTAAATTTCAGCAGATGATCCGAAAACTATTGGTGCTGTTGCTCTGCCTCACGGCGGCGACGGCGACGGCGAAGAAGCCCAAATCCTCCGCTTCGAAGAAGGCGGAGAGTTCGGCCGAAAAACCGAAGGAAAGCGATTACGACAAACTCTTCAAGGAGAAACATACGGTGGCCGACGGCATGTTCCGCCTGCACGACGTCAAGGGGAAGCTCTATTTCGAGATTCCCGATTCGCTTTTCGGGCGCGAAATGCTGCTCGGATCGACCATTTCGGAGGTTTCGGACAACGCTGCGGCGACGACCGGCTCCAAGTCGGACTATCCGCTGCACGTGGTTTTCACGCGCAACGACCGTTCGGTCCAACTGCGTACGGTCAACTGCGAGAACATCACCGACGAGACGGGGGCTTCCCGCGCGCTGGCTGAGGCGGTGAAGCGGAACACGGCCGATCCCATCCTGCGCAATTACAAGATCGAGGCCTGGAACCGGGACAGCACGGCCGTGGTGGTCAACGTCACGGACCTGTTCGTGGCCGACGTGGAGGAGATGTCGCCCTTCTCGAAGTACGGACTTTATACGGCTTTCGAGCTGAAGAAGACCTTTCAGAAGGAGCGTTCGATGCTGGGCGAAATCAAGGCTTTCAGCGACAATGTGGTGGTGCGCAGTACGTTGAGCTATATTTTCACGCTCACCCGCGGCCGCACGACGCTGGTCAAGGACCAGCCGCTGACGGCCGTGATGACCCGTTCGCTGGTGTTGCTGCCCCGCGAGCCTTACCGTCCGCGCATCACCGACAGCCGCATGTCGGTGTTCCCGACCGGCAAGGTGCTTTTCAGCGAGCGTGAGCAGCGCGCCAAGGTGATCTACTACGCCCACCGCTGGCGGCTGGAGCCGTCGGACATGGATGCCTGGAAGCGCGGCGAGCGGGTCGCGCCGAAGAAACAGATCGTTTTCTACGTTGACGACGGATTCCCGGAGATGTGGAAAAAGCATATTTTCGAGGCCGTCGATCAGTGGAACGAGCCTTTCGGGCGCATCGGATTTAAAAACGCCATCGCCGCAAAGCCCTATCCGAAGGACGATCCCGAATTCGATCCCGACAACATCAAGTATTCGTGCATTCGCTACGCGCCGATCGCCATCGCCAACGCCATGGGGCCTTCGTGGGTCGATCCGCGCAGCGGCGAGATACTCAACGCTTCGGTCTATGTCTACCACGACGTGATGAAACTGCTGAACAACTGGCTGTTCGTCCAGACGGCGCAGGCCGACGAGCGCGTGCGCGCCGTGACGATTCCCGAGGAGGTGATCGGCGACGGACTGCGCTACGTCGTGGCCCACGAGGTCGGCCATTGCCTGGGTTACATGCACAACATGAGCGCCTCGGCGGTGATTCCTGTCGATTCGCTCCGCTCGCCGTCGTTCACGCAGAAGTACGGCACGACCACCTCGATCATGGACTACGCTCGCTTCAACTACGTGGCCCGGCCCGGGGATAGGGAGCGCGGCGTGAAGCTCACCCCGCCGCGTTTCGGCCTCTACGACTACTATGCCGTGAAATGGCTCTACACGCCCGTGCCCGACGCTGCGACGGCTGCCGACGAATATGCCGTCACTTCGAAATGGATAACCGGGGCCGCCGCCGATTCGGTCTACCGTTTCGGCAAGCAGCAGTTCAGCCGCTCGATCGATCCCCGTTCGCAGTCGGAGGATCTGGGCGACGACGCCGTGAAGGCCTCGGGCTACGGCATCGCCAATCTGAAATACATTCTCGGCAACATGAACGCCTGGATCGGCGCCCAGGACCCCGATTTCTCCCAGCGGCGCACCCTCTACGACGAGGTGCTCACGCAGTATATCCGCTACCTGAACCACGTGCTGGCCAACGTCGGCGGCATCTACTTCGCCGAGAAGATGGAGGGCGACCCCGTGGAAGCCTACCGCAGCGTGCCGCGCGAACGCCAGCGCGAAGCCCTGCTGTTCTGTCTCGCGCAGCTCAAGGACATGAAGTGGCTGGACAACGCCGAGCTGATCCGCGACATGCCGCTGATGGGTTCGCCCGCCGAGTCGATCATGGCCTCGCTGGTGTCGGTCGTCGTGGCCGCCCCGGCGCGTGTGGCTTTGAGCGCCGCGCTGGCCGAAAAGGAGGCCTACACGCCCGAGGAGTGCCGCAGGGATGTCTATGAATTCGTGTGGGCTTCGACGCTGAAGGGCCGCACGCCCGATGCGCTGGAGATGATGCTCCAGCGCGAATACGTCCGCAGTCTCAGCCTTTCGGCCGGGCTGAAATACACCGGGACGGGGGCGCGGGAGGAGAAGAAGCTGGTCTCCGACGAGGGACTGATGCCCGTTCCCGCCTTCCTCGGGGAGCATGCGGCCCGCACCGCGGCGCTCACCGCCTGCGGGGAACGCTGCGGCCACGACCCCTTCGAAACCTTCTCCGCCGCGCACCGCGTCGACACCGCGCCGCTGCTGGGCTACGGCTCTCCGCGCCTGAACTACTACGACCCGCGCAACACCGAGGCCGGGGATTATGCCGCGCTGCTCAAACTGCGTGCGATGCTCCGCACGAAGAGCGCTTCGGCGACGGGCGAAGCGCGCCTGCACTACGAGTTGTTGCTGCGCAACATCGAGAAAGCGTTGAAAAAATAAATCTTCCGGACCATGATGAAACTGTTTAAAATAGCTTTCCTTCCGCTGCTGGCGGGAATCTTGCTGCTGCCGGCGGCGTCTCGGCCCGTCCGGGCGGCCGGTTCGGCCGCCGTGGAAGCCGGAGCCGGGGACAGGAAGCGCGACAAGAAAAAGAAGCAGGAGGCCGATACCGCCGCCAAGGCGACTCCCTACGAGAAACTGTTCAAGGACAAGCGGGTGGAGACTGTCCGCGGCGGCGGGCTGACCCTGCACCTGACTGCGGACAAACTCTACCTCGAACTCCCCGATTCGCTGCTCGGCCGGGGGCTGATGATCACCACGACGATCGAGTGGACGGGCGATCCCGGCGACGGACTGGCCCACCAGCAGCCCGTGCCGCCCTACATGGTCGAGTTCGGCCGCGGGAAGAGCGACACGCTCCTCTGCATGCGGGAGTTCGCTCCGGTGGTGATCGTCGACGGCAGCCCGGCGATGCGTGAGGCCGTCGGGCGGAGCAACATCGGTCCGATCGTGGCCTCGTATGCCGTGAAGGCCCGCACGCCCGACGGGAAATCGTCCGTCGTCGACGTCACGGCGCTTTTCGTCGGGGACGTCAAACGCCTGCGTCCGATCGACCCCGAGGGCGGCAACACCTACGGCGGCTGGATGACGGCCAAGGCCGATTACAAGAAGGACCGTTCGATGCTGACCGGCGTGACGGGCGGAAAAGGGTGCGTTTCGGTGGTGGGAGAGCTTTCCTACGGCACGACGGTCAGCTTCCTCGGCCTGCTCGACCTGTGGAAAGACAAGCCCCAGTCGATCGTCGCCCGCCGCACGCTCCGCGTGCTGGGCGATCCCGAACGGCGGATGCGGCTCTGCGACCAGCGGCTCGGGCTGGCGGCCAAGGCGTTCAAACGCTTCTCGGACCGGGAGCAGGAGGCCAAAACCGATTATTACGTCTGCCGCCGTTCGATCCTCGACAGCGCGGGGAAGGTGCGTCCCGTGGTGTTTTACGTCGACACGGCTTTCGACGCTTCGGCCTATGCCGCCGTCGAGCGGGGGCTTCTGCTGTGGAACGATGCCTTCGCGAAGATCGGCTGCAAGGATGTCGTGCGGGTAGAGCCTTTTCCGGCTGATCCGGCTTTCAACGACAACAGCCTCTATAACAACTGCGTGCGGCGCACGGGAACCTCCAATTCGGAACTCTACACCGCCTCGTGGGTCGATCCGCGCAGCGGTGAAATCCTCGGGACCGACATCTTCGTGCCCTTCAATTTCACGGCCGCCATTCAGAAGAAGCTGCTCCTGACGTTGTCGGCCGCCGACCCCGAGGCGCGCACCACGCAGCCTTCGGCGCGTCAGATCGCCGACGCCCTGACGGCCATGGTGGCCCGCCGTGCGGCCTCGGCTTTCGGCGTGATGCCCAACTACGCCGCCTCGTCGGCCTATCCGACCGACTCGCTCCGTTCGCCGTCGTTTACGCGGGAAAACGGCCTGGCGGCGTCGATCACCGACGACGTGTTCTACAACATCGTCGCGCAGCCGGGCGACAGGGAGCGCGGTGTGAAGCTCGTGGCCGATGCGCTGGGTCCTTACGATTATCTGGCCGTCGAGTGGCTCTACAAGCCCGTTCCGGGGGCTGTGACGCCGCACGACGAGGTTCCGGAGCTGCGCCGCCTGCTCGCCTCGAAGGAGGGTGATTCCCGCTGTTTCTTCGCGCAGTACGCCTCCGGGACTTACGATCCCCGCGTGGGGGCCGGAGACCTGGGCGACGACCTGTTCCGGAGCGTGGCGCTGCAATCGGCCAATCTGAAATATGTCGCCGAGCACGGCGACGGGTGGCTTTCGGGCCGCGACGGCGACTACAAGTTCCGCGAGGAGCTGCTCACGGAGATGGTTCTGCGCGTCAACTCCCTCGCCTTGCAGCTGATGCGCTACATCGGGGGCGTCTATATGAATCCGGTCTACGAGGGAACGGCCCGGCCCGCCTGCACGGCCGTGCCGCGCGAAGTGCAGCGACGCGCCCTGCGCGAGGCGCTCGCCCTGACCGCCGACCTCGGCTGGATCGACCGGCAGGGGGTGTCGAAGAACGTTTACAACCGCGTGCAGGCATGCGAATACCTCCAGCGCCGGATTGCGCGCACGCTTCTTGAAAAGCTCGGAACGCTGGACCTCGCGGCTTCGAAGGCCGACGATCCTTATACGGCCGACCTCATGGCGAAGGACCTCGTGGCGTGGTTCGAGGAGCGGCTCCGTTCGCGCGAACCGCTGACGGACCATGTCCGTAATCTGCAACAGTCGCTGCTCAAATCGACCGTCGCCGCGGCCAACGTCAAAGATAAGCCTTCGTCGGGTTCGGGAAGCGCCTTCGCGCTGTTTGACGGGGCCGGTTCGCTGTCCGACGGCGGCGATCTGTTCCCGGCGGCTGACGCCGGGACGCTTCCGGACATGCCGGCGGAGCGCCGGGCCGACGATTTCACGCCGTTGGGCGCCGCCTACGGCTACCGGACGCCGCGGGTGATTCCCGCCTTCCGGGAGCATCTGTTCTACGGACTGCTGCTCGACATGAAGGCGATGTACCGGCGGGGCGCTGCGTCGGCTCCCTTGGCCGATACGCGCAGTTTCTGCCGCTACATGGCCGACCGGATCGACCGGGAGCTGGCGGTCGAATGACGCTGACAAACAGGCAGGCTGCAACCTCTCGGTTGCAGCCTGCCTGTTTGTGCCCGGGGCGATCAGCGTGTTTGGTCGAGGATTACGGTCTGTCCGGATAGCCTGCTTCGCTCGGCTTCGAAGCATATCCGGTGGCTTTCGACCGATTTTCCGATTGATGTGCGGAAGCGGTGCTCCCTGCGGCTGATCGTGTCGACGAAATCCTCGACCAGATTTAGGTCGGCTCCGGCGTGGAATGGCTTGCCGAGTATGCCGGAGAAATCGTATACCTGCTCTTCCCCGCCCCGGAATCGGCGCACGCGCAGGATGCGTTCGTCACCGTCGATTTCGCCGTGAGTCAGCCGTATGTGTGTCTCTCGCTGGTCGCCGAGGGTGAAGGCATCCATCGAGAAGGAGATCGTGACGTCGTTTTCCATTTCCATGGATACGATCTGGTGGTCCACCACGTCGTTGTCGCAGCGGAACACGCATCGGCCGTAATCGCCCGTGCGCAACTGTCGGAGTATGACCTCGTCGAGCGTCGCGCCTTCCGGGACGTCGAAATTCGAAATCCAGTCGCGCCGGTTGTAGTAGAGGTCCACTGCCGAGTAGGGGCACTCCTTTTCCAGCGGGCAGTCGATGCACCGGGGCGTGCTTCCCTTCGGGGCGTTCTCGGCCCGGAACCAGCGCAGGGATCCGAACGACGATAGTTTGCGGCAGCGCGCCTCGGTGAGCCACAGCAGGAAGTCGATGTCGTGGCAGCATTTCGAAATCAGCATCGGGTTGGTGATCTCCTCGCGGCGCCACATGCCGCGGACGAATCCGTGTGTGGTTCGGTCGAGCCCCACGGCTGCGAGGTGGCTGATCGATATGATCTCTCCCAGCTGGCCCGAGTCGACGATCTCCTTGATCTTGATGAAATAGGGATGGTATCGCAGGACGTGGCAGACGCCGACGATGACCCCTTTGCGCCGCGCCGCTTCGGCGATGCGGCAGCATTCGGGCAGCGACTGCGCGATCGGTTTTTCGAGCAGGACGTTATAACCCGCCTCGATGGCCTTCATGCAAGGCTCGAAGTGCATGTTCTCGGGCGTTCCGATCAGGATGGCGTCGGCCGGGACGGGGTTTTCGAAAAAGCGTTCGTAGTCGGCGAAGCACTCTTCGGGCTTCAGTCCGAATTTGGAGGCGACTGCGTGGCGGCGGATGTCGTTGAGCTCCGCTACGCCGACCAGTTTCAGCCGGTCGGGATTCCGGATCGCGTATTCGAGGTATTTGTTGGTACGGTTGCCCGCCCCGATGGCTACGATCGTGACGGGCTTCGTTTCGCTTGTTCGCTCCATATGTCTTCTGCTATTCCGTCGTTTCCGTCATTTCCGTCGTTTGTTCCTCTTCGGCGGCGTGCTTGCGCTCGGTCCGCTCCGCGAGTTTGATGCTCAATTCATACAGTCCGTATAGCGGCAGGATCACCAGAATGAGGCTGAATATGTCGGGCGGGGTTATGATTGCCGCGACGACGAGCAGTATGACGAACGCATGGCGTCGGTATTTGCGGAGGAATCCGGCCGAAACCAGCCCCATGCGGGTCAGGAAGTAGATCAGCAGCGGCAGTTCGAACATGAAGGCGCAGGCTATCGAGACGATGATGACGGTGGTCAGGTAGTCGCTGATGTCGAACATGTTGGTGATGAACTCGCTGGCCTGGTAGTTGGCGAAGAAGTTGATCGACAGCGGCGCCATGACGAAATAACCGAACAGCAGCCCTCCGAAGAAACAGAGCGACACCCAGAATACGAACAGGTGGGTTCCCTGAATCTCCTTCGGCGTGAGCGCCGGGCGCACGAAGCGCCAGAACTCCCACAGCGTGTAGGGCATGGCCATTGCCAGTCCCGTCAGGAGCGAGATCTTCATGTGGAGGTTGAACTGCCCGGACAGCGAAGTGTTGATGATCGAGAAACGGTCGTTGGCGATGCGGAAGGTCTCCGGATCGGTGTCGAACGACGTGCCGAGCACGCTGTTGAGCCATTCGGCCATATGCGCCCACTGGGCGCCCACCCATGTCAGCATGCGGTTGGTGGGGAAGTCCGGGCTTTGTGGCCCGAACAGCACCGTGTCGATAATGAAACTCTTGCAGAAGAAGGCCACCAGTCCGATGACTCCGATTGCCATCACCCCTCGCACCAGATGCGGGCGCAGGGCGTCGATGTGCTCGAAAAAAGTCATCTCCGTCGACTCCGGATCCTTTTTTTTCATGTTCATTTGTTTGCCGCCGCGGAACAGGTGTGATTACTCGGTCTTTCCGGAGTCGGATTTGTCTCCGGGTTTGTTGTCTTCGGCCGTATAGTCTTTGTTGACGGCATCCTTGAATTCTTTGACGCCGCGGCCCAGTCCGCGCATCAGTTCGGGGATTTTCTTGCCTCCGAAGAGCAGGATGACTACCAATACGATTACGATGATCTGCCCGTAACCGATTGCACAAGGGATAAGCATGGTTTTTTCTTTTAGGTTTTTATTCTGAACTCGACGGCGCGGAGGCTGCGCTCCGGCCTATTCTTTGCAAATATAACACAATTTTTGCGATATTCGGACCTGCTGTTCGCAAAAACCCGCCCGAAATTCGGGCGGGTTCGCTTTCAGAGGGTCAGGGCTATTTTTTGGTTTTCGCCGCGGGCAGCTCC
>ENA-UEPH01000604-UEPH01000604.1-human-gut-metagenome-genome-assembly--contig:-NODE-604-length-40634-cov-6.494686_pt1 | contig 40634 bp, 25 predicted proteins | sample MGYA00242891_ERZ507898 | MGnify/ENA primary metagenome ERZ507898 (study PRJEB26167, sample SAMN06115411) | human gut metagenome | host: Homo sapiens | place: China:Guizhou | collected 2014-10-15...
ATCAAGAAAACCGGAGAGAATTGTACAGGGAAACTTATTTACACTATCAGCCGGAAGCTAAAGCCCGAGCTATACAGAACGACATCACTTATCGTTCAAACGGCAAATACATGTCCGTCACAAGTAAATTAAGCGTGCAAAATCAAAATAAAGATACCCTATCACGTGTTATCCTTTATCTAAACCCAACCCTACACGTGACGAAGATTCAGGAAAACACACTGAAAGTTGATTATTCCAGAGAGAATCAAGTAATTGTTCTACACAAGAAATTAGCCCCGGCAGAAAGAATCACCTTAGACATAGATTATCATGGAAAAATTGACGATGCCATTTGTTATCTGGATTTCCCCGAAGAAGAAATCTCGAATGAAACAAGAATAAGACAAAACAAGATCTTCAGATTTGGCAAAGAATATTCTTTTCTTACTGAGAACTACACCCTATTACACCCGGAATGCATTTGGTATCCCGTTTGCGTACCGCCCGCAAATATAGCATTTCCGTATGCCCACGAAACAAATTTCACTCATTTCACCCTAAACGTGGATCACAAAAAAGAAGGGGAAGTGCTATCACAAGGAATTTCGAAAACAACGGATAAAGGTGTCGTTTTTGTCAACGAGCAAGCTCTCACGGGAATCAGTTTGTGTATCGGGAAATACGAGAAAAAAGAAATGCAACTTGGCAACATTCTATTGGAACTATACTATTTCCCAAAACATAAATTCATGTTCGACTCTTATCAAATAACGGACAAACAATTACAGATACAAATCACTCAAATCAAAAATAGGATACAATCCAACTTCGGACGATACTACCCGTTCAAAAAAATCATGTTTATCGAAAGCCCGACATCCTACACCTCTTACGAGAGAAAATGGAAAGGAGGAAGTGAATATATACAACCCGAAATAGTATTTTTCCCGGAAAGACTCTTCACGTTGGCCTACAGTCCCCTTAACGTCGCTAAAAAAGTTGCCAGAAAAACGAATCCATCGGAAGACCAGGAATCATTGAATACACAAGTAGAGAAAAATACACTGCGTTCTTTCGAGATGCCCTTATTAGGAGGCACGTATAGTCTTTCCCCTATGTTCTACGATTATATGAGCTTTATATCATCAGACAAATATCCCGGGGTAAACACACTATTAAATGATTTGATTTACCAACAGGATCGAAAAATAATGCTGATAAACAACGAATTTACCGAAGAGTATATTGCCGTTACGGAATATCTGAAAAATAGATGTTTACAAGACGGCTTCCGGGAAGAAAACTTGTCAACAAAAACATTGCGGGAAATGATTCGATTGAAAGCACAATATTTAAAAGCTTATCTCTCTACACGAATTTCTCTCGACGAACTCAAACAATTTTGCAATGATATGGCCTCTCGTCTCCAGTTCTCAGAAATAAAACTAGAACAGTTTTGCGAAGAGTTTACCGATCGTAATTTGCTGGATTTACAATCAGTATTAAATCATTTATACCAAGAAAAAGGATTACCCTCATTCGTGGTCAAAGATTTACAAGCAGCAAAGATTGCAGGCGAAGAAAATAAATATCAAATCCATTATAAAGTGTGGAATACGGCACAAACACCGGGAATCATTTCACTCGGCGCACACGACATGGAGGGAAATAGCCTGATAGAGCGCAATGATATTATCCCTCCCAAAACATGTAATGAAATTTATTTGGAAACAATGCAGGAGCCGAGTCAATTATACATACAAACCCATTTATCACAAAACATCCCATCGTTTTATTATATCGAATACGAAAACGGGATTCATCAAAATGCGGATAAAAAAGCCATTGGTATATTTCATACAGATAGTTCCTCTTTTTTATCCAGAGATATTATTGTAGACAACGATTCCGACAAATTCTATTTCACAGATTCCACGGAACAGAAAAGAGTCTTATTATCTTCAAAATCAAAACAAAAAAAATATACCCTTGTTTGCGATCCCCCCCAATGGATCGAAACGATAACCCACCGCAGTTTCGGAAACCCCATTCGTAGCACGTATTGCAAACTGGCCGATCATGGAAAAAGAAATGCAGTCTGGACAACCGATATTTCCCAAGAGGGAACCTATGAAATCTTCTTTTACCATCAAGACATCACCGTAAGTTTTCCTCCCGTCAGCTCCACCTTCCCAGGAGCAAAGCTACATTATGCCGTACAGTACGCCGGAGCTAAAAAAGAAATTACAATAGAAGCCGATCTGGAAGCTGAGGGTTGGATTTCTTTAGGTATATTCGACCTTCCTAAAGGAAAAGTACAGGTTATTCTAAACGACAAAGGTGGTATCGTCGAAAAAGATAATTCCAAACAAGGTATTGAAGCTAAACGACAATTAATCATTGCCGATGCGGTAAAATGGGTTCAGGTAAAAAGGACGAACTGATAAATGAATGCCTGTCACTGAGATTGAGCAGGTTCACTGCTCCGCTGAATAAGATATGCACTACAAATATGTAACATTTTTTAACAATTCAAACAGCATAGAGAAAATAATTTCCTTGATTACATTCACGAGATCCCAATATATATTCATACTTTCATAGAAAATCAGGGAAAAGCATGACAACATTTACATTTAAGAGAAAAAGAAAAACCATAGACTTACCAATAGAACCCCTACAAAAGTTGCCTATCATGGCTACAGCACAAGGCAAAAGCTTAAAAGCCTTTATAGAACATCTTTTAACGGCGAAAGCCAATTCTTTAGAAGGATGCCCAAAACGATAAAACCAGACATACTCTCTGGATGAAATCACAAAACTCCTAGATACCTAACTACAAAATTCTATTGATAAAAAACCGTCTCAGATCAAATCCAAGACGGTAATATCTTCCCGATTTACTGTAAATTAAATCTGCTTCAACAAATTAATCATTTCGATAGCAGTAGTCACGGCCTCAAACCCCTTATTTCCGGCTTTCGTTCCCGCTCTTTCCACGGCCTGCTCGATAGAATCGGTAGTCAACACACCGAAGATAATCGGCACCCCGGTTTGCAATCCCACGTTAGCGATTCCTTTCGTAGCCTCGTTCGCCACCATATCAAAATGAGGAGTTGCACCGCGAATCACGGCCCCCAGACAAACAACGGCATCATACTTTTTTGTCTCGGCCATCTTCTTGGCAACCAACGGGATTTCAAAAGCTCCCGGAACCCAAGCCAAATCTATGTTTGCCTCGTCACCACCATGACGTTTGAAAGCATCCAAAGCTCCACCCAATAACTTACTCGTGATGAACTCGTTAAAACGTCCCGCAACGATACCAATTCGTTGACCTTCTGCTAATAATTTCCCTTCCAGTAAATTCATATCTTTCAATTTTATTATTTGTTTTCCAATTCTTCTTTCAATTTATTGATCTCATCCTGTTGACGCACGTGAATCATGTGTCCCATTTTCTTGTACTTCGTGTACATGTAGAACTCATTTTTCTCGTTACACGTCATCTCGATAGGCTCACGTCCCACAATCTCTATACCGTATCCCATCAGTCCGTTAATCTTCAACGGATTATTCGTCATCAAAACCATCTTCTTCACGCCCAAATCTGCCAAAATTTCGGCTCCGGTACCGTATTCACGCAAATCGGCTTTAAAACCGAGTGCAATATTTGCCTCCACGGTATCCATCCCCTCATCCTGCAAATGATAAGCTTTCAATTTATTAATCAAACCGATACCTCTCCCCTCCTGGCGCATGTACAACAACACGCCGCGACCTCTCTCCCCGATTCTACGCATCGCCTCGGCCAACTGATCACCGCAATCACAACGCAAAGACCCGAACACGTCACCCGTCAAACATTCCGAATGCACCCGGCATAACACCGGCTCTCCATCCGTGATATCTCCTTTCACCAAAGCGATATGATGCTCCCCATTAATCTTGTTCACATAACCATACGCTTTGAAATCACCATATTTAGTAGGCATATCTGCTTCCGTTACTCGTTCCACCAGTATCTCCGTCCGTCTACGATAAGTAATCAGATCCGACACGGTAATCATCTTCATACCATGCTTTTTCGCAAACTCCTTCAATTCCGGGGTACGCATCATCGTACCGTCCTCCCGCATAATCTCGCAACACAACCCGCACTCCTTCAAACCTGCAATCCGCATCAAATCCACCGTTGCCTCCGTGTGCCCCATACGTTCCAATACCCCGCCTTTCTTCGCTTCCAACGGGAACATGTGCCCCGGACGACGGAAATCCTCCGGCTTGGCGTTATCCTCTACGGACTTCATGGCCGTAACCGACCGTTCCAAGGCAGAAATTCCGGTAGTCGTGTCCACGTGGTCAATTGACACCGTGAATGCCGTGCAATGATTATCCGTATTCGTGGTCACCATTTGCTCCAAACCTAACTTTTTCGTCAGGGCTTTACTCATCGGCATACAAATTAATCCTTTGGCATAAGAAGCCATGAAATTCACGTTTTCCAACGTTGCAAACTCGGCCGCACAAATCAAATCCCCCTCGTTCTCCCGATCCGGATCATCGACTGCAATAATCATCTTACCAGCTCTTAAATCCGCAACAGCCTCTTCAATCGTACTAAACTTAAATTCTTCCATGATATACCTTATTATAATTTTCTAAATTTCTCAAAACATCACCAAACAATAACTTGTTCGTCTTTAGCCTTTAAAACCCGTTCGCCAGCAGAAAATCCAATGTCATTCCTCCTTTCGGCTCCGAAGGTTCGGCCGGACGCATCAACTTCTCCACGTACTTCGCGATAACATCATTTTCCAGATTCACCGTATCCCCGATCTTCTTCTTCACCAACGTGGTCTCGTCCTGCGTGTGGGGAATAATCGAAACCGTAAAACCCGCGTCATTCACGGACACGACAGTAAGACTTATCCCGTCTATCGTGATCGATCCCTTGTCCACGATATAGCGCAATAACTCGCCAGACGTGGCCACAGATATCCAAATCGCATTCTCGTCTTTCTCTCGCCCCACGATTTTCCCGGTACCGTCAATATGACCCGACACGATATGTCCTCCCAAACGACCGTTCAAAGTAAGCGCCCGTTCCAGATTCACCCGATCACCCGCCCGCAGTTCTCCTAAATTACTACGTTGCATCGTCTCCGGCATCACGTCAGCACAAAAAACACTACCGGTAAAAGAAGTCACGGTCAGGCAAACCCCGTTCGTGGCAATACTGTCCCCCACCTTTAAATCCTCCAACACCTTTTTCGCCTGCACCTCTAGCACGACACTCCGGTTCCCTCGTTTCACCCCTTTCACGGTTCCTATTTCTTCTATTATTCCTGTAAACATACCAATTTTAGATTTATGATTTTAGATTTTAGATTTCCCCGCTCAAAGTCCCCATTTTTAAATCACAAAATCCATTATCTTTTAGTTTTTAACTTTAAAAGCACATCCTCTCCCATGTTCAGAACATTCACAAGTTCAAGATCAATAGCATCCGCCATTTTCTCAACTCCCATGCCCTCAACCGGGGTCTTGGCATTCATACCTCCCACGATCGTCGGAGCGATAAAAGCATAAACTTCATCCACGAAACCTCCCGCTAAAAACGAATAATTCAAACTACCGCCACCTTCCAGAAGAACCGAGTCTATCCCGGCCTGTCCCAACCGTGCCAACAAATCATCCACGCTCACGAGTCCTTCCCGTTCCTCACATACCCAAACCTCGACGCCCACATCCTGCAAGGCCTTCACCTTCCCCTCGTCGGCAAAACGGGTACAAGCCACAATCGTTCGGTACTCGCGGGCAGTCCTCACGAGTTGACTCTTCAAGGCTAACCGGGCATTGCTATCCACGACAACACGAATCGGTTGTCTCACCCCACGCCCCTCAATCCGACAATTCAACAACGGATTATCCGCCACGGCCGTACCGATACCAACCAGTACCGCCATGAAACGATGGCGCAATTCATGCACGTAAGCCCGGGCTTCCGTTCCCGTGATCCATTTCGAATCACCCGTGCGGGTAGCAATCTTCCCGTCCAACGTCATCGCCGTCTTCATCGCCACCCAGGGACGCTTCGTCGTTATATATTTCAAGAACACCCGATTCTGTTCCCGCAAAGCCTCCTCCTCCACGCCACACTCCACCTCGATTCCGGCTGCTCTCAGCGAAGCAATACCTTTCCCCCCGACCAACGGATTCGGATCTTCCATCCCAATCACGACCCGGGCAATCTCGTGTTCAATAATTGCCTCCGTGCAAGGCGGTGTCTTCCCGTGATGACAGCAAGGCTCCAGGGTCACGTACATCGTTGCTCCCCGGGTATTCCTCATGCAACTTTTAAAAGCATTCCTTTCCGCATGCCACTCCCCGTATCGTTCGTGCCAACCTTCCCCGATCACCTTACCACTTTTCACGATCACGGCACCCACGACCGGATTCGGATTCGTGAACCCGACTCCCCGTTCGGCAAGCTCTATCGCTCGTCGCATGTACTCGATATCTTCCTGTCTTACCATTCGCGTAACCTCCTTTAAACTAAAAATGCCCCGAATGCATACACATTCGGGGCATAGATTTATATTGTATTAATATAATATCAAATTACAACTAAACATCTCTTCTATCATCCGGACTTTAACCGTCGGTCTCAGAATTTCACTGAATCAGTCCCTCGAAAGGGAGTCGCGGACTTTAACCGCCGGTAGGGAGTTGCACCCTGCCCCGAAGAAACATTTTACAAATGCAAAAATAACAATATTTCTAATGATAACAAACAATCTTCAATTAATTAATGCTTTTTTTCTGCAATTCGACCCAACACCTCTCCGCTCCACACGCTATTTTAGCGACTCGATCAAATCCACCACTCCCGCCTTTCTCAAAATATACATCCCGATACGCTCCTCGGAAACCCCTTCCCGCAAGTGATACGTGTAACGAGGCTCATCATTCTCCATCCGGATATCGAAAAAACGGAAATCCACCGAATCCTCCTTTTCCAGCGTTCCCGCAACCTCCACGATATGCGAGGATATCATGAACACCCCTTGCTTCAAACGGGCCAAAGCTCCCACCACGGCACGGGAAGCATCAAAAGCATCTTTCACGTTAGTCCCCCGGAACAACTCGTCAAACACGACCACCACATCCTCCAAATCCCGCACCTGTTCCACGACATACTTCACCCGCGCCACCTCGTTATAATAATGGCTATACCCCAGCGACAGGTTATCCGACAAATTAATCGTGGTAAACAATCCCCGGAACGGCGATAACTCCATCCGGCTCGCGGGCACCGGGAATCCGCAATGAGCCAAGTACACCGCCACGCCAAACGCTTTCATGTACGTCGATTTTCCCGCCATATTCGGCCCCGTCAGGAAACACAAATGCCGCTGACCGTCCAGCAACACGTCATTCCTCACCGGCTCCTTCAAAAACAAGTGATACAATCCCTCAATCCTTACCATCCGTCTTTCTCCCGAGAAAAGCGGGAACGTCAACCCCTGCTCCTTCGCGATCGTCCCGACCGTTCGTAAAGCATCCAGCATGTACAACGTATCCAGCACGACACGCACCCCTCCCAACTCCTCGCCCCGGAAATAAAGATCCAGATTCTCCCTAGACCAAAAAGAATCCTTCTTCTGGTTCGTCAAATACTGCATCCCTTCACGAGCGAGAACCTTCTTTACCTCCTGTTGCAAATCCTTCACCATTTTCGGGATACTCCCCATCGGCAACTCGTTCATGAAAGTACCCAGTTCATGAATCAACCGTCCGAGATAAGGAACCGCCCGTTGCCGCAGAAAACAATCGTTATCCGGGTTCAACCACCCTTTCACCGCCCGGCTCGTCAAATGCAACACATTCCGTTTAGGCACGGCATCCTGCTGTAAATAAATCTCGATAAAATTCAATTCTTCCCGCCGGATATCCAGAAAGAAAGGTAATTGCCCCAGGTAAATCATCGCATCCACCCGTTCCCGAATTTGCCTCGCGTCTACCAGCGGGGACTCGAACATCCTCCTCATACACGCCTTCCCCCCGTCCGAGCAAGCGAAATCAAAATAAGAAAAAACACTCGTCCCGTCCCAAGCCTGCTCGAACAACTCCAAGTCGCTCGACGTCTGTTCATCAATACTGAATTTCATCTGTTTTCTTTATATATTCCAATAATTCTAGATCCCCACGATCACTCACCGGCCAAGTCTTCCCGCCTTTCAACACGAATAACTCGTCACTGATATCAATCACGTCCTCGAAATAATGATCGGTAATCACGATCCCTTTCCGAGCCTTTTCCCGCCAGATCACCTCTTTCATTTTCTGCACGTGCAAAGGCATCATGAAAGAAAAAGGCTCGTCCAACAAACAGAACTTCGAGTCCGCCACCAGCACCACGTACACCTCTATAATCCTTCGTTCACCCGTTGAAAACGCTTTCATCCGTTTCCGTGCATCATTCCCGAACTCCGGGAAATCAGTAACAAATTCATTAAAATCCACCCCGAAATCATCAAACACCCGCCTCACTGACAATCCCAAAGGAACAAAACTCTGCTGCAGAAGATAACGCATATCCTCCGGCCGACGCTCTCTCGTTAACAAAGCCTTCCTATCAATAGCCACGTACTGGTCCTTCAACATCAACTCCCCGTAAATCACCCGCATGAGACAACTTTTTCCTCCCCCGTTCCGGCCAAGAATTCCGACGACCTTCCCCGTCTCGCAATGCAGACAGGTATCCCATAGGACTCGATTGAACCCGTATTCCAAACGAAGATTACTTATATCAAGAGTATGCATCATTTCAACTGGTAAGCGATAAACAAACAGGCGACATACGTCAGAAAATCAAACACCAACGATATTCCCCAAAGCCACCGGAGGGACACGCCTATATTCTTGTAATAATAAAAGAAACGCCACGATTTCCGTTTCATGGCAAATCCTAGGAACACCATCGCGGCAATCTTAAACCAAAACGTGACTACCACGATCACCGCGATCACGGCCGGCGTTTTCATGCGGTACATGAACATAATCAACCCGCACACAAACGACACGGCAAGAGCCGAGGCCGCGAACATCCCGTAAAACGAGACACACGACCTGACCAAGCGTTTCGCATCCATCAGATACGCTTTTGAATCATCCGCCAAGTATCAGTTATCAGGAAACTCTCCTCCATCTGATCGATCATCTCCATGAATTTCGAGATCGGCACGGCAAAAGACAATAAATTATTCGGGATACACAAACGGGCGGACGGGTCAAACATACCAAGCACGGCCCTCTTCGTTCCCTCGATCTGCTCCCGGTAAGGATAATAAATAATCGACGTGCATCCCGCCCCGAAAGGAGAAATCACCGCTTCCTGCTTGGCACTATCAAACCCGGCCAACGTGAAAAGCCCGGAAATCACATCCGGCGTGCCAAAGAAAAACACGGCCTCCGGTTTATCCTGTTCCGTCAACATATCCCAACGCTTGAACACCAGACAATCGCCCTTCCTTGGAAGCACGGGCAAAGTCTTTAACAACGCGTTCACCTGTTCCGGCGTACGCTTGTAGCGTTCACAACGAGGTTCGTTCTCTCCATGAGACAAGAAATACTCGAACCCTTCCCGCATACTTTTATTGAACCCCAAATAGTATTTACCCCCGCCACATCCCACAGAATCAGGGAGGAAGCAAAGAGCCTCTCCTTTCCTTACCCGTCCGAGTTGTGCTATAATACAAGTATGTCCCACGGCTTTTTTCACGATAGTCGCATTATTATTTTCCGTAGAATAATAAAATGCTACCGGAAGTTCTGCGTCGTTGAAATATTTTTTCCAAAGAGCAATAAAATGATCGCGTTTAACAATATCCATAACCCTTTTATTTTTAGTATCAAGCAAATATAAATTATTTTTTGGTTAAAAGCAAATCGCTATCGCTCATATTCCTCGTTTATAGCGGAATTTCCGACAAGTCATTTAACAAAATGACACTAATATCCCTTGAAGGCAGGAACACATGCAGGCTAAAACATTGATAATTAAAATATCACATCTAACAATTCACAATCAGATAACATCTACCGATACATGACTGATCAATAATGTATTCTTGATTAATTCTTTATGACTACCTATTCACTAGTTGCATGAACCTTATACGAACCCTATATAAACCCTATATGAACCCTATTATAATAAGGTTTATACAATGTTATTAAAAGTCATCTAAAAGATTATTAACGCTACTGTATAGGTATTAATCAAGAACACATGATTAAATCCTTATTCATTTCAATAGGAAATCTCATGTAAATATTCATGTAATCAACAATTGCTCAACGGCCTACACCCTGTATAGCTCTTCATATTCACAAACAAATACCCCGGATCAGCGATGCCGATCCGGGGTATTATATCATTAAAAGTACAATCTGTTACCAGATAGAAGCTCTTTGTTCAACAGGCAAATACAAGGCATCACCCTCTTTCACGTCAAACGCTTCATACCACATCCCGATGTGAGGCAGGGCGGCATTCACACGCCAACGCCCTAAAGAGTGAGGGTCTGACTTCGTTTGCAAACGAATTTGCTCGTCACGCACATTCCCGGCCCACACGTTAGCATATGACAGGAAGAACCGTTGAGCTGGGGTAAAACCGTTCTCGTCATTCCCAAGCGGGTTCTCGGCCATCGCTTTCTGCAACGCCTGATAAGCCACCTGCAAACCGCCATGATCCGCGATATTCTCACCCAAGGTCAATTCCCCGTTAGCTTTCAAATCAGGCAACACTTGGATGTTACTGAAATAATCCACTAACACCTGGGCACGCTCCTGGAAATTCTTGGCATCTTCAGCTGTCCACCAGTCTTTCAGGTTCCCGTCCTTGTCGTATTGACGACCTTGATCATCAAACCCGTGAGTCATCTCGTGACCGATAACAACACCGATAGCCCCGTAATTACAAGCGTCATCAGCATTCATATCGAAGAACGGGTATTGAAGGATACCTGCCGGGAAGCAGATTTCGTTCGTTGTTGGGTTATAATAAGCATTCACAGTTTGAGGAGTCATCAACCATTCATCCTTATCCACCGGTTTTCCGGCTTTAGCGATCATCTTATCGTAATCAAAATGATTGGAACGAACGATATTCTCCCAGTAAGAATCATTCTTGATCTCCAAGCTGGAATAGTCTTTCCATTTGTCGGGGTAACCGATCTTCACGTGGAAGGCAGCCAGTTTCTCCAGAGCTTTCGCTTTCGTTTCGGCACTCATCCATTCCAATCCCTGAATCCGCTCGCCAAGTGCTTTCTGCAGGTTGGATACCAACTTCACCATACGTTCTTTGGCGGCTGCCGGGAAATATTTGTCGGTATACATCTGACCGACAGCTTCACCCAACACACCGTTCACGGAACTCACGGCACGTTTCCAACGGGGTTGCATCTCTTTCGTTCCGGAAAGTGTCTTTCCATAGAAATCAAAGTTTTGAGCCACGAAATCATCACTCAAGTAAGAGGAAGCGGTATTGATCACGTTCCATTGCAAGTAGGATTTCAACACGTCCATGTTTTCTTTGGTCAACAAATCGGCTACCGTCTTGATCTCGGCCATTTGTCCCACGTTTACTTCCTGCAAGTCCTTTAACCCGATGGTTGTGAAATAAGCATCCCAGTTTATACCCGGAACCTCTTTTTTCAACTGGGCCACGGTGATCTTGTTATAGTTAGCATGTGGGTCACGTAATTCCACGGCCGATTTAGTCGTCTCGGCCAGACGGGTTTCCACTTTCATCACATCAGTCGCTGCTTTTCGTGCTTCCTCCTCGGTAAACCCGGCAAGTTGGAACATCTTGACTACGTGCTCTTCGAATTTTGCACGAATCTCTTTCGTGCGGTCATCATTATCCAGATAATATTCACGTTCGCCCAGGCTCAACCCTCCTTGGTACAACTGCGCCATGTTCATGGAGCTGTTCATATCATCGGCTCCCACGTACAACCCGAAGAAAGGCCCGAACCCGTCGCGGTGCATCCCGGCAACACATTTCGACAAAACTGCCCGATTGTCAAGAGCCTCGATTTTCTCCAGATAACCCTTGATCGGGGCCACTCCGTCAGCGTTCAACTTGGCGCTGTCCATAGCGATATTGTAGAGATCGCCCACTTTCTGGGCCACGCTTCCCGGTTGGGATTGCTGGTGAGCCAGGTCCTCGATCAGACTCTTGATCTGTGAACGGTTATTCTCTGCCAGTTGATCGAATGAACCGAAACGTGAATACTCGTCTGTCAACGGGTTAGCTTTCATCCAACCACCACAGGCATATTGATAAAAATCATTCCGAGGATTTGCAGTCTGGTCCAGATTCGCAATTTGAATCCCGCCTTTCTGCGCGGCCTCTTTTTTACTATTGCAACTTGTAGCCATTAGCGCTAACGCAATAAAAGGTAAATAAATTCTTGTTTTCATATAATCAGTTTTCTAGTCTTCTCGCCGCACCGTTTTAGTTCATAAAGTTCATCAGGTTGAACCTCCGGTTCTTAAAATTTATAAAGTCAAGTGCCGGTATAAACGAAGGGCTGTGTTACCAGCCCTTGCGACAACAAAAGTATAATATTTTACAAAGAAATAAAAACTGATCGGGTTATTTTTACCACCCGTACCAAGCGTCTTTTAACTCGCCAACTGTGATATTATCAAGATGTTGGTCGTGTTCGGACAGCCATTTCTTTACAATATTTTGTTCCTCGACCGTCACGCTGCCCCGCTGGCGAGTGATAAATCCCCCGCAAACATCAGAATTCCAGCCTCCTCCCATTTCCAGATCATGGGCATGTAACAAAACGGCAAACTCCTGCAACCACTCTTCCACCAGCTTCATATCGGTGTCGGCCTTGAATTTGGCATCAAAAGAAAATCCCAATTCCTGGTATTCCCCTTTATGTAATTTCTTACGTAATCTTTTTTTCATACTATTATATATTTATCATTCAATCTCTACCCGCAAATCCCGTAATCCGACATCGCTATTCTTGTTAGCGGGATGAGCCATTCCTAGGCTGCAATCATGGATTTGTCCCGGATAGAGCTTCATAGGTTTCAAACGAAGTTTATACTCTTCTTGTTTCACGTTCGGGTTCACCAGATAGGTCACGTCTGACCCGTAACGATTATGTAACTTCACTACCAACTGGTTATCACCCTTTTGCAAATGCAATTTAACCGTCTCGTTCACTCTTGGAATACCTCCCACGTAAGTACGGAGTAAAACCGTCTCGCCATTCAACGTAACTTGTATCCCGTCAGCAACTCCCAATTCTACCAGGACATCCTGTTCCCGACTGCTTTTTATTTCATGCAATAAGTAGACCGATTCTTTCTCTTCGGTAGGAATTTTCACGGTCTTACCCACTTTTAAGTCATTTTGCAAACTCCAATTATCGTTTTTCACACCAACGCTATTACCGTTAAAACGCTCACCCGCGATTGTATACTTGTACACATTTCCCCAGGTAACAGCAGCCGGATCATTATTCAATTTCTGAACATCTCCTCCCGCTAATTTCACATTCTCCACCTTGCCGTCAAGTTCCAGACGAATCTCTTTATCCCGGTCTCCGGCCATGTAAACGACCGAGGGCGTTACGGTCTTTGCCGTTTTATTGAAATGCCAGCTAAAACCTACCGTACTCCGGAAACTAGAATAATAGTCCATGCTTGAATAAGCGTAAACGGGAGTCGCATTATCAGCCGTCAACACACTGGTTTCCAAAATCTGGTCGGGTACAACCCGGAAATTATCGGCAAATTCCAGTTTCACGACAACGATTCCCCGCTCGGGTTTCACGTCAGCAGGAATATTCACGGACACGGTTTGCCCTTCCTGTTTCAGATCCAGTTTTTTACCATCCGCCAAGAGGGTTGCTTTTTTGGCTTTACCGATCAAACCATTTAAAATGACATCCCGATTTTCAGGCACTTGTTCGACGAACAAATAAAGGTTATTGCCCTTACGGGTGATGTCACCCCACGCCACCGCGTGATCAAAAGGGTTTGCCGTGGTATTGTAAATTGCCTCGCCGTAACGATTCATCCATTTGCCCATGGCTAACAGCGCATCCCGTTCGAACTCGACAACGGAACCATTCCCTCTCGGTCCGATGTTCAACAAGAAATTTCCTCCCCGGCTTACGACTTTAATCAAGCTATGCAGTTTCTCGTCAATTTTATGATTCAAATCTCCCCGCTCCTGCCATGAACGATAACTCCAAGTTTCGTCAAAGAATGAAGCCGGAGTCTGCCAAGGTACCCCGATTTTATAATCCGGGTAAGCGTTATCTCCCATCACGGCAAAATCACCCCGGTCATTCCCCAAACGCCCGCTCACCATGCACCGCGGTTGCAAACGATTCACGAGATCATACAACTCTTTACTCTGCTGCCCGCTCAACGACCCCATGTCAAACCAAATCTCGGAAATCGGGCCGTAATTGGTCATGATTTCCTCAACCTGATGCATGCTGAAAGCATGATGCTCCTTAGAAATCGCATCCGCATTATGAGGAGTGATCCCGTTTCCGGGGAAATTCCAATCAATCAAGGAGTAGTAAACGGCAAACTTCACGCCTTGGCGCTGACAAGCATCCGACAATTCCTTCATCACGTCACGCTTGAAAGGAGTGGCATCCACGATATTATATTTCGTGTATTTGGAGTGATACATGCAAAATCCATCATGGTGTTTCGACGTGAACACGATTGATTTCATCCCTGCAGCCTTGGCCAAGGCCACGACCGAATCAGCATTCCATTTTTCCGGATCAAACTTTTTGGCAACTGCCTCGTATTCCGCTTTCGGTATCCGGGCAAAAGATTGTATCTGCTCGCTATATCCCGAACGAACCGGCTCTCCTTTCCATACCCCGCCCAATTCCGAGTATAATCCCCAGTGAATGAACATTGAAAACTTTTGATTTACCCAATCTGGGTTAGGCTTTTGCTGTCCAAAAGCGAATTGCACGCCTAACAACAAGATAATTAAACATCCGCGTAATAACATAATAAACACTTTTACAACATATAACACATTACACAATAAACAAGGCTGTAAATATAGCGAATATTAGCGTTTGCCGGAGGGGTACTCTTCGAAAATTATTTAATTTACAAATAATATAACACACATTGTAAAATATATTATTCCTATGTAAACAAATTCTATATCGGTGATGAGAGAATTCTTATTCCTCATGTTTTGCTTTACCTGCTTACTCTGTAAAAATAATTTTGCTCAAACATACGAGGAGAAAACAAAGAGAAGAGTATCCAGATTTTACTCGATAAACACATTCGAGAAAAAATAAACAGGGACCGTGTAAAAATCTCACACGGTCCCAAACCACACATACACGTCTAATACATATAATTCATTAAACTACCATACTTATACATCACATCGACAATCTCTCCATAATTATTCTTTGCTTCATAAACAAGAACGGGTTCCTTTTTCGCCAGACTCGAATCCGTTATGTCATAAATATTAAATTTACCATTCTCCAAACCGACTGCAATTTGAGTATTATCCTTATTATAATAAATGGATTTTATTTTCACTCCCTCAAAACCGGCATATTCCGTGGGATTCAATCCTGTCAACCGATCATAATAATATAATTTATCATCCGATGTGAAAAACAAATAATTACGTTTAGGAAGAGCGACAATCTTGCTATCCGCCTTTAATAATGATCCTCCCACGAACTCCTTCTCATAAATATCATTCACTCGAACCATCATATAGGCATAAAGTTGGAAATCCTGAATATAATACTTCCCGGCATCAGATTTCAAAATCGTAATATAACCGGATGTTGCAAACTCCGATGAAACGTAATATCCACAATAGACCAAATCCTTATCCCCCAGGTTATCCAATGGTGTAAATCCGGGTTTATACCCCGTATAAGACACCGGAGAGATCTTGCCCGGCTGGTAGGAAGAAAAAGCATTCACCCAAAGGAATCGACGATTGTATCCATCATACATTAACACGTGATACGTGCTTTGGAAAAGAGACGGCACCACACGGGTCACACTTAAACTATCCTGCACGTAAACAGGTTCCTGACTGTAACGTCCAGTTTGAAAATTCTGTACATCTTCATTTTTACGACTATAAACATGTCCGTTCTCCGTCACTAAATAACTATTATCAAAAACATACAAAGCATCTGTAACTTTAAAGTCTTTAGGATATTTTTCATCTATAAATTCTTGTTTCACCGTTACGACTTTAGACAAAGAACTGCCATCCAATTCGACGCAATCACTTTTCTTATTTATCACTAATATCTGTCCCATCCGAGTATAGTCAAAACACCAATGTTCCACCATTTTCAACGGCTCCTGTCCCAAACTCTCTCCGGTATTCTCCTCGTACACGTTCGGGAATTCTTCATAAACAACTTTCGTTTCTCCATCCTCGGTCTCGTTTTTAAAACGGATACAAGATAATTCCGATTTCCCGTCCCGATTCGCCAGAATCAACCACCCCGTACCATAGGTAGGAGTAACTTTCAACTGGAATGGTGTCATATACTTCACGCCTTCAACCTCATTGACCACGTTAAAACTACAAAGCACGCTTCCCACACTCCCCGCATATTGTTCTATCAACAACACGCTATCCGTGGATATGATTTGTCCGTTGACATTCCACTCGTAACTGACAACCGGCTTGTTCCCGCCGGGATAAGTCACTGTCGGATTTATTTTTATCGTTTCGCCTAAACCCACGTAGTAAGTATACTCCAATCCGGAAACTTGCGGATCGCTCATCTGTTTATAATCGTAAGAACCTTTGTCCTCGTAACATCTCCCCAAGATAAAAGGAAGCACTGCTACCAATAGTATTTTTATTGATTTCATATACATCTTATTCTTGATTAACCAATTACCGGAACTTTCATTACTTCATTATTATCCTCGTCATAGATCGGTGGATTACCCGCATCAATATGTTTTTGTAGATAATACTTCAAGGCCAGAGCCCACGCCGTAATCTCGCTCGCACCCCTACCCGTTAGATCCGTCACGCCAGTCACTTGAATAAATAACTGAAACTTCTTGTCGGAATATTTACCCAAGTACGCTTTTTCAATTTTTGAATCCCACCAATCCGGTTTGCTGGCGATATTCGTCAACACGATTTTAGCTTTACCATGAGAGCTGACCCCCGGCGTGAAATTCTCGTTTTCCAGAATCTCGATCACAAGGTTCAATTTTTTCGTATCTAAATCATCACTTTTTATCACTTTCACGTACAGGGAATCTGTATCCCGGTTTACCCCAAACTTGAACGGCCCCTCCAATTTATAATTAGCCACATGAACCGTCGTTTCCTCGGATACAACCACAACCCGGTATTCTTTTGCCTCGCTTAACGGCAACCCGGATAAATCGACCTGTAAGGGAATTATTAACTCCGTTTCTCCCGGATGAAAAAAGAAGGAAACCATCGTGCTATCCTGATCAAAATTTTTAGAGAAAGAAAGGAAATTCCCTCCGTCATAAGTTTTAAATCCTTCCGTGCTGCAAGAAGCGAACATCAATAACAGAAATACACCTATAATATTTTTCATGAGTACGATATTTTAAAGTTAAAACGTAACGACATCACTCGCCGGAATGGGTAATGTAAACTTCTCTCCCAATTCTATCGTATGGGACCCGTCAATTACCGGATGATTCAAGCGTTTATACAGGAAAAACAACTGTCCTTCGGCCAAGTATTCCCGCCGGGCATCTTTTATAATCCGTTCAATATATTCCTCCTTCGTCAAATCTCTTGGTAAACGAGCTTTACATCCCCGTCCCAAACGAGCCTCATCCAGCCAATCAATAGCCTGCTCCCGATCCTGATCAAAAATACACTCTCCGGCAATATAGTAAATCTCGCTCAAACGGATCATCGGGATCAATGGGTTTTGCACGTTAAAAACTGAAGTATTAGCACTTTCCCGCCATTTGATTGATACACGCTGACCGGTAGTAGTACTAACCACCAGATAAGCTTTCCGGTAGTCATCCGCATCCCCGGCAAAAAGCCCGTCCAGCTCCTTGATTTCCATGAAACCACTCAAGCCTGAAGCATAATAATCTTTACACAATTCATTCATCTTGTTGTTGTAAAGAGAGAATATCAGGTCCACATGCGTTTTCTGATCTCTGGAATCCACGTTATCCATAGAAATATTATCCACGGGAGTGAAATTAAAGTACCCGCTATTCAATATTTCTCTCGCCTCCTCCAAAGCTAACTCCGGTTTCTGTGCATACTGGTATACACGGGCCAATAATGCCGTTATCGTATAATAATTCATCCGGGTTCCCCGATACGAGAAAAACATATCCGGACACCCCACGTAACTCCCCGGCTCCATTCTATACCAAGGAGTCTTAATGCCTGTAAGGCAAGGCTCTATCGTATCCACCGTTGCCAATAACTCTTTTCCCTTTTTCAAATCATTGATAACCAGATTTAAATAATCCTGAATATTTTTCTTTTCTCCTACAATCGTGGGATAGGTTTGGATATAAGCTAAATGTGACGTGTGATCGTCTTGCACCGGAGCCGGAGCAAACAGACGTAGCAGATCGAAATGAATCATTCCCCGCAAAGCATAGGCTTCCCCGGCAATCATATTTTTCTCGATATATTTGTAATCAAAAATATCTTCGTTCACCTCTTCAACCCGTTGTATTAAATTATTGCAATTCGCTATCGAATTATAGGCTTTGGACCAGATCGCATCAATAATTCCCGAACAACCGGCAGTCCCATACTCGTATGCCCCAGCATCTTTGTAGGCGGTTGATCTCAATCCATCCCATTCGTAATTCTGACCGATAACACTCATAAATCCCCAAGTCATCTCTCTCCCGTACACGGTACCTTCAGACAATTGCTGGTAAATTCCGTTCAACGCGGTTCGGTAACCCGTTCCCGTGGAGAAAAGATCATCCTCCTGCTTCTGATTCTTGGGATTCACGGTCAACCAATCGCTACATGCACTGGTCATGATAACAACCAATAGCACTAAACAATTTCTATATACTTTCATACATTATTTATTTATCACGTTAAAAACTCGCGTTCAATGTCACGTTGAAGGTTCGGGCAAACGGATAGGACAGCCCACGTTCCTGTTTCACTGTTGAGAAACGAGCCACATCTGTCATGTTAAACTGTAAACGCAACATACTGAACCCCCATTTCCGAATCATTTCCTGCTTGAAATCATATCCCAAAGTCAACGTATTTAACGATAACACGTTATAATCTTGCACGAAACGAGAAGTAGCCCGTGTCGTAACATCCCGATCTTTTATATTCTTCAAAGGGGTTACATCACCCAATTTCTGCCACCGGGCACTCATGACCCGTTTATCCACGTTATAATTATACACATCGGCATTTTCAACCTCGTTTACCAATGTATAATTATATCGTTGTCCCCCGAACTCGTAAAGGAAGGAGGTGTAAAGAGAAAAATTCTTGTAGGTCACGTTCAACCCGAAAGAACCTTGCACGTCAGGCTCAGAATTCCCGATAATCACCATTTCTGCTGGGTCCCAATCATAAGTAGCCGTCCCGTTCCGTTTCAAATAAAGCTCGTTACCATTGGCCGGGTCAATTCCCATGGATCGCATCCCGAAAATAGAAGTCAATGACCCACCGGGCTCATACTTCGTGATAACTTTCGAATAATCCCGATCCGTCACTTTTTCATTGAAATAGTCATTCACTTTCTCATTATAGGCGGCCAATTCATCCGTGATTTTCAAAATCTCGTTTTTATTATGAGCCAGATTAGCAAACACGGACAATAGGAAGTCGGGACGATTCACGATCATGCTCTTCACGTTTATCTCTATTCCCCGATTTACCACTTCGCCCATATTATCTTTGTAAGAGTTGAAACCGGAAGAACTCGGAAGAGACACATCCGTCACCAAATCAACAGTTTTCTTGTTATAATAAGAGAATTTAATATCCAACGCACCTCGGAAACTGGCGAAATCAAACCCTACATCCCACGTGTTCGTCTTTTCCCACTTCAAATTACGGTTTCCCAGATACCGGATAATAGCCCCATACCCGGTAGAATACCAATCCTGAGTATAAATATCGTACGTCGTCAGAGCCGAATAAGCCGGGAAATTCACTTTTCCTGTCTGTCCATATGACCCTCTGATCTTCAAAACTTCGATATAAGGAACATGCTCTTTCATAAAAGCATAATTATGCACGTTCACCCCTAATCCGGTAGACCAGAAGGGGGCAAATTTTTTATCGACACCAAACTCGGATGACCCATCCAAGCGGCAAGAGAGATCCATCAGGTAGATATAATCATACGTGTAATTTAGCAATCCCAGGAATCCGCATAACCGGGAAGAAGCTTCCGTCTCGCTAGGTTTACCCGTGATTTCATAAGCATACGTTGTTTCACTCATATCCTCCGACGGAAATCCCCGATAGGCCTCGGATTTACTGGAAGAATAATTATCCATCATGTTCAAGCCAACCGTGGCATTAATCCCGTGTTTACCGAACATCCGATTATACAGTATCGTGGCATTTAAATTCCAATTCACACTTTCACCTCTAGTCTGGGTCAATTCCCCTTTTTTAAAGTCCGTTACGAAATCATATTTCGTGGATCTCGGATCAGTGAAAACATCTGTTTTATTATCTTTCTTGGTAATACTGAACTCTCCTTTCAGTTGTAAACCGGTAAGAACATACCAATTCACACTCACATTGTCAATCAACTCCCGATAAGAACTCCGGTTATAAGAACGCAAGGTTGCCTCGTACAAGGGATTCAACAAATCGCTTGTATTCATTCCGTCGTGCCACGATTTAGTCGATTTCAGGTAATTCCCGAATTCATCCTTATACTCGTCATAAGGCAGTTTTTTGGTATAATCCCGGAAACTACCATAAGGAGATTCGTCCGATTTGACAACGTTATACGAAATATAGTTCTTTATTTGCAGACTCTTCAGTCGATAGTCCAAAGCAAACCCAGCTCCCATTCTCTTTCGTCCGGACTCCTTCATCACTCCTCCCTGGTCATCGTATTTCATATCCACGCCAAAACGCAAATCCTGAGATCCGCCTTCCAAGTATAAACTATGCTGATGCGTGAACACCGTTCGCAAAGGCTTGGACAACCAGTAAGTATCTACCCCACGCTGCACGTTATATAACTTGTCTTGATACTCTCTCTCTTTTACCAATTGTGTCGAGGTATTTTCAGAATCATAATAACCGGATAATTTCTCTGCTTCTAATTTCTCTCTTGCATTCATCAGGTTATAATCTGACAAATCAGGAGCCGTTATTCCTCCCGTAAAATTATACGAGAAGCGGATTTCTCCCGGTTTGGGAGCAACGGTCGTGATCACGATTACCCCGTTCGCGGCACGTGAACCATACATGGCCGTGGCCGCCGCATCTTTTAATATGGTAATTGACTCGATCCGATTCATATCAAAATCGTACACCTTTTCCACGGATATCTCGAACCCATCCATGATAAAAATCGGTAAATTCGGATTTCCTTGCAAAGAAGCCTTTGACAAATCGTTACGATCCAGATCTTTCACTCCGATACCGGAACGCCCCCGGATGTAGAACTCGGGTAAAGCATTGGGATCCGATCCCCATTCATTATTTTCCTGAACACGCAAAGAAGGATCAAATGTCTGTAATACCGTGATCAAATTCCGGGATGCCACTTTTAATAATTCATCTTTTTTCACAGTCACGGCATTTCCGGTAAAACTGGAACGATTAATATTCGCGTATCCCGTCACGACGACATCATCCATTTGTACCTCATCTTCTTCCAAATGCACGTCATACACCGTCTTGTTCGGCAATATACCGACCTCCTGTGTCTTCATTCCGACAAACGAAACCACGATAACCATACCTTTAGTCTCCGGCACGTTCAACACATAATTACCGTCCATATCGGTCGCGACACCCAAGGTCGTTCCCTTCACGCTCACGGTAGCCCCAACCAAGGGTTCATTCTTAGCCAAAGTCACTTTCCCCGTAAGTTTTATCATTTTCACAGGAGAAGGAGTTTCCCGAAGTGTAACGACAATCACTCCATCTTTATATTTATACCCTAACATCGTCCCCCCGAAACAACGATCCAAGACTTGTTTCACGGTCACTTGTTTCATCTCAAAGGTCTGGGGCTTTATTTGTTTGATTTCATCCAGATTATATAAAAAATCAACTCCTATCTTTTGAGTCAAATCCTTTAATATCTCTTTCATTTCCCATCCCTTGTATTCCACGTCTATTTTCTTCTGCGGATAATCCTGTGCCCACCCCGTCAACGAGAAAGCAAACATGAATAAAAGTACGGGAAGTAGCCTAACTACATTCTTCTTATTCTTTTTCATTATTATTGGTTTTATACATTTACCATATCATTTGAGGTAAATAACTCCCTGTATATCGTAAAAAACGATACACATACAATCAAGATGCTGGTTATTCAATTTATTTTCTATACTTTTGAAAGGTCTATAGTTCATCACCTGGTGATGAGCGATTTTAGCATGACCGGAGGCGCATCTCCGGTCTTCTAATATCCTATAGAAGACATCACATCATGTTCATTTTTGTCATCATTTTAGGTTTGTAATTAAATTTTGCATAGACATACCGCTCATTTCGTAATTTCACGCCGATTTAGTTACTCTATTAATTATTCTCTCCTTACGATCAAAATCACATCCTCTTGGATAATAAATTTCACTTTAGTTGTCATTTCCAAAAGCTCGAACGCTTTCGAGATATCATCATATTTAGGAAGAGCTCCGGAAAAACGAGTCTTTACTAATGTTGAATCCTCAAATTTAAAATCACGATCATACCAACGTGCTAATTTACGCACCACCCTATCCAATGGCTCCTCGTCAAACAGGAATAAATCCCCCATCCATGAAGTATAATAACGTACATCCACTTGCCGTACGTGCAATTCCCGATTCTCGATTTCAACCTGCTGATCAGGAACGATAACCATGGCACGCTCCCCGTTTCCAACACGCAATTTCCCGGAAGCTAAAGTCACTCGTGCCTGTTTTTCATTTGCATAGTTCATTATATCGAATGAGGTTCCAAGCACCTCAACTCGCAAATCGCCACTTTTTACTTCAAAAGGCATTTGCTCATCACGCTCTACCTCAAAAAATCCCTGGCCTTGCAATTCCACTTCTCGCCGTTTACCGGAAAAGCGGGTCGGGTATCTTAACGATGATTCGGAATTCAGCCACACGACACTTCCGTCCGGTAATATCACTTTATATTCACCGCCCTTTCCCACGTACAAAGTATGATACTCGATCTCATTCCCCTCCCCTTTTTCCGTATCATATATCAACGTGTTGGCCTCATTCCGTACCCCAGCCAATTCTATGTGGATATTTTTGTCTATATTCAATCGGACAGAATCACGCTGCCCGTCTACAAGTAGAGAAATTAAAGCAGATTTATGTACATCTTTGGGAGTTTCCCCAGATACATTCTCTTGTTCTTTCAACATAAAAAGAATCGAACACAAGGCAACAATTACAATCGCAGCGGCCACTGATGAATAACGTATTATCCGGCGACGATAACTCCGGGACTTTTTATCCATTTTTCTCTCCAGTTCCACCCAAGCCTCCTCCGAATCTTTTACAAGCGAGCTATTCCTGTGGTCATCCACAACAAAATTCAACTCGTTCTTTTGTTCGAACCAAGCCTGATTCTCCGGATTTTTTTGGACCCACGCATCGAGTTCTTTTCGCTCCTCTTCAGATATTTCTCCGGTAAATTGTTTCAAGAAAAGAGAGGATATATGTTTTACCGTTTTTTCTTCCATACCTAATTATTCTTCCGTTTCTATATATAAAACTAACGACTTTCGGAAACGGGTGATGTCAAGAAGAATAAAATATGCAATTCCTACCTTCCCAGCATGAAAATAAACCAACACAAAGGATATAAATCTTTCAATATTTCCTGCAATTGCTTTCGAGCTTTCAATCGCTGTGTTTTTACCGTATCTTCGGATATAGATAACTTCCGGGCAACTTCCGATACTTTTAAACCATCCACATAACTCAATTTAAACACTTCGCGACAACGTTCCGGTAGTTGTTCTACAGCCTGCACGACTTCCATATAAACTTCGGTCTCAATCCGATTTCTCAAATAATTATCCTCGTCCCACTCCTCTCTGGGCATCTCTCGCATCGTACGATTCACGTATTTTTTATGATTCACGAGAGTGATCGCCTGATTATAAACGGCCCTGAACAAAAATGCTTTCAAATGATTTGAATCGTTAAACCGGAGTTGTTTCTCCCACATGGCCATAAAAACATTGTCCACGATATCCTCTGCCTCTTCGGGTGACACCATCTTCATCACGAATACACACAACGGTTTGTGGTATGTTAAAAACATCTCTTGATAAAAACTTTTAGTCACGCCGATTTTTCCATTATCCTTAACACCCATAACAATTTATTGCCTTTGACAAAAGTAGGGTTTCACAGGAATATATCATTACTTTTCGACGGAATTAACAATTTTGAGCCTACAACAAAATAAAAAGGGCTATTCCACGAGACATGAAATAACCCTTTTAGTAAGAAAACTCACACAAAAAGACAAACACTATTATCTTCTAACGATCGAGACTGGTTTAACGTCCTCTTCGCCTGATCCAGATAAAGATAGCCCAGAATGCCAACGAGGCGGGCCAAACTCCCATCAAGATGATTTTCCAGAAATTCATCCATCCCATACTTACGCGGACTTTTTTATCCGGAGGTGTCGGACGGCGAACATCAACAGGAACTTCCTCGTGGGATAACCAGAAGAAAGAACCGGAGATCAGGGAATAGTTTGCTGCCGGCACATCTTTTCGACCAATACTGATCTCGCCGTTACTCAGACAGTCGGCATCCCCGAAGACCACGATACGCTGTTCCTTATCCCCGATCTTTCGGGATAAAGCCAATGCCGTGGGATAGGAACGTTCCACTTCTCCCGCCGCCGGATTAAACCGCACGGTATCATCGACAAAATCGGTAGTCTCCACCTCGTTCCAACTTCCCACCGTGTCGCTCACGAAAAGAGGGGTAATCGCAAAACCCTTATCCGCGGAATATTCCAATCCCGTACATCCCGGCATCGTGGCCACGTACTCTCGACGATACATCACGCCAAACGCATAAGCGATACTATCGGCCTCTTTCGTGGGACGGGCAATGATAAAGTCCGGCTGGAAATTGTCGCTCTGCTTCACCAACCTTCCCGGCATAAAACGTACCCCCAGTGATTCGACGATCGGGTTCATGACTTCCTGTCGACGAGGTTCTCCGGCAATAACCATGTTTCCTCCCCGGGCGATATAATCATCCAGATTCTTCTGTTCTTCCCCCGTTAAGGCAGACCTCATATCGGCAATAACAATAATGTCCACATTCTCAGGCACGGGTTTATCCAACGTGACCTCCGTGAAATCGAATCCTTGGTTAATCAAGGAATAGCGGAAAGGCTTATCCTGCGCGAAACGGTTATAATCCCGATCTCCTTCCCGGATACAATCCCGCTCTCCGTGTCCCTTCACGAAGCCCACTAATGGCAGTTCCATCACGAGACGTTTAAACGCTGCAGAAATTTCCGTCTCAAAGGGGAAACGCTGCATATCATCATATATCCTCAAAAACGTCTTCTCCCCGTTCTCCCGCTCCAACAAACGCACGAAACGATTTCCTTCCGGCTCCAGATCTACCAGCTTCTTCACCTCCTCGGGACGTAAAAACATATTGGAATCCAAATCCCATATTTCGGTTCGCTTCAGCATCCGTTCCCGATCGGAAAGATTCGGATAAGCCTTATCCAAATCCGGATTCTTCGCCTTATCGTAATAGTACACGTACTTCATCTTGATCTCAGGTTTGAATCTCAGGTAACGTTTAAAATGTCGCAGATCATTATTCCGATTACGGGGCAAACCGCTCCAATAATTCTCTTCAAGAATATTCACGAATGTCGTGATCGTCAAACCGCCATCCATCTGGCCGACAATATTCTGACTATTAGGAGTCAACGTCCTCAACTTCGTATTCGTCGCATCATAATAACACATCAGCTTCGGTCGGGATGTAAAATATCCCAATAGCATAGCTATCACGATGACTCCTATGTATTTGCTCGTCGTGGCCATCCACGTAGATTTCTGTCGCCGGGCTTGCAACCGGAGGATCGAAAGGAAAAGAAAAAGGGCGACCACGATAACAAAATAAAGCACGTCCTCGCTACATATCAATCCGTTGATAAACTCATCCGCCCGGCCGTTAATCGCTAGCCAGTAAGTGATATCCCGTACAAAATCAACATCCTGCCACATTCCCCCGACAAAATTCAACACGGCCAACACGGCCAAAGTACCCATAGCCGCCACCACTTGATAAGAGGTAATACTCGACATGAACAACCCGATCGCCGCATAAGCACATATCAACAAATAAAGCCCCAACAGCCCGGCAAGGACAGCGGGAATATCCGCTTCATAAATAGCGATCGCACTAAACAGCATGAACACGGATAATATCGCGATTAGCACCAACCCGTAGACCATCACCGAAAGGTATTTACCCAAGATAATCTGCGTATTCGTCACCGGAGAGGAATAAAGTAACTTGATCGACCCACTGCTCAGTTCCCGGCTCATTAATCCCATGGTCAACAGGGGAATGTACAGGTAAAGATATTGTTGCATGGCCGTAAACAAACCATTCCAGCCGCCAAAAACGGCCATAGTTGCATTATAAAGCCCATAGCCTAACGATTGACTTCGTACCTGGCCACCCATGGTATTTGAAAACACCATACTCGCCTGAAAAGTGAACACGATTAAAATTAACCAAGCCACCGGGGAGTAAAATAGGGTTTGTAATTCCGTACGGGCTATTTTATATATTGTCTTCATCTCATCATTATTTATAAATTACTTTTTCGATAATTCGGCAAAAATCGTATCCAGCGAACTTCTCTCCAACCGGATTTCCGTCAAACGCCATCCCTTGGTCACGCTGGCTTCAACCAAACGCTCGGTCGCCTCAAGAGCATCCGAAAAATGTACCCGGTATTTTGAGCCACCCAGTTCAACAGCATCCACTACACCCGGAATCAATTTAATTTCTTCGGCAGAAGGTGCGGCAATCAAAGAAACAAACAACGTGGTCGGAAGGATATAATTATCGAACTCGTCGACCGTCCCTTCGAAAACCAACTTTCCCTCCTCGATCATCCGGATATAATCGCAAGTAGCTTGCACCTCCGACAATATATGCGTGGAAAGAATGACCGTCCGGTCTTCCGCAATCTCCTTGATCAATTCCCGGATTTCTACAATCTGATTCGGGTCGAGTCCGTTGGTCGGTTCATCCAGCACCACGAAGGCCGGGTTATGAATAATAGCTTGGGCTATACCCAATCGCTGCTGGTAGCCCCCGGACAGGTTACGAATCAGACGTCGGCTGAAATGTGATATGCCGCAACGTCCCATGACATCCCGTACCGCCCGATCCACCTCACCGGAAGGCATCAGACGCATATTCGCACAATGAACCAGATATTCTTCCACGGTCAAGTCCATGTGCAAGGGTGGTTTCTGGGGTAAAAAACCGATATGTTTTTTCGCTTCCACGGGATGCGTGCGCAAATCCACACCCTTGATATAGACATTCCCTTCAGTCTGTTTCAACACGCCACAAATAATATTCATGGTGGTCGACTTCCCGGCCCCGTTCGAACCCAGCAAGCCATAAATCCCGTGCCGGGTGATTTCAAAGTTAATATCCCGCACGGCCCATTGAATACTATAACGATGAGATAAATTTTCTACTTTTACAATTGATTCTTTCATATATCTAATTTTAAACGGTTTACCCCGTCTATTTATTATCTAACATTTGTTTGATCTTGAATAACAGATATTCATAATGCAATTTCGTATCACCCGAACTCCGCAGCACGGCTCCTTTCAACAAATCCTGAACCCGGAAAAGCATATTGAAATAATAGTTTACCGGCACGTAATCACCCGGCATGACCACCTGCATCGAGGGATAAAATCCACTCTGCTCTTCCGGAGTCTTTACCACAGCCTTCCAATTACCCCGTTCCCGCAATACCGGTAATTGATTTCGATTGATCGTAAATTCAGAGATTTGTTCATCCGTCAACCCGGTGATTCCCCTACGAGGGGTGAAATTCCCTGCCGCCGTCGCGATCGTGGAAGAAGCCACAACGCTTCCCAGAAAGTCATGCTGCAAATCCATCTCGTACTTTTGCAACGGGCGATTTTTTATTGTTCCTTCCCACACGTTCTGATAGATATCTTCCACGTATTCTTGTGTCGGATACCCGCTCCCTTTCTCGGCTCCCAACGCCACGTATTTTAGTCGGAAGGTCAATGTTCCCAGTATAAAATTACGAATCTGATCAACAGACGAATTACGGATTTCCAACTGCCGTTCCACTTCTTGATTTTCCAGCCATGAAAGGTTCTTCGCCAAATCGACCATATATTTCAACGCCGCTTTCTGCACATTCCGGGGAACGGGTACATAACTGGGTTTGCCTTCCGATGAATATGCTTCCAATTGATAAAAACCTCCCAGATTCACGGACAAATCATTGATCCGTTTTTGCAGTTGATATCTTAACCCGTTGTATATCTGGCTGCGGATAGACAAATCCTCATCTCCCTCCGCATACCACGAGTAGAAATTCTGCACGGCAAGTTTCAGATTATTAATCGCGTATTGTAACGCTTTCAGGTGATCATCACCCAAATCCCCAGCAAAAGACGTGGGATCATAGTAATAATAAGGCATTTTCCCGAAACGATAATTCGGGTTATCCCGTCCCTCTCTGATCCAACAATCCAGCGTAGCAAGCTCATCTTTAAAACTCACGGCTTCGGGAATAGGCGCATACAACCATTTAATCACGTAATGATCATATTCACCCAAACCGCCCGGCGTCATGCGTACACCTTTCTCTACATCGCCCGGCTGGGCTATATAATTACAAGGCACATGATCCATTACCGACGGGCTTAAACCATATTGCCGGGTAAACGACGGGGAGCGCAGGGAATCAACAGAGTAAGCCCCGGATGCGCCTGCATTATAAACCAGTCCTAAATTGATCCCGATTTCCCGCATGATCTCTGCCCGCACGAGTTCCCCGATCATCTGTTCGGAAAACCGATTCGTGCGCACACCGGGATCGGCTGCCATTGTCGTCATGATCCGATCGGTCTTTAATCCGGAAACCATCCCGTCATACACGTAAAGCGAAGCATTCAGTATCTCTCCCGTACGGGGATCAACGTGCATCGTGCTTTGCATATCCAACCACAGGGGAGCGTAACGAATGGTTGAATATTTGATATTATTCGCATTAAAATCCGGATCATTTCTCGGAAAATCCACCACTTGTACCACATTTTTAAACCCTATTTTCTCGAAAGCCGCATTCCAAGCCTCCGCACCTTCCCGGATATAAGATTTCCATTCCCGGGGCATTAAGGTATCCATGTAAAACACGATCGGCTTTTTCACCTCGACCAAATCCCCCTGACGAAAAGCGATTTCATCCACGGGTTCCAACCGCCACCGTTGCGTGTAGAATGTAGATTCCAATCCTTTTCGATCATGCTTGAAATGAGCGACTTTCATAAAAGACACCCCCAAACGAGGATCGGCAACCCGGGGACGCATCGGTTCTTCCGGCAACAACATCAACATTTTATTCGCCGTCACGGACACTTTTACATCTCCGGGTACCACTTTAAAAGCCCCGAACAAATATTGATTCATCAGGAAACCGAGTTCACAGGTTATCATGATATTATTATCAAAAGCATTCACGTCTTTCAAAAACGAACGTTCCTTTTTATACTCGTGATCGCGGGTGATATACCCGAAAAACGAATTCCCGGCATACGGGGAGAAAGGCGTCGTGTACGGGGAATACTCCATGAATAAAGAAGTCATATCTACCACAACAGCCGTGCTGTCCGGGGTATAAGCCTCTATTTTAAAAGAAGTATAAACACCCCCGGCATTCGAACGGGCTATTGCCGGGTTCAAGTTTGTCTCCGCACTATTATTTAATGGTTTATCCATCAGGAATAATCTTGCCTGTAATGTCGAATCCAGCCGGGTAAAACAGAAAGGCAGCGAATACCCGGCAAACTGACCGACAACCCCTTCTCCATTGTCACTGATGTCCTCGATTGAGGAAGTCAACATCATATCTTTTCCCAGCAAGGACAACGGGAACTCGACAAGCACTTTTTCCCCGACTTTGTGTACCGTCATCAAACCTTTCACGGTTTTTGCTTGTTTTCCGCTAAAAAGCTTCTCGTAGGGAGTTTGAGTTTCTTTCTTTACCTCCTTTTTCTTTCTCGCTTGCACCTGCCCCGAAAGTCCAATCATGAAAAAAGAAATAAAACAGATATATAATATATTTTTCATACCTAATAATTTACAATAAATCCGAACTACTTCAACGCCTGTTCAATCTTGTACAACAGCAAACGATAGTGCTGACGGGTATCCTCCGCCCCCGTATTCTCCTTACTCTTCAACAACGACTGAATCTTTTTCAGCATATCAAAATACAAGTGATCCAAAGGTTCTATTACCATATTGGAGTTCACATTTACCCAGTAACCGAAGCCCTGACGCTGCAAGACGCTTTCCGGCAAATGCCCCACAACGGGAGCATTCCCGCAAGATTCCAATTGTTCCGCATTCGTAAAACGTCCCATGATTTCTGCCGGAAGCACACCGTAACGTTCCCTGCTTTTCATTTTCACTTGTTCCGGAACATCCACCATCCGGCAGACATCCGTGATCGTCAACGGGCTTCCCGACATTCCCTTCTTTCCTAAACCGGAAAAAAGAAGTATCTGTCTCAATAACTCCATTTGCATCTTTTTCTCTTGTACCGTCAGCGTTTTCCCCTTTCGGGTCGGGGCAAAAACGTAATCCTGCACATCCTTTAAAAATTCTTTCGTCGTGTAAGTATCCTTATTATTGTCCTTTGCCGCGGCCAAGGCGACAGACCAAGAACGGGACATCAACGCTCCGAATATTTTCTCCTCCAATTCGGTAGAAATATCACTCATTAAAGGAAACTTCTGTTGTAATTCAGGCGCGTTCAACCACGCCAGATCACGTACCTGTCCCAGCAAGAAATCAAATGCGCTTTTCTGTTTTTCTTTCGGGACCACCGAGTAACTCGGCAACAGATCCCCGTCATAACGTTCATTCAAGTAAAGTCCCCCGATATTCAACAAGACATGGTTCACGTAACGTACATACTGGTAAATAATCTCGTTATACATGTTTTGACGGAAAGTATAATCCGGATCATCCTCACCGACCCAATCATTCATATTTGCCAACACGTATTTCAGATTTCTGATCCCGTAAGTAGCTGATTTTACAGCATCATCACCCAAATCTTCCTCTAAAGAACTCGGATCAAGTTTCCCGTTTATTTGTTGTTTCCCATAACGATAGACCGGATTCCCGGAAGTCTCCGTAATCCAACGATTCAACACGGGAACCTCCTCTCCCGCCGTTTTCGCATCCAACAAAGGAGTATACAGCCATTTAATCGTGAACAAATCATACTCACCCAAATCCGGCGGAGTTAATTTTACACCCCGCTCTTTATCGCCGGGCTGGGCCACGTAATTGTTACGGGCATAATCCATAATAGAATAAGTCGTTCCATACTTCCGCGTGAAAGAGGGGGAACGCAACGAATCGGTCGGAATTGCCGCCGAACCCGACATATTATGCATCAAGGCCAGACAATGACCGATCTCGTGTGAAACCACGTAACGAATACAATTACCTAAAGTCTCTTCATCAAAAATAACTTTTCTAACCTCCGGGTCTGCGGGAGAAGTCTGCAAAAAACGCCAGTCCTGAACCAACTGTACCAGATTATGATACAGATAAACCGAAGCATTCAGAATCTCCCCGGTTCTTGGGTCCGTCCACGAAGGTCCCATGGCATTCGCCACCCAGGAAGGAGAATAACGCACGCAAGAGTACTTCACGTTATCCGGATCAAATTCGGGATCATCCGTCGGGAAATCCCTAGCCACGATCGCATTCTTGAAACCAATTTTTTCAAAAGCAGCCTGCCACTCTTCAACTCCCGTCTTTATATATTTTTTCCAACTTTCCGGAAAAGCATGATCCACGTAGAAGATGATAGGCACTTTCGGCTCTACCAGCTTCCCGGCCCGATAAGCAGCCTCATCCGCAGGTTCCAAACGCCAGCGCTGAGCATAATAAATAGTCTTCAATCCCGTATCCCCATTTCTGAAATCGGACAATTCCTGATAGAATATCCCGATCCGGGGATCAGCCATTCTCGGCCTCATCGGTTCTTCCGGCAACAAAATAAAACTCCGGGTCATCAAAGAAGTAAACGGCATTTTATACACGTAATAATAACTCCCGTCTCGCACGTTTACCTCGTAACTTAAAGAAGTTTGCACGCTCACGTTATCCGCAAAAGCTTTCACCTTCCCCAGTTGAGACTTATCTTTCTTAAAATCTTTAACGAGCCACCACCCACCCCAAGTTATCGGGGCATAAGCGGAAAAAGGACTTAATTGTTCATCATCCGTCAAGAAAAATTCGGTCATGTCAAACACGACAGCCGTACTATCAGGCGAATAAGCTAACACCCCACTATTATACATCACGGCAGGTTTCATACTCTCCTGAATCCGGTGGGCAACATTCTCCAATTCCGTCGTGTAAGCATGATTCACTTGTCGTAAACTAATAATCGTATCCGTTTTCGTAAACTGCACGCACAAGGGTTCTGTCGGTTTCTCTCCCACGCTACCAAATAGATTATTTGTCGTTTCCGTGATCGTGGACCCCAGCAACATATCTTTTCCTAACACCCCCAACGGAATTTCAAAATACACCTTCCCATCCATCTTGTGAATAGTAAATAATCCCTTAACCGTCTCGTGGGCCTTATTCTTAAATAACTTTTGATAAGGCGTTTCTTTCTCCGCCTTTTCCGTTTTCTTCTTTTTTCTCGCATATCCCTCCTGTTCGAAACAGGTCACCAAAAGAACAGGGATTAAGAAAAAAATCACAGACAATTTCCTCATAATTAACTCATTTTAAATTTACACAAAACATCAAACTCCCAAATTATAGACAAAGAACATCTAGGAGACTGTGCAAAAAGTCCACATTCAAACTCCCTCCCGGCTTCGCCGTACTCCCTCTATAAACAGAGGGAGAGCTAAGTTACTCACAGTCTTCGAAAAGAGTCACCAGCTCCTCCTCTGTTTATAGAGGAGGTGGCGGCGAAGCCGACGGAGGAGTTTATTGAACTTTTAACACAGCCTATTAGCTATCAAATTATTAAAATCAACTTATCAATACCGACCGAACGCCCAATTATACGAACCTCCCCACTTCCATTCGACATCCACGATCTTTCCTAACCCGGAAACAGAGAACAACAATCCTTTCTCTCCCGGATTATCATCGGCCAAAACTTCGGTACTTAGTTTATAGATATAGAAATTACCGTCATCCAAAGCTACCCCGATACCTCCGGCATCTGCATCCTGCAAAATCTCGACAATATTACCGGTCGTGTAACTCGTAAACAGTTTCACTCTCTTCGTGTTCACATCATAGAAATACAAGCGATTTCCTTCTCCCATAAACAAATAAGAGCTATTCCGTATCCGGAAATACACCGTGTTATCAGAGATCACGTCACTCCCCGCGAAAACCTCCTGCGTGCAATTCATGATATTAAAATCAATCCAACTATCCATCTCCATATTCTGGTATAGATATTTACCGGTACTCTCCTCTTTCAACATAGCCATCAATCCGCTACCATCCCCGTAATCCCCCAGATACAACACTTTATAACCGGTCAGATCGTAAAATTTCACCACATCCGGCTCATCCGGGGTATAGATAAAGTTCAGCGGCCCGCTATCACTATTACTGTTGAAACTTGTAATACGTCCCACGATCCGGCTATTTCCCTCGTCATACATTAACACCGCCCCACAAGCTTTCGTATCCAAATCAAACAACTTGGTGATTTTCCCTCCATCCTGCGCACCTTCAAAATAAAGCGGGATATCAATAAAAGCGGATACATGTTGCGTTTCAGAACCGACATTTCGTCTCCAATATACTTCCCCGCCAGCACTCAACACGAAATCGTGCCAACCGCCATTCCGCACGTCAACAGGCTCAACGCCTGCCGGGTATGCCGCTCCCGGAAATTCTTCATGCAAGGCCGCCACTTTTTGAAAATCCGCCCCGCTCAGATAATAACATCCCCCGGTTCTTTGCACCACCATCACTTCATCTTCCTCCCCGCCCGTCATCACGTTTTCCAATTTTATCGGTCCCGTTCCCAAAGCATTACCCGGATAGAGGTCCGCGTAAATATCCGGATAAGCCACCCATTCATAATGGGTTTTCTTGTCCTCATCCTGCCAACTATCCCGCCGGATATAACTTAAACTCGTGCGATTATCTTTTTCCGACAAGATAAGCCACCCCACTTTATAGGGAGATTGAACCTCTATTGCCGTGTGACTCGCATGAGCCACGATCCCGGTCTTCTGATCCGTCATATAGAAATTCACATCAAACTGACCGCAACCCGTGGGAATATATTCAAAATTCCGCTCTGTAGAAACGACATTCCCCAACCCCATTTCCCAACGGTAATCAAAAGACAACGTATCCCGATCGGGGTATTTCCAGGTCATCTTAGGCACGATACGCACCGTATCGCCCAAAATTATATTCTTCTTTGTCAAAGAAGTTACCACATCTAACGTAACCTCATTATAATCAATCAGACTATATTTACCTTTATCTTCATAACACGCGTTCAACAAAAAACACGTGAACAAAGAGTATAATATCCATTTTCTCATAATCGTTTCGTTTAAATTATCCGACTTCTATCTCCACGGTCATTTCCGTTCCGTCATCCTCGCGCACCATTTCATCCGCATCTTTCTTTTTCTGCAAATAGTGCTTGAACATGATCGAGTAATAACGAAGTTCTTCGATATTATCGCTATCAATATCTGCCTTTCCGGTTTCCTGGATAAAAAGCCTATATTTTTTATCCGAATACACACCCAGATAATAAGAGGTCACGTTATCCGTCCACCAGTTGGGCTTAGCTATCACGTTAGAAACATAAATGATCGCTTCCCGGCACTCGGTCTGTCCCAATTGAAAATGATCCGTAGGCTCCAATCGTAACATCAGTTTCAAAGCTTTTGTCGATATTTCCGGGGTTTTAATAAATGTGATTTTACACGTATCGCACACCTTTCCCGATTTTATCGAAAACTTATCCGGCAATCTGTAATTGGCCGTCGTGGCACTCGTGTTCTCCTCGTCAACCGTGATCTTATATTCCACTTCCTGACCGGAAGGGATTCCGATAACCTCCACAACCACGGGAAACTCCAACTCGTTGTCATTCGGGTAAGCCAGAAACGAACAAACCGATGAATCCGTCACCAATTTCACGAATTGAAGGTAATTATGACTACTATATGTTTTGATATCATCCTTCGAACAAGCTCCCAGAACAATCATAAATCCCAAAAACAAATATATTTTTCTCATAGCTATTCGATTTAAATTATTGATATGCCGTTTCACTGTACGGGATTGGAACTACCCATTTCTCAGGGGTCATCTTGATACCCTCACGTCCGTTAAATATATCCCGGTTCAAACGTTTAAACATGAAAAACGTCTGCCCCTCCGTCAACGTTTCCCGGATAATATCATATTCCAGCTTCAACCTCAAATCGGTAACCGTCATATCTGCCGTTAACTTCGTTTTTGCCCCACGGCTTGTCCGCAAAGAATTAAACAACTCGATTGCTTCCGTTTTCCTGTTTTTGTTCAATAAATATTCGATCTGGATATGGTACATCTCGGAAGCCCGGATCACGGGCAATAACGGTAACTGGTCCAGCACCTCTGAAAAAGTTGCCCCGGAAAAACGTAACCACGTCGCATACCGCTGAGACCCGTACGTCAAAGTTGTTTTATTATAGAATCCCGTGTACCGGTAATCATCCAAGTCTCCGGCAAAAAGGATATCCATATTTTTCATCCGTAAAGAATACGTGTACCCCTTCAAAATATTCTCCACTTGGTCCACCACGTCGTTATTCGAGAAGCAAAGGAAGAGTTCATTATAGCGTTTCGGATAAAGGAAATTAATATTGGAAACACTTCCCTGATTCGAGTTCGATGTCCAACGGAACCACCGCTGGTGGTATTTGTACGCCACCACCGCATTCGTATAAGCATTCTCGTCATCTCCTTTATACATATATATCCGGGCAAGCAACGCGTTGACCGCAAAATAATTCATGCGACACGCCCGGTACAGGAAAAAATCATCCGGAGAATTTGATAAACTTCGATTTATACTCCTCACCCGGGAATAAATACTCGTGTTTTGTCTGCGATTAAACACCGTATCCACCACGGCTAACAAACTCTGGGCCCGGGTCATATCGGTGATAATCGAATCCATCACGGCCGGAGACGTCTGGTATTGAGGTTGCAGGTCCGGGTACTTCGTCACGTAAGGAATTGCCCTTCCCGTATGGTTCATCACCGGTGCCGGACAGAACAAACGGAACAATTCAAAATGCATCAGCGAACGCAAGCCATACATTTCTCCCAGAATCATATCTTTCTCCATCTTTCCCTCCCCGAAGAAACTTGTGTCCTTAGTCACGACATGCTGAATAATATCGTTACAACTGGCGATCACGTTATAAGCCTTGGACCATATCCTCTCGGCAAAGCTCTGCGCATCGGCACTCTCCCAGTTAAACGCAGCCGCTTCATACAAGCCGTAAGGTAAATATGAAGTTCCGTTGGATTGATAATTGTGCCCGATAGCACTTGCGAAACCCCAAGTCAGATTCTGACCGTACAAATCCATTGAAGAAAGATTCCGATACACCCCGTTCACCGCCATTCGCACCCCTTTATAGTCCCCGTAAATCTCGTTCTGCAGTAATTCATTATCAGCCGAGACATCCAGAAAATCATTACAGGATATCAACCAGAAGGCCGGCAACAAAAATATTAAATATAACTTTCTCATATTCTTCATCATAAATATTAGAAACTAGCATTTAACGTAAACGTAAATGTTCTGGCAAACGGATAATTCAACCCCATCTCACGTTTAATCGTCGACATCGTTGCAAGATCCTTCATGTTAAACTGTACTCTCAACGAACTCAGGTAAATCTTCCGTAACCATATCGGGTCAACGTCATACCCCACGGAAAGAGAGTTAAAGACCACATTATTGTTCTTTTGCACGAATCGGGAAGTTGAACGGGTCACGTACAAACGATCCTTGATATCTTTCAACGGGACTACATCTCCGATATTCAGCCAACGATCCGTGGTCACCCGATTATCCGCATTGTACTTGATCAGATTGGCATTTTCCACGTTATTCACCAACGTCGAATTGTATTCATCCCCACCACACTCGTAAAGGAATGTCGTGTAGAACGTGAAATTCCGAAAACGCAGATTCAATCCGAAAGCACCTTGAATTTTCGGTTCGGTATCCCCGATCTTCTGTTGCTCGCTCGACTCCCACGTGTAAGTGATCGTTCCGTCGCGTTTCATGTAAACCTCCTGACCGTTTGCCGGATTGATACCCAAAGACTTCATCCCGTAAATCGCTGTCAATGAACTTCCCTCCTCGTATTTCATAAACGTTTGGGAGAATTTGGAATCCTGAGCTTTCGAAGCATTCTGATTATATTCATCAAAATACTCGTCAATCCGCTCGTTATACTGCTTCAACGACTCGGAAATCTTCAATATCTTATTCTTGTTATGCGCCAAGTTTCCAAACACGATAACATCCCAGTCCTTATCACTATACGCACGCACGTTCAGATCCAACTCGATCCCCTCGTTCAGGATCTCACCGATGTTATCCGTGTACTTGCCGAAACCGGAGGAAGACGGGAGGGATACTTCAGTCACCAGATCAATCGTTTTCTTGTAATAATAATCAAACCCCAGCGTCAGGCGATCTTTCCAAGTCGTAATATCCGTACCGATATTCCAAGATAACTGTTTTTCCCAAGTCAGATCGTCATTTCCCATGTAAATCAGGTTGGCACCGATACCCGTCTGATACCAGTCATCCAACAAAACCTCATAAGTATTTCTTGCCATATAGGGTTGGAAATTCGATTTACCGGTTTGTCCTACATTCCCTTTTATTCGGAATTGAGTGATCCATTCGTTTCCTTTTATAAAAGCATAGTTATGAAGATTGATTCCCGCACCGACAGACCAGAAAGGAGCCCACTTATTATCGGAACCAAACTCCGAAGAACCGTCATAACGGAAAGACACGTCGGCCAGATAAATATCATTATAACTGTAATTCATCATCAGGAATGCCCCGAACAATCGGGTCTTGTTATCCGAGAACGTCGGTTTTTTCACCACCTCGTAAGCATAAGCCGGAGAATGTCGGTTAGCATCCGGAAAACCCCGGTAATGAGAATACGAATAGGCCGTGTTCGAATAGGTCGCATTAAATCCCAAAGAAAAATTCAGGTTATGTAACCCCAGCAAACGATTATAAGCGGCAAAAACATTCGTGTTCCAACGAGTTGTCGTTGTCTGGGATTGTGTCAACTCTCCCTTTAAAAAAGCCGTAAGGCCCGTACCGTATTTTGCAGATTCCGGGTCCGTGAACACGTTCGTTTTATCCTGTTTATAACTGATCGCAAACTGCCCTTTTACTAACAAATAATCATTCACGTACCAATTCATTGAAAGATTATCCGTGAATTCCTTGTAATCGCTCTTGTTAAAATTTCCCAATGTAGCCTCGTACAAAGGATTAATAAAACTATCCCCGTAATTCCGTTGCGGCAATTTCTTCAACAACTTTCCGTTTTTATCTTTCCAGTGTTCATAAGGATGCTTGTTCGTGTAATCCCCAAACGATCCGTAAGGCGAAGCCTTGGAACGCATCATGTCATAAGACACCTTATTCTGCATCTGGAACCCTTTGTAACGATATTCCAGCGTCAGCCCCGCACCTATCCGGTTACGGAAAGATTCTTTCATGACTCCATTCTGGTTATCGTAACGTAACTCTATACCAAAGCGAATCACATCGGAACCACCCTCCACGTAAAGGCTATGCTTGTGATTAAACATCGTTGTCAAAGGCTGGGACAACCAGTAATAATCACCTCCCGCCAGAATCGCATTCCTCTTATCCAGATATATACCGTACAAGTTGGCTTTTTCTCGTTCATAGTACTGGTAATCCGGATCCGAAGCATATACCCCTGCAGCCCACTCGGCTTCCAGATTCTCCCGCGCATTCATCATGTTGTAGCTACTAAGATCCGGAGCTGTAATCTCGTAATTACCACTATAAGACACCACGAAACGCCCCGGACGAGGAGCAATCGTCTCGATCACCACCACCCCGTTTGAGGCCCTTGAACCGTACATGGCGGTTGCAGCCGCATCCTTCAAGATCGTGATATCCTTAATCCGGTTCACATCGAAATCATACACTTTCTCCACCGATACCTCGAAACCGTCTAATATAAAAATAGGCGTGTTCGGATTATTAGTTATCGCAAATTGCGACACGTCAGCAGCTTCCAGCACGTCCAATTCCTTTATCCCCGCGATACCGGAACGACCCCGCACGTAAAACTCCGGCAAAGTATTCGGGTCCGACCCCATCAGATTATTCTTCATGATACGCAAAGAAGGATCAAACACCTGCAAGGCATCTATCACGTTTCGCCCGGCAACCTTCAAAATATCTTCCCGCTTCACCTGCGTGGCGGTTCCGGTAAAACTCGATTTCTTGATATTCGCGTATCCCGTTACCACGACATCCTCCAGCGCCACCTTATCCTCCCTCATCGTGATATTCAAATCCTTCAGATTTTTCCAATCCCAAACCTTCACCTCCTTATTCTCCATGCCGACAAACGTCAGTAACAACGTTACCGTGTCCCTAGGAATAAACTCAAGCCTGAAAACGCCATCATTATCCGTTGCCACCCCCAACTTCGTACCTTTTATCAAAACGGTCACGCCGGGTAACACCCCTCCTTTCTCGTCTCTCACCGTACCCTTGATAACAACCGGCTTTTGTTGAACCGTATCCCGGCCCACCACCGAAACAGGGCGCACGACAATCAATTTCTCCTTGAACTCGTAAGTCAGATTCCTAGGCCCCAACAGTTCCTTCAACACCTCTTCCAGACGCATATTCGTCACCCGGATAGAAACATTCTTTTGGGATTCGACCACATCATAATTGTACAGGAAATCATAGCCGCTCTTTT
>ENA-UEPH01000611-UEPH01000611.1-human-gut-metagenome-genome-assembly--contig:-NODE-611-length-40480-cov-11.094646_pt1 | contig 40480 bp, 59 predicted proteins | sample MGYA00242891_ERZ507898 | MGnify/ENA primary metagenome ERZ507898 (study PRJEB26167, sample SAMN06115411) | human gut metagenome | host: Homo sapiens | place: China:Guizhou | collected 2014-10-15...
ATGCGCTTTTAAAGTATGAAAAGGATGCGGATAAGGCTCTGATGATATTGGACACAGTAAAGAGTGACAGCCGTTCTATTTATCCTATGGCAATTGCCCATAGTATGAAAGGAGACTGGCAGAAGGCGGAGGAATTACTGGAAAAAGACATGGAGTCCCGGGAATGAAAACTTCTGGACTTTCCATGACAGGATTAACGGATAAATAGCAAGCATTTAATATATTAATTATTAAATTATTTATTTACTAAACAGTACAATCGCCAAAACAAAATGTGATAATGTAAAAAACGAAATGTACCGTCTAAAGCTATATTAACACAAAACAAAAAGTGATTTTTGAGTTACAATAAAATATAATAAAATGGCATTTGCATACCTAATATAAATAGTATTTAAATGCCATTTTCCCCCAACTGTTTCAATCCCCCACTACGTTTAAAGAAACTCTGTCAAGGTTCATTTCTTTTTCTCTTAATAATTCCCATAGAAGGTTGTGTCCAACAGACTATTTTAATATCAGTTTCAAACATATTGGCAACTTGTACATCCAAAGTTTCTAATACATCCCTAAAGGTATGGGCTAAAAAGAATTTATCTCCTGCACAACGCTGATATAAGCAGACCGTATGCATCGATGTCGGGTCATTCACTTGTGCCGTATCGAATTCCAAATGCAATCCAAAGTCACTAGGTATGGACTGTATATTACTTTCATACATTCCGGTAGAATCTTTTGAAAAAGTTAAATCTATAATTTCCATAATTTATAATACGAAAAACAGTTTCTTGGGATAATCTAATTGATAATTGTATCTTTTCACCTCTTCAGCGGTAGACAACTCCTTGACAGTTGCTATATGAGATTGTGTCACATTGTAGCAGTCAAGGGCGTACAATTCAAGCCGGTTGAGCATTTGCAGGGCTGTATCAACAGGAATAACGTACTTCTCGGCATTGTACCAAAGCGTGGTATTCATCCGACCGGATTCTTTCTCGATACGGATTGAGTTGACCGGCCAGACACGGGTGTCTCTGTCTAACCGTATCTGTTTTCCGGCAAGCGTGAATGAGTTGACGGCATCCGACTTGTCATAGGCGTTGATTTCCGCTATCTTCATCTCTTTCAGTTCGTCAATCGTATATTCATGCTCGACCAGTATAGGATACCCTTCATCATTGGTAACAATAAGCTTTCCGGATGATTGACCGTCTAATAATTCTTGCCAATACTTTTTCGTAATCTCTATTGCACCTTCTTGGGGTGTGTCGTAGAATCCGTTTTTCCAATACATTTTTTGTTCCATAATTATTCTTTATTAATTATTTCCAACTTCCTATTGCTATCCATCTGAATGACTGCGAAGAAGGGGATACACTTCCCACATTTGTATATCTTCTATAAACCGTAAAATATGAAGCATATATAGCTGCATAATTCACAGACCATATGGAATTATCCGTATTATCCGTAGAACTAGAAAAAGCTAGGGAAAAACAGGATTTGAAAGATACTGGGAAATTTATAGACTGATTATTTGAAGCACCAGCGCTAAAATACCCCCACTGTATTAAGAACCCATCTGGGAATTTATAATATCCGTTCTGAGAAAGGCTTTTTGTAATGACATTTGAGAAGTCAGACTTGGCAAAATTGGTTCCGAGAGTACTTAGTATATTTCTTTCCTCCGCAGTCATGACTTTTTTTTCTGTTGTTTCCTGAATATCAGACGCTTGATGCTCATGAACCGAAGCGGCATAGTTTCCTGCCGGTTGATAATCTCCCAAAGGCTGGTACACTTCGCTTAGTCCTTCTATCCTCCCCGCCAGCTCTTTTCCCTGTCTTGCGGACAGTGCTTTTGATTCATCATCCGTTACAAGATTATCCACTACCATCCTGTCAATTATGGCTTTCAATATTTTCCCCTGTTTGGCGGACAAAGGTTTCAGTTCACTCTCGTCTGTCAGTGCGTTAACCACATCCGACTGTGTCAGTATGAACCCTCCTCCCTGCGGCCTGTCGTTGTTTATCCAATCCAGCACGTTGGTGTATATTCCGTTCACTTCATTTGCCATCTGTACAAGAAGCGTGCCCACCCTTTTGGCAGAATTCGCCCCCACGCGTACCTCGTCTCGTATGGCTTCCGATTCCGTAATCAGTTGTTTGCTCATTTTTCTTTTATTTTCCGGTTAATGTAATAGGACATACGCCCGTATTGAGTTCCCTTATATTCGATATATCCACTGTAATTCCGGTCTCTATACCTTCAATATACCGTTTAAAGGCCGACATCCTTATATTGTAGTCAGACAATGACATCATGGCCAGTTCCTTGGCAGTGACCGCCATATAGTTTCCAAAAGTGTCCAGCACACTGTACGTTTTTGGATATCCGCTTATACTGGTTCCTCCTATTTTTTTGTCCACAACTAGCGTCGTTGCCCGCCGGTATCCGCTATTTCCCCATCCGTTTGCCATAATTCTAATTTGCTTTAAGTTGGTATATGTAATTTATATCTTCCCGGGGCGATACACCCAGACGTGCAAGGTCGAAATTGTTGTGGCGGAAAGTCCGCGGCCCGGTGTATCCCGCTGGTAGTTCGATGACCCATTCCCCTCCGCCATAGCCTGTCGCGTAAACGAATATTTCCCTTGGCAGTCCCGATGATGTTATACTCAGCGCCATCCCTTTATCGCCCCAATAATAAGTATCTACCTCGATGGTGATGATTTCCTTTTGCCTGAGCTCGCACACCCAGCCATCGGAAGTCCACTCAGCCGAATACTCGCATATCTCGCATACATGTTCTCCCCATAAGCTCTCATAAGAGACCAGCTCATTTACGTACATATATGATTTTCCTGCGGCCTTGTAGCGGTCAAGGAGCGCGATCATACGCCTTTCCCCATCCAGATTATCCAACGAAGTCCTCACGATAAAATCGTATGGCTTTCCGTCTCCCTCATCTATCTCAATATTGGAGCCAATCTCATCGTAGATAATCTTTTTCAACATACAAACCTGTACACTTGCCCCGGCCTTACCTTTCAGCTTTTTACTCCACCTAGCAAATGAGGAATGGAGCTGCCTGACCGGTAATGTCAACAGAAGGCAGAATACATATATCCTGTTGACACGCAGTGAGAACGGCAGACGTTCCAAAATCCATTTTTTCCAGTTAATATTCATGGTCAGTCAATTGCATAAGTTATATCACTTTCATTCCTGACATAGACGAACGCCCCTGATTTCGCGTCAATTTTTCTCCGGTTCTCCTTGCTTCCATCCCATGTGGTAGCGTCCAGCGTAACATCTTTCACGCCTTCCGTAGCTTGCAGCATATCGACCAGCCCGGAGGCGTAAAACACCCCTCCATATTCTAGTGAATCCAGATAATTCTCAATGGTCTCCTCCACAGGCTTCCCTCCTGAAGCCAGACGTTCACCCGTCGAATCGAGAACAAGCGGATCGTAATAAATATGCAGGTGAACACGCAACTCATCGGGGACCTGGCTGACAAACAGGTAGTGCGTACCGGCTGCCCCGATCTGCCGCATATAATCTTCAAACGCCGTACGTACGTCACCGGTCAGCGGCTGTTTCCGTTCGTCACTGAAATAGATCTTCAATTTCGTCACATTGTTATCAGTGACCTCGCGTATAGCGACATTTTTCACAATCCGCTTGCTTTCATCTACGGTAGGATAGCGGAAGGAATATGTACTTTCATCGAATGAGAGGGTATCACCGTTTTGAAACTCCAGCGCTCTTTGATAATACCATGGCCGGGATGTCACATAGCTGTTGTCTATCAATGTTTCCATCTCTTTTCGGAACAGTTCCCATAGAGATTCATGCAGCCATATCACCGATGCGACTATATTGATAAGAACCGCCTCAATACTGGAGGTGGCGAACTGGTCATCAAAAGATTTGTCCGGTAACAGGCCGTAGGCCTCCTGCAAGGTTATATTGGCAATGAACGCCTCCTTTATTTCCTGACTGATATTCTTAACTGTTCTGCTCATTTCTGTCAAAGCTTCTAAATGTATTGTCAAAAGTTTCATCAAACACTAGTTCCGGGTTCACGAAGGCGGTAACGGGACGGACGCCCTTGGTGTCATAATAGTCGGATACTGACTTTTCCACTACATTCCCCGGATCATACATCAGCACCTGTCCGGGAGATACCTCATCCGTTACCGAAAGCCCGTTTTCTTTAGCCAGTGTGAATACCCCCTCCGCACTGCCGTACACCTGCATGGCAATATCCACCAGCGACTGCCCCTGCATTACTGTTACCTTCATGGCCTTTTCATTTTTATATAAAACGTTACGATAATATATACCAAAAACAGCCCTCCGAGAAAGATGAGCGCCGACTGGTACCAGGTAAGTTTCTTCTCAACCGAATACGCTTCCCGTACCGTCTTTACTCTGTCACGAAAGAGCGTGTCCGTCCGGTCACGATACAGATACAGGTATTTGTCCCGGTAGATGTAGACGGTGTCACCCGTGCGGTCTACATAGATGCTGTCCCGCCGGTAGACGCTGTCATGTGACATCCGGTTGACAAAGACACTGTCATGCACCACCTTTTCCACTGGATACGGGATATATTGCGGGCTACGACATCCTGTGGAGCATAATGCCAACATCAGGAAAACGGTGAGTATGTACGCCGTTCTCATAACTCTTCCTCCCATACCACTTTCTCAACCATCAGGAACAGCTTGTCCATTGTAGCCACATAGTCCGGTGACGTGGCATATTTCGGACCTGTATTGTCCACAATCCTGCGTACATATTCTTTCGCGTCATTACGGTATGGCCAGGCGTCCGCAAAGCCGGGTTTCTTCAGTATGGCAAGGTGGTCCGCCAGGCAGTCCGCCACGCTGTCGTAGTCGCGGAACAGTCTTTTGACAGTATATCTGTAGCGTTTTTCCGAAAGCCTGACCACTTGCAGCACTTTTTCCGGAGCCTTGAAACCGATGTCCGGCCGACTGAAATATTCCGTAGTCGTAACCAGCCGTACCGCACCCTTCCAGGACGAGCCTTTCGTAATACCGAACAGGTTGTTTCCGATGGCGGACTTTCCCCATCCGCTTTCAAGCGCTGCCTGTGCGGTGACGAATACCGGATTGATTTCCCCCATCTTCCTAGCCTGTGGATAAATCCACTTCACAAAGTCTTTTACTGTCATTTTCTGCCCTCCTTTTCTTTATTTATAAACTGTTGCATATAAGGTATCTTCTTCACCACCTCGAAAGAGAGCACATAAAACAGGAAGCGTATCACTTTCGATTCGGGAAACAATATATTGAGGTTACGCAGCGTGTTCACCCCGTAGAAATAGAGGATGGCGTAGACAACTCCGGTGATACACTGTATCGCTCCGTCCAGATTCCGCATTTTCTCTCCTATGGTAAACACGCTGAGCACTATGACATAAAAGACGAAAGTCTCCAGCATACAGTGGAAGAACTTTTTAAGGTTGAACCTCTCGTGTTTCGCCACTATTCCCGCTATCATGCCCGCCATACAGTTGATGGCAAATACGAAGAATATGACGAATACCATGTTCTGGATCGGTGCGAAATAGGCGAACATCACTGAAAAGACGCTTGCCAATAAGTTTCTGATTGATGTGTAGATATCCATTTTAAATCGTTTTTAATCTGTTTTTTTATAAATAAATGTCTTTCGATTCATCGGAGCGGAATGCGGTTTTCTTAAGACTTCTGACTCTTGAAATATAATTTATCGCAACCCTTGACATGTAACGAAACGGCTCAAATACATTTTCTTTTCTTTCCGCAATGGTGCATAATGTATCCTCATATATGTAATTCCATACCTCTTCCAGCACTTGTGCCTTGTTCGTGAATCTACATTTCACAATATATGCACATATACGTTTTTTATACCTGTTTAATTCCAATGCTATATCCGTAATGTCTTCGGTTTCGTAATACAATATCACTTTCTGAAGCCAGGCCAACGCATCCAGATTACATTGAACGACCTCTTTTTTCACTTGGGGCTTTACATTGGCACCGCGCATGAGGTCTAGAAAGTCATATTTCGTTTTCAATTCCAACTTGCCGTCGAGTGATACAACGTATAATCCGTCCAGCCTATCGGGACTGATATGATGAGACATGGCATACAAGAGGCGGTTGACAGAAATGGCACGCTGTTTTTTTATATCGTCATCATATAGAAAATATCTACCGTCAACAGGCTTTAGCATCCTGCCTGTGATTCTATTTCTTACACGATCGCCGTTTGCCTCATATTTGGAAAATCCTTCTATATTGACCCATTCTCCCGGATTGTTCTGCGTATTGTCAGTATTCATGTTTCAGATGTTTTTCAAATTGATATTAATCCTTTCTTTCAGTTCATCGTAATCAAGCCCGTCACGTTCAAGATGTATCCTGACCTGTCTGATGACGGCCGTTTTTGTAGCCTTCGCCCGGATGAACCTCAGCAGGTTCGGCCCGATGAGCGGGTCTTCTTTCAATTCTCCCTGGTTCATCCCCAATACGATATAAGCGTTCTGTATCTCGGATCCGCCTATGATAATGCCTGAACGTATGCCATCCTTCTCAAGGACAGGCTTGATTGCCAGGTCTCCGTTGTCCGCCAGTAAGATCCCTTTCATTGCTGTATATTTTTATTTTCAATGTCCTCCTGTTTCACTTTCTGTGCCGTACCCGTCGGTGCGGCCGCCGTTCCCGTCTGGGCACTCGCGCTTCCGGTTGTGCTTACCTGGTGGGTATGCTTGTTGAACACGTCAATAAAAGCGTTAAGTTTCTCCGTCAGTTCCCCGACTTTTACCAGTCCGCCCAATCCGCCGCCATTTATGACAATCGTTTCCGCCGTGACCTCAATGGAATCCACCTCCGCGGCGGAAATGAGGAACGGGTCGGTTTCCCGTCCTTCCACAATGCCTATCAGGCACAGGCTTCCCGGTTTTGGATATACATTGACGGATCCCGTTCCCAGTCCGATGTCAAAGTAATCAAGCCCGTCCGATTCCCCGACGGCATCCATTACCCGTTTCTCCTTGTCCACGGATGTGACCGTACACCATCGCAACTGTGCCTGTCGGCCGCTCTTTCCTATATTTTCAAATCCTTTTTTCAGTTGTTCGTCAATTGTCATTCCGCACGTCCTCCCAATTCCAGTTTCTGCCTGTAAGTGGCGTTATCGCTGAACTCCTTCGTCACCTTCTCAATAAAGTATCTTCCGGACATTTCCGGAGTAATCACACTGCTGAGTTCCAGTATCATTCCGTGAGTGACGGAAGGCGTTCCGAAGAGTTCCACACCTCCCTTGTAGCGTTGCTTCTTGAGCCGTTCGTAGAACCGTCTGGCGAAATCCCCCAGTGTTTCCGGCGTAATCCTCATATCCTTGTCACTGTATCTGATTTTAAAGGTCTCAGCTCCGGGAACACCCGCTTTCGCTTCCAGTTTCCTGCCTTTTCCAAGCATAGCGGTAGCGATGACCTCATATTCACCGTCCGTCTCGTTCAGGTCCTGGCTGACCGCCTCCCTCTCCAGTTCAATCCTCACTTCCGGCAGTTCCGTCTTGTCCGAATACACATCTCCGCAATACAGCGTTTTTCCTATAAAATAGGTGTAGAATCCCAATTTTTGTAAATCGTCGAAAATCTCCGACACCCGTTTTTGGGCATAACGTACCGCTCCCAGTTCCGTATCACCGAATGAGGTCTTCACTTCGTATCCTTGGGTCACATCCTTGAGCAGCTGTCCCAAAGTCACGCTTTTCTTTGAATAGCTTACCGTTTTCCGTTTCAGCCTGTACATCTCATCCTCGCACTTCACGGTAATGGGAATGCCCCTTGACACGGAAAGGATGTATCCTTCGAACTCCGTCACCCAGTTGCCGTCATATCCCAGTTCTATCATGACACGGTCTCCGGCGCGAAGGATATCCGCCAGGTTCTTTCCCTCGTAACGGCTCATTTTCCGAGGAAGCACGATTTCCGCCGTATCCGTCAGCAGCTTCCACGAACTTTCGATACGTACGGAAGAAACTAGGAATGTCCGGAATCCGCCTCTTTTGTCCGTTTCCGGAAATGTGATCCGTGCACACATCATATAGCTCATAACCGCAGGTTTTCAAGCGTGTCACTTATCGCGCGTATCGTAAAGGGCATCACCGAGCTGTTACCTTGTACCGGGTTAAAATTCAGCTCCTCGATGAGGATGGCGTATATTTCCTTGTCGTTGAATATGCTCCCCGTCACACCGATGGCTTCCGTCACCTTCCTGAACTTGCACAGCGCGTTCACCTGTTCGGCCACCGTCCTGTACCCCTGGCGTTTCCTGTCCTCGATGCAGAACCCCTGTATCATGATGTTCCAATCATCCAGCCCGTATATCTCCTTCACGGTACCATACGTGCCGAGCACCTTGGTTTTCGACACGTTCATCGGGCGGGAAAAGGACACGACCGTGGCGTACGGCATGAGGAAACTGGCCAGGTTGACCGTCGCGGGCGAACCGTTTGACTTATAAGTCTTGTACTTCTCGCAACCGTCCAGCGTGAATGTCCCGATGACGGGTGTCCCCATCCAGCTGTACGCTTCCGCCTGGCTCTCATCCACAAAGGTCACACCCCGGTAGTCTCCCGGTTCATAGTCTTTCAACTCACGCCCCCACGGAAGGTATATCGGGGATGATATCCCGAACACTTCCGTAAAAAGCGCGCCGATATTCAATGCTCCGTTTCCTGAAATCATATCCATTTCCTCCTTATCCCGCCGCCGGAACAGCGTCCGTCATGACGGCTAATATTTCCTGTTTCACCCTGTCCGAAATCTTTTTGATATCATTTCCTCCGGCTACATGGAAGTTGTTGTTCATCGTCACGTTCATTGTGATATTCCGTACGTTTCCACTGCCGCTGCCACCCGGTCCTTTTGCCGGTTGTCCACCGGTAAAGGAGCCGCTGCCGTTATTCGTCCCGCTGATCCGGTTTATCGGAGCGTTGGGGGCAATCTTGAACTCTTTCTCCTTTTCCTCCTCTTTCTCTTTTGGGTGCGACTTTTCCCAATTCTCCATTCCCGCCTTCCATCCGTCGGAGAACGCGCTTCCCACTTTTTTCCCTCCTTCGAGCGCCTGACCGGCAAGCCTGTCCCACACGTCTGAGAAATGGAAATCATCGTCAAACCAGTTGGCGGGGTTTATCACGTCAATGATGGCACGCACCACGTTGAATATGAACCGCCATCCCTCCAGGAAGAACACCTTGAGGAAATTGCCCAGCCCGTAGAAGAAGGCGCGCACCTCGGCGAACTTGTTCCACAGGAAAGCTACCAGTGCGGTGACGGCGGTGATAATCGCGATAATCCACCCCACGACGGGAATGCTCTTTATCGCCATACTGATCACCCGGCAATTGATTACTGTCGCCGTCGCCATTTTCACCATCCCCGCAATCCATGCGATGGATGACTTGAGGGATACAAGCGTCATGATTTGCCCGATGGACCATGCTACCGTACCCAGCGTTACCAGCGTGCCGATGAATATACCGACAATCTCGATCACCGGGGCGATCGGTTCCACGAACTCGAAAAAACTGATTTTCAAGTCGTCAATGAACGCCTGCATACGCTTCTGTTTTTCCGCGTATGTATCCATCTGTTTGGCAGCCATATCCGTTGCTGAGGTTGATCCTTGAATGGCTTCCGTCCACGCGTCCATTTGGTCGGCACCGTCAATCAAGGCCATCGCCGAAGCCAGGTTCTCCCCTCCGAACAATGCGGACATGATTGTCGCATTGTGCATGACCGGTGTCAATGCACGCAACCGGTCGGTCAGTGAGAGCGACTGGTCCTGCATGGTATTAATGCTGATTCCGGCAGCTTTCAATTGTCTGACCGCATCCGCGGTCGGCGCCTGCATTTTCAGAATTGTATTCCGTAGGGCGATACCGCCTTCCGAGCCTTTCTTTCCCGCTTTGTCAAGCAGCTGGATAGCCGAGTTTGTTTCCGCAAAATCAACTCCGAACGTTTTCGCGACACTGCCGGTCTGCTTCAATGCCTCCGCCACTTCTTTGATTTCAGCGGATCCCTCCACCGTTCCGGCTGCCATGATATTCATATATTCGGTCATGGTCTGTGCCGCTTTCATCGGGTCATCAAGGGATACTTGATACTGGTTCATGGCGGTAGACATGGCGGCTGACGCTCCCGGTACATCATTCTGCATTGTCTTGCTGAGGGTCATCACATTATTGGACATGATTTCCAGCGCATCCGGAGCCTTCTTCAATTCCGGGGTAATCTTGGAAAGCAGGTCCTTGTAAACTCCCATCGCATCCGCCGCATCCGTACCGAAAGTCTTCGCTGTAACCCGTGCCTTGTCGGCTAGCACATCCAGCTCTTTCCCTGCCATGTTGGTAATGCCGGACATTTCCGCCACCGCTGTTTCAAACCGTATTCCCGGCCCGATGGCGTCATTGAAAGCGCCGCGTATATTGTCCACCCCCTCTTTCACCTGGTTGAGGAAGAACATCCCCTTTCCGAGCTTCTCCAGTTTACCGGCCGCCGTTTCGGAAGTATTCCCCAATCCGTTCACCGATTCGTCCACGTCGTCCACCACCGATGAAGCCTGTCCGGCCGCTTCGGTGACCTTACGCAGCGGAGCGGTAATCTTATCCACCAGCTCCAGTATCCATTGTGTCGATGTCGATGCCATTTGATTTTGAGAATAGTTGATTCAATACTTTGGCCATGGCGTTCTGCATGGCGATCTCCATTTCTTCCAGCTCAGTTTTCCGCAACATACGGTATCCGGCATAGAGCCTGAGCCATTCGTCCTCGTCCAGCCTGCCGGGGATATCCACGCCGTATTCCCTTTTCAGTACGGCGTCGATTCCCTCGACAACACCGAACGATTCCGAATATTCCTCTATGCTTTTCTGATAAAAGCCGCCTGGCCCTTTATCAGTTCACCCACAGCTCCGAGAACGGACGTGTATACCGCCGAATCCTCCAGTGCGGAACGGTCTCCCGCCACCACACAGGTGTTCAGCAGCAACTCGTTGGCGGCATTCAGGTCATCGCGCACGCTTGCCATGGCAAGGATCGTGTCCTTGGTAGGGCGGACCAGCAGAAAGTCATAGCGTTCATCCTCGTCGACCTGTACCGTCAGCATCTTCAACCGTTTCCCGTAACGGGCCCTCATCTCCGTATGCTGTTCTTCGGTGAAGCCGACAATCTGTTTCCTCTCTTCGTCGGAAAGCGATTCGTACGCTTTCCCCGCCTGTATCTTCTTTTTTTCCTCCATCACTTTTATTTTTCTTTTTTTATTTACCTTACATTGCCACGTTCCAGTCGATATGGCTGGGCAGCAGCGTGAATTGCACCGCTATGCTCTTGTCACCCTGTTTCACGTCCACTCCGTTGTCCGTGAATTCGACGTTGCGGATCACATCCTTCAGCATGAAGTTCTTGTACTTGTATACCACCGGGATGTCGAACGGTTCGATGTCCGTGATTCTCTTTCCCGGTCCCAGTGCGAGAAGCAGCGCGTTCACCTCCTCCTTGAGCAGGGTGATGGACGCTTCCGCCTTGTAGTTCCCCTCACCGCGTCCTACGGGCATTCCGCCCGCTCCATAGACGTTTTCTTTCTCCACGCTGTCTTTGTAGGACAGCGCCGTGATACCTTCCACCTGTCGGCCCAGCATCACCACCTGCACGTTATTCCATCCGGCCACCCGGCCGAACTTGTTGATCAATGTTCCCAATAGTGCCATATCCGTCAGATTTTGTTAGTGAAACCCAAATCAATCTCAAACTCGTGTACGATGCCGTCCGCCACCAGTTTCACCTGGATGTTGAAGGGCTTGTCGCTTACGGCGGATTGTTTGGGGTTGATATAAATGTCGAAATCGGAGATGTCTTCCACGGCCACCATCGTCTCCAATGCGGATTTTACGCGGGCGTCCCAGTCACTGACGGTGACGCTGCTGATGTATCCGGTTGCCGGATCGGACTTCACCTTGCCGCGTACACGGGGCAACAACGTTCCGCGCACCAACCGGGCCGCCTTGTTCCATACGGCGTTATACTCGATGTACGCATAATCGCTTTTCGCGTCCGTACAGGTACATGAGTTGTTGAAGAAGTATCCCGCGTATCCCTGAAAACCGCCGACGAAGATGTAGCCTTTTTCCGTCAGCCTGTTCTGCTCCGGGACGCTGACGTTCGCCATCACCGTCCCGTTGCTGAGCGCCGCGTTTGTCCATTTCCCGAGCAGTACGCTTGTCAACGGATAGTCCGCCGTTCCCTTGGCGGTGCGCGGATGGTTCTCGATGTCCACGCTGCCCATATTCTCATGCACATAGCGTACCGACAACATGCCCAGTGCGCTGCCTACCGCCGCGTGGTTCTTGTATGCCTCGTCCTTGGCGGCCTGTGCCGGATCCTGCGCGATGACCACAGAGACATTTTCCGAGTCAAGCTTACGCAAGTCGGTGGCATCCTCCAGTGCGGTCAGATAACCGCCTAGTCCCTCCAGCAGTACCGCATCCAGATAAATGTGTTCTTCCCGGAGACTGTTCACCAGCGTCTGGGCCGCCTTCACGGCTGTGTCGACGGTAGTGTCCGCCGCCAGCGAACAGATACCGACCGTATTCACGCCGTTCACGGAACGCACTCCGGCAATGAAGTCCTTGTTGGCCGTCAGCGTGGACACCTTGTCCGCCTTAGGCACGATCATCAGGTAGACCGGACGTTCCGGAGACAGACGGAATACCTCACTCACATGGTAATGTACCAGTTCCTTGTTCTTCAGGTCAGCGGTTTCGTCCCATTCCAGCGCTTCCAGGTCACTGACCGCGTCCAGTCTGAGCGGCCTGTAATTCACCAGTTTCCCGGAAAGGGCGGTTCCGCCGCAGACCAGCAGTGTCACACGGTCACCGGTATCGGTTTCCCGTACCAGTCCCCCGTGCATCTTATTGATTCCTACTCCTGTAAAAGTTCCCATAATCAGTCCTCCTTTCCGTATTAGGCCGATTTCCCGGAAACGATGGCGCCGATGCCGTAATCCTCGATACGGTCCACAATACCGTAAGTCTGTGTACGGTACTCGCTGGTGGGCGACGCGCTGCGCGTGTCGAGCGTTTCGGGTTTGAAAAGCGATTTCACGCTGTTGATGTGGTAGTAGGTGTTCGGCGCGTAGAAGAATGTGCTCGCCTGGAAGTCCGTGGATGCCGGAGTGGCGGTTTCCGCTATCTTCTTCAACGTAGTGTAATTGTAATAAGGCGTGTCGTTGTTCTCGAAGAACTTCAGCCCTATGAATCCGCGCGGCTTTCCGGTGGCGGGATCAAGATAGAAGGTACGGTCGTAGAAGTACTTGGACGCGCTTTCATCCAGCAACAAGTCCGCCATGTGCTGTGGTGACAGTACCATGTAGAGAGCGTCCGGATTGGGAAGGTTCCATTTTTTTACGGTGGTGGCCAGGTTCACAAGGTCGGCGTAGCAGAGACGCAGCCGTCCTGTTCCGTCGTTCGCTCCGCTCGTCCTCAATACCGGCATTTCCGCCACGGTGTTGTCCGCCGGGGCCAGTTTGTACAACACGTGGTTGCGGATTCCCACCTGGAAGGACTCGTTGTGTTTCACACGGATCACCGACCGTTTGTCGAATGCCAGGCTGCGTACTTCCTCGTCCGTACAGGAGGTGGGCGTAGTATCGTATACCTCCCAGGGTACCACGATATTCTTTCCCGTGATGGCTGCCGGGGTGAATGTTCCCGTATTGTTCACTTTGAAACCGACATTGTTGATCAGTTTGTTTCTTCTCACTCCGTCCGCCGACAGTGCCGCTGCCGGTACCGCTCCCAGTACCTGCATGAAGTCCGCGCGGTAGTTTCTACGTTCCACCAGCAATTGCGGGTCAACGTATTTGTTCAGATAAAGGCCGTCTGTTAGTGTTGGCATATTCTTTACTTTTTTAAGGGTTAATAAATAATCGGCCGACGGTTAATTCCGGCTGACATAATCGTCCAGCATTTTCTGGTACAGGTCCGGATTCTCGTCCATCAACTTTCTCAAGGCTTTGGGATCGTCCTGAAGATCTTCCCATTTCTTGCCGCCGAACGTAACGGCCGCGGAAGAAGCGGGCGGGTTTACTCTCGGCATCTCTACCGGTTTCATGGCCTGGAGCATCCGTTTCGCCGATTCAAAGTTTCCGGAAAGCATCTGTTTCCAGTCATCCTTCACGTCAGCCGTGATTCTCTTCTCCCTGATAGCCTCGTTCAATAGAGTTTCTATCTCCTTTTCCCGACGTTCGCTCTCCTGTCTTTCTAGCATGTCGGTGCGTTCCGCCTTTCTCTTGTACACGTCAATCTGCGCCAGTACCTGCGCTTCGGTGGAAGTCTCGGCCATTCCCAAACGGTTGGCCAGCATTGTTACATCCATGTCGTTCTTTGTTTTTATAGGGTTAATACTGCTTTCTGTCTCCGTTATCTCTATGGTACCCGCATACCCGCAGTTCATCAGGGCGGTGGCGGTTTCCCTGTTTATCTTCGCCCTTCCGGACACGGCGGTCACGAATCCCTGTTCCTTCGCCTCCTTGGCGGTCATCCAGTAGTCGCCTTTCTCCCAGGCGTCACGAAACTTCTTCTTGTCCTTGCATCTGGCCAGAAAAGCCTCGCGGTAATGGTCGTTGAGTTTCTTCATCATTTCCAGGTAGTTCTCGATATCGGCGGCTTTCCCGCAGATACCGCCGCTCGCCTGATGTACCATAAAGAAACCGTTTTCCGGCATGGTGAACTCCGAACAGTTGATGGCGATGTAGGTCGCCGCGCTGGCCACCATCGCGCCGCCCTCACCGGTGATACGTCCCGGAAACCTCCGGATCACGTTGACTATCTCGTTGGCCTCCATACACTCGCCTCCGGGACTGTTGATGTAGATGTGCACGTCACGTATGCCCGCCTTGAGCATTTCGTCGATCTGTGCCGTAAAGGCCGATTCTGTATCCCGCCACTGGGATATCGTGCCTTTGATTTCGATGCGGGCACGCCCGCCGTCCGCTTTTGCTGTCAGATTCATTGTTGTTCGCGATTAAAATTCTGACGCAAAATTGAGGAATGGGGGGCACGTACGGAAAACGCGTTTTCTTCCTGGCAAAAAAACAGTGTTAACAAGGACATATTTTTTCCAAGTTGGAAAGGATACGTGCCAACATGAAAAGACTTTTTCCCCACGTAGGGGCGTTTTTCCAACTTTGCCGGTGTAAAAAAGGAACGAAAGGAGGACATTATGCCCAGCAAAGAGTATTACCGCAAATTAAAGAAAGAGGCGCACGATATGTACGTGAACGGCTGCCTGAGCTGCCGGGAGATTTCCGAACGCACGGGCGTGTCGGAGAAATCCGTATCGAAATGGATCAACGCCGATGACGGCACCTGGAAGAAGGAACGCCAAGCGGCCGTGGTGAACGGCAGGAAGCAGGGAGAAAACCTGCGGGAGATCATCCATATACTTGCCGACCAGAAACTGCAATTGCTCCGTGACATAGACGGCGCAGCCGCGGCCGGTGAGACGGAACGTGTACTGGAGCTCCGCAAACAGGCCGCGAGCCTGGACAACAGCGTGGCGCAATGGGGCAAGCAGCTTGCCGAAACGGACAGGCAGAACCGTGTCACCCTCTCGGTGTACCTTGACGTGATGGACCGTATCTTTGACGCGTTGAACGCGTTCGACCCGGAACTCTACTACCGCACGCTCGACTTCCAGGAATCACATATCAATGAAACCTCCAAAATTCTGGGATGAGATGAAGAAGGAAGACAAGGAATCGCAAAAAAGATACCTGGAGAAGGTGGCCAGGGCGCGTACCACGCTCAACCTCATCAATCCGGATGAGACGACGCTGGAGAAGATGGAACGTATACGCAGGGCGAAGGAGGATGTGCGGTACATGGTGATGACCTATTTGCCGCATTATGCCACCGCCGAATGTGCGGAATTCCAGATAAGACACGCGGGGAAGGTCAAAGAGGATCCTCTTTACAAAGGGTATGCGGAATGGGGACGCGGGCTTGCCAAATCCGTATGGAACGACGTTATCATCCCCTTGTGGCTGTGGATGAACAAGGAAACGTACTACTATTGTCTGGTATCGGACACATTCGACCGGGCGTGTGACCTGCTAGAGGACTTGCGGGCGGAATTCGAGGGTAATGAATTATTAAAGCATGACTTCGGTGAACAGGAAAATCCGGGATATTGGGAAAAAGGAAATTTCGTCACCGTTTCCGGGTTTATATGCAAGGCGTTCGGTGTCAAGATGAAAGTACGCGGACTCAGGAAGGGGGCCCGACGTCCGGACTTGTGGGGATTTGATGATGTGGAAACTCCGGCAACCATCAAAAACAGCAGAATGCAGGACGAATACGCGGAATGGGTGGAGAATGACGTGTTGCCTACAATGACAGGAAACCGAAGACGTTTTATCGGATCCAACAACCGTTTTGCAAGCCGGATGGTACAGACCATTCTCCGGGAACGGCATCCCGATTGGGACTGGGATCTGGTGAAGGCGTACAACCCTGTCACTTACGAGCCTGCATGGCCCGCCATGTATTCTCCCGAATTCTATCGCCAGCAGGAAAAGGATATGGGTATCCTTGCGGCACATGCCGAGTATAACCACGAACCCCTGGTGAAAGGGAAGATATTCAAACCGGAGATGGTTCTTTGGGGCAAGCTGCCCGACCTGCATTCCATGAACGCCATCGTGGGGCACTGGGATATCGCTTATGCCGGAACGGACACGAGCGACTTCAATGCCTGCAAGGTGTGGGGACGTCATCAGAAAGACTTCTGGCTTGTCGACGGTTTCGTACGCCAGAGCAAGATGAAGGCTTGCGTGGAGTGGATGTGCCTCAAGCAGATGGAATTCAAGACACAGGGGATTGTCTGTTTCTGGCAGTACGAGTCGCAGTTCTGGAACGATGAGGTGAAACGTACCATCGACGAGACCGAAGCGGAAATGGGTGTAACGCTCAATCTGGTCGGAGTCCGGCGTTCCACCGTCAACAAGTTCATCCGTATGCTGTCCATGCACCCGTATTACCAGAACGGACGTATCCATGTGGACGGGCGTCTGAAATCGAACCCGGACATCTGCACGGGGCTCAAGCAGCTGTACGCTGTCGAGATGGGAATGACCGAGCACGATGACAGTCCGGACGCGGACGAACAGGCAATCAAGAAGCTGGAATTATATACCGATCCGCCCGTGCGGGAAGGAGAACCGGACAGCCGACCGTGGAGGACGGGAAAATACAAACGTAAATACAGTTGGTAATCATGAGATACATTACGACAGAGGATATCGCCACGCTGATTCATAATCAGATGGCGATGCAGAGCGTGGAGAATGACGGGGCTTTGTTGGACAGCATCGAAGACCTGGTGATAAGTGAGGTGTGCGCCTATCTGGCGGGACGGTATGATACGGACAGGATATTCGGCGAGCGGCCTGTGCGGACGGGATTGCTTGTACGTATCATTTCCTGTATTACCGTATGCCGGGCGGTGCGAAGGAACGCCGCACGGAAAGTATCCGACTCCTTTTATGAGTACGAGGGGTGGGCGGTCGATATGCTCGAAAGGTTGCGCGATGACAAGATGCGGCTTCCTGCCGACGTGCCGGTCGTGAAGAATGAGGACGGAAGCGACGCTTCGGCCATAATGTACGGACATAGCCGTAACAGCGGATGGCATATTTAAAATGATTTTCAAACCCATTTAAAATCGAATTTAAAATGAATGAGAGAATAAGGAAAGCTTCCGAATGGTTCCAGAGACAGGTGGTGCGGAGAATAGACTGGGGTGTCCTGATGAACGCCTACCACCAGCGGAGGGAATCGGGGGAAGGTTCGACCGTACCGGCGGCGCAACGTTACAAAAGGCAGGCGACCGTCTACCGTGAAAAGTCGATAGATGACTGGAAAACGGCGGTGGCCGCCGCCACCGATCCCGATGATCCGCGACGGGGACTGTTGTATACTTTCTACCAGGCGCTCTACCGGGATGAACATCTCCAGACCACGATAGACAACCGCGTGCTGCCCATACAGCAGTCAGAGTTCAGGCTGGTGGACAAAAACGGAAATGAGGACAGCGAAGCCGCCGGGCTGCTGCGCCGCCCGTGGTTCCATGACCTTATACGCATCTACTTCCTGCACCGGATGCAGGGTGTGTCGCTGGTGGATCTTTCGCATCTGAACGCTGACATGGAGATAGATTATGTGGAGGAGATACCCATGAGCAACTTTATTCCGCAGCGGGGAATCATCCTGCGCGAGGAATACGACACTGCCGGATGGAGCTACCGGGAAGGAGCCCTGGAGCCTTATTACGTCCAGTTCGGCAACGCCTGGTCGCTAGGGATGCTCAACGAGCTTGCCATTATCCTGCTGGCCAAGAAGCTGGGCATGGGGTCGTGGATGAACTATATCGAGAAGTACGGGGTACCGCCCGTTTTCGTCATTTCCGACAGGCAGGACAAGAAGCGCATGGATGACCTGTTTGAAATGATGATTGATTTCCGCAACAATTACTTCGGGATACTGGCCGGACAGGAACGGGTGGAATACGGCAAGGAGGCCGGAGGGAATACCACGGACGCCTTTCTTCCGCTGGAGGAGAGATGTGACAACCAGGTGAGCAAACGCCTGCTGGGACAGACCGGGACGACCGAGAACGGGGCCTGGGACGGCACGGCGAAAGTGCACGAACGGGTGGAGAAAACTCGCCATGAATCGGACAAGATGCTGTTCATGTTCTATTTCAACCATGTCATCATTCCGAAACTGGTCAGGATAAGCCCAGTATACCGTCCGCTGGAGAACCTGCGGCTGGAATGGGACGACACGGAGACGCTCGATATCAGGGAATTCATCGACGCGGTGGTCAGGATGTCCCCTTATTACGAATTTGATATCAAGGAACTGGTGGAACGTACGGGACTTCCCGTCACCGGAATGAGGGGAATGTCCGGAGAATCGCCGGTAGCGCCCGAACCGGCACCCCGGCCGCCCGTGAACCCTCAAAAAAAAAAGAGTGAACCGGGCAGGGAAAAGCCGGGAATAGCGGATGCCGTCAACGCGTTATATTACCCGGACGGGAATATGCCGGAGGCTGCCGGGCTTTCGCTGGAGGAAAAGATCCGGAACAGGGTGCTCAGACGGCTGGCCGGGAAGGGGTTCGATGTAGGGAAAGGGGTAGATCCCGACCTGTTCGCCCATACTTTCGACTGTCTGGACAAGGCGGTGTCCAAAGGCTTCGGAAAAGTGGAATACGGCACTCCGGATTATGATTTCCTTGAAGAGCTGCGCTACAACAATGCCGTATTCGCCGCGTTCAAGACGCACCGCCAGCAGAACGAGATACACGCCTGCCTGTTCGATGAGGACGGGAAGCGGAAAGACTTCGACCGCTTCCGCAAAGACACGGCCGGTATACTTCAGGACTATAACGTGAACTGGCTACGCACGGAATATGATACGGCCGTACGCCGTGCCCGCTTCGCGGCGGACTTCCGGAGTTGCCGGGCGAATAAGGATTTATATCCCAATCTGGAATGGCTGCCCAGCGTGTCCGCGACTCCGAGAGAAGCCCACCGGGTGTTTTACGGGCAGATACGCTCTTTGGAGGATCCGTTCTGGAACACGAACTATCCGGGCAACCTGTGGAACTGCAAGTGCGGAATACGGAGTACGGACAAGCCCGTGAATGCGACGGGAGACGCCGCGCCCGTACCGCCCGCACCCGGACTGGACAGGAACCCGGCAACATCAGGAGAGCTGTTCACCGAATCGCACCCGTATATCAAGGGGGCTTCAAAAGAGGCGGAAAAGGCGGTGGAGGAATTTGTTGGTCCGGCAATTTATACCATAAATGGAATCAAACAAATACCTGTTTTGGGTGGGACGGACATGAAAATAAATAAAATAGTGGCTGATGTTGAGAATGAAATCAGAATGAACAAATCCCACGAAACAGGCATGGTGATTGATAAAAATGGAAAGATTCTTGTAGACAAACGGGGAGAGTCATTCAGAGTAAAATTTACGGATGGCGAATGTGATTTGATGAAAGATGCGGTTGTGACCCACAACCACCCCAGAGGGTGGGGGTATGGGGACAGAGATTTGGGAAGGATGGGGAATTCCTTTAGCATGGACGATTTGTCTCTTGCCGTCTATAACGATGTTGCCGAAATTAGGGCGGTCACCCCCAATTATACTTTTTCACTGAAACGTCCGGAAAAAGGATGGGGAGTAGATATTGAAAAGCTCATATCTGATTATTCTAAAGAAGATAGAAAATTGAAAAACGAATTTGGCAAAAGAATACAAAAAGGAACTCTGACAGTTACGCAGGCCAACGCCACTCATTATCACATATTGGCAAAAAGGATATGCAAGAAATACGGTTGGGAATACATGAAAGGAAAAACGCGCTAGTCTTCCTCATACACAGTTGTTCCTGTCTGATCCTTGCGCACTTCGTCATGGGAGTCCTTCCCCTCAAGCAATCTGTCGGGAATACCGTCGGGATATGCAGGACAGTAATAATCATCTTCTACGAAATGCTTACAACTGCCGCATGGGGAACCATAGATACTAAATATCTCATGCCGATCGTCAATCATATTATGCTTATTTCCGTCTTTATAGAATCGCTTTACCATAATGTTTATTCTTTTTCGCAAAGATACGATTTTTATGATAGAAACTAAAAGATAACTAACTAATTAACTTAAGAAATGGCAAAGAAAACGCCTTTCTCACAGATCGACGCCGGGGTGAAGAAGTTTCTCCGGAAAGACCTTCCCCGCATTGTCGGCAAGATGGCGGTGGATGAATTCCGTGAAAATTTCCGGCGGCAGGGATTCCGCAACAATGGCGTCACCCCGTGGAAGGAAGTGAAACGGCGCGATCCGCAATCTTCCTGGTACGGTTTCCAGTATAAAGGGGAGCGACGCACAAGCGTCTCTCTTGTGAAAGACAGGAAAACCGGAAAGATGGTACGGGCCAAAAAGCAACGGAAACTGAACTTCAGCCGGGCTGCCACAAAAAGGGGAATCCTGATAGGTCCCGGTGCTGACCTGATGAACAACATACGGGTAGTGGAATCATCCCCCGTGAGGATAGCCGTCGGTACTGACCTTCCATATGCCGGAGTGCACAATGAGGGAGGTACGATACGGATATTCGGCAAGAAAAAAGTAAAGGTGGCAAGGCGGCAGTTCATCGGTGAGAGCAGGGAGCTGCTGGAGGAACTGGAGAAAACCATGCTGGAACGTATCGACCGCATCGTGGACTCCGCCATCGGCCAATAATAACAACCATAAAAAAAAGAAAAGATTATGATCTGGAGTAACATCTACAAGGAAATCTCGGAGCGAATCATGAATATGCGTCTTCTGCTGGAAAACCTCGAGGACCTTTCGCCGGAACTGGCCGCCGAACTGGCTGCCGTCCCCGATGTGGAATACATCGACCTGTGGCACGAACAGACCGACCACCTGGACGAAGAACACCCTTTTCCCACACCGGCGGTATTCATCGCATTCAACACGCTTGACACTGAGGATAACGGCGTGCTGGTGCAGGATATGAAACTGCAACTCGACCTTTACGTGTTCTGGGAAACATTTTCGGACACATACGACGGTGCCGTCATGCAGGAAGAGGCGCTGAACTATCTGAACCTGCTCACCGTACTGAACGTGCTTTTCCACGGCTATACGTCCGACAACTTCTCCACCCTCCGGAAAACCAGTTTCCAGCGTATGGATTCCGGCGGGGCGGGGAACCTTTACCGCGTCAGCTTCGAGTGCCCCGTACGCGATTACAGCGCGCAGGAACTGCACGGCATAGCCGACATGGCGGACAGGGATATCACCGTATCCGATGGACCGATTCCGGAAAGAATGGAAAATGGGGAGAACCTGTATGAGCTTTAGAAATCCAGCCGCATTTGTGTGCCCGTATCCGGCCCCGGCTTTTTCCCTTCCTTCAGACGCTCATAGTAAGACAGGTTGTCGGGAATGTAAAAGATGCGCTTGTAGATGTAGTTTGTATCCAGGAAGAATATCTCATGGCTCATCCGGAAAAGCACGTCCTCCAAACGGATACGCTTCACATCGTAAAGTTGGTAGAACTTCTCCACCAGCTTGCGGTCTCTCATCTTGGTCATCTCCGGATTGCGCATAAGGAAAAATCTGATTATAGCGCAAATATACGGAATTTCAATGACTTGTCAAAATCACCATTAACGAACCGGGACGGTTAAAAACATCCCGGTTCATTAATGGCATCCCGGTCATATAACATACTCGGAGCCGTCAGTGGCATTACTTTCTAAAAAACAGGTCACCGCTGAGCAAACGGGCCGTATCATCACCGGTTAACCGAATATAGCGGAAAAAGTTCTGCTCACTACGATGTCCTGTCAGCTTCATTATCTCAAATGTCTTCATCCGGCCTGTGAGATACATGTTGGTTGCGGCGCTTCTTCTTGCCGTGTGACTACTGATAAGCTCCCATTTCTCACGGGTTACCGTTATCAACTTTCCGCCTTTGGTGTAGGAGAATGTAACCGGATCATTCAATCCGATTTCTTTCATTATCACTTTCAGGTATTTGTTGAAGTATTGGATACATAAGTCACCAGGAACAAATCCGCCATACTTTGCGAATATCTCTTTCACGTAATCATGGGCAGGGACCTTGACATCCACATTGGTCTTCTTTGTTCGAATTACGATGTAGTTGTCTGTCAGGTTCTGGCTTGTCAGCCTTGAATAATCGGAATATCTGAGAGCGGTAAGGCATCCCAATACAAACATATCCCTGATCCGTTCTTTGGCTTTTCGCTTATCCTGCCTGATAAACTTGTAGTAATATATCCTTGTGATCTCATTCATACTCAGGAAAACCGCATTTGTCGGCTCACATTTCAAATCAATCTCATCGTAAGTATTATCTACTGCATAATTGTATTGCAATGCTCTACGGACAAGTGTTTGCACTTTCAGAATATATCCGACGATGGTGTTATGTCGTAGACCTTGGTCTTCCAAATAGACAATGAAATCATCTAAGAATTCAGCCGTTACAGAATTGGTGAATATATCGCAATCATATTCTTCTGAGAAGTTATCAATGTGTTTTATGATAGCATCATAGACGGCCGCATAGTGTTCAGACTTGCGTCTGGATCTCTTTTCAAGTACTTCCCGGATGAAGTCGGTGAAAAAGATTCCTTCAATGGGCTTCGATTGCCGGAAGTGGTTAATGTAGTCCTTACGTACTTGGACGGTCGGGACCGGTTGTGATAAATGTAATGCTTTGGTTGTATCATTTTAAAGGGTTAGTTACTCTAATTTAATCTGAATTATGATTCTGATAAATATCTTATTAAACTCTCTTTGTCTCTAAAAAGTCTTTTATCCCATTGTGGATAATTGTTTCTGGGAACACTTAAACCGTCAGACAACTTATAAACCATCAAAAAGCTACGATCTGTATAGGATATTTCAATAGTTATTTTGTTTATAGTGGAATGACAGATATTGTCTCCACTTAGATAGCATACACTATCACCTACATTAAACTCTGTTTCTATATTCATTGCTTTCTTATTTTTCAGCAAGATATAAAGGAAGTTTTTGAGCTTCTTTTGCTATTGGATGCGGAATAAACACCAAATCTTTAAAATTCTTTATTTTGCTCATTCTCTGTATCATATATGTCTCTCGATTCATTGAATTGGAATACGGTTCTCTTGGAACTTCCAGTTTTAATAAAATAATTTGCCGCAACTCTTGACATATAACGAAACGGCTCAAATACATTCCCTTTTCTTTCCGCAATGGTACATAATGTATCCTCATATATATAACTCCATGCCTCTTCCAGCACTTGCGCCCTGTTGGTGAATTCACGTTTTACGATATATGCGCATATACGTCTTTTATATTTGCTTAATTCCAATGCTATATCCGTAATGTCTTCGGTTTCGTAATGCAATATCACTTTTTGAAGCCAGGCCAACGCATCCAAATTACATTGAACAACCTCTTTTTTTGTCGCTTGGGGCTTTACACTGACGCGTGCTAGCTCTAGAAAGTCATATTCCGTTTTCAATTCTGTCTTGCCGTTGAGTGATACACTCCATACCCTGCCCAACTTATTAGGATTGATATGATGAAACATGGCATACAACAGGCGGTTGACGGAAATGACACGATGTTTTTGTGTATCATCATCATATAGAGTATATCTGCCGTTAACAGGCTTTAGCATCCTGCCTGTAATTTTATTTCTTACACGATCACCGTTTACCTCATATTGGGAATATCCTTCTATATTAATCCATTCTTCCGGATTGTTCTGCATAGTGTTAGTTTTCATATTTTCTACGATTTTGATTCAACTTTCTGCCATCCAAACTTAAAAATGTCTGCTTTAAGACGGGATTCAACATCTATCTTGTTTAAGATATAGCCTTTAGAGTCTACATACTCTCCATCTATGATATATAGATATTGAGTACCCATTGCTGGAAGATATTTATGGGTTAATTTAGCACCACTTTGCATGGCTTTTATTGCTTCTCCTATATTCATTTCTATTGTTATTATGATAAAAACATATAGCCCAATTGAACTCTGTCTGCTTCCTCTTTTGTGTCAAACATGAGTGTAGTCTCACAATCACATCCATAGCAAACTGCTTTCACCTTGAGCCACCATTTGAAATTGCCACTGCCATAATCATGGTAATATGGTTTTCCTATAATCTCAGTTACATAATGCTCTAATACATTCATTACCATGTACGATTTGAATCACTTTTTTATTACAACTGCCATAGTGCTAACAGTCGTTCCACTTTCCTTGAATTCACCTGATCCGATTTCAAAAACTTCTCCATGAACCTCTTCCAACCATTTCCGGAACTCAACACATTTCTTTTCAGATGCGAATTTCCAATGCTGGCTGGTAATAGCAGCAAGAGTTCCACCTTCTTCCAAGCGTTCATACATAAGCCTTACATGGTCAATATCCTGATTACCGGAAAACGGAGGATTAGCAATAATTTTAGTGTAATGTCCTACACTATCTTTCGTAAAATCTTCATCAAGCAATATTACGTTATCAAGTGCATGAAGAAACTCTCTGTTTTCCGGCATCAATTCATAGCATTCAACTGTTACTGACGGGCACGACCTATGAATCGCTTTTATCAGAGCGCCACGTCCGGCACTCGGCTCTAATACTGTATCATCCTCATATATCCCTCCGGCAAGCATAACCAGCCAGTCGGCAACATCAGCAGGCGTTTCAAAGAATTGAAAATCTTTTTGTAAATCGCATCGCTTACCTTCTTTCAAGATGGAGAACACACGTTCCGGATTAAAAGGAAATGTGAATCCCTGTATCTTACCTCCCTGCCATGAGCCGCCAGCTTCTTCTATCCATTTCTTTGCTTCAGCATAGGATTTCTTATTGAATTGTACTTTCGGAAGTTTAAGAACACTATCCTCAAGAGTACAATGCTTCAGTATCTCTTCCACATTCCATTTCTTACCTTCATCAGCCTGGCTCTTCCTTTCATCAACCGGAGCGTCCGGCGCTAACAGTGAGGATATTTTCGTAATAACCATATTACTCGCATCCATAAAAGTATTAACACAGGAAAGCGCTTCCATAAGAAATTCAGTATCAACATATCCGGCAGCGTCATAAACATCTATGCCTTCAGTCATATCCGACAATTCATTGAGCTGGGCTACACTACCACGTAACGTTTTTATTAAAGTCTCTTTGTTGTTCATCATAACTTTTTTGTAAATAAATTCTTGTTGTATCTACACTACCATGACCGAGAAGGTCTGCTAATTGAATTACATCTTTGGTTTTCTTCAGGAACATTTTAGCAAAGAAGTGCCGGAAGGCGTGAGCGTGCATTTTTTTCGAATCGATACCACAATGTTTACCCCATACTTTCAGGTGCTGTGAAAGACCTCTTTGAGTCAACGGCCCGAATCTCCCAACAGCAAGAGTACCGGACTTGCCTGTCTCCTTTATATAGTCCTTCACTTCCCTCTGCAATTGCTTCTGGAAAAAGAAACGCCGATACTTGTTCCCTTTCCCTTTCAAAACAACTTCACCGGTCGCTATATCCTCCCACGTGAATTGCTGAAACTCCGATAGCCGGGCCCCTGTAGTACCCAATACCTTAATGAAGAAATAGTAATCCTTGTTGAGTTTTGTTTTAAGATACTCCAGTAACCGATTATATTCATCTTCGGTAGGAACATTAGAAATATCTAACTTGCGTTTCATTTTAGGCCTCTTCAATTCTATCGGCTTTTTCATCCATTTAGAGAACTTCTCAATGGCTGTAATACGTAATCGAATGGTGGCAGGAGAGAGCTTCGCCTCTTCAAGGCTTTTTATAAATCGCCTGCAATTCTCCATATTCAGTTCATTGGCGTATTCGAAGTATTGCTTAAGAGAGGTGTGATAGATATCAACTGTATGTGATGAATAATCATTGTTATCAGTCAACCATATTATGAAATCATGGAGCAGTTTCTTATTTTTCTCTGAAATAACCTCAAGTTTCTCCAAAGGTTTTACAGCCTTTTCCCGTCGGCCATATCCGATTTTAAGATAAGACAATAAATCACAAACAGCCGCACACATAAACGAATGGCGCACCATAGCATCCGCATTTTTATGTTTATATTTCAAATAACCGCGGCGATTGATTTCTTCGGCGCTCTCAAGAAAATCCGTTACATACTTGATATACTTGCCAATGGAATCATAGTTTTTTCCTGTTGTATACAGGTATGATATGTAATCTACCAATATTTGTTTTCGTTTATCATCCATTTCCATTTAATATCAAATCACACCAAGTATTATCATTCTCAAAGAACCACTCAAAACCACAAGCTTTGTGTTTGCCGGGTTTCTTATGGCAGATATAACTAATCAAGGACGGGCTGACCCCTGTTGCCTTGCCTGCATCTTGAATAGAAGGGAAGATACCACACAGTTGACCATTTTTTATAGCTACTACACTTTTCCGATTCATGCCAGCACCCGTCTTGTGCCATGCTCCACGTCCTTTTTCCAAATTCTTTAAGCATCTACGTTTACTCCATCTTGAATGGAATTTCAACTTCTTACCTTTGTTATGAGGAGTGTGACCTTTCAAGAACCTGCCGTTTACCAAATTCCTTGTAGGACGTTCTATGGGTATATATAATTCACTCATTTCTTGTTCTTATTATGAAAATTAATCTCTATCTTTGCCGTAGAGTACTACATTAATAGAACCCTAGGAAAGTGATATTTTACTCTGATAAAGATGCTGACTTTTAGTAGGCATCTTTTATTTTTATTTACAACTTTCTCTTCTATCGGTTTGTGTTTTGAGCCTTTCCAGGATGGCATTAAAAAAGATCCAACTACTTTTAGTTATTTCTTTGTAACTTCCGGGTTGGCTTTTCTGGCTCTTTTATTTCTAAGTATCGTTTGTGATTATTTCCGATGTGTCAAAAGTACTCGTTTTTTGGTGATGTCCGGTCAGAATCCGATGATAGCTTATGTGGTCGGCGATTTGTTGATTATGCCATTGGCTAATATACTTGGAATTGCTTCATTATTATATTGTTTTACGCTAATTGTTATCAAAATATTCACTACAGACAAATCCCTTTCGCGGGGTAAAGTCTTTAAATTCACAACTTCTAAAAATCCACTTTTTGTCAGCCCATCCGGCTAAATCCTTTTGCCATTGAGGAATAATCTGATGAGGATTATTTAAATCTCTGTAAGGCTGACAATGCGGCAAGAACCGACCGCCTTTGTTCTTCCAATGATTGACACGCTCAAATGATTCTTTGAAGTCACTAAGCAGGATACAATAAAAGAAGTATTCGCCTTTGTACCCGTACTTGTCAATCAAAGCCGTGGCACGCTCACATTCTGCAATCTGTCCAGGTGTATCGCAACCAAACCTTATACGCTTCATCCACTTTACCTTTGCAAGCAACTTGGCAATATCATCCGTTACCAGCCGGGCATCTAATCCCTGATTAAAGTCAACCCGCACGCCCATGGAGATTATTTTTTCAATCTGCTGCAAACCGTAGTCGGATGCAAGTATGTTATTATCCATGAGTATGATGTTTTTTCTCCCATTAACGGCTATTTCTTCAATATCCATGTAAGTAGCGATGTTTCCTTCTTTCTTCGGTACCACACACCACTTACAGTGGTTTGGACATCCGCGGGTGAGAAAGCCATAAGCCAAATTCTTATCAACATTATACAGATCGTAATCAGGGATCATTCTATCAATTTCCGGTAGAAGAACCTTTTTTATGTCATACCCTGTACCGCCTTTCTCAACTTGATCGGCATTGATATAGTAGCCATAATCCGGTGTAAAACTGAAGACTTTTGCCATGTAAACCTTATCATAAGAACAAAGGGGATTATACCATTCCACATTGTCACCTCTTGCCTTATGATAACTGCTGATTTTCATCAAGGCAAGATTAGGGTAATTGCTATCAACAGCCAATAGTCCGATGTTCATTTCTTTATATTATTTCTTTTTTAGAAGTTTATCACACCTAATGCAGTATTCTCGATAATGCTTAGTGTGATATTTATGAATATGCTTACTTCGCTTTTGGCCACCCTTACGCTTCATTCTGAGATACGAAGTATTCCTCCATGTTACTCGATAAGGTCGGTGCCCACAAAAGAAGCATACAATACAACTCACAATATTCATTACTTGTTCTTGTTTTACTCTAATTGATTCTAACATACTTACCTGCGATATCACAGGTTCTTAATATCTCTGCATTCTCTTCACCGAAAGCGATTAGGATACTACCACAACCGGGAGAATCTCCGCGAGTACCATCTGGACGAAAGAAACGAATCCGGTTACGTAGAAACTTCATCGCTGTTGCCTTCTCGAATATTACATCTCGAAACATCTTTGAATCGCAACGGTTGAAAAGTAATGCAATTCCGTTTCCATGCTCTGCCAAACGCTTAACAAACTGTTCTATAAGCGGACGGGAATAAGGAGGATTTAGCCAAACCCGGCCTATCCATTTTTGAGACAATCCGTCAATATGTTTGTCATACATGATTTCTGCTGTTTGCCAAAGTGGGTTAACCGGAGCACATGGATCTAAATCGAACTTTCCCAATGCGTCTATAATTTCCTTTGGCGTGTACCATTCGTCAGTGGTATTAGCTGACTTTTCAAAGGTTGTATTCATTTCTATATCATACATTTGTATCTCACATTAAACTTTTCAAATCCACCGGTTGCTTGTCTTTGTTGTACAGCCTTACTTTCAGCCTTTCCACCAACACGAACACCAATGAGGCGGCATCCGGATTGTCCACCCGGACACGCACGCCGGTCAAGTTCTCCGCCTTCGCCCGCTGGATGATCAGCGGGCATGGCTTGTTGTAATACTCCCAATAGTAGATGAGTTGTCCGAGCAACTGGTCCTCTATTTGGATAATCAGGTCTGTCGGCTCACGGTACAGCATGGTTCCGGTTGTATTCGTCCTCCATTTCCCGTATCATCTCCATGCAGGCGGGCCATCCGGGAAATCCCCCGATATTCTTGTCGTCGATATAGACGTGCGCGTATATCTTCTTTCCGGCTTCACCGCCATATTTGGCTACATTCTCAGGATCATGGTCGTTGACGCGGGAAAAGGGGATGCGGTGTTCCAACAGCCAGTTGACGGCCTCCAGCAACCGGTCTCCCGTACGACAGGTCCAGATGATGATCCTGTGCCCTTGCGAGTGGAGCGTCCGGAGTGTTTCCCCCGCATAAGGCTGTTCGCCCAGAATGACAGGGTAGTTGCTGCGGACGATCGTCCCGTCAAAATCCACCGCTATGATCATAACCGGCAGAATGAGGGTTCGACACGTCGCCATACTCCGTTCTCGTCACGTTTGTAGAAGTAATAGTTGACGGCTGTTTTGTACACCACATTGCTTTCTTTGAACAGCTGCATGATGGCGGCGTATTCCTCATCAAAATTGGATTCCAGGGAATATAGCTTGCTGATGGACTTGTAGTCAAGATCACCCTGCTTGTTCCGTTCCAGCAGTGTCATGGCGAGCTGGTACATAGGATCGTCTACTCCTTTATCAGTACGGCGGATGTAGTCTTTCAGGTAGTTGATCAGGCGTTCGGCCGCCATGTCCGCCCGCTCGTCGAAACTTTTCACCTTGTTGCTCTTCACCTCCAGCTTGAAATTCCCGTCCACTACCGAGAAACTTGCCTGTTCCTCACCGCGCCGTAACTGTCCGTAGTCACGCATGACGTTGCGGAACGCCCCGCTTTCGGCTTCCAGCCACTCACGGAAGCCCGCCACGTTGTTCACGACAGGCATCAGTTTGCTTTCCACATCGAAAGCGAATTGGTGGCGTAATGTCTCGTACGCTTCACGGCGGTTGATGCTGTCCTCCTTTTCCTGCTTTTTCAGCGCGTGCAGCAGTTCCGCCCTCTCTTCTTTTGATAAATTGCTGATGTCCATAATAATTGTTTTTTTAATGGTTTATAAATGGTTTTTAAATTCCTTTCAGATGATATACCTCTTTCGCTTCCTTTTCTAGTCTTTCCTGTTCTATGTAAAGGGCACTGCGGCGGTCTACCAGGCGCGCGTATTCGTCGCGGGTGAAACCTCCGGGATTGTACAGTTTCTCGTTTATCCCGTCCAGTTCGCGGGGAATGCGGTCAAGACGGTCGAGTATCTTGTCGATGCGGTTGATGCGCATCTGCTCCGCGCTTTCGTTGTTGGAGAAAAATTTCTTTTCTTTCATTGGTCCCGTGTCTTTAATATTTGCTCAAGCCGCCGGATGACCGCTTGCAGTTCCTCACTGTCAAGTTTGTAAAGGGGTTTTCCGGCTATCCGTTTGTCACAGAGGCAGGCGTTCACGCTGTCCCAGTCGGTGGTGTCTATCCCCAGTTTTTGCAGACGTACCAGCACTCCGGAGCGTTGACGTTTGATTCCCCTTTCCCCGACGGACAGGTCACGGTTCTCGTGGCCCGCTCCCTGAATGTATCCTGAAAGGTATTGCCCTTCGCTGTATGTCAGGTCGCGGGTGCTGTCGGTGCGGCCTTTCGTCAGGTCGAGAATCATGCCGCGGCGTGTCTCCTCGTCCAGACCGTAGCGGGCGTACAGCCCGTGCAGGTGACCTATCAGACCGGTGCTAATCGGCCTCCTGATGCTCTTCTTCTGTTCCATTGATTTCTATGTTTTTTAGATGATATTCCTGATATCCTTTTGCCCAGATGATAAAAAATCCGCGTGGCCCTCCTTTGCCACGGCCTACGAACGTGGCCTTGAATCCTTGTACGTAGATACGTTTGAAGCTGTCACGCTTTACCCGGTAGGCGGCTTGTCCCTCCACCTCTTTCCCGTCCACATGGGAGATGAAGATGAACACTTTTCTGGGGTATTTCTTGCGCAGGCTGATTATCTCGTCCGCTTTCACTCCGCACTGGTCTGTAAAATACTGCACGGAGTCGATGATAATCACGTCCGCGCTCCGTTGCTTGCCCAGATATTCGTCCAGATCCTCAAACGTGGTATCGTCCGAGAAGATGATCCGGTTGATGTCGCTCCGCATCCCCACGTCACGGACGGATTCAAGGAAATCCGTAGATCCTCCCATCTCCAGCGTGAGGTAGAGCACGCGCATTCCCATTTCATCCAGCTTCCGGGCCAGTTGCAGGGCAAAAGAGCTTTTTCCCTGCCCGGACTTCCCGTAGATAATCCAGCAGCCGGATTTCTCCGGACGGCCGAATGCCTGATACCACTCTCCGTCGAAGTCGATATATTCGTGGCGGATGTCCTCTAGGTTTTTCAAGCTCCATACTTTCATGCCAGTTCGCCGCGCTCTATCTGTTCACGAATCAGTTCCGCCTCGATCATGCCGCTCAATTCGCGCAGGTCATCGACAAAGTCGTAGGACTTGCCGCTGCCTTCCACCGGTTCCTTCCGCCGTTTGTCCAGCTTTCCCCAGATATATTGTCCGGTCTCCCTGGAACTGATACCGTTAGCGGCACAAATGGCCAGTACGTCTTTTTTTGTGGCTCCCAGCAGGGAGATGTAGTTACGGCTGAAACGTCCGTCCAGTTCGTCGTATCCCTCGATACGCCCGACGTAGCGTTTGATGTTCCTTTCCAACGTTTCCGTACCGGCCACCAGGGCTCCCATGCGGTGGAGCGTGTCGTCATATATGGGGATCAGCGTACAGAGGGCGCTGTGTGTCAGTTTTCCGGCATCGTCAAGTATGAGGATGGGCTTTTTGTCCGCCATGCGGTTAAAATGGGAGACGATAACGTCTGTCAGGTCGTCATTGTCCATATAGCGGGTGACTTCCTCTCCCAGACAAACGGCAAGGCGGGTGAGAAACTTGCGGGCCGTCCATTTCCGGCATTTCAGATAGACCACCGAATTGTCCGTGCTGATGTTGTACAGGTCGATCAGCGATTGTGTCTTTCCGCTTCCGCTGCGTGACGAGATGCAAATCCAACGGCTGTTCTTTCGGGCGGCTATGAAAGCGGTGCGTATTTGCCTGTAACTTGTCACGCTTTCCACCACGTTCCATGCGTTCTCGTAGTAATTGAGCCCGGAGGCTATCTTCCCGGCAATGGCGTTCTCCTTAGCCCCGTATTTTCCCGAACGGAACTGTGACATCGCCGTATCTGATATTCCGCATTTGCGGGCCAGTTCGGCGGCGGACGATCCGCGCTGTACCAACTTCTCAATGTATGCTTTCAAACTCTGTGTATCCATAATCTATCGTTTTTAAATGTACTTTAAATCATCTTGAAAAATTCATGTCCAACGGGTTGTAGTCGTAGTCTTCATCATCCCCCGTGAGAGTGTCCGGTCTGGAAACGTGTTCCGTCACGTCTTCATACTCAACGTCTACCGCCGTGTTGTCACGTGCCTTGCTTCGTTCGTCCTTATGCTGGCCGCGACTGTCGGTAATCAGGTGGATGTCTAGCAGTGAATTTCCGAGAAGTCCGGGCACTTGCTGATACAGGTACCCGATATGTTGGTCTACATCGTGCCCCTTTTCCTGTACGTGGGCTGTCAACTCCCGGTTGAAGGTATCCACCCGTGCCCGGTACTCGAAGTGTTCCGGCTTCTGGTCGGCCAGCGCCATCGGAACTTTTATTTCCTGTTGGAGCAGATACCGAAGCGTGCCTGTCTCTTTTTCCACACGCCCCGATTTCAGGCGTTTGGCGTTGGAGATGAGCACCTGGCTCATATCATCGGGATCGAACCGGACTATCCAGTCTTCATTATAATAATTACGCAAGGAAAGGTCGAAGCTGTCGAAACAGAGACGTTTCCCCATAAATTCGATATATAATCCGGAGCCGGTCAGCTTGTTGGTGCGTCCGGTGGTTTCTCCCATCAAAAGGAGATATTCTTCCGTACCGAAAGGTATTTTTCGGGCTTCCTCCGTATGATTCCATGCTTCCCGGTAATCATCTATCTTTTTTGCACGTTCCGTCTCTATCATGGCTTCTATCTGGCCTATTACGGTGGCTTCGTCCGGAACGAGACTGCGGTTGTAATTGATAATTTCCAGATTGGGCTGGTTGGCTGTGTCCGCGGTGATCCCAAAGCCGGACCAGTTGGCCTGCAACTGGCAGAAGTCACGGTTCAATGACAGGAAATAAGGCTCTATAATTTTGGATTTGGCATTTCCGAGTGCGGCCGGGGTATAATACTTTGTCATTGCCTGATAAAAAGGAACCATCACTTTCTTCTGATAATTGTCACTTTGCAACTGCAACGGCTTGTAACGGGTTCCGAACAACTCGCGTGTATGGTTTACCGCATTACGCAAAGCCTCGCGGATCAGGGCCGGAGACTCATGGTCACCGATAGCATATCCGATCGGGTATTTCTTGCAGGCGTCCAATACGATGACAGCCGTCTTGCGGTTGGTATAGGTTGTCTTCATATACAGTTTTCCGTCTTTTTCCTTTGTCTTTATCTTTTTCTGATATAGCAGTTCCACCGTCCAACCGTCCAGCGTCCAATAGGTTAATGCCTGTTCCGGTGCGGAACGGTGTATCTGTTTCATGCGGGTATTCCGGAGTGTGGCGACACCTTTGCAGCCCGGCATAGTGGTAAGATCCATCTTTTTACGGTAATTGTCCACCGTAGTGGGACTGTTTACCGGTTCCCAGCTCATCAGGTCGGCCACTTTGTTGTACTCGTTCATGATCTGCACGCTGTTCAGATTGTTGTGATGACTGATCAGTTTGTGCATCACAGCCTGCTGTTCATTGTTCAGCACCTTGACGGCGTGCTTGTTCCCGTATGCCTTGTGGATGACGCTCCGGAATCCCTCCTCCTCGCTGACGGCGCGTGCCTGTTCGTACTGCTCGCACTTGCGCTTGAGTGATTTCCAGTTTTGCGGAAGCTTGTGGGGGAAGATGGCACGCCCGTTCGGATCTTTCAATGGCAGAAGGTCATTGCTCAACTGGCAAAGGCGCTCCCAGATGTTGATACGGATGTTCCCGCTACCGAACGCCCATTGCTTGCGGGTATCCCGTAGCTTCAACAGAGCGTCCATGATGCGGACGTTCAACGTGTATTCATCCACCTTTTCCGGCGGGAGCTTGCGGTCGTTGTCATAACGGTATTTCACACTGAAATACTCATAGGCGGCATTCTCGTAAACGATAGCTGTCTCCAATGCGGATTTTTGCGTCTTGGCGGCGATCGCGGCACGGGGATCACCATACACCTGGATGTACTTTTGTTTAATGTCCGGTCTCATGGTTTCAAAATCTACTAAGGCGGAAGAACCGGGAGTGCTGCGACGAAGAATCAATAGCTGTTTACGATTTCTCAATGTAGAAAATGTACCTTCTGACAAAAATCCTTTGTCGCTACCTACATTTCGTTTTATATTGAGGGATATCAGCTCATTCGCAAATATACATACCCGATTATTATAAATTTCAGCCATTATATTTATACTGTTAACTTTGGTGCAAGCCCCGGCACCGCCCCGGAGTTGAAGCTGCTTCCCGTCCTTTTACCTCATACCGATTGAAAACCTGTCCTAACACTTAATAAACTAAACATGACAAATTCAATCTGAAACCCATGAGACAACTGTTATCCTGAAAACGGGGAAGTTCTCTACTTGCCTTTTACTTAAATATTCTCGTTGAGCATATCAAGCAGTTCCCGCGCGCGCCTGAACGCATAATCCTCATCTGGTTCGCTAAACTCTTTGACAGTCATCCATCCGATGGACGTTTTCATCTGCACGAAAAACACGGCATAAGGGTACGTTATCAATTCATCCCCGATGATCCGTGTCATATTTCTGGATACCCGTTTGAATCTGAACTTTCTCATCGCGCACCGTCCTTTCCACCGTTTACCTCACGTTCTACGATGGCCAGTACAGAGAAGCAGGCGATCACGAACGCCGCCCATTTGTTGGAAGCGGACACCTCAATACCATCCACCAATGATACGGCGGTAATTATTCCCGCGCCTATCATCACATTCTGAATCATTTTGATTGTTTTCATATCTTATCAATTTTCTGTTTAACTTCATTTTAAAAAGTCTATCCCTATTCATCCCGAACCGGGATAGTTTTGCTACATTTGTAGCATGTTTAACATAAAAGTATTGTATAATGAATCCCGATGAAATTTTAAAATCTTATGCACAGTGTTTAGTTACTGCGTATTGCTTATCCGAAGCGTTGAAAGAAGAAGTCGTATCTTTAGCGTCTAAAATTGAACATAAAGACGAAAAAGAAATACTTGACCGAATTAACGCTCGTGTGTTAGAGGTTCACAGCAATTTAAAATCTCAACTAAATCTTGACAGATAGTTTGCTTTAACTTTTCCAAAGCATCCTCTTTGTCAACTTCTTCGACATCCCGCTCTAACCGGTTAAACCGTGCTATTGGGATGCCGAAGATTCTTAATACAAAAAAATGTCTCGGCACTATATTCTGACGTACTTCGTCAAGTTCAATTATAGTTCTCAAAACCTTTTTCATAACTAATATTATTTGTTGGTTATTACTTCCGTCACATTTCCCTTTGAATCAAGCACTTTGGTAGGCTTGATTTCTACACCCTTATCGGTCAAGTACGTTCCGCCGAGTTCACGAATCGCCACTTCCCTCATCTGTGCGGCTTTCAGGCTGTCGCGCTTGAAGTGCATAGCCAAGCTGACAGCAGGCTTCTTCACATTAAAAGTTTTCGCCAAATAGGCATAAGCTTTACTTTTCTGTTGGGCATCTTCCCAGTCAATTTTATGCATATATTTACGCTTTAATATTTGTCAATTTATCAATCAGAGATAGGCGAATTGATTTATCATCTATCTTCGCCACATCGGCAAGAATATCAACCAGACGGTCTTTTGTTAACCGGTTATGATTACGCTTCACCGGTTCGGGAAAAAGGGAAAGTTGCTGTACCTGCGCTTGAACCTGATAGGCTTCATCAATCTTGTTCACCACCAAGTCCTCCGCCCAGTCACGGAACATCTTAGCACGTTCGCTCTTAATGAAGAAGCCGAGACGGACAATGCCACGTTTGGTCCAAAGAACTGTTTTAAATACGGAACCAGCTGATTTACAGTCGGAGTTGGTTTTACCGACTACGTGAGATGCACCGTTCATCAAGACATTCTCTGCTATAACGAAATGCTTTCCTTCTACTAATTCATCTTTATGTTCGATTTTATGGGTTCTGACAGTACCACCAGATATACCAAATCCCTTCGCCACTTCATTTGTAGTCATTAAGAACTCAAACTTATCGTTCGGTATAATCTCAACCGACAAATTATCTGAAACTTGTTCTAAAACTTTTTCCATACTTTTATTATTTAGAGTTTAATTCTTATCTTTGGACGCTTGCAAATGAATATCACGTTGCAAATATCGAAATATGTTTCGATATAAACAAATAAATATCGAATTATTTCACGATTTAATAAAAGAAATATGCCAGAAAACGAATCTATTCACGATAGGATAACCCAACTTGTTAATAAGTTTGGTGAAGGAAAGAATACTGTTTTTGCCTCTATTATAGGTAGTAGCGAAGCTAATGTACGAGGGTATAGAGCGTCTGTCATGCCAAAATACGACTTTTTGGAAAAGATCGCAAGAAATTTCGATATTGATTTAAATTGGCTTCTCACTGGTCGTGGCTCTATGCTTCGTTCTGATGGAGCGACAGATACACATAACATTCCTATTACAGATACTTCTAGTGATAGTAATATGCATTCTGACACCGTCACCTTGCGCCTCATGGATAAATTGGATGAGAAGGACAATATAATAAAGGAGAAAGAGGCAAAAATCGAACAGCTGCAAACAGAACTCCGTGAAAAGTCCGAGGAACTAGCTGCATTGAAAGCATTCCATCAGCATATCCATATACGAGGCTACCACGATCAACCAGACATAGAAGGAACCCGCAAGGGTTTAGGCCAATAGAGGATTGTGAAATGTGTAAATACAGAATCGCTTTCATTGACCTCCGATCGCTTTGCCAACTATGTGTATTGCCAATTAAAGAATAGAAAAAGTAAATAATCAATAACTAAACTTTAAATGCAATTTTAAATGGAAGAACGAAGTAATATTGAGAAATTAATTTGGTATGAAATGGTGCATGCGAAATACTGGGAACAATATTTATCTGATTATTCCGGTTATAAGATTGATTATAGAAAATGGAGTAATATAATTATATTGCTATTTTCAACAATAGGAGCATCTTCATGGGCTGCTTGGAAGCTCTTACCAGAAGGTAATGTATGGGTTCCTTCGATCATATTCGCTATTACTGGAGTTACCCAATTGATTAGTATATTTCAGAAAAATGTAGTTGCAGATAATGGGACACTACAATCGTTATACAAGTTACGAACACTATATATATCGTATTTCAATAAATTGGAAAAACTCTTTATAGAACTTGATTCACTGAAATATTCAGAAAAAGATTTGATACAGAAATACTATGAATTGAGGGAAACGGTTTACCCGATTGAAGAGCTAAAGGATGCATTAAATATTAATCAGATGGATAAAATTGATAAAAAAATAATGGATAGAGTAAATAATTATTTAGAAGAACGGTTTCAATAACTATCATATAAACGTTTCCCTTCTTTCCAACCGACTTTTATAAAAGTTGCAATTAGCCAGAAAGAAGCAATTAAAATCGGTGCTACTAGCAAAAATATAAAATAAGACAGCATAATTATTCCTAATATTTTCATTTTAAATTGCAATTTATGAGTAAAAAAACAACATCTAAATCAAGTGAGGTTAACTATACACCGATCAAAGAGGTGTATTATCAAACACATATACCAAAAGTAAATCCTGAAGGTAAGGATTTCACCTTTAAAAATCCACCTCCACCGCCTCCCAAGAAGAAATAAATCTTCCATTTTATTTTAGCTTCCGGCCATATTGCCGGGAGCTGAAACCAACAAACATTCATTGTTCCCCGTACGCAGGAACATCTTCCTTCCACACAATCCATTTGTGATACAATCCGGAATCGAACCGACCTTACATCCATTGCAAGTTGTGCCCACCAATTGCACAATCATACCTCAATAATGCTCTTATTGCATCCTTTTCCGCAAATATACGCATAAAAACAATGTAATCAACTATATATCAAACATTTAATCACTATTTATATACACAAAAATATGTAATAGAGGTACGAACTCAATAAGAAAACGTAGCAAAGAGGTATTAACTCAAATATTAAAAGTGCCTTTTTTGAATGTGTGTTAAATGTGTGTTATTCACATTTCGTTTTGTTATTTGAATGTGTGTTGAATGTGTGTTGTCATGGGTGACCGTATTCTTAACACAATATTAACACTTTTAGATAGGAGGATTATCTATTTCAATGATTATGCAAGAAATGTCTTGTTTTCATATATATTATCGCTATTTATAGCCTTTTTCTAATATATATACTTCCATATAATAAGCATTTAGTATTTTTGTGCAAATGAAATTTCTAAATAGTAAAGCTATGTCAAAAGTAATACATGTCCATCTCATATTCGAGAAGATTGATCGTTATTTTGGCTCCATATCTGCAATATATGGAACTTTTAGTGCTGATCAAATAGGTATTCAGCAGAGTACCTTACAGCACAAAGGCCTCACTGATGGAGGCTCAGTCATCACCAAAAGAGCTATTATCAAACAGGCTCAAATCATCAGATGTAGGCAGAAATAGTGATATTCAGCCCTCTCTGGCACTTTCATTCAGAACACGATTAAAGGCTGCATACTCTGTAAAAATCAGCGCACACAGCCTTTTATTTCTCTCAAGCATGAAGCAACTTATCTCGGTTTATTCCAACATTCTTTAGATGCACATTAATCGCATTTCAAAAATTCCATCTCCAATGGAAGCAACATGGAATTAACCCTACCCAAAATAGAACGAACGGAACATTTCGTTTTCACTCCTTGCATGAAGCTTTTTACCTCTAAAACCCCGATGCAATGGGCGTTTCACATCGTTATCCTTATATTGTTCTCATGCCACAATTTGTTTTGAGCCCCATAACAGTTTAAGTTATGAAAGCAAACAATTTATTTTTAGCGGGAATTGCAGCCTTAAGTCTGGGCATGACAGCTTGTAATAATGAGGATGTCCCTCAGGTAAACAATCCGGGCGAGGGAACAACATTTGCAGGAATGTATATTTCCTCTATGAAGGATGTCTCAACCAGAGCGGTGAATGACAAACAGGAAGATTATGGAGGAAGAACGGAAGAGAGTAAGCTTACGGAATTACAGCTTCTCTCAAATGTCCTGCCTCAAACATGGACGTTAGGAACGGCAGCTGATGAAACAGGCAAGTTTTGGGAAACGCAAACAGCCGGTACATTCAAGGTTGCTCCATGGAAGACGAATCCCGGTCCTCAATCCATGGCGCTGTTGTTTAACAAGGGGACTCTTTCCGCCGATATTGCAACAGCCCCGGACAAGACGCATGGCAGTACAGCTACCGCAGTAAAAGATATTGCCGCTCTTGCCACAGACAACAAGTTTGTCATGACTTCGAAAGCCGAGCAGAAAACCATTGCTCCCGGCATTACCGAGAACGCAGCCAAAACGGGTACAAGTGAGGCTCAAAATGTATTCTCCTTTGATGTGGAGCGCGTCGTGGCACAAGGACTGGTCGCGAAGGATGCCGCATTGAAAGAAACAACCGCGGATGGAAAAGGAAAGGTTGATCTTACCGACATCACGTATACTGC
>ENA-UEPH01000614-UEPH01000614.1-human-gut-metagenome-genome-assembly--contig:-NODE-614-length-40441-cov-7.030844_pt1 | contig 40441 bp, 32 predicted proteins | sample MGYA00242891_ERZ507898 | MGnify/ENA primary metagenome ERZ507898 (study PRJEB26167, sample SAMN06115411) | human gut metagenome | host: Homo sapiens | place: China:Guizhou | collected 2014-10-15...
ATGGCTTTTCTGTCATCGCAGTCAATTTTAAAATCACCGGTTTTTCGCCATGTTGGGTCTTCAACAAATTCAAGCTTTATGTCCCACGCGGGTGTGATTCTCAGCTTTTTTATATACTTTTCGAAAAGAGCCGTCAACGCCTGTTTATCCATTGTATTCCTCCGAAACTTTCTCTAATCAATAGGCTCCTATCGCGGCATTCCCGCAAATCAGTTTTTCTTGTTTTGAGATTCGTCAACATGGTTGAATCCGAGCTTTTCGTCAAACATTTTTCCGGCAGCACGCAGTCCGCCTTGGCCGCAAAATGCGTCCATCATTTCGTTGAAGTCTGGGTTCTCGCTTTGCCCCACGGCCGCGTTTCGAATCCGCACCTGTTCAACAATTGAAAGAATCAAATCAAGTCCCAGAACCGCAAGCCCGACATAAAGGTAGGTCTGCGACCAAATTCCGACAACACAGAGTACGGTTCCCGGAATAAATAAATAGAAAAACCGAAACAGGAAATTCGTCAAAACAAATAACAAAAACATTTTCGCCGGATACTTTCTTTTCATGCCGCGCCTCCCTTTTTACTCTTTCCAAAGAATATTTTCGATGACTTCGCCGTTTTCCTTATGCACGATTGCATAAACCCTTTCTCCGTTGTGCGGAAACCATTCAAAACCAAGGCTGATATCCGCTTCCGTTTTGCAAAAAAGCCCGTTGATTTCAACTTAAAACCAACGGGCTTTCTGGTCGGGGCGAGGTGATTTGAACACCCGACCTTTTGGTCCCGAACCAAACGCGCTACCAAACTGCGCTACACCTCGAAAATGGAGCCAATGAAGGGACTCGAACCCTTGACCTGCGGTTTACGAAACCGCTGCTCTACCGACTGAGCCACATTGGCATTTAAGTTTCGCAACATCACGCATCCGCCTGACAAGATAGAATTATACCAGAATCGCTTTCGCATGTCAACCCTTTTTTCACACTTTTTTTGCCTCTTTTTGAAAATTGTGTCGGTCAGCCTCAAAACCCGGCATTCCATGTTTTCCCCCGCGCACAAATATGGTATACTAAGGCAAAAGGAGGTCTGCCGTTTGAAAGACAACCGCATTCATTTTGACTTGGAGCGCAAACTGCGCCGTTACGCCATCAGCGATCTGATGAAATACATCGTCATCGGGCAGGGCATCGTCTTTGCGCTGCTGTATATCTGGCCGACGCTGGGCTATCAGCTCTATTCCCTCATTACGCTGACCCGCACGGGGCTGATGCGCGGGCAAATCTGGCGGCTGGTGACGTTCGTATTTGTGCCGCCGTCCAGTTCGCCGATTTTCATCCTGTTCGCGCTGTATTTTTATTATATGATCGGCGTCGGGCTGGAAAACCAGTGGGGCAAGGTCAAATTCAACCTGTATTATTTAGTCGGCATGCTCGGCTCGATCATCGCCGCGCTGATTACCGGCTATGCGGATAACACGTTCCTCAATCTGTCGCTGTTCTTCGCCTATGCCGCACTGTATCCCGACGAGCAGGTGCTTCTGTTTATGATCCTGCCGATCAAGATGAAATATCTCGCGCTGGTCGATGCCGCGCTGTATCTGTATTATTTCATCGTCGGCACTGCGTCCACGCGGATCACGATTGTGCTCTGCCTGCTTAACGTCGCGCTCTTCCTCGGCGGGGATATCATCAACACCATCCGCCGTGAATCCAGATATTGGAAAACGCGGTACAATTTCCGAAAGGCCATGAGAAAATAAGCGGGCCGCATCTTTCGCCGTCCGCTGAATCTCAAAATTTTTCGTCCGCGGAACTGTGCGCCATTGATTTTGAAAAACAAAATCAAACCGCCACGCTCTCCCATTTAGGAGAGGATGGCGGTTTTTCATATGCTTTTACAGGCTCTTGCCCACTCGATACGCCTGTTCGGGCGCGTCCGTTTTGCGAATATCGCCTGCTTCCATCTGCGCCGTCATGGTGTAAAAATAGATGGGCGAGGCCAATACAATCACGTCCGCCGCCAGCATCTTTTCGCGGATTTCCGTCATATCGTCCTTCTGCACGCAGTTCCCGCCGTTGCGATAGCAGGCGTTGCAGCTTATCCCTTTTTCCTCGTCGTTAAGATCATCCCGAACAAACCGCCCGCAGCCAGCCCCATGCCCAAATCGGCGAGATAGGCGGCGAGCTGCGGGCTCTGCCCCATCATCAGCGCGTAACAGACGATGCCCAGCGCCATATACAGCAGCCCGACGCATGCGCCGCGCATAGCTCCGCCGCTCTCCCCCGCGTGCATGGCCGTGGTCACGCCCGCAAGGATGGACACGAACTTCACCACCTGGTTGATGGCGGTAATCGCGCGGTCGCTGGCGTTCCACCAGTTCAAAATCAGCGCGAAGACCGCCACGCCGATGATCGTGATCGCCGCCGCAACGAGCACGCCGCGCAGCACGGCGAAAATCGCGCTCCTCTCCGTCTTTCTCGCGCTTCTGCGCGTCGTTCGCTTGAACGAGCCGACGCTGCGATTGGATGCAAAAGACTGATTTTCCATTTTCTCCCTCGCTTTCCACACAAAAACCGCCCTGTCACAGTCCAAGCTATGACAGGGCGGCTTTGCTTATGAGGGAAATCAGATGAGCTGCTCGGAATCGTTGGTCACGGAGAGCTGCTCCACGTTGCGCACGGCCCAGCGGGCGAACACCATCTGGGTCTTCTGCTCGCCGACCTCGATGGTCAGCACGTCGTCCTTGATGCGGACGATGGTGCCATAGATACCGCCGATGGTGCAGATACGGTCGCCAACCTTGAGGTTGTCGAGCATCGCCTTGGCTTCCTTGTCCTTCTTGCGCTGCGGACGGATCAGCAGGAAGTAGAACACGACAAAGATCAGAATCATCGGCACAAACTGCACGGCATAGTAGATGATGGTCGCGCCGGTGCTCATGGTTTCGGTCGCGGCAGCGGCGTCGGTCGTCGCGGTCGTGGCGGCAGCGTCAGCCAGCAGATTCATCAGAGCATACTTCATGGGGAAAGACACATCCTTTCATTCATTGGGTAACTTCATTATTATAGCCTGTTTTTCCTTATTCTGCAACCGTTACGGGCAAATTCATCGACTGACCGCTACAGGTTACGTTGGGGGGTGCCCCAAGTCCGGAAACTCGCATAGTCGCGCACGCGCTCTTTGCGAGTTTCGCTCTCCGCGAAGCGACTCTTAACCACCCGTTTACAGGTTTTAGAAATTCCGGCTCATGTCGTAATGGCTGAAGAACTCGCTGCGGAATTCCTCATAACGATCCTCTTCAATGGCCTTGCGGATGCGCTCCATCAATCGCAGCAGGTAGCGCAAATTGTGGATGGTCGTCAGCCGTCCGCCGGTGATTTCGCCCGCCTTGATGAGGTGGCGGATATACGCGCGGGAGAAATTCCGGCAGGCGTAGCAGTCGCAGCCTTCCTCGATCGGGCCGAAATCGTGGGCATACTGCGCGTTTCGGATGACCAGCCGGCCCTGATCGGTGAAGCAGGTGCCGTTGCGCGCAATGCGGGTGGCCAGCACGCAGTCGAACATATCAATGCCGCGGTACACGCCCTCCACCAGGCAGTCCGGGCTGCCCACGCCCATCAGATAGCGCGGTTTGTTGGTCGGCATATACGGCATCATCGCGTCAAGCATGCCATACATGATGGGCTTCGGTTCGCCGACGGACAGCCCGCCGATGCCGTAACCGGGGAAATCCATATCAGCCAGCACCTTGGCGCTCTCGATGCGCAGATCCTCATAGAACGCGCCCTGCACAATGCCGAACACGGCCTGATCCTCGCGGGTATGGTAATCCTTGCAGCGCTGCGCCCAGCGATGCGTGCGAAGCATGGCTTCATACGCGGTCTTATGGTCGCAGGGATACGGCGAGCACACGTCGAATGCCATCGCGATATCGCTGCCCAGCGCTTCCTGAATGGCCATGCTGGTTTCCGGGCCGATGAACATCTTGCTGCCGTCGAGGTGGCTGCGGAAATGCACGCCCTCCTCCTTGATCTTGCGCAGGCTGGCGAGCGAGAACACCTGGAATCCGCCGGAATCGGTGAGAATCGGCTTATTCCAGCTCATGAATTTGTGCAGCCCGCCCGCCTCTTTGATCAGATCCTCGCCGGGGCGGATGTGCAGGTGATAGGTGTTGGAGAGGATGATCTGCGAACCGACTTCATTCAGTTCGCGCGGGGTCATGCCCTTGACGGTCGCCTGTGTGCCGACCGGCATGAAGATCGGGGTCTGGATATCGCCGTGCGGGGTATGCACAACGCCGCGGCGGGCATGGGTTTTCGCGTCTTTCTTGACAAGGTCAAACGTTACGGGTGATGCCATTCTTTTTTCCTTTCTGCGCCAAGCGCTGTACACGCGCACGCGCGGGAGACGGGATGGGAACGGGGACGTTTTGGGGTTCCACCCCAAACCCCGGCAGGGGACTAAGTCCCCTGCACCCCTGCTCCATTTTGCTTCGCAAAATGTCAGGTTCATATGTTGGAGCGCACACTACGCATCCTTTTTTTCATTTATCGCGCAGCGATAAATATTCGGGAGGTGCAGGAACCTCAGGTTCCTGCCGGGGTTTGGGGCAGCGCCCCAATCCCGTCACTCCTTGAGCAAATCTTTCAGCGGCTTTTTCTCGCCGCTGGCCACAACCACTTCATAAACGCCCGCGCCGATCATCAAAAACATCGCGCCGACGCCGAGAATCGCAAACGAATTATTGTAGACATACCACATGCTGTCCAGCGCCGCGCCGATGAAAATCGGCACGCAGCAGGTCGCCAGAAGCGTACTGCCCATGCCCTTTTTGCGGCGGGATTTCTCGTCGGTCAGTTCCTTAAGCTTCATCAGCTTCTTGCGCAGCGCCGCGCTCAGGGAAAATCGGCCGTTTCGGATTTGGTCGCGGTTCTTCGGCTTTTTTGCCGTCACCAGACAGTAAATGCCCATGCCAATCATACCGAACATGCCGACGCAGCCGAGCATGCCGCCCACGTCCTGCTTGTCGTAAATCGACATCAGCGCAACCAGCAGCATCATCGGCGCGACGCACGCGCTGCAAAGCGCCGAACCCATCGCGATTTTGTGCGCGTAGGCGTTGCTCTGCTTCACATAGTCGGCGGCCTCCTCTTCGGTCAGCTGCGGCCAGCGTGCCTCCGTCCGGCGCGCGCCCGCTTCTTCAAAGCCTTCGCGGCGCATCTGCGCGGGGATGTCGGCATAATCCGCCAGCGTCCGCTGCAAAGCCGCGTCGGCACTCAGGCCCTTTTTCTGCAATTCGTCATATCGATCGAGCATCTGGCCAAGCAGATTCACGCGGTATAAATCCTCCATCGGCTCATGGGCAAATGCCTCCGTCTTTTCGAGGATGTATCGCTTAAACGACAGCTCCACTTCCTCGCGTGCAACCGCACCCTGCATCATGCTTCCCCCTTCGCGATGGTTTTGATGATTTCGCCCGCCATAATCAGCCCGACGACCGGCGGCACAAAGCTGACGCTGCCCGGCGCGTGGCGGCCGTTGCTCTCGTCGGCAACAACTTTCAGCGGTTCTTCGGTCGAATAAACGACCGTGTGGTGTACCACGCCGCGCTTTTTGAGCTGAACGCGCATCACGCGGCAGAGCGGGCAGACGCTGGTTTTGGCGATATCCGCCACCTGAAACCGCGTCGGGTCGAGCTTGTTGCCCGCCCCCATCGCGCTGATGGCGTATACGCCCGCCTCCTTCGCCCGGCAGACCAGCGTCACCTTCGCCTTTACCGTGTCGATGCAGTCCGCGATTGCGTCAAACTGCGCCAAGTCGAGCGTCTCGGCGCTCTCCGGCGTGTAAAACATGCGCAGCGGCACAACCTCGCAGGCGGGGTTGATGTCCTTCACCTGCTCGGCAATCACTTCGACCTTTGGCCGGCCGACGGTGGAATCCATCGCGACGGCCTGACGGTTGATGTTTGAAACGCTGACCACGTCGTCGTCGATGACCGTGATATGCCCCACGCCCGCGCGCGCCAGCGCCTGCACCAAATGTCCGCCGACGCCGCCGACGCCGAAGACCGCCACGCGCGCGCTTTGCAGGCGCTGCATACCGGCTTCGCCGAAGATCAACTCCGTTCTTGCAAATCTCTCATCTATCATGAAATTCCCTTTGGGCGCTGCCCCAAACCTCGACAGGAAACTGAATTTCCTGTACCTTCCATTCGTTTCACGAACGTAGAATCCCCCATTGTCCGCAGAGCGAAATCGGGAAGTCCAGAAACCTCCGGTTTCCGGTGGGGTTTGGGGTGAAACCCCATCGTTTTCTTAGAACTCGCAGTTGCCCGGCGTGCGGGGATACGGAATCACGTCGCGGATGTTCTCGATGTCCGTCAAATACATGATCAGGCGTTCAAAGCCCATGCCGAAGCCGGAATGCGTGCAGCCGCCGAAACGACGCAGATTCACATACCAGTCCATCTGCTCTTTGGAGATGTGCAGCTCGTCCATGCGCCCGGTCAGCACATCGAGCCGCGTCTCGCGCTCGCTGCCGCCCATCAGCTCACCGGAACCCGGCACCAGCAGGTCAACGCCGCGCACCGTCTTGCCGTCGTCGTTCTGATACATGTAGAACGCCTTGATCTCCTTCGGCCAGTCGTAGACGAATACCGGAGACTTGAAGTGCTCTTCCGTCAGATACTTCTCATGCTCCTTGAACAGATCTTCGCCCTGCACCGCCGGATGCTCAAACGGATGCGTCGCATGCTGCAAAATGTCGATCGCCTCGGCGTGCGTCACGCGCGCGACATGCGACTTCGTCAGCGTCTGCAATTTCTCAATCAGGTTGCTCTTGGCATAACCCTGAAGGAACTCCAGCTCCGGCATCGCCTTGTCCAGCACTTCCTGTACCACGGACTTGAGGAAATCCTCTTCGATATCCATCAGGCCGTTCAGATCGCAGAAACAGATTTCCGGCTCGATCATCCAAAACTCCGCCGCATGCGTCTTCGTGTTGGAGTTCTCCGCGCGGAAAGTCGGGCCGAAGGTGTACACGCGCTTGTAGGCCAGCGCATAGGTTTCCGCCTCCAGTTGACCCGTCACGGCCAGCGCCGTCGCCTTGCCAAAGAAGTCGTTCTCCGCCTTGTAGGGCTTGCCCATCTCCTGGTTGGTCACGGTGAACGTGTTGCCCGCGCCTTCCGCGTCGTTCGCGGTGATCAGCGGCGTGTGCACATACACATAGCCGCGGCTCTGGAAGTAGTTATGCACCGCCTGCGCCGCAATGGAGCGGACGCGGAACACGGCCTGAAACAGACGCGTGCGCGGACGCAGATAGGCGATGTCGCGCAAAAATTCCAGCGTGTGGCGCTTCGGCTGAAGCGGATAGTCCTCCGTGCAGTCGCCTTCCAGAATAATTTCCTCCGCCTGCATTTCCAGCGCGCCGTTGCGGCCCGGCACCAGCTTGCCCGTCGCGCGCACAGCCGCGCCGTTGCGGATGGCCTGCACCGCGGCGAAATCCTTCACCTTGTCGTCGTAGACGATCTGCATCGGCGTGAGCACCGTGCCATCGAAAAACTCGATGAAGCCGATGCTTTTCTGCTTGCGGTGGTTGCGCACCCAGCCTTCCACCGTCACAATCTGACCTTCCAGCGCCGCGCCCTTGGCGGCCACGTCGCGCAGATCAAGCACATTCTGATTTGCCATAAATACTTCCTCTTTTCCGCAGACAAAATGTCCGCGTTTCTTTCTGTCTACACCGCTATATGATAGCAAAAACGTCCATAAAAGGCAAGGGTTATTGCTTTCCCGCCTTCATTTCCCCATAGGTATACAGCATCAGCCCGACAATGACCGTCAGGCCGCCGACGAGCAGCGGAAACGTCACCTGCTCATGGAACAGCGCCAGCGCCCAAACCGCCGCGCCGATGGGTTCGGCCAGCAGCGCGAAGGAGACCACGTCCGCGCTGACAAAGCCGAGCAGGTAGGTCATCAGCGCGTGGCCGCCGAGCGTGCAGGCGACCGCCAGCACGACAATGCCGTACAGCGATTCCCCCGTCACCCGCAATCCGCCCGCAAACGGCGAAATCAGCAGCAGAAACAGCGCTGTCACGCCATAAACAAACGTCATGAAGCCCAGCGCAGGCAGATTGCGCCGCGCCGCACGCCCAGTCAGCCAATGCCCCGCGATAAACGCCGCGCCGATGAGCGCCAGCGCGTCGCCAAACAGGCTGCCGTGTTCCGTGCCCATGGAGAGCAGGCCGATGGCCGCCGCGCCGATCACCGCAACGATTGCGCCCGGCACGGCTTCGCGCTTGATCGGTTCATGCAGCAGCACGCCGGAAAGCGCCGCGACAAAGAGCGGCTGGGTGCAGACCAGCGCCGTGGAAACAAAGGTCGAAGCAAAACTGAGCGAAGTCATCCAGCAGGTATAATGCAGCGCGAGCAGCAATCCTGCCGCGCAGGCCAGCACGACCTGCTTTTTCGGCGCGTGAACGACGGCCTGCAATTCGCCGCTTTTGAGCGCGGGAATCAGCAGCAGCGCAAAGCTGAGCGCCATGCGCCCAAAGGCGATCATCACCGGCGACGCGCCGCAGGACAGCGACCATTTGACCATCGGGCCGGAAACGCTCACGCCCGCCACGGCAAGCGCCACAAGGAGCGCTTTCTTTTGATTGTTCATCGTTCTCCTTTTTGGAGTCTTGCCCCAACTCCCACCGAGAATCCGGAACTTCGCGCGCTGTGTCCCGCACAGCGCGCGTTCATTCCGTTTCTTGGATTTCCCTCCTTACTTATTTGCTTCGCGATAAATGAAAACGGCCAACGCGCTTTGCGATCCCATTGCAGGGGCGCATCGCGCGTCCGCATACCATGCGCTTTTTTTCAATAAAGGAGACTGTCCAGCTTTCCGCGTGACAGCCTCCCCTTATCTTCATTCGGCCCTTTTCAGCCGCACGTGCGAAACCTTTGCGTGCCTGCAAACTGCGGCAGATATGCCCGCGGCCTCAGATCGCAATTATTCTTCAGTCTCTTCCGGCTGATTTTCGGAATTTTCTCCGCCGAGGTCCATGTCCAGCGAGTTTTCTTCCGTCGGCTCCATGGTTTCGCCGTCGGCTTCGGACGCTTCTTCCTCGTCTTCGTCGCGCTCGGTGGCGGTGACGCAGACGATGTGGCTGCCTTCCTCCACACGCATGACGCGCACGCCTTGAGACACGCGGCCGATGGTGGAGATATCGCTGACCGGCATGCGGATGATCGTGCCGTCGTCGGTGATGAGCATGATATCCTCATCCTCATGCACAAGCAGCTGCGCGGCCATCAGTCCGGTTCTCTCCGTCAGGCGCATGGCCATGATGCCCTTGCCGCCGCGGCTCTGCACGCGGAACTCGGAAACGTCGGTGCGCTTGCCGTAACCCTTCTGGGTGATGGCGAGCACCTGCTTGCCTTCCTCGATGCGCGCAACAGAGATGACCTCGTCGTTTTCCGACAGATCGAAGCTCTTGACGCCCATGGAGTTGCGGCCCATCGCGCGGATATCCGTCTCCTTGAAACGAATAGCCTGACCCTGGCGCGTCGCCAGCATCAACTCGTCGTCGTCGCCCGTCAGCTCCACGCCGATCAGCTCGTCGTCCTCGCGCAGCACGATGGCAATCAGACCCGCTTTGCGCAGATTGGCAAACTCGTCCAGCGCAGTCTTTTTAATCAGACCGAAGCGCGTCGCCATCGTCAGATACTTGCCCTCGCTCTGTCTGGGCAGCGGAATCATCGCCGTGACCTTCTCGCCGCCGATCAGCTGGAGCAGGTTGACGATCGCCGTGCCGCGCGCGGTGCGGCCCGCCTCCGGGATTTCATAGCCCTTGAGGCTGTACACGCGTCCCCGGTTGGTGAAGAACATGATTTCATCGTGCGTAGAGGTGACAAGCAGCTGCTCGGCATAATCCTCCTCGCGCGTAGTCATGCCCATAATCCCCTTGCCGCCGCGGTTCTGGCTGCGATACGTCGTGCGCGGAATGCGCTTGACATAGCCGAAGTGCGTCAGCGTCACAACCACGCTGTCCTCCTGAATGAGGTCTTCGGGATCGATTTCGCCGTCCATCACGCTGATCTGCGTGCGGCGCTCGTCGGCATATTTCGCCTTGATGGCCAGAATCTCCTCGCGGATGATTCCCAGCACCATCTTTTCGTCGGCCAGCACGGCGCGCAGATAGGCGATGGTCTTTTCCAGCTCGGCATATTCTTCCTGCAAACGCTCGCGTTCCAAACCCGTCAAACGGGCCAGGCGCATATCCAGAATGGCCTGCGCCTGCTTGTCGGACAGGGCAAAGCGCTCCATGAGCTGCACCTTCGCCTCCGCCGTGTTCGGGCTGTTGCGGATGATGCGGACGATCTCGTCGATGTTATCCAGCGCGATAAGCAAGCCTTCCAAAATATGGGCGCGCGCCTCGGCCTTATCGAGGTCGTAGCGCGTGCGGCGCACGATCACGTCCTTCTGGTGTTCCAGATAGTGGTAGAGCATCTGGTGCAGCGAAAGCACCTTCGGCTCGCCATCCACCAGCGCCAGCATGATCGCGCCGAAAGCTTCCTGCATCTGCGTGTGCTTGTACAGGTAGTTGAGCACGACGGCGGAATTCACGTCGCGTTTTAGTTCGATGACGATGCGCATGCCCTCGCGGTCGCTCTCGTCGCGGATATCGCTGATGCCTTCAAGACGCTTGTCATGCACCAGCTCGGCGATCTTCGCGACCAGTACGGACTTATTGACCATGTACGGAATTTCCGTCACGACGATACGCTGACGGCCGTTCGGCATCGGCTCGACTTCCGTTTTGGCGCGCGTAACGATACGGCCGCGGCCGGTGGAATACGTGTCGTAAATGCCCTTGCGGCCGAGGATGATACCGCCGGTCGGGAAATCCGGGCCTTTGATGCACTCCATCAGCTCCTGCGTGGTCACATCCGGGTTGTCGATCATCTTAACCACGCCGTCGATGACCTCGCCGAGGTTATGCGGCGGAATATTCGTCGCCATGCCGACCGCAATGCCGGAAGAGCCGTTGACCAGCAGATTCGGGAAGCGGCTGGGCAGCACGTTCGGCTGCATCAGCGTTTCGTCGAAGTTCGGGGAGAAATCGACGGTCTCTTTATCGATGTCCGCCAGCATCTCCATGTTGATTTTGCTCATGCGCGCTTCGGTATAACGCATGGCCGCCGCGCCGTCGCCGTCCACCGAGCCAAAGTTGCCCTGGCCGTCCACCAGCGGATAGCGGGTTGCAAAATCCTGACCCAGGCGCACCAGCGCGCCATACACGGAGGAGTCGCCGTGCGGGTGATATTTACCCAGAACGTCGCCGACGATACGCGCGCACTTACGATACGGCTTATCCGGCGTGACACCGAGTTCGTGCATCGCGTACAGAATGCGGCGATGCACCGGCTTGAGGCCGTCGCGCACATCCGGCAGCGCGCGGGTGATGATAACCGCCATTGCGTAGGAGATGAACGATTTCTTCATCTCGTGCTCAAGGTCAATCGGGCGGATGCGCTCAAGGTCGGTTGTATTGCCGGGGAGATTATCCTTAAAATCCAACTTATTTTCCCCTTTCTCAGGAACGTTTTGGGGGAACGTTGGGGCTCTGCCCCAAACCCCGCCAAGAACCTGATGTTCTTGGATTTCCCTCTCTCATTTATCGCTTCGCGATAAATGGGAAAGATTCTTTTTTATGTTTTAAGGCTCCCTCTCAGAGGGAGCTGTCGAGCGAAGCGAGACTGAAGGAGTTAAATATCCAAATCCAGCACCAGTTTGCTGTTCTGCTCGATAAATTCGCGGCGCGGCTCCACCTTTTCGCCCATCAGCAGGCTCATGATTTCGTCGGCGGCAATCGCGTCCTCGACGGAAACGCGCAGCATGGTGCGGGTCTCCGGGTTCATGGTCGTCGTCCAGAGCTGTTCGGCGCTCATTTCGCCAAGGCCCTTGTAGCGCTGCACATCCGGCTTCTTTTCGCGGCCGATTTCGGTCATCACCTTGTCGAGTTCCGCGTCGGAATAGCAGTAGCGCTCCATCTTCTGATACGTCACCTTGTACAGCGGCGGCTGGGCGGCGTAAACGTGCCCCTGCTCGATGAGCGGGCGCATGTAGCGGTAGAAGAACGTCAGCATCAGAATGCGGATGTGGCTGCCGTCCACGTCGGCATCCGTCATGCAGACGATGCGGTCATAGCGCAGCTTCTTGATATCAAAATCGTCGCCCACGCCGCAGCCGAACGCCGTAATCATCGCCTTGATTTCGTCGTTGGCCAGCACGCGGTCAAGGCGCGTCTTTTCGACGTTCAAAATCTTGCCGCGCAGCGGCAGAATCGCCTGGAAGTGGCGGTCGCGGCCCATCTTCGCGCTGCCGCCTGCGGAATCGCCCTCGACGAGGAAGATTTCGCACTTGCTGGGGTCGCGCTCGGAGCAGTCCGCCAGTTTGCCCGGCAGGCTCGCGCTTTCCAGCACCGTCTTGCGGCGGGTCAGGTCGCGCGCCTTGCGCGCCGCCTCGCGCGCGCGGGAAGCGGCCAGACAGCGATCCAGAATCAGCTTGGCGACCTGCGGGTTCTCTTCCAGATAATCGCTCAGCTGCTTGCCCACCAGCGAATTGACGATGGTGCGCACCTCGCTGTTGCCCAGCTTGGATTTGGTCTGGCTCTCAAACTGCGGATCTTCCAGCTTGACGGAGACGATCGCCGCCAGACCCTCGCGCGTATCCTCGCCGGAGAGATTCGCGTCGTTAGCTTTGAGGATGTTGTGCTTGCGGCCATAGTCGTTGATGACGCGGGTCAGCGCCATGTTGAAACCCGCAAGATGCGTGCCGCCGTCCGGCGTATGGATGTTGTTGACGAACGCAAAGATATTCTCGGAATAGGTGTCGTTGTACTGCATCGCCACCTCGACGCTTGTCGTGCCGACAAGGCCGCTGATGTAGATCGGTTCCGGGAAGAGCACCTCTTTGTTCTTGTTGATGAACTTGACGAACTCGCTGATGCCGCCCTCATAGTGGAAGACGTTCTCCTTCGCCTCTTCCGGGCGCTCGTCGCGGAAGACGATGCGGATGCCGCGGTTGAGGAAGGCCATCTCGCGGAAGCGGGTTTTGAGCGTGTCGTATTGGAAATCGCCCGTCTCAAAGATTCCCTCAGGATCGCTCTCGTCCTTCACATCCGGCCAGAAGCGGATCGTCGTGCCGGTGCGGTCGGTCTCGCCGATGACCTTGAGATCATAGAGCACCTTGCCGCGCTCATATTCCTGCTGATAGATCTTGCCATCCTGATAGACGTTGACCTGCAAGTGTTTGGACAGCGCGTTCACGACCGACGCGCCGACGCCGTGCAGGCCGCCGGAGACCTTGTATCCTCCGCCGCCGAACTTGCCGCCCGCATGCAGAATCGTCAGGCAGACCTCGACCGCCGGGCGGCCGATCTTCGGATGAATGCCGACCGGGAAGCCGCGTCCGTTGTCCTGCACGGAGCAGGAGCCGTCCTTGTGCAGCGTAATGATGATTTCGTTGCAGAAGCCCGCCAACGCTTCGTCCACCGCGTTATCCACGATCTCGTAGACCAGATGGTGCAATCCGCGCTCGTCCGTCGAGCCGATATACATGCCCGGTCTCTTGCGCACGGCCTCAAGCCCTTCGAGCACCTGAATCTGGTTCTCGTCATACGTGCCATCCGGCCGTTCAAGCTGATCGAGCTGCTGCTGAATGTCTTGGTTTTCCATTTATTCTCCTCGTTTCTTCGGCCTTCAAAGTTCGGGCTGCCCGTCTTCCTGCGCCGCCGTCCAAAACGGCTCGGCAGCCGGATAGGCGCGCTCATGCGCGCGCTGCGCAAGCGTCACCGTGGATATGGGCGACAGATACACGCGCGCGTTTTCCGTCATGCCGCCCGCGCGCCTCGCGCCCGCGCAGATCACCGCGCTTTTGGCGGTGATGCCCTGCCGGGCGAGAATGCGGTTCTGTCGGCGGATTTCCGCAAGCATCGCCCCGGTGACGGGGCTTTGGCTCTGGGTCAAATCAATGATGGCCACAATGTCGGCGCTGTGCACGCTGACGTCATCGCCCAAATGAAGAATCATTTCTGCCTCCCGCGCGTGCGCAGTCCGCACATTTTATTTCTATTATATTATACCAAATTCGTCCCCTTTTTTCAAACCTTGGCACGCTCTTTTTTGCACGTTTTTCGCCAAAATTGCACACAAAAAAAGGCACCGTTATTCGGTGCCTTTTTTGAATCGCTTACTTCACCTGGGAAAGCGCGTCCTTTACGGCCGCAATCAGCGCTTCGGAAGTCTTGGTCGCGCCCGCAACCACGTCCACATCCGCGCTCTGCGCCTCGATGATGGCCGCCGGAATCTGCTCGAACGCCGGATCGGAGATGCCGCTGGTCTCGTTGTGGCTGAGCACGTCAATCTTGGCGATCTTGTCGCCATCCATCGTGACCTTGACCTTCACGTCGCCGCCGATGTCGCTCACGCCCGTGCCGATGTATTCGTTGTCGCCGAGCGCGACTTCTTCCTTCGGCTCTTCCGCCGGAGCTTCCTCAAAGCCGAAGTGGATGTTCAGCAACTCGGCCGCCTTCGCCGCAGTCTCGCCCGTGACAGCCGCGCAGCGCGCCAAACGGCCCGGATCGCTCATCTCATAGCCTGTCGCCTTCATGTAGTTCCCGACGGAAACCGCGCACTCAATCGCGCCCGAAACCGTGGTGACGGATTCCATCTCCGGCTGATAGGTCGGGAACGCGTGTTCCTTGTACCAGGCATAAAGCTGGTCGCGCAGCTCGCGGGCTTCCTTCGCCTCGCAGAACAGGCCGAACACCGCGCACGCGCCGCCCAAGGAGCCGCAAAGCGTGCCCGCGCCATATCCACCCGCGCCGTCCGCAAACATGCGCGCGTTCAGCTGGTTATACGGATAGCCGTATTCATCAGCCAACAGTTCTACAATCGCCGCTACGGCGCCTGCGCAGCAGCCGCCGTGGGAATAGAAGCACTCATAGCCATGCTTGAGAACCGCTTCCTTGTCCATCTTCTTGTAAGCCCACGGCCAGGCAGGCGCTTCCGCGCCCTCAGCCAGCGCCGGCAGCATCGCCGGAACGGTGCTCAACGCCGCCGCGCCCAGCATGCCCTTACCGGCCAGTTTCAAAAACTCACGACGGGAAGTCTGTTTCATTTTGATATTCCTCCTGTGTTTTTCCTGTTTCTTTCAGCGTTTGACGCACGATTTTGATAGTATTTTAACACTTTTATCCATTTCGGACAAGGTTCTTCTCCGTCTTTATGCAAAAATTAACCCTAATTCCCGTCAAAGAATAGGGTTAATGCTGTTATTCCTCTTTTAATTAGGTTCACCATTCCGACGGCACATAGAGCCGGATTTCCCCCGCCGCCAACGTCGCAGGTACGTCGATGAGCCGCTGGTTTTTACTGCCGCAGTAGAGCAGATCAAGCGAGCGCTCGTGCGAAAGGAACGGGCCGTCCACCAGCACGTCGAGCACGGAAAGCAGCTTCATTCTGTCGGCGCGGTTCTCTTTCAGCAGGTTCTCCAGCGTGAAGCCCGTGTAACACCAGACGTTCATGCCCTTTTCCTTCGCCGCTTTGGCGATAAGATACAGCGGTTCGGGCTGCATCATCGGTTCGCCGCCGGAGAGCGTCAGCCCACGCACCAGCGGGTTTTGACCCAGATGCGCAATCACGTCATCCGTCTGAGCGATATGCCCGCCGCCAAAATCATGCGTCTGCGGGTTGTGGCAGCCGGGGCAGTTGTGCGGGCAGCCCTGAACGAACACCGTGAACCGATACCCCGGCCCATCGACGATGGATTCGGGTTCAAGTCCCGCCAATCGAATTTCCATAGTTCCTCCAAAATACGATTAAGGCTCCGCCTCAAACTCCGGCAGGAACCTGAGGTTCCTGCACCTCCCGCCTTCATGGATTGCATCGCAATCCATGTGGAGAGGATGCAGGGAAATCATTTCCCTGCTGGGGTTTGGGGCAAAGCCCCAACGTAACCCCTTTAAATTCCGTGCTTCACGCGGTCGTGCTCTTCCGCACGCTTGCCGTTGTTGAAGCGCTCAAGCGTGCCGACCAGATAGCCCGTGATGCGGCGGATGCGCTCGAAATGCACCTCTTCTTCCTGACGGCCGCACTTCGGGCAGCTGTCGCCGATGATGCCGTTGTAGCCGCAGACCGGGTCGCGGTCAACCGGATGATTGATCGAACCGTAGCCGATGCCCGCGTCGTGCATCGCGCGCACAACCGCCTCAAACGCGTCGAGATTCTTCGTCGGATCGCCGTCCATCTCGATGTAAGAGATGTGGCCCGCGTTCGTCAGCGCGTGATACGGCGCTTCCAGCCTGATCTTGTCAAACGCGCTGATCGGATAATACACCGGGATGTGGAAGCTGTTGGTGTAATACTCGCGATCCGTCACGCCCGCAATCCTGCCGTAGCGCTTCTGATCGATCTTCACGAACCGGCCGGACAGGCCCTCCGCCGGCGTCGCCAACAGCGTGTAATTCAGCTTCTTTTCCTCGCTCCGCTTGTCGCAGCGCTCGCGCATGTGGCCGATGATCTTCAGGCCCAGCTGCTGGGCGCGTTCGCTCTGACCGTGGTGCTCGCCGATGAGCGCCACCAGCGTTTCCGCCAGCCCGATAAAGCCGACGGACAGCGTGCCATGCTTAAGCACCTCGCGCACCTCGTCGTCCCAGCCCAGTTTCTCGCTGTCCATCCAGACATGTTCGCCCATCAGGAACGGATAATTGCGCACCTTCTTGCGCGCCTGAATCTCAAAGCGCTCATCCAGCTGCTCAAAGACCAGCTCCATCCGCTCATCCAGCGTCTTGAAGAACAGATCGATGTCGCCGTGGCTCTCGATGGCAATGCGCGGCAGGTTGATCGACGTGAAGGACAGGTTGCCGCGGCGGTTGCAAACCTCGCGCGTCGGGTCATAGACGTTGCCGATGACGCGCGTGCGGCAGCCCATGTAGGCGATTTCCGTCTCGTGATGGCCCGGCTTGTAATACTTGAGGTTGAACGGCGCATCCACGAACGAGAAATTCGGGAACAGGCGCTTGGCGCTCACGCGGATAGCCAGCCGGAACAGGTCATAATTCGGGTCGCCGGGGTTATAGCTCACGCCCTCTTTGACGCGGAAAATCTGAATCGGGAAAATCGGCGTTTCGCCGTTGCCCAAACCGCTTTCCGTCGCCAACAGCAGGTTGCGCATCACCATGCGCGCTTCCGGCGAGGTATCCATGCCGTAGTTGATGGAAGAGAACGGCGTCTGCGCGCCCGCGCGGGAGTGCATCGTATTCAGGTTGTGGATGAACGCCTCCATCGCCTGATAGGTGCGGCGCTCGGTCTCGCGGTAGCCGCGCTCGGTCGCATAGTGAATCATGCGCTCGGCGGTCGCCTCGTCCGTCATCGCCAGCAGGCGCTCGCGCAGCGCGTCGTCAAATTCCTTGTTCGGTTTGAGGGTCGGAGCCGCGCCCGTCTCGGCCCTGATCTGCCGGACGATGGCTTTCGCTTCGTCGTTGGCCGCGTCGTGATTCAGCAGCAGCTCCAGCGCCGCGCCCAGCGCGCGGCGATACTCTTTGATATAGGTTTTCGCCACGCCGGGGGCCATGTCGTAATCAAAGCTGGCGATGGCCTGACCGCCGTGCTGATCGTTCTGGTTGCTCTGGATGGCGATGCACGCCAGCGCGGAATAGCTGCCGATGTCCTGCGGCTCGCGCAGCACGCCGTGACCCGTGGAGAAGCCGCCCTTGAACAACTCCGTCAGGTCGATCTGGGTGCAGGTCGTCGTCAGCGTCAAAAAGTCGAGGTCGTGGATGTGGATGTCGCCTTCGCGGTGCGCGCGCGCGTGCTCCGGGTTGAGCACATACATATCGTAGAACTGCTTTGCGCTCTCCGAACCGTATTTGAGCATCGTGCCCATCGCGGTATCGCCGTCGATATTCGCGTTTTCGCGCTTCACGTCCGATTCGGAAGCGTCCTTGAACGTGATGTCCTCCAGGATGTGCATCAGCCGCGTCTTCGCTTCGCGGGTGCGGCTGCGCTCCGCGCGGTAGAGGATGTAGGCTTTGGCCGTTTTGGCATAGCCCTCGGCGATGAGCACCTGCTCCACCTGATCCTGAATATCCTCGACAGACGGCGTTTCATTGCTCTCCTTGGCGTTCATCTCGCGGGTGACGATTTTCGCCAGACGCTCGGCTTCATCCTCGCCCTTGCCGCTCTCGGCGGCCACAAACGCGCGGTCGATTGCGGAGGCAATTTTGGCCTCGTCATACGGCACCAATCGTCCGTCGCGCTTTTGATAGACTCCGGCATGTTATTTCTCTCCCCTGTTTATCATCAATCGAAATACTATATTTGGTAAGTCAAGCTTTGCTATGATACAGCATCTTGTATTTTATGTCAATTTCGCGTGTTAAAGCGCGAAGCCGCAAAAAACAAGACGGCACAACGCGCGCCGCCTTTTCGGGCCGAAAAAATTTATTATCTCAGCTTTTCCAGCATCAGCTCAATCAGCGCCGCCGCGCTGTCCGCGTTCTTACTATACATCGGGATGCAGAGCAGGCTGTCCCGCGGATCGTTGCCATATGCGTTCAGCCCGGTCAGCATATCTGCCGGGATGGCATAAACCGCCGTCGTGCCGTCGCCGCGGTCGAGCGTACCCTTTGCCAAATCGATGTCTTCCGCGTCAATCGCGCCGCTTTCCAGATAAGGCGTCAGTTCCACCAGCGATTCCTGCGCGCCGTCCGAAGTGATTTTGAGCATCTCGTCTCGCGAAATCAAAAACAAATCGCCCTGCTGCGCCGCGACATACGTCGAAAACTGCATCGGCGCGTAGATGTTGCTGCTGTCCGTCAGGTTGATGTTGATGACGGTCAGCTTCTCCTGCTCCGGCTTCCGCGCCTGAAACAGCGGCCAAAAATCCGCCTGCATGGTTTCCGTATCCGCATAGCTGTTGAGTACGTAAAACTCAACCTTTTTGTCGTCCGGCGGGCGGTATTCCGTCACCGCAAATACGATACTCACCAGCATCGTGCTGACAGCCGCCGCCAGGGCATACTTCCACCAGCTGTATGCCAAATGGTTTTTGAGCTTCTTCTTTGTCAATCGCTGATTTGCCATATGTCCTCCGCACTTATGCTTGTCGTTTTATGATACACCTTTGCGCCGGGATTTGCAATGGGGTTTTGCGCCGCGTCAGTCGGTTTCCGCAAAGAAGAAGCGTTTGAAAAAAACGCTCTTCTTCATATTAAATATGCGTTTTAGCGCCGCCGTTTCAATCGCGGCATGCTCTGCGTTCCGCTTGAAAACCGTATTTTGATTTTCTGCGCATAATCCTCCCCTTTTTCGGGCAGTTTATCTTCCGAGGAGCTGAGAACCTTTTCTCAGACCCGGACAGTCTGCCAACCGCCGCCGCGAGATTCGCCGTCGTCATGACTGCGCATGCGCCCGGAAAGGAAGGCACGCCGGGCGTGATGCGCCAAGCAGCACCTCTTCTCTTTGATAAGCGGAGGGTCGCGCAATCGGCAGGATACGCGGCTCTCCGCCTTTTTTTATGAAGTCGGGGTTGTGGATTTTCGTTTTGTGTTTTCATATCCATGAACGTTTTTCATCTTGCGCATGAAAAGTATTGACAATCCGGTTAAAACGTGTAAAATGGTTTCCATCGCCCATTGAGGCGACTGCGAAAACCATTTTTCGGAGGAGAAAAACATGAAGAAACTGACGACCCTTGCCGCCGCGGCTCTGGCCCTGGCGATGACCGGCGTGGGCGCGCTGGCCGAGACGACCCTTCAGCTGGGCACCACCGTCAACGAGCAGGACAGCTTCCAGGTGGCTGCCGAGAAATTTGCCGAGCTTGTGGAAGAACGCACGAACGGCGAATATAAGATTGAGATCTATCCCAACGGCACGCTGGGCGGCGAGAGCGATATGCTCGATTCCATGAGCACCGGCATGCTGGATATGGGCATCATCACCAGCGGCCCGTTCGTCAACTTCTCGGAGGCGATGGGCGTGCTGGATATGCCGTACCTGTTCGCCAACAACGAAGAGGCTTACAAGGTGTTCGACGGCGAAATCGGCCGTGAGCTGCTGGATTCTCTGGAGGACGCGGGCCTCAAGGGTCTTGCCTACGCCGAGCGCGGCTTCCGCAACGTGACCAACTCCGTCCGTCCGGTGAACAACGCCGACGATCTCGCGGGCCTCAAGCTTCGCGTGATGGAAAACGAAGTCTACACCGCGACCTTCAAAGCGCTCAAGGTCAACGCCGTTCCGATGGCCTGGGCCGAAGCGCTGACCGCCATGCAGCAGGGCACCATCGAGGGCGAAGAAAACCCGATCAACGTCATCTATTCTTACAGCCTGTGGGACTACGGCCAGAAGTACGTGACGCTTGACCGCCACAGCTACTCCACCGCCATCATCACCATGAGCCTGGACGTGTTCAACAGCCTGGACGAGGCCACGCAGGAGATCTTCCTGGCGAGCGCGCAGGAAGCCGCCGAATATGAGCGCGCCTGGGTCGCCGAGCAGGAGGCCGATCAGCTGGCCGCCATCAAGAGCCACGGCGTTGAGGTTATCGAAAATCCGGACGTCGAGTCCCTCCGCGCCGCGGTGCAGAGCGTGTACGACGCTTATCCGCAGTACGCGGACTACATCGCCCGCATTCAGGCGCTGCTGGCCGAGTAATTCAGCCGCTTATGCGTTTCCTCTCCCGCGAGGGGAGGAAACGTTTTTTTACCCTTTCAGAATATGGGAAAAACGGAGGCATCCCCCATGGCACTCAAGAAAATCCTTTCCCCCGTCAGCGACGCGCTTGATAAGGTGTGCAGCGTGGCCATCGTCATCATGCTCGGCCTGATGGTCGTCATCACCACGGCACAGATCATCTGCCGCACGTTCTTCACCTCCCTGAGCTGGTCCGACGAGGTGACGCGCTATCTGCTCATCTGGTCCACCTTCCTGGGCGCGACCTGCGTCTACCGCCACAGCGGCAACATCGCCATCACTTTCATTCAGGATCTAGTGCCCAAAAAGCTCGGCGCCGTCATGCGCATCGCGGTGCATGCAATCTGCTGCTTCCTGTTCGCCGTGCTGCTGGTTTTCAGCGTCAAGTATTGCGGCAAGCTGGTCAAGACGGCCACCGCGCTGCCGATCAAGATGAAATACATCTACCTGTGCATCCCCATCAGCATGGGCATTCTGATGCTCCACGCGCTGGTGATGGCGCTGGGCGAAGTTGAAACGATGAAGGAGGTCAAGGGCTAATGGCACTGATTCTGTTTGGCGTGTTTATCGCCCTTCTGCTGCTGGGCGTGCCGGTCGCGTTCGCCATCTGTTCCGCCGCCGCGACGACGATGTTTGCGGGCTTCGGCACCGCCAAAATGATGATCGTGGTGCAGCGCATGTTCGCCAGCTGCGATTCCTTCAGCCTGATTGCCGTTCCGTTTTTCATCTTTGCGGGCGATCTGCTCGCGGGCGGTAAAATCTCCAAGGTGCTCGTCGAGTTCTGCGAATCCCTGCTGGGCATGATCAAGGGCGGCCTGTCCGTGGTCTCCGTGCTGGCGGGCATGTTCTTCGCCGCGATCTCCGGTTCGGGCGCGGCCACCACTGCCGCCGTCGGCGCGACGCTCGTGCCTGAATTGAAAAAGCGCGGCTATCGCGAGGATTCCGCCGCCGCGCTCGTCGCCGCCGCCGGCACCATCGGCGTGGTTATTCCGCCTTCCGTGCCGATGGTGCTCTACGCCGTCATCGCGGAGGAAAGCGTCAGCCGCCTGTTCAGCGCCGGTTTCATGCCGGGCGTCATCATGGGTCTGATGCTCATCGCCATCTCGCTCTATCAGGCGTATAAAAACAACTATCCCAAGGGCGCGCCGTTCTCCCTCAAAAATGTGGGCAAGACCTTCCTCAAGGCCATCCCCGGCATTCTGATGCCCGCGATCATCCTCGGCGGCATCTTCTCCGGCTACTTCACCCCGTCCGAAGCGGCGGCCGTGGCCGTCGTCTATGCGCTGCTGGTTTCCACGTTCGTCTATCGCGATATGAGCTTCAAAAAGCTCTATACCACCATGCTCGGCTCAGCCAAAACCAGCGCCGTCATCATGATTATCATCGCGTGCAGCGGCCCGTTCGGCTGGGCGCTAGCCAACTGGAAGATTCCGGAAGCCATCTCCACCGCCGTGCTGAGCGTTTCCACCAATAAGTACGTCATCCTGTTCCTGATTTCGCTCATCATCCTGATTGCGGGCGTGTTTATGGAGACCTCCTCCGCAATCATCATCCTGACCCCGGTTTTCCTGCCGCTGGTGCGCGCGCTGGGCATCTCCACGCTCCACTTCGGCATCCTCTTCGTCGTCGGCATCGCCATCGGCATGATCACCCCGCCGGTCGCCATTAACCTGTTCGTCGCTTCCGGCATCACGGGGCTGTCGCTGGAAAAGATTTCCAAGGCCGTCGTCCCCTACCTCATCGGTCTGGTCATCGTTTTCCTGCTGATTGTGTATCTGCCGCTGTTCATCCCCGGCTTTATCGGTTAAACTCCTTCGATTTTGCGCCGTCCCGTTTTTCGGGACGGCTTTTCTATGCCTGTTTATACCGCCGCGAAGCGAAGAAGGGGTTTGGGGACTGCGTCCCCAAATAGGTCTGGGCGATAGCCCAGCGTTTTCTCCATCGCGCGCAGCGCGCCAAAACAGGAGTCAGGGAGCGAAGCGTCACCTGACTCCGCTCAGCCGCTTTTCGTTATTTTTACAATTATTCAAACTCCACTTAACATCCGCCGAATCTGTGCTATAATAAACTGTCTATATTTTTTCTTTTTGTGTCTGTGTACAGGAGAATGTTATGTTCAAGACCCACGCGCATCGCACCATGGATATGACGGAAGGCTCCCTTCTGACCAAGGTGCTGTTTTTTTCGCTTCCAATTATGCTCTCCGGCATTTTGCAGCTGCTCTTCAACGCGGCGGATACCATCGTGGTCGGCCGGTTTGCGGGCAATGAAGCGCTGGCGGCCGTCGGTTCGGTCGGTTCGCTCAATAACATGATCATCAGCCTGTTTGTCGGCCTTTCTATCGGCGTGAACGTGCTCGTCGCGCGCTTCACCGGCGCGAAGGACGCGGAACGCGTCTCCGAAACGGTGCATACCGCCGTGCTCCTGTCCCTTGTGGGCGGCGCAGTGCTGGCAGTCGTCGGCTTTGTGGCCGCGCGCCCGCTGCTGGAAATCATGGGTTCGCCGGAAGACGTGATCGACCTCGCCGAGCTGTATATCCGCATCATCTTCGTCGGCATGCCTGTGCAGATGCTCTATAATTTCTGCGCGGCTGTGCTTCGCGCCGTCGGCGACACCAAGCGCCCGCTGTATTTTCTGACCATCGCGGGCGTGATTAACGCCGGGCTGAATCTGGTGTTCGTCATCGGGTTTAAGATGAGCGTGGCGGGCGTCGCGCTGGCGACGATCATCTCGCAGGCCGTTTCGGCGGTGCTGGTCACGCGCTCGCTGATGCTGATGGATGGCCCGACGCGCCTGCACCTCAACCGCCTTTCCATCAAGCCGCACATCATGCGCATGATCATCCAGATCGGCCTGCCTGCGGGCATTCAGAGCTGCATGTTCTCGCTCTCCAATGTCGTCATCCAGTCCTCGGTGAACAGCTTCGGCTCCATCGTCATTGCGGGCAACGCGGCGGGCGCGAACGTCGGCAACTTCGTCTATCAGGCGATGAACACCTTCCAGCAGGCCGTCACCTGCTTCGCCGGGCAGAATATCGGCGCGCGCAAGCCGCGCCGCGTGCTGACCTCGATGTATGTCAGCCTGTTCTGGGCGTTTTCCTTCGGCGTGGTCTTCGGCGTGCTCTCCTGCGTGTTCGGCGCGCAGCTGCTCAGCCTGTATTCCACAGACCCGGCGGTCATTCAGGTCGGTCTGAACCGCATGTATATCGTCTGCGGCCCGTATTTCCTCTGCGGCATTATGGACGTGATGACCGGCGTGCTGCGCGGCGTGGGCTATTCGCTGCTGCCGATGATCGTTTCGCTGATGGGCGCGTGCGTGTTCCGCATTTTCTGGGTCATGACGGTGTTCGCGGCGAACCGCACGATGGATTGCCTGATGGTCTCCTACCCCGTTTCGTGGACGCTGACGTTCTTCGTGCTGGTCGGCATTTTCGCCGTGCTCTGGAAGAAAAAGATCAAGCCGCGCTACACGCCGGAAGAACTGGCGGCGCGGTAAGCAGTTTTTCCTGTCCATAACAAAATTGGCGGCGCTTCCGTTTGAGAAGCGCCGCCTGTTTTTAATTGTGATTTTCATTGCGTAGCGGCGTGTCGTCGAACATGCCCTCCGTATTGCCGCGGCCAAACGCCGCCGGGTCTACGCCGATGGATTCCAGATGATTGTCCCCGCCGAACATATACCGCATGCTTTCCACCTTTTCGATGTTCCAGCCGCTCAAATTCAGCTCGGCCAGCATATTGCATCCCTCGAACATGTTGTCCATCGTCGTCACGTTGGAGGTGTCAAAACCGCTCACATCCAGTTCGGTCAGGTTTTGGCAGTTCGTAAACATTCGATTCAGGTTCTGAACATGCGCCGTGTTGAAGCCGCTGACATCCAGCGTCGTCAGGGAAAAATTGCCGTCAAACATGCTGTCCATATTGGTCGCCGCCGACGTGTCAAAATGCCCCACGTCCAGCGCTGTCACAAACTCCAAGCCCGAAAATGCGCCGAAGAAGTTTTCAACCCTGGCCGTATCGAACGAGGAAACATCCAGCTCCTCCAGCATCCGACAACCCGCAAACGCTTCCGACATATCCGTGACATTCGACGTATCCCAACCGCTGACGTTCAGGGTTTGCAGGCTGCTGCAATATGCGACCATGCGCCGCATGGATTTGACCTTTCCCATCTTCATATTGGAAAGATCAAGCGCCCGCAGCTCACCGCAATCCGAGAACATATCCTCCGCATACATCAAAGATGCCGTGTTAAACTCACCCAGCTCGACCGTCTCAAGCGCGGGATTGCCTCCAAAAATCTGCGTCATGTCGGTCACCTTGGAAACATCCGCCGCGCTGATATTCGCATATGTCATGTTTTCCATGTGCCAGAATGCGCTGTCCATATTGGTGGGCGAAAACGGCTGCCAGCTGCTCAAATCAATTCGATATACCCCGGAGTCCGCGAACATGCCCCTCATATCCTTGAGCATGGGCGCATTCCAGTTGTCAAGATTGAGTTCCGTCAGCTTGGTTGTGCAGTTGAACATCCAGCCTGCGTTGCGCAGCACAGGCACGTCCCAACCGCTCACATCCAGCTTTTCCAGCCCAAAGCATTCCTGGAACATGCAGCTTGCATCCGTCAGTTTCGGCATGGACAGGCCGTGCATATCCAGGCTCGTCAGGCTCTCGCATTGCAGCAGGAAGCCGTTCAGGCTATCCGCTTTGGAGAAATCCGCGCCGGAAAGGTCGATTTCCGTCATGTTGCGATAACCCGCAAACAGGCTGCCGCCATATACCACCTGCACGCCGCCCTCGCCCGCGATATGCAGCTGATACAGCCCTCCGTCCGGCACGACATAGGCCATCACGGTGCCGCCGCTGTCGGATATATCCCACGCGTCCTCCGGAACGCCGGAAAGCGTCGTCTCAAACGCCACTTTGCTGATCTGGTCGCGGGTATAGGCGCTGCCGAAAACCGCTTGCCTGCCGGTTTGTTCGGCGGTATCCGCCCACTGGATGTTGTCGTCGCGCATCCGTGCCGTCGCGTGCAGCTCGACTGCCGCCGGTTCAGCCGTCGGCTCTGCGGTGGGTTCGGCCGTCGGCGCAATCGTCGGCTTCACCGTCGGCTCGGCGGTTATTTGGCTTGTCGGCTCAGCCGTCGGTTCGGCGGTCATTTCCACAGAGGTTGTGACGTCTGCGGAAACCGGCTTTTCCGTCTCCGGCCTGTTCATGCGCGGCAGGGTCAGCGCCGCGCCCAGCGCAACGACCAGCGCCGCGATCACACCCAGCAAGAGCGGCATGCTGCTCTTTTTGGGTTTTTCCGGCGCTTTCGGCTCGGCCTTGGGCGTCTCTTTGGGCTTTTCCGGTTCCGGCGCTTTGGGCGGCGCGGCAGGTTTGGCGGCCGGTTTTTCGATCTCGCTCGCCGGCTTTTTGAGAATCTGCCCGGCGGTGAACACCAGCTCGTCGATGTGATCCTGAAGCTCCGGGCTCATCGCGTCGATCCAGTTCACCGCGTTGAGGTAATACCGCATGTCGTCGGTCAGCTGCTTTTCCGTCACGCGGAACGGCAGAATGACCCGCCCCATGTCCGCCGCAAGGCTCAATTCCTTGAGCACCGGCGCGGAGGCCAGCGCGCTGTCCGTCAAAATCAGCAGATAAATGCGCGCGTCGCGGATGGACGAGGTCAGCTCGCCCGCATAATTGCGCCCCGCCACGTGGTCGCGCTGGTAATACCAGCAGCGGATGCCCGCCCGTTCCAGATTGCTGCAAATCGCGTCCGCCAGCGTTTTGTCGTTGTGGCTGTAACTGATGAAAACGTCATGTGCCATTTCGTTCACCCTTTCCTCTTTTTGGCTTCTTCCATCGTGTTTTCAAAAACGCTCATCATTTCATAAGCGATTCCGTCCTTTTCCTGCTCTTTCGGCGGCAGCGCTTCAAACGGCACAAGACAGGGGTGCGTCCGCCGCACATCGTCCTTTTTTTCGCCGAACTGCCAGCCCGAAAGCCACATGAACCGCATCCAGCGCCGGTGCTCCAATTCGAGCAGCGCCCGCCTCGGCGCGCCGTCCAGCAGGCGGTACTGCGCGCCTGCCCGGCCGATGTCGCCCGGCTCAAGCGCCTGTTTATGCAGCAGAATGCGCGCCTTTTCCTCCACGTGATCCGCCATCGCGACGCTCGACGCGCGATGGTAGCTCGATTCCCGGTTCCATGCCGTTTCAAACGCTTCCGTGCGCACCCGTTCGCGCGGCGGCAGGCCGTGATCGCCGTAAAGCCATTCGTAATACGCGTGAACGAGCTTGCCACGCTCCAAAATCTCCCGATTGGTGCTCTGACTGAGCGTATAGAGCATCTCGTCCATGCCGAAAGGCACGACGACCGTTTCCCCCTCCGCATGCGCGGGCTTGCGCCAAAGCGCGTCCAGCGTCCGTTCGCTGTGTACGCGGATGTATATCCGTCCCGGAATGTGCAATTCGACAAGCGCATCCATCAGGGCATAGCTCTCCGCTTCGTCGTTTCCGCAGAGGATCACGCGATCCGCGTTGGCGAAAACCTCGCTGCACATATATTCTTTTTCCGGATGGAAAAAGACCGTGTCGCGCCCCGGCTGTATTTCGTCCATGCTCACGAACTGCCCCATCTGCGGATGACGCGCGCAATATGCGCGGCAGTCGCCCAGAACATGGTAGCGGATGCCGCCCTTTCGCAGAAACACGTTGGTCAGCAGCGCCTGTTCGAGTATCTGCTCCATATAGCGCCCGGAACCGACGATCACAATCTGCCGCTCTCCTTCGCTGAGCGGATGCTCGTGCCAGAACAGCCGCGCGCAGTTCTGCGCCATATCGCTGATGATGACGCGCCGGTCAAGCTGCCGGGGATGGAGCCGCGCGTCGGTATAAATATAGATCTTCGCCTCCGGCCGTTCCAGCAGTTTCGGGTTTTCATCCAGAAAGCGGTAAACATCCTTTGCGTCGCGATAGGCGACGATGTGATGAAGCGCCCCTTTTTTCTCCTCCATATCCGCGCAGATGGCCTGCGTTCCCAGCTCGCGTTTCAGCGCCGAAACCGCCGCCGCGTCTCCGTAAACCGCATATACGTCCTTCCGCTTCGCCAGCCATGCCACGCCAATGCGCTTGAGCGCGTTTTTCATCAATGTGAGCGCCGCCGCCGCGATGACCGCCACCGCGCCCCAGCGGGCAATTTCCAGAATAATCCAGCTGCATGTATCCCAGTTGCCCAGCGTCGGCTGGCCGTTTCCGACCGGCGCGAACACCAGCATGGAATACACGCGGAACGCGCTGAAAACCGCATCCGTGAGCCGCTTGGCCATTGCTTCGCCCGTCGCGCCGGATCGCAGCGCATCACACAGGTAGACGGAAAGCGCCAGCAGAAACGGAGCCAGCGGCAAAAGCAGAATCCATCTGCGTTTCCATCCGTCTTTTTTCTTCATCCGTTTTCCCCCTTGCCGCTTTCAATCAGCTCAGCCAGCGCGCCGAGCAGCGTCCAGCTGTTGTCGTCCTTTGCCTTGTCCGCCTCGCTCAGTTCGTCATATGGGCAGAGCAGCGGATGCCGCCTGAGCGCATTGTTTCGCTCCCCGTCGTATTGCCAGTTTTCCAAATACAAATTGCGCATCCATCGCTCGTGCTCCAATCGGCGGCACATGTCCTTCTGCGCCGCGTCCAACCGGGTATACGCCGCATAGGCTGCGCGGCACGTCGCCGCGTCCACCGCGCAATCCGCGCCGCAGCCCAGCAGCCAGTCGATTTTCACGGGCAGATGATCCGCGGAAGCCATGTTGCTCCTTTTCGCCGTCGGGGAAAGCGCCTCCCACTCGCATGCGTTTTCCGGATTCTGCCTGCCGTACAACCGGTTCAGCGCCCGCGCCGTCTCGGTCAGCCGCTTGCCAAAAACGTGTTCCGGCGTGAACACCGTTTCATCCCGGCCGAAGAAAACCGCGTCGTTTCCCGAATCGCCCTGCATCATGCACGCATAAATCGCGGCCTTTGTCGGAAAATAACGCCGGATTTCCGCCAGCGCTTCCCGGTTCGCCTCGTCGTCATCCATGCACAACAGAATGCGATCCGCTTTTTCCAGAACGTCCACCGCATTCCGCCAATCCTCCGCGTGCAAAAACAGGCTGTCCCGCGCCGCCTCTTCGCGGTCAAGCGCCAAAAAGCGCCCCAGCATGCGATGATCCTGCGCAAAGCGCAGCGTATCGCCGAAAAGATGATATGTCAGCCGCTGCGCGCCCAGTACGTTGACGCGAAGCGCCTGTTCCATCATCTCGCCGCCCAGCTTTCCCAGACCCATGCAGACGATGCTGCGTTCCGTCCTGCGAATCGGGTACGCGCGCCAGTACATCCGCGCGCAGGCATTCTCGCGGTCGAACGCCGTCACGCCGGGAAGCGTTTCCTGCGTTTGGCAGACGATCTGCCGCCCCGATGGAAGAATCGTCCGCGCGCTCTGCGCGTTGGCCGTTCCATCCGGCCCCAGAATCACCGCTCGACGCTCCCCGCCGGGCAGGGCCAGCACCTTGAGCGCGCTTTGCTCAACGGCGACGGCATTCAGCCCCTCCGGCAATTCCGCCCGGCCCGGAAACACGTTCACATCGTCTTGAAGCCGCCGCGCCAGCGCAAAACTCTCTTCGTTGGCATTCAAAAAGACCGTGAACCGCTGTTTCCGATGTTTTTTCAAATACAAAACCGGCAGAACGTCGCCTTTGAGCATGCGGTAGACAAACGTCGCCAACGCAACGAACGCGCCCAGACTCGCCATCATCAGCAGCAGGCCGATCAGCCGGCCGGTGATCGTCACCGGATACAGGTCGCCGTATCCCACCGTGGTCATCGTCACCACAGAATACCAGAATGCGTCTGCCAGCGTCCGAATATGTCCTTCCGGCGCGCGCCCCTCGCAGATCGTCAGCAGCCCCAAAAGCAGCGCGTAACACGCCGCCGCCGCAAGCACGGCCTTCCATTTCCGCTTCATACTTCCGCTCCCATCGCTGTTATCCATTTATCCCTATTTTATCACAGTCCATCCCTGCTTTCAACCAATGTGATACATCGCTTTTTATACAATCGTTCTGCAAAAACGGGCTGAGCCCGCCTGCATTTTGGCCGCAGTCCGCAGCGCTTCAAACCCTTATATATGCGGGCAGCCTCATGCAATTTCCCATGCGACAAAAACAGCGCCGCCCGGTTGGGGACAGCGCTGTTTAAATCTGAATTCAGTTATGCCAGGCTGAACGCCGCGAGGAAAAAGAACAGCACGACGGCGAGCACCGTGCCCAGCGACAGCGTGGTGGAGACGTATTCCGCGTCGTCGCCCAAGTCGGCGAACAGCGGAATGATGAACGGCGCGGGCAGGGTATATTGCAGCATGAGCGCCAGCAGCAGCGGCTTGTCATACGGAATGATGGCAAACAGAATGCCCGAAACCGCCGCGCAGACGGCCGCCAGCACGCCGAGACGCAGACCCATCGTCGTGAGCACCGGACGCAGGAGCTTCTTGCTGACATGCAGCTGATAACCCATGACGATCAGAATCAGCGCGGAGGTCGGCGCGGTGATAAAGCTCAGCAGGGAGGTCACGATCTCCCCCGCCGCCGTGCCGTCGATGGCCTTGTGTACGCCCAGCGCGCCGAGGATGATGCCCAGCAGCATGCCGATGCAGGCTTTATTGGTCAGCATGTTTTTGACGATGAACTTGGGCGTCATCTTTTCGCCGCCCGCCGCCTTGAGCGCCGTCAAAAAGACGGTATAAGCGAACATCGTCTGACCGATATCGACCATCGCGTACATCTTGGTCTGATCCGCGCCGCAGAGCAGCGCATAAAGCGCATAGCCGAGCATGCCGCCCTCCGCGCCGGTCATCAGCAGCGGCATAAAACGGTCATACGGCTTGACGAATCGGCGCAGCGCATAGCCTGCCGCCAGCGCCACGCCATAGCCAACGAACACCAGCACGAACACCAGCAGCATTCTTGTGTCGTAATCCGCGGTGAAGAACGCCTGAAACAGCACGACCGGCAGCAGAATATCGCCGATCACATTTTTGAGGCCCGCGTGCTGTTCGTCGTTGAGAATGCCCTTTGTCGCGCAGACGCGGCCGAGGATAATCATCACGAGCACAGGCAGAACCTTTGCGAGAATTTGCGTAATCATATGTGACTCCTTCGGAAACGTTGGGGCCTTGCCCCAAACCCCAGCAGGAACCTGAGGTTCCTGCACCTCCCACATTCATGAATTGCTGCGCAATTCATGAGATTTCAAGTTTTTCATGCGTTTTTCCTCATTTATCGCATCGCGATAAATGTTACGGGAAATCCAAGAACCTCAGGTTCTTGGCAGGGTTTGGGACAGCGTCCCAATCGTTCCCCCTTAACGCGGCTAAAAAGAGGCTGCAAAGCTCAATTTGCTTTGCAGCCTCCTTGGGTTCAAATTACTTGGTGTGGATCGCGTCGGTGTAGAACTCAAACGCTTCCTTGTCGGTCGCCTTGTGGTGAACGATCATGCGGATCGCCTTCGCCATCTCGACCGGATGGTTGCTCTGGAAGATGTTGCGGCCCATATCCAGACCACGCGCGCCACCCTGAATGGAGCGATACGCCAGCGTCAGCGCCTCATCCTCCGGCAGCTTCTTGCCGCCCGCAACAACGATCGGCACCGGGCACGCCGCGACGACTTCCTCGAAGTTATCGCAGTAATAGGTCTTGACGAGCTGCACGCCCATCTCGGCCACGATGCGGGTCGCGAGCTTGAAGAAGCGGTCGGTGCGCTCCATATCCTTGCCGACAGCCACAACGCCCAGCGTCGGGATGCTGTAACGCATGCCCGCGTTGATGCAGCGGCTCAGGTTGTCGATGGAGGAAAGCTGGCCGTCCGCGCCGATGAAGGTCTGAACCGCCATGCAGTCCGCGTTCATGCGGATCGCGTCCTCAACGTCCACAGCCAGGCACTCGTGGCTCAGGTCGTCGTTGATCATGGAGGAGCCGCTGGTCACGCGCAGGGCAATACCCTTCTTATAGGTCGGGGAAACGCAGGTGCGGATCGCGCCGCGGGTGCCCATGAACACATCCACCTGTTCCTGGAGCTTCGGGATCACCAGATCCAGACGCTCAAGACCGGCGGTCGAGCCCATGAAGTAGCCGTGATCGAACGCAAACATCACCGTGTTGCCGCTGACCGGATCAAAGATATTGGAAAGGTGGCGCTTCATGCCCCAGTCCGTGTTGTTCGCGCCCTTCACATGGAAGCTGCCCTGATTGCCAAACGGAACATCCGTATGATAATCCTTCGCGACTTTCAGTCCGTCCTTATCTGCCATTGGAATCAATCTTCCTTTCTGAAAATGGTCCATTTGTAGATGTTTTCAAACAGAGGCGAATGCCGCGTCATGCCGCAGCTTCCACCACAAAGGGAGGAGCCCCGAAGGGTTCCTCCTTGGATAAGCGATTGTTTTGGATTAGAAGTTGTAATCCGCAACGTTCTCAGCCGTGAAGACAACGCGCTCCGGCAGCAGCACGACGCCGTTGTTCTCAGCAGCAGTCTCCTGACCGGCGACGAGCGCGTCGTTGGCCAGCACTTCGACGGTGCCGATGTTCGGGATGTCGATCTTGTCGCCAACCTTCACGGTGTTGCCCGCGGAGATGTAAGCGGCGAGGTAGCAGCCCATCGCGCCCTGGATACCGCAATCCCACAGGCCCCAACGGGTGCAGATGCCGTTCTCCAGGTAAGAGGTCATGCCGGACGGGGTGCAGAAACCGGTGATGGTGATGTCCTTCGCGGTCAGGCCCTTGTTCTCAGCAGCCTTGCACTGTCCCGGCAGAGCGGTGGAGTCGTTGCAGATGATGACGTCAACATCAGCATACGCGTCGAGGATGGACTCGCCAACGCTGACGGACTGAGCCGGATCCTGGTTGGAGTAGTACGGATCATGGACAGCAACCCAAGACGGATACTTTTCCTTGATGTACTCATCGCCGGCGACGTACCAGGAGTTCTGGTCGGAAACGGACGGGTTGGAGAAGTGCCAGACGTACTTGACTTCGCCGTTCACGTCCACGCCGCGCTCCTTCAGGGACTCAACAGCCATGTCCACCAGCATCGGGCCGAGGACGTCGGCGGTGCCCTGAGAAACCATCAGCGCACGGGCGTTCGGAGAGACGTCAGAGTCCCAGGTGCTGACATAGATGCCCGCGTCCTGAGCTTCCTGGAGCTTCTCATCCAGGCCGGTGGCGTCAACGGAAGAAATGCAGATGGCGTCCACACCCTTGTCGATCGCCTGCTGGATCAGCTCCAGCTGGGTGGTAACGTCTGCGGTCGGAGCGCCGATGTAGTCAACGGTCAGACCCCAATCGGCAGCGTACTTCTGCGCGCCGTCGTTCGCGGCCTCGAAGAACGAGTTACCGGAAACCTTCGGGATGAAGGCGACGGTCATGCCGTCCACCGGGCTCTTGCCTTCGGCAAAAGCGGCGGAGCACAGCGTCAGAGCCATGCACAGCACGAGAAGCATAGACAGGATCTTTTTCATGTTTGGGTTCCTCCTACGTTTTTTTATTTATCTCAAGAGGTGCTCGACAGCGCCCCCTGAAATGCGACGGTTATTCTTTCCTCCTGCGCTTGAACAGGTGAGAAAGCATGTGCTGACCGGCGATTTCGCGGCCCAGAACGACCACGACCAGAATCAGGCCGATCGGCAGATCAAGGTTCTGCGTGCTCACGCCGAAGCAGAGCGGCAGACCGTAACGAAGAATGCAGATGATCAGCGACGCGAGCACCGTGCCGATGATGCTGCCCTTGCCGCCCGTGTTCAGCGTGCCGCCGAGCACGACAGCTGTGATGATGGCCAGCGTATAGCCGGAGCCGAGGTCATATTTGGCGGAGTTGACGTTCGCGGTCAGCAGCGTGCCCGCAATCGCGGCGCTCACAGCCGAAAGGACGTACGTGCTCATGATCGTAGCACGGGTGTTGATGCCGGAATATTCCGCCGCCTGCGGATTCACGCCGATCAGGAACAGGCGCTCCCCATACTTGGTGCGGTGGAGAATCCACATGCACAGCAGAATCAGCACAACGTAGATCACAATCTGCGTCGGAATGCCGAAGATATTGCCTTTGCCGAGGAAACGGAAGCTGACGAACTCGCCCGCCTCGTTCTTCGCCGGGAAGCCGCCGATACCCTGATACGCCGGGGTCGCGGACATGCCGGAAACCATCAGCGCAATGCCGGAATACAGGAAGCTGCCGCCCAGCGTAACAACCATCGGCTGCACGCCGCAGTATGCGACGAAGAAACCGGAGAGCGCGCCGCACAGCGCGGCGACCACCATGGCGATCGCCACAGTCGCCCAGATGTTCAGCCCGGCATCGCTCCAGAGCACGCCGATGATGATACTGCTCAGACCGATGATCGCCGGCGCCTGAATGTCAATGCCGCCGGTAATCATGACCATCGTCACAAACAGCGAGATGATGCAGACGCTGATGTAGTTGACGATGCTGTTCATGATGGACTGCGGACGCAGGAACTTCGGGTTGGCCGCGCCAAACACCACAAATTCCAGAATCAGGAAGATCACCAGAAACATTTCCCAGTGCTTGAAAACCTTTTTCAGCATGTCCTTCATGCCTTCGCGCCTCCTTCTTGATCCGCCGTTCTGGACAGAAGGCGCTTTCTGCGAGTCATTTCAATGGAACGGCGCTGCGCCAGCGCGTCGATGACGACGATGACGATCAGCATCGTGCCGGTGATGGTGTTGTTGTAGGTGGACGGCAGGCCGATGAAGACCAGCAGTCGGCCAATGGAAGACATGATGACCGCGCCGATAGCCGCGCCGATCACGTTGCCCAGGCCGCCGGAGAGAGAAATGCCGCCGAGCACGCAGGCCGCAATGGCGGTCATCTCATAGCCGTTGCCGGCCACGGTCATGACCTGACCGTACTTGGATGCGAACACGAAACCGCCCAGACCCGCGAACAGACCGCAGAGCACATACGCCAGAATCTTCGTGCTCAGCACGGAAATGCCGACCAGATTCGCGCCGCCCGCGTTATCGCCGACCGCAATGAAGTACTTGCCCTTGCGCGTCTTCGTCAAAGCCAGATGCGAAATCGCAACCAGCACAACCGCAATCGCGTAGTAAAGCGTAATGCCTGCGAACACGGTCTTGTTGCCATAGCTGGAAATCGCGCCGCCGAAGTTTTCAATCGTGCGTCCGCCGGACATGATGTAAATCAATCCGCGAACCACGCTGTTTGTGCCGAGGGTGAAGATCAGCGACGGCACGCCGAAATACGAAACGCCGACGCCGTTGACCAGACCGATGGCCGCGCCCGTCACCAGACACAGCAGCAGCATCTTCGGGATGCTTCCGCCCTGCTGGGCGATCAGACCCGTCATGCCGGCCGTCAGACCGAGGGTCGCGCCGATGGAAACGTCGATCTCGCCCGTCATGATGACGAACGCAATGCCGACAGCCAGCAGCGTGTACATCGTCGCCGTGTTGAAACAGGTGATGATGTTGTCATACGTCAGGAATCCGGGAGCCGCAATACCGGTGATGACAAACAGCAGAATCAGAAAGATCAGGCTGGTCATCCACCGCGCTTTAAACAGGTTCTTCATTTTCCTCACACCTTCCTTTCATGCGCAATGCCGAAGGAGGCGCTGGTAAGAGCATCCTGCGTGATTTCCTCGCGGCTGAACTCGCCGTTGATCCGTCCCTGGAAAACCGTGATCGCGCGGTCGGCCAGCTCGACGACTTCTTCCATATCGGAGGAAACCATCAGCACAGCCACGCCCGCGTCCTTGAGCTGGCGAATGATGTTGTATACGTCGCCGCGCGCCGCCGCGTCAATGCCGCGGGTCGGCTCATCGAGGATGACGACTTTCGGCTGGGTGGACAGCGCGCGGGCGATAACCACCTTCTGCTGGTTGCCGCCGGAGAGACTGCCGATCTGGTCATCCAGCGAAACGATCTTCGTTCTGAAATCGTTGACGTACTTTTGAGAGATTTCGCTTTGACGGCGGCGGTTCATGTTCACCGCGCCGACGTCCTTGCCGCTCAGCAGCGCGGATGTTGTATTGGAAGAAATCGAGCGGATTTTGAAAATGCCGTGGTAGTGGCGGTCTTCCGGCACGAAGTTGATGCCCGCCTGCAAAATCTGCTTGGTGGAAAGACCCGTGATGTCCTTCCCCGCCAGAATCACCTTGCCGCCGAGCACCTTGTCGCGGCCGAAGATGGTGCTGATGAGTTCCGTGCGGCCCGCGCCGACGACGCCCGCAATGCCGAGGATTTCGCCCGGATACAGGTCGAACGTGATGTTGCTGAAGCCGTAACCGCTGAAATTCTTCACCTGCATGACGGGTTTGAGATGGGCATAATCCACCGGGACATACGCCTTTTCCGTCTGCTGGCCGCCCTGCGCGTCGTTGGGCAGAAGACCCTGAATCAGCATTTCCTTGGTGAAGTTTTTCACCGGGCCTTCCAGCGTAATCACACCGTCGCGCATGATGGCCACGTGCGTCGCGATTTCAAAAACCTCGGTCAGGCGGTGCGTGATATAAATGATGGCAATGCCCTTTTTCTTGAGATCCTCCACCGTTTTAAACAGCGACTGCACCTCGTTGAAGGTCAGGGAGCTGGTCGGCTCGTCCAGAATCAGAATCTGCGCGTTGCGCATCATGCCGCGCAGAAGCTCGACCAGCTGCTGCTCGGCGATGGAAAGCGTGTTGGCCTTGCGCTGAAGGTTCAGATTGAAGTTCAGTTCCTTCATGCAACCGGCCAGGCGCTTTTTCAGTTCGCTTTCGTTTTCATTGAAGCCCATCAGGATGTTTTCCAGAACCGTCATGTTCGGGAAAAGCATCGGCTCCTGCGGCACCAGATAAATGCCGTGCGCCAGCGACGCGGCAGGCTTGCCCAGTTTGACCGTCTGCCCGTCGATGAGGATATCGCCCTCGTCGCACGAATAAATGCCCATGATGATCTTCATGAGCGTCGATTTACCGGCGCCATTGCCGCCAATCAGCGCGACAACCTCGCCCGCATCCACGCTCAGATTGATCCCCTTGAGCACGGCGTTCTGCCCAAACGTTTTGCGAATGCCCTTGACCTCAAGGCGCGGGGCCGTCGTATTCTTTGTGGCCATATCATATACTCCTGCGTTTTGCGATTACAAAGGTTTGCTCGTTGCACAATCTTTTGTTGCCTCCATTTTAAGCTTGCCTGTGCAATTTGTCAAGATATTTTTCTCAGTTTTTGAAAACGGTGTCCGCTCTTTTGAAAGATGTACGTTTATTTTGCAAAAGAATTGACATCATCTCCGTTCAGTGCTATACTTCTTGTGTAAACTTTTGTTTTACCGTTTGATATTTGTTTCATCTTTTTTAGAACCGGATGAGAAACGGAGCCGCTATGAATAACGCCGTTCATTACGAGGACGCGCTGATGGTCAAAGCCGCGTGGTATTATTATTTTGAAAATATGACGCAGCAGGCCATCGCCGACCGTCTTTCCATCAGCCGCATGCGCGTCATCAAGCTGCTGGACGCCGCGCGCCAGAACGGCGTCATCCAGTTCCGTCTCCGCTCGGACAGCGTGGGCATGATGGAGCAGAGCCGCGAGCTGATGCAGAAATATCGTCTCAAGGACGTGTTCATCATCCCCGAAGCCGAGCAGGAAAGCCAGCTCAATGAGTCCATCGCCCGCGCGGGCGCAATGTACGTCGCGGATCGCCTGGGCGACAACGCCTGCATCAACGCGGGCTACGGCGACACGCTCAGCCGCACGCTCAACCATCTGGCGACGATGGTGCAAAACCCCGTCACCTGCATCTCTCTGACCGGCGGCGTTTCCTATTACCTGCCCAACGGGCGCAGCAACGTTTTCAACGCGCGGCTGTATCTGATGCCCGCGCCGCTGCTCGCCTCGTCTCACGAAATGGCGGCGGCGATGCGCGCGGAGGCTTCCGTCAGCGAAATCATCCGCATGGCGAAGCTCTCCTCCTTCACGCTGGTGGGCATCGGTTCGATGCACGAGACGGCGACCATCGTCCGTTCCGGCATCATCACCCAAAACGAGCTTTTCCGCCTGCGCATGGCCGGGGCGGTCGGCGACGTGCTCTGTCACTTCGTCAACGAAAACGGCGAACTCATTCCCAGCGATATCGAAGAACGGCTCATCTCCACCCCGCTTGAGCAGCTCCGCGCGATGGATAACGTCGTCGGGCTGGCCGCGGGCGCGCAGAAAGCCGAAGCCATCCGCGCCATTCTGCGCGGCGGCTATCTCGACGTGCTCATCACCGATGAGCCGACGGCAGCTCTGCTTCTCAAGGGCGAGTGAACGCCCCTGACATAATGACAAACCAACGCATTTTGAAAGGATGATTTCAATGGCAAAAACGCTTATGGCCGTCGATGCCGGCACCGGCAGCGTCCGCGCCGTGCTGTTCAGCCTGGAAGGCGAGCAGCTGGGCTGCGTCCAGCAGGAATGGACGCATAAAGAAGATCCCCGCTACCCCGGCAGCATGGATTTCGACTGGGTGCATAACTGGGATCTCGCCCGCGGCTGCATCCGCGGCGTGATCGAGCATACCGGCGTCGATCCGCATGACATCGCCGCCGTTTCTACCACCTGCATGCGCGAGGGCATCGTTCTCTACGATAAGGACGGTCAGGAAATCTGGGCCTGCGCCAACGTCGATGCGCGCAGCGACGACGAAGTGGCCCAGCTCGTGCATATGAATCCGGAACTTGAAAAGCAGATTTACCGCGAGTCCGGCCAGACCTACGCGCTGGGCGCTCTGCCCCGCCTGTTCTGGGTCAAAAACAAAATGCCGGAAGTCTACGAAAAGACCGCCGTGTGCACCATGTTCAACGACTGGCTCATCTATAAGATGACCGGCGTGTTCTCCTCCGAGCCGTCCAACGCCTGCACGACGGGCATTTTCGACCTGAAAGCGCGCGACTGGGACGACAAGATCGCCGCTTCCATCGGCCTGAAGACGGGTATCTTCCCGAAGATTTCCGAGTGCGGCACTGTCGTCGCCAAGGTGGGCGCAAAAGGCGCGGCCGAAACCGGTCTGGCCGAAGGCACGCCGGTTGTCGCGGGCGGCGGCGACGCGCAGCTGGGCTGCGTGGGCGTCGGCGTGGTGGACGCCAACCAGGCGGCTATCTTCGGCGGCAGCTTCTGGCAGTATGAGTATAACACCGACGAGGCCAAGACCGACGAGCATTGCCGCGTCCGCGTCAACTGCCACAGCGTCCCCGGCATCTGGCAGTATGAAGCCCTCGCCTTTAAGCCCGGCATGGTCATGCGCTGGTACCGCGACGCGTTCTGCCAGTATGAAAAGGAGCTTTCCAAGACCACCGGCCGCGATCCGTATGACCTCATGAACGAAAAAGCCAAGGATATCCCCGCCGGCTGCTACGGCATGATGTGCGCGTTCTCCGACGTGATGAACTACATCTCCTGGCGGCACGCCAGCCCGATGTTCATCAATTTCGATTTCGACCCCGATAAGTTCAACCGTTATACCTTCTACCGCGCCATCATGGAGAATACCGCGATGGTCACTTACGGCCATATGCAGCTTGTCCGCGAGTCCACGGGCAACATTCCCAAGGAAGTCGTATTTGCCAGCGGCGCGTCCAAGAGCGAACTCTGGTGCCAGATTCTCGCCGACGTGCTGGGCATCCCGGTCAATGTGCCGAACGTCAAGGAGGCCACCGCGCTGGGCGCGGCCATCATGGCAGGCCACGGCGTGGGCCTGTTCCCGGATATCTCCGCGACCGCGAAGAAACTTGTGCATATCGAGCACCGCTTCGAGCCGAATATGGAGAACCACGCGACCTATATGAAACTCTATGAGGATTGGCGGAAGATGTACGCCCGCGAGCTGCAAATCGCCGATGACCGCATCACCCGCTATATGTGGGCCGCGCCGGGCGTCTGATCGCGCACCCCATTAGAACCGCCGCAAAGCGAAGAAGGGAGTCTGAGGGACTTCGTCCCTCAGGCAGGTTTGGGCGGCAGCCCAACGTTCCCCTTTCGCGAAGCGATTTCCAAAAGCAGTCAGGGAGCGAAGCGTCACCTGACGTCGTCTTTCCTCAAACCCGTTGCTGTCCAGTTAAAATCTATATAACCTCGAAGGGAGAAAACAGCTATGTATATCGTAAACGAAGAAGATAAAGAATATCGCTTTGGCGACAGCGGCCCCAAGTACCTGATGAAGGGTCCGCGCATGAACTTCGCGCTCGTGCAGTTTCAGGCCGGTCAGGATTTCAAGGCGCACTATCACAACGTGATGGAAGAGAATTTCTACATTCTGGAAGGCGAAGTGGATATCGTTGTGGACGGTGTGGTCAACCATCTGCGTCCGGGCCAGATGATCCACATCGAGCCGGGCGAGATTCACTATGTCATCAACAATTCCGGCGCGCCGATGAAGATGATCTCCACCCTCGCGCCCTACACGAACCCGGACAAGGTGGACGTGGAGAACTACACGTACTAAGGAAAACCGGGAGGACGTTGGGGCTTTGCCCCAAACCCCAGAAGGGAACTGAGTTCCCTTCACCTTCCGCCTTATGGATTGCTTCGCAATCCGGAGGGAAAAAACATTGCATAATCGAGTAGGAGGGGGTGATTAACCCCCGTCCTCTCACCGCACCGTGCGTACCGTTCGGTACACGGCGCGTCCAATACAAGCAGTCTGAATCGACTCATA
>ENA-UEPH01000629-UEPH01000629.1-human-gut-metagenome-genome-assembly--contig:-NODE-629-length-40066-cov-7.499112_pt1 | contig 40066 bp, 35 predicted proteins | sample MGYA00242891_ERZ507898 | MGnify/ENA primary metagenome ERZ507898 (study PRJEB26167, sample SAMN06115411) | human gut metagenome | host: Homo sapiens | place: China:Guizhou | collected 2014-10-15...
AGCCTACTCCCTTAGCAGGGGAGCCCCTTCGGCCTCTTGGGTACTTCTGCACGACCGATATGCTATGCAATTCGCCATAAAAAATGGCGGAGAGAGAGGGATTCGAACCCCCGGTACCTTACGGTATCACTGGTTTTCAAGACCAGCGCCATAAACCACTCGGCCATCTCTCCAGTCTGCTTGAACCAGCGATATTTATTATAGGATAGCCGGATGATTTTGTCAACCCCTTTTTTTGTTTTTGCGTCCAAATTCTGTGTTTCCGCTAAAATGCTATTCTTTTTTCTCTCCCTGCGCCACGTCCAGCAGCTTTCCCAGCAGCGGCACATTCAAACCGAAGATTTCCAGATTCTCGATCAAACTCACCAGCTCCGTGGCAATCATATAGGTCATCGCCGCGCCGCAGACGCTCGTCATGCCCAGCCCGTTGCCTACGCTCACACAAACGCCGACGACCAGCCACTCAAGCCCCTTTTTCATCACGCCCATCAGCAGCGCGCCGGAAGAAACCTTTCCGCTTTCCGTCTTGCGGGATTTTCCCGTCACCGCGCACAGCAGTCCGGTCACAATGTCCGCGCCCTGCACGATCAAAAGCGCCTGTGCCAGCGGCGGCAGCCCCGTCCACCATGCCAGCGCCGCGCCAATCGCCGCGCCGATCCAGTTCACCACGTTCGGTTTCACACCCTGCACAACCTGCATCGCCTTGTCTTCCATGTTCATTTCTCCTTTCGTTCTCTTGTTGCTCATCTGCAATCACCAACTTTTTTCATGGCCACGTTCAGCCGCTGTGCCGCCCTCTTTGCAATTTCTTCGGACAGCTCCACGCCGACCGAATCGTACCCTTCCAGCTCCGCCGCCACCAGCGTCGAACCGCTTCCCGCAAATGGGTCGAGGATTCGTCCGCCCGGCAGACAGATTTTGCATATCTGCCGCATGATTTCCTCTGGCTTCTGCGTCTGATGGATGCGCTGCACGCCCTGCACATTTGCTGCCCGGAATACGCCCGGCAATACCGGTACAGGACGGTCAATCGGCAGCTTGCCGTTGCTCGCCCAAACGACGAACTCCGCCTGCTGACGGAACCGTCCCTTTTGTGGACGGCTGGTCAGTTTGTCCCAGACCAGCGTGCCGCGCCACTGCCAGCCTGCCCACTGCACCGCATCCGTGAGTAGCGGCATCTGCCGCCAATCGCAAAATGCCACCAGCACCGCACCGTCGTGACACCGAACGCGCGCCAACGCAAAAACGTCCGCCATCATGTGTAGCCAGCTCCGCGCATCCATCTGGTCTCCCATGAAGTCCGGGAACGGGCACGCTTTCTTGGTCGCCGTGTACTTCTGCGATGTGCTGGCGCTCCGTTCGGCCAGCGTCGCGCCGCCGCTCGCATAAGGCGGATCGGTAATCACCGCGTCAAATTGCGTGCCAATATAATTGGAAAGAAACGTCCGGCAATCGCCGTTGTAAAGTTCAATCATGGAAGTGCTCCTTCTGAAAATTTTTTTCGACCCGTTTTACAGTTTCACGCATTCTCGCACAAGGGGTTTCCTTGCGCCCAAATTCGCCCCGCTGTATAATCATTTCATGCGTAGTCGGGCAGGCAGAACTGGCGCTGCACTTCCAATCTTCGCCGATTCTGCCCCGGATGCGTCTTCTGGCCGGAAAACGCATCCTTGCCCGCCTATGCGCCCACGCATGAAAGCGTGGGTTTTTTAGTCCTCCCCGGCCTTACAGCAATATTCCCCGCTGATCCAGCCCGTAAAGCCGCGATATTCCACCCGCAGCCAGCCGTCTTTTTCCTCCAGCACGGTGAGCTGTGCGCCGTCCGGGATCATCTGCATATAGCGCCCTTTCGGCTTTTTCCGCATCCGAAGGCCGCCCTGTGCGCAGACGGTGACGCTCTCGCCCTCAGCGCTGTCCGTCGTCTCTCCTCCGTCCACCGCAATCATCCGGTGCTTTCCAAGCCCGTTCCAGCCGTTCTTTTCCGTCAGCTCAGTTTCCACCACACATCCCCGGCTCTTGCTGGAATGCAGCACCGTGCCCCGCTCCGTCACCAGCCCGGTGTGGCTCACGTCGCCCGTGCCCACGCCCATGAACGCCAGCATGCCCGCCTTCGCGCCGGAAATACCTTCCTGCTTCCACGTCAAATCCCGATATTTGGCGCTCTTGCCGTCGCTGTTCCAGAGGTCGTTCGTGCCCGCCGTCGTGTAGTTTTTGTCGCCGCCCGGCGCTGTGCGGATGACCTTCTTGATGAGGTTGATGCAGTCCAGCTCGCTGTAAGGCGTTCCGATCAGCGCCCGCGCCGTGCGGATGGCTTCTTTGGTTTTAATCATGTTCCCTTCTCCTTCCTTACGCTGACCTGTGCGCCTTCCACCCCGTCGGCGCTGGCCTTGATGATCATCTCTCCCGACACGCCGTCGTGCCTGCACACGCAAAGGCACTTGCCGGAAAACGCGCTTCGCACGTTCCCTCGCATGTTCTCCACGCTGGCCGCGTTGCCGTTGTCCGTGCCCAGCACCGTGCCGCCCTCGCAGGTGAACGTCACCGCCGTGTCCGCGCCCGGCACGAAGACCCCGTTTTCGTCCAGCACGTCGCAGGTGATGAAAACCAGATCATCGCTGTCCGCATCGACCGTCGGCTTGTAGCTGGATAGGGCCAGTTTCGCGGGCACGCCGTCGCTTGATTTCACCGTGTCCGTCGCCGCAACGCTTCCGCCCGCGTCGTATCCCTTGGCCGTGAGCGTTCCCTTTGCATAGGTCACGTCAAACGCATATCGGTATCGGTCGTCCATTTGGTATTTCGTTTTCGTCCCCAGACTCGCGCCGTTCAAAAACAGCTCCATCGTTTCGCAGTTGGTGTAGAGGTAAACCTTCACCGTTTCGCCTGCCGAATGGCTGTCCCAGTCTGCCGGCATGATGTGCACCATCGGTTCGCTCGTCCAGCGGCTCTGATACATGGAATAGATGTCCTTCGGGAAGCCCGCCAGATCGCAGATGCCGAAATAGCTGCTTTTGGCCGGGAATCGGTTGAACGGCGTGGGTTCTCCGATGTAGTCCCAGCCCGTCCACACGAACATGCCGCCGCTGTATGCGTTTGTCATGTGCTGGTAGAGCGCCACGCCCGCAAAGTCGCCCCACGCCACCTTGTCGTCGTCCAGACTCGAACATTGCAGCTTCGCGTCGTCCCGCTTGTAAACGCCGCGTGAGGAGATCGCGCTCGTCGTCTCGCTGCCATAGCTCGGCTTGCCCAGCGCGTGCGGCGCGCTCAGGTCGTTTCTGTTGTAGTTCACGCCGCAAACGTCCAGCAGCGGCATCACGCCTGCCGCGAAAACGTCCGTGCCGGGGTTGTTGATACCCATCGTCACCGGGCGCGTTTCGTCGATGGCCTTCACCGCGTTCACAAGCCGTGTGCAGATACCCGCCGCTTCGCTCTGCGTGTAGCCCAGCTCGCTGTTGCCGCCGTCGATCTCGTTGCCCAGGCTCCACATGATGACCGCCGGGTTGTTGACGCTCCTGCGGATGGTCGTTTCAATGATCGTTTCACACTCCGCGTCAAAATGCTGCGCGAAATCGTAGGTCTTTTTCGCCCTGGTCCAGCAGTCGAAAAACTCCTCGACGCACATCACGCCCTTGTCCCGGCAAAGCTCAAGAAACATCGTGCTAGACGGGTTGTGCGTCAGGCGGATGGCGTTTGCGCCCATGGCCGCCATGCTGGAAAGCTGACGCTCCATCGCCGAGCGGTTGGCTTCCGCACCGATGCAGCCCAGATCGTGGTGCATGCACACGCCCTTGAGCTTGACATTCTGCCCGTTCAGACAGAAACCCGTGTCCACGTCCCATTTCATGTAGCGGTAGCCGAAAATCACGCTTGCGATTTCCGTTCCGTCCACCCAAACCGCCGCTTCATACAGGTTCGGCGTGCCGATTCCCCACAGCTTTGGCGCGTTGACCGCCGCGCTGATCTCAACCGCGTTTGCACCCGTCTCCAGCGTCATGCTTGTCTCGCCGCTCCCGACCTGTGCGCCATCCTTGCGGATGACCAGCTTCACCTCATGACTGCCTGCCGCGCCGAAATGGCGCAGCGTAAACGCCGCTTTGGTCGCCACGTCTCCCGCGTATTCCGTTTCCAGATTCGGGAATGTAATCGTCAGGTTTTCCGCCGCAAAGCCCGCCTTTTCCAGCCCCAGCAGGTATACCGGGCGATAGATGCCGCTTCCCGAATACCAGCGGGAGGATGGCTGACGGTTGACGACCTCCACCCGCAGCGTGTTGATGCCGCCCGTCAGCTTGTCCGTCACGTCAAAAGCGAACGGATTGTAGCCGTTCTTGTTTTCGCCCAGCTTCACGCCGTTGAGCGTCACCGCGCTCTCCATGTATACGCCGTCGAAATAGAGCACCGTCCGCTTGCTTTTCAGTTTATCCGGCACTTCAAAGCTCGTCTCGTAAACCGCCTCGCCGCCGTCCAGATAGCCGCCCTCGTAGGTCGCAGGCGACGTGCTGCTAAAGTCGTTGTAGATGCTCCAGTCGTGCGGAATCTGCACCGTCTGCCAGTTCTTGTTTTCTGCCTTTTTGAACCGCCATACCCGATGTGCGCCGTCAAATTCCCTTTCCAGCGCTTCCGCCGTGTAAATCACGTCCCCGCCGAGGTCGTAGGCGGCAGTTAGCCTTTCCCCACTGACTGAAAATACTTCCTTCAGGGCGTTTCCCAAAGAGTCAAAAATACCCATATCACGCCCCCATAACCCAGTTATACATCTGCATACCCGTCAAAGCCTTGTCGTAGACCAGACACGCGCTCAGCACGCCGTCAAAATACCGCCCCTTCACGCCGTCGCTCGTCTGATAGCCGCCCAGCAGCAGGCTCTTGCCAACAGCCGGGGTATAGTTCGTAATCTCGCTTGCATAATCGCTTTCTTTGTTTCCCGTAAAGTAATTTCCGGTATAGGCAATCCCCTTGATTTTGTCGTCATAGAACTGAACCGCAAATCTGCGTTTATGGGCGACCAGATCGTCACGGGTATCCAAAACTTTTCCAAAGCCGTACATATTGACCTGCAATACGCCGCTTCCGCCGACCTGCACCACAAATCCGGGCCACGTCGATGCTTCTTCCATGCAGTGCAGCAGCACATGGGTGTCGCCCTTTGCCGCAATCGTGTCGTTATACTGCACTTCAAACAGAATCGTGTACGCGGGCTTCGGGTCAAGGCTGCTCAGCATCTTGACGCCCGTATCAATGACGTTTGCCTTTGCGGGCGTGAACGTCGTGGCCTCCGCCAGCTTGTAAACCGGCGTTTCGCCCGCGATGTCCTGCGTATCGCCGCCGCCGGAAGCCGCCTCCACCGTCACGGCACAAGACGCGCTCTTGCCCCCGCATGTGGCCGTCACCGTGCACGCGCCCGCCTTCACGGCTGTAACCACGCCGCCGCTCACCGTCGCAAAGTCCGCCGGGCTGACCGACCAGCTTACCGTTTTGCTCGTCGCGTTGTCCGGCTTCACCGTGGCCGTCAGCGTCTCGCTTTTCCCTTCCGTGAGCGTCAGCGCACTCTTGTTGAGGCTCACGCTGTTCACGGGCACAATCACGACTTCTCCGTCACCATTCCATTCGGTTTTCAGGCTTTCAAGCGTCGCCTGCATGTTCTCGTTGCCGTAGGCCGCGCTTTCAAACAGCATCAGCAGCAGCGCCCGCGCCGTCTCCGTCAGCCCTGCGCCGGGTTCCCCTCTTTCGCCCTTCTCACCCGTCAGGCCGATGTCCCCTTTTGCTCCATGGCGAATGGTTACGGTCTTTGTCCCGCTTACATCGGCGATCGTCAATTCCAGCCCGGCGTCCGTCTCCACCGTCTGAATGGTCGGGCTGTATCCGGCCGGGCCGCGAAAGCTTTCCAGCGTCACCTTCACCGTGTTTCCCACGTCTTTTCCCCCTTATACTTCGCCCATCGCGCTTTGCACGACGAGCGTCCCGACCATCATCGGCGTAATCAGTTCCCGCCAGCCGATAATCCGGCCTTCCCCGTCCGTCTCTGCCTCCAGCGCATAGCGAATGTCCCATCCGTATTCCCGCTCGCGCAGCTTCTCCGTGTCCTCTGTGGCAAATACCACAAGAACCGTTCCGTCGTCCTCCGGCGTGACGATCTTCTCGATCAGCGCGCGCCGCCCCGGCCTCTCCCGTACCGTGAAAATCGCCCGGTCTTCTCCGTTGGGGATGTATCCGCCTTCTCGCGGCATAATCGCCAGCAGCCCGGTGTCGCCCGCCGTCATCATGATCTGCATCCCGTTTACGCGAAACACGCCTTCATCCTCCTTGTAAAGACCCGCACGCCGTCCCGAATCAGTCCCGTCGCTTTCACCCCGTTCAGCCAGATTTCCGAGAGCTGCACACCGTTGAAAAACACCGGCAGCAGGTCGTCCTGTGTCCCGCGCAGAATCACAATGCCGCTTCCGCCCGCGGCCGCTTCGCCGCCCATGGTTCCTTCTTCATAACCGCCGCCCGGCCCGCCTGCGCCGCCGCCCGTGCTGACCTGTCCGGGGTGGCCGTAGCCGCCGTCCACGCCGTCCGTGCCGCCCGTGCCGCCGTTGCCTCCGCCGCCTGCGCCGCCCTTCGCGCCGCCGATCCAGCTTCCGCCGCCGCCGCCACCTCCGCCGCCGTAGGGGCCGAAACCCAGCACATAGCCGCCGTCGCCGCCTTCCGTTGGCGTCGCGTTGACCTCGCTGCCGCCCCGGCCGCCTGCACCCGTGCCCGCGCCCGGCGTGCCGCTGTCCTTCCAGCCCATTTTTCCCGCGCCTTTTCCGCCTGCCGCCGAAACGCCGAGGGCAGAGGTCGTCCCGCCGTCGTTGCCCGCCGCCCATGCGGCAGGCGCTGCGCCGCCCGCGCCAACCGTGACGGCGTAACCCTTCCTCGCCTCTATGGCGGCTTTGCCGCTGGCCAGATAGCCGCCGCCTCCGCCGCTTCCGCCTGCCGGGTTTCCGGCCTGCCGAACGCAGGCGCTCGACCCGCCGCCGCCCACGCAGCCCACGTCTACGCCCGCTTTCGCATAGTCAAAGGTCAGCGTGCCGGATGTCGTCAGAAAGATGTACCAGTAGGTGTCGTCGCTTCCCGCGGAGCATTGCCCCGTGTAGCTGAATTTCGGAATTTTCTTTGCCAATTTCTCACGTCCTTTTTATCCTGCCAACGCCTTTCCTTCCGACTCCTGCCTCCCTCCTTGAGGGACGTTCGGTGTCGTCGCCGCCGGTGGCGGATTCAGACGATGCCGAACGAACCGCCCGCAGGCGGTGGAAGGAATTCACGTCGTCGTGATGTAAAGCACGGTGCCGCTCAGGGTAAACGTCACCCCCGCCGGGCCTTTCGGCCCTTGCGGCCCGGTTGCGCCCGTCGCGCCTTTTTCGCCCTTGTCCCCTTTGGCCCCCTTGTCGCCCTTCGGCCCGCGCTCAAGCCCCAGCGTCAGCACCTTCTTCGTCCCGTCGTCAGTCAGCGTCGCCGTGCTTCCGCTCCCGTAGTTGCGTGTCTCGGCCTGCACCGTCATCTTCGATAGGTGATCCGTCTGCGTGTTCGCCGCCTTCGTCGCCTCCAGCGCGTTCTCCGCCGCCGCGTTCGTCTCCGAAATTGCCGTGTTCATCTTCGAGAGCGTCAGGTTGATTTCCGCCACCAGCGCGTCCCACGCGTTCCCCTGGCTCGGCGTGACCTGAGACCCCGGCGCAGGGCGGCTGATCGGGGTGAAACTCCCCTCATAGCAGGTCTTCGCCCGCACTTCGTCCTCCGTCGCACCGTAGCTCACATAGACAAAGACCTTGACCGCGCTGCTTCTGGTCAGATACGCGTCCGGAATCTCCGCTTCCCAGCAGCCCGTCTGCGCATCGAAAGCCGCCAGCCGCGTTTCCGTCTGGCTGTCCCCGATGTAGCCGTATTGCGCCTGCACCGTCACCGCGTCGCCGACCAGAAAATCGTCCATTTCCGCCAATTCTTCCGGCGTGGGCAGCCCGTGCATCCGCAGCCGCTGCCCCGTGTCGTATTGATAAATCCCGCCGATTGCCGCGCTCTTGTGCGTGGCCTGCTCAAAACTCGCTTCAATCATCGTGAACCCTCCGTTTTCTTTATGTACACTCTAGCACACCCGCCCGCTTCATAGTCCCAAAAAACAAACGCCGCCTGCAACGCAAAGCGACGTTTGAATATCCGATTTTTTTCTAATCGTTTTCTCGTCACCCCATCCCCCGGACGTGCCCCGCAGGGCAATCGTCCGGGGCGTTCCATCACCTCCTTCTCACCATTTCCTCCAGCACCGCCTTCTTCGCCTTCGCCGCTTCCTCCTTCACAGCGGTCATCTTCGCTTCGTCGTTCATCCTCTGCCACTTGCGGCTGTCCATCAGCTTCCGCAGCCCCGTCACGTCTCTGCCGCTTCCGTTCCAGAGCGCGTCCGCATAGGCGCTGTTCGCCCATCGCTTTTCCTCGTCCGTCAGGTGCAGCGTCACACTTTCGTATTGGCCTACGCCCACCCGGCCGATTTTAAGCGCCTTGGCCAGCGTCTTGTTGATCGTCACGCTGTACTTGTTTCCGTCCACCAGCGTGCCCGGCAGAAAGCTCGTCTCTCCTGTCGAATAGGCCAGCTCAACCAGTTCGTCGAGCTTTTCGTCCTGCGTCTCGCTTCCCGCCGTCCACGGCGTGATAAAACTGTTGAGGAAGTGCAGCGCCGCGTTTTGCTTGTCCTTGCCCCAGCTGCTCGCGCCCGTTTGCAGCATGTCCTCGCCCGTGATCGTCTGCGCCTTGGGCAGCGTCTGCCGCAGAATCGGCCAGTTCTGAATGATTTGCGCATTGAGCAGTTCCCGAATGCCGTTCTGGCTCTTCGTGTCGCGCACATACGGGTCTGTGTATTTCGCCACCGCGCGGATGGATGCCGGCGTCAGCCTGCTGGCCGTGTTTTCCGCCATCCCATCCAGCACGGCGGTCACGATCTGCGCGTTGTCCTTGTATCCCCGGAAGATGCTCGAAACACCTTGCAGCATCGAGTTGTCGCAGAGCTGGTCGAGTGAAGCCGCAGCCATCGCCTTGGCGACGTCCGCGCCCAGCGCCACGCCGTCTTCGCTGTCCGCATGTGCCGCGATGGTCTGCGCCACTTCCGCGCCGATGATCATCGGGCTGACCGCCGGAAAGGCGAAATCCACCGGGATTTCCGTTCCGAATACATCAAAATACATGCCGTAGCTCTTGCCGCTGCTCTTCTGGATGGCCGAAAGCCTGCTGTCGTCCTCGTCCTCTCTTCCGGGCTTGATCAGCCCCGCGTTGGCCATCGCCATACCCGCGACCATCAGACCCGTGCCCGTCAGCCCGCGCCCCAGATTCATCACGAACTTGCGCTGATCAAAGCCCAGCCCGTTGTTCGTTTTGGAGTCGATCAGCCCGTTTTTCACCACCGTATACGCAAGGCCCATCGGGCTGTACTGCATCGCGCGGATGGCGACGTTCGTCGGCGTCTTGAGGAAGGGCATCAGCGTGGCGATCACCAGATCCACCGCCCTTTTTCTGCCGCGCACATAGTTGATGCCGTTAATCAGCACGTTGTCTTCCTGAAACACGCGCTCGGTGGCTCTGCGCGCGGCCTCTTCCTCGCGCTCCTTCTGATTCATCTTCCGCAGCACCACTACCTCGTTGCCGTCTTCCGTGCGCCGCAGTTCCTCCGCCTTTGTATCGAGTTCCTCCAGCACCCGCATCTCTTCCGCGTAGCATTGCTCCCAGAAGGGGCGGTCGCCCAACTGCATGGCCATCGCGATAAAGTCGTGATAGGTCTGCATAAACGCGTTGTCGTAGGTGCGGCGGTTGTTGTTCAAGTCAAAGCTGCTTGAGTGGCCCGTGTCCGTGCCGCGAATCAGGTAATCCGTCAGCGTGTTGGCGATTTCCTCGGCAAAGGCTTCGTTGCCGGCGCGCCTGCCCTCGCGGCTGGGCATCGCCGTCGTCCGGTTGCCCGTCTTTTTGGCGATCTGTTTGTCCGCAAACTCAGCGATTTTCTCGCTTGTCAGTTCCAGCGGCCGGGTCAGAATGTTGCTCATCACGTTCTTGTTCCACGTTTTCGGGCTGGAAAGCATGGAATCATAGCCGTAGTTGTTCCACTTGCCCCACAGGCTGTTGGGCATGGTGTTCGCCTGGGCGCTGTAAATGCGCTGGATCGCCGTCTTGCCTTCCGGCGTCTGCGGCTCGTCGTTGCCTTCCTCCAGCATCTGGAATGTTGCCATCTCGCCCGTGATGTAGTTCAGATCCGCTTCCGTCACCACCGCATAGCCCGCGTCCATAAATTCAAGCTGTTGGCACAGTGTCAGCAGCCCGTGGCCGCGCTCGTTGCTTCGCGTCGCCAGAATCGCCGCCAGCATCCGCTCCTTTTTGCTTGCCTTGAAGTAGTCATAGCCCGGCAGCTTTGTCCCCCGCAGCTTGTAGCGGTCGATGAGTTCCATCTTCCAGTCTTCAATCGGCAGTCCCCACGGATTATCGCGGCTGATCTGCTCCACGTGCAGCTTCTTTTCCGCCGCCTTCTGCGTCTCGTATGCCGCCTCGTAGAGGTCGTAGATGCTCTCCGGCGCCTGCTTGAAGATGATCCGCTCGTAGTCCTGCGCCGTCTGCTGCTGCTCGTCGGTCATCAGGGCGTATTGCAGGCTGGTTTTCGCCTTCTGCCGCTGCTCCCGCCAGTTCATCACGGGCGCGCTGTCGCCCATGGGAATCATGCCGTCCGTCAGGCCGCGCTTGCGGTTGATCGCGTTCGCCCGGTCCAGGCTCTCCGCCATCGCGCCGCTGGCCGTCAGCTTTTTGTAAATACTTCCGGCTTGCAGCGCCGCGCCCGCGCGGGTCATGCGTTCCCTGTACATCTGTTCCATCATCGCCGCCTGCATCAGGTGGCCTTCGTTTTCCGCCCGCTTGCGGAGCACGGCCGCCTGTGCCACGTCGTCCGCCGTCCACATCTCCCGCGTGCTCAGCTCGGCGATGAGGTCTTCCGCGCCCCGCGTCTCATATTGGCGGTTCGCTTCCTCCACCTGTCGGCGGTTGATGCCCGCGTCCTGGCCCATGTCCTTGCGGATTTCGTCGTAGAGGTTATCCGCCGCGCGCGTGCGTTCGTTGCCGAATTGGTTCAGGTTGAGGGCATATTCCGTCCGGTTTTGCGTATCATGGGGATTGACGGCAGTTTCGCTTTGTGCTACACTGGTGTCAGAAGAACCAACGCTACGGAGAGGCGAGACTGTTTCAGTCTTTGCTGGCCCGCCGGGGACGCGCCCCGGTTGGGCATTGACCGTGGATTGGTTCTTTTTTTCGATCTCCTCAACATTGCCGATGTTATAAATCGTCCGGTTGTCTCCGTCTACGCCAACAGACAGCTCAAGCAGATATCGTTTCCCGTTATAATCTTCAAATACCGCATTTCGATATCTCCATCCATCTTTAGACCAAACGTGTTTGCTCTTTTCGTCAGGCACGTTTGGTCTATTTTTGTCGTTATCCACGGATACTTCAACAACTTCATCCAAATGCGCGGAAGCATTCTTTCTCACACGGTTGTTTTCATCCGTTGCACTCAAAAGCCAGTCTTTCGCTTTTCCTTGGCTCTTTGCATCCAGAATGATTTCATCTCCATCAAGCGTCTTGATTCTCATTTCTCCATGCTTGCGGACTTCATTGCGGATGTAATCTCGAATTTGCCGTCCCCATTGCTTCGGATCGTCGCTCAATACAAAATCCCGATCCGCCTTGACCATCGGCCAGTTGCTCTCATCCAGCGTGATGGCGTACTGCGTCCCGCCGTCCGCCTGCGTTTTCTTCGCCCCCTGAAGCACCTCTTTGAGCGCGTCCCGCGCCCTGACCAGCTCGTTATACGCCTCCAGCGTGCCGTTTTTCTTCGCCTTCCGCTTGGCGATAAACTGCGTCAGCTGGTTGTAGAGCCGCACGCCGAAACGCTGCTTTTCGCCCAGCAGGTCGTAGATCTGCGTCTCGCCGCCCGTCTTCGTCCAGCCTGCAAGCTGCTCGATCACCTTCTCCGTCGCGCGGGTGACAAGCTCCTTTTGCACGTCCGTTTCCGTCAGCGTGCGCCCCTCGCGCTCGTAAACCGCGCCGTAGACTTCCTGAATCCGCTCGATGTCGTGCTGCATATCGGCCCTGTTGCCATGGTAGGCCGCCTGCATCGCCGCCTCCTTGTAGGCTTCATAGCCGCCTCTCCCCTCCACGCTGTGCATCAGCTCGTGTACCAGCGCCTCGCGCATCGCCGTGCCCGTGCCCAGCTTGCTGGAAATGTACAGCCGGTTCGTTCGCGGGTCGTAGGCGCTCTTCGCGCCGTCCATCAGGTTGGCGACGACGATTTCCGTGCCGTGGTTTTTGTAAATCACGCTCGCGAATTTCTGGAATACCGGGTTTTTCAGTCCGCCCGCGTCCACGCCGCTCTGTCCCGCTTCCCGTCCGACCGTGCCCACGCTGTATTGGCTGCCTGCCGTCTGCGCGGTTTCCTCGGTCTGCGCGGCCTGCATGGTCTGCGCATCCTGTGCGTTCGGTGCAATCTGTACGTTCGGCTCTGCCTGTGCGCTCTGCGCGGCCTGCCCGTTCTGTGCAGCCTGTTCGGTCTGCGTGTCCTGTTCGGTCGGCTCTGTCTGTGCGGCCTCTTCTTGGGTGGAATAGGCTTCCGGGTTGCTCAGCCGCTCCCGCGCTTCCTCCAGCGCCGCCATCCGTTCGGCAATTTCGTCTGTGCGCGCCATCATCTGGGCGATGGTGTCCTCGTCCATCCCCATTTCCTGCGCGTCGCTTAGCCCGCTCAGCGCCTCGGTGAATTCGTTTTGCAGCGCTTCGTCCTGGGCGTTGAGTGCCTCCAGCTCGCTGTCGATTCCAGCTGCCCGCGCCTGCCGGTCTTCGCTCAGCGCCTCTCTGGCCGCTTCCTGTTCGCGCCTGATCGCCTGCCGCGCTTCCTGCCGGGCGTCCTGCACCCGGCGGTCAATGGCCGTGTTCGCGTCGTCCTTGCGGTGCTCAGCCATCGCCGTCTGTTCGGCGTAGTCCTTCTTCGCTTTCGCGTAGGCCATCGCCGCGTCGCTCAGTTCCTGTGCCGCCAGCGCGTCCCCTTCGCCGTTTTCAATCGCCGTCTGCTTTTCCTCGATGATCTGCGCCGTCGCTTCCATCGTCCGCGCGGCTTCCTGCGCTTTCCCTTCGTGGCGCTGTGCGTCCGCCTGGGCGTGCCGCGCCGCGCTGAGGCTTCCATGCTCGTCTTTGCCGCTGACCAGTTCCTCGGCGGTCGCCTGGCTTTCCTTCTGCTGTTCGGCGTAGCTGTCAAGCAGCGCGCAGGCCTGCTCGTCGCCCAGCGTTTCGGTGACTTCTTTAATGACCTGCTGCACGTCGTCGCGCTTGCCGCTCATCAGATCGTGAGCCGCCTGCACGCCCCTCAGCGAACCGACCGCCGCGCCCGTCGCGCCGGAAAGCGAAAACATCACCGCGCCGATGGCGTTTTCCACTGCGCCGCTGACCACGCCCTCCGCCGCGCCTTTCACGTCGAGATTTTGGGGGTTCAACATGTTCAGCGCCAGTTTCAGCCCGTCCGTAAACGTGATCTCTTCGCCGGCATCCAGCTTGCGATAGATTTCGCCCAGCGCATTGTCCGTCCAGTTTGCGCCCAGCCCCTCGAAAAATTCATCGGGTACGACTTCGTCAAATTCATTCTGAATAAACGCTTTGCCGAACGCCCGAATGGCTGCAAGCCCCTTGCATGCGCCCGCCGGATTGCGCACGATGACGTTTTTCGCCGCTTCACTGAGCGTGCTCATGCCCGTGAGCTGGCCGATGATCTTGTCCGTCGTGCCGATGTTCGCCGCGCAGTCAATGCCCGTGTTCACCGCCGCCAGTTGCTTGGCGGCATTGATGCTGTATCCCTTTTGCAGGTATTCGTCAAAATTGTTTTTAAACCCGACGACGCTGTAACCCGTCGCGAATCCCGCAAGGTTGTTGCCTGTAAGCAGCGTGGCGGCCGTCGATACGCCTGCCGATACCGCATTGTAGGTCATGCTCGTCACGCGCCCGAACCATTTGTATTCGTCCTGCGTCGCGTTTTCGCGCATGTATCCCTTCAGCGTGGCGATGTCGCGTCGGACTTCCGCGCTGTTTTTGAGAAAATCCCCTTCAAAATCCAGCGGGTCGATGCCCAGCTGATACACGTCCGCCGCGCTGGCCAGCGCTTTTTTGAGCGCCTCGGCGTAGTTCTCGTCCAGCGTTCCGCTGTCAAGCGCCGCCTGAATGTCCTTTTTGTATTGCGTCCGGCCATATGCGCCGTATTCGTTCTGATATCGGTTCTGAATCCGCGCCGCGTTGCGCGTCACCATGCCCTGAGAATAACCCACGTACAGGCTGTCCTTAAAGTCCAGATACCATTGTTCGCCGCCTGCCCGAATGCCTGCCCCCAGCGTGTAGCCTGCGCCGACGCCCTGCCCAAACGGCGCTTCAAGCGCCGTCATTTCTTCCTCCGTGATGCTCGCGCCCTGTCGGCTGATCCGGCTTGCTGCCCGTTCGCAGAGCGCGTCCATGTCAAGCCCGCCCGTTTTCTGGTAGTATTCATCCAGCGTCAGTCCGAGGGCATGGGCAGTTTGGGCGTCTTCCTCCAGCAGCGCGCCCATCTGCCCGTTCAGCGCGCTTTCGTATGCCGCCGTGTCCGTCACGCCCTGCGCGTCGAGGCTCAGCTTTACGCTGCTCGCCTCAAAGGGGCTGACCGCGTTTTGGCCCGCGCCCGGCCTGAAATAGTCGTCCACCGCCGCCAGCTGCCCGACATAGCCCATGTCCGCGTTCAGCTCGTCCTGATCCACCTGTGCGTTCTCGCGCACCAGCGTCAGTTGTTCTTCGCTCGCCGTTCCGTTCAGCGCCGCTTCCCGCGCGTCGCTGAGCGCCTGTGCGTTTTCTTCCTCGCGTGCCCTTCGCATCTCCGCCTTGTCGGCAAGCAGCTCGTCCCGCGCCGCGTAGATGCTCTCAAGCTCATCCATGGCCTGTTCGTCCGTGGTCAGCAGGCGCTCCATCAGCGGCAGTTCCGCGTCGCCGCCCAGCGTGCCCGCCTGCTCCATCTTTTCCGCCTGAGAGGCCCACGCGACCATCTGCGCCAGCACGTCGCCGCGCAATTCCGCCGGAAACGAATCGCTTTGCATCGCGTCGTACAGCGTTTTGATTTTCTGTCCCTGCGAAGCGATGCTTCCATAAGTCACCGTTTCGGCCATGTCGTTGCCGACCAGCACGCGCCTGCTGTCTTCTTCGGTCAGCGTGCCAATCATCCGCCGGGCATAGGCGCTTCCCTCCAGCATTCTGTCCAGCTCGTCCTTGCCCGCGCCCTCGATGCTGTCATACTCGCCGCTGAGCAGCGCCCCTGCCGCTTCCCCGACGGTCTGCGCCTCCATCTTCTGAATTTCCGCATCAGCTTCATCCGTGCACGCATCGCCTCCCTCTTTGAGGGACTTTCCTGCATCGTCGCCGCCTGTGGCGGATTCAGACGATGCAAAACGCCGAAGGTTGTCAGCAGAGCTGACGGAAGGAGTTGCCGTCTTCCATTCCTCAAAGCTCATCCCGCCCTGAGAGACGATCTTCTCTTCCGGGGTCATCTCCTTTTGCTGAACAGGGCCTTGAACCTCTTTGGGCGTTTCGTCGTAATAGGCCGCCTGTGCCTCGTGCAGCGCTTCGCCGCGCTTCTCCTTGTCCGTCTGCGCCGCGTCGTCAGGGTTTTTTCCAAAAAGTCCGCTCACAAACTGCGAAAGCCCGTCTCCCGCTTTGGCCAGAAAGCCGCGCTTTTCGCCTTCTTCGGTTTCCTGCTCCCTGTCATCCGCTTCAATCGCGGTATCGTCAGCGCTGGCGGAAGGCGTCGCCGTCCCCGTAATCCCCTGATAGGCCTTGTCCAGCGCCGCCGTCAGCTGCGCTTTGGCGTATGCGCTGTATTCGCTTTCCTCGATCTCCTGCCGTGCGTCCAGATAGTTCTGTGCGTCCTCCTGCTTGTGCGCCCCATCACCGTAAAACAGGCTCTGATAGTCGTCCGTCTTCTCCCTGTATTCGCTCTTCGTCAAATTCGCGCTTTCCAGAAAATCCCCTACGCCGTCCGTGCTCTCGCCGTAAAAGCGGCTGCCCGGCGTCTCGGTCAGCGTTTTGTAGAGCTTCTGTCCCTTCGCGCGCAGATCGTCGTCCGCAATCGAGTTGATGCCGCGCACCACCGTCGCCGGGTCGGCCGTGTTCACGTTGATGCTCTGCCCGTCAAACCCCATCAGATTCAGCCCCGAAAGTTCCTGCATCGCGTCCGTGCGCGTCTTCGCAAGCGCCGCTTCCTTGGCTTTGTTCTTTCCCGTCTCGCTGACGGGCTGCGCAAACAGGCGCGTGCCCAGCAGATCTTCCGCGCCGGAGAGCACCGTTTCGCTGTCCTGTTTGCTGTACTTCGCCCAGTCCTTGAGAAATTCCGCTTTTGTCGCTTCGTCGTGCAGCGTGGAGGCAAAATAGGCCGCCTGTTCGTTGCTCTTGATCGAAGAGAAATCGACGCCGATGTCGTTGTAGCCCGTATCCGCTTTCGGGTTGCCCGGCGCCATGCCGTCCCGCGCAGCCATTTCCGCGTCATAGTCCGCGATGATCTGCGCGTCCGTCTTTTTCGCCGTCTGCTCAAACGGGTTCGTCGGGTGCTCGGCGACGACGTGGTGCTTCGTCGCCTGCAACGCCGCCGCCGTGTTCTTGGCGTAGTCGCGCCCTTCTACGACGGCGGCTTCCTGCTCGCTCATCGCCTGCCGCGCCTGTTCTTCCTCTTCTCTCTTTCTGCCCAGTCCCAATCGTGCCATATTCTGCCCTCCTGTGCTTTATCGCATCTGACCGTATGTTTTGGACCCGCCGCCGCCCCTGTTGGTATAGGTGACGCTCGTCGAGTGGCTCGACCCCTCGGTGTGCTGCTCGCCCGTCGTGTCGGTCGTGCCGCTGGTCTGCTGACTGCCCGTCGTCTGCTGGCCCATCGCCGCAGAAATCGCCGTCAGGTAGTTGCTGTTCCATTCCTTGCGCTGGTTTTCTTTCAGTTCCTGCACCTTCGCCGCCAGCTGACTGGCGAAATCCGTGTTCAATCGTCCCTGCGTCTGGCTGTTCTGCTGGGCGGCCTGGGTGATCTGCTGCTGAATCTGCCCGCTCTGCCGCGTGCTCTCGTCCGTCAGCTGCTGCACCGCCTTGGCCAGCGCGTCGCCCTGGTTGGCCAGCGTTTGCAGCGTGTAGCTGCTTCTGCCCATGCCGCGGCTGAGCGCCGCCGTTTCGACGTTCGCGGCGCTCTTCCTGTACGCCGTGTTCTGCTCGTCGATGGCGCGCGTCAGGCTGGCCGCAAGGTTTTCAAGTTCCTGCTCCTTGCTCAGCTTCGTGGTTTCATAGTTCTGCCGGCTTTCCTCCAGCGCCGCGTTGAGCTGCGGCCGCAGCAGGTTGTCGGCAAACTGCGTCAGCTCCTCGTCGGTCATGTTCTTCATCAGACCGCCGAGAATCTGGTTCATCAGGTCGCTGTCCAGCAGCTTTTTTGTCGTGCTTAGGCTTTCGCTTTTGCTTTGGCTTTCGCTGTGCTCTTTGCTTTTGCTGTCCGATTTCGAGCTTGTATCCGTCTCCGTGATCGAAGATACCCTCAGCGCCATGTTCTCACTTCCCTTCCAGCGCGTCTAAACGCTTTTTGATCTTCTCAATTTCCGCGTCCTTGAGCCTGTCCGCGTTCCAGCTGGCCGTACAGAAATCGCGCAGAAACAGCGCGATGTTCTTCACGTACCCCGCCAGCGTCCCGCCTGTCTCCTGCGGAACCCTCGGCTGCTTAAATGCCATGTTTACACCTCATCCAGCGAATATTCCACCTGCACCCCGCCATAGATCCGCCATCCCGCCGCCTTGGCGTGGCTGTGCAGTTTCAGCTTCATCCGCACGCCGCTCACCTGAATCTTCACCCGGTAATCCGTCCGCCGCTTTTTGAGCAGCACGACGCGCGTCTTCTCCCGCCTTTCGGTGAGGATCGTCACCTCCAGCGGCACGTCGTCCGCGTCCGCGTCCGCTGTCAGGCGCAGCACAAAGTCCCGCTTCATGTAGGCCTTGCCCAGATCGAGCCACGGCGTTTCCCACAGGCTTTCCATCGGCACGCCCAGATAGCTCCCGCTGTCCGGGTCGCCGTAGGAGAGCACCTCGTACGGCGCGTCGGCCTGCGTGAAATACACCTTCCCGCCGACGGCGAAAAAGTCCTTGACGCGCATGCCCTTGCGAATCATGAACGTCCCGCGCTCCGTGTCGTACTCGATCACCGTGTTGTTTTCGCTCAGCACGTCGCCTTCGTTTTCCTTCACGCACAGCGCCAGATAGTAGCCGTGCTCGTTCACGCAGCTTCTCGCCGCGCCGTCCATCCCGTCCATCCGCATGCGCATCGTCTCATACAGCGCGTCGCGGCTGAGCATCCGCAGCGTGCTTCCGTCGTAAAGGCCGATGCCGCTCTGCGTCAGGTAAAACATGCTCATCCTGTCCGTCTGAATGCTCTTTTCCTCCACCGGGCCGTCCGTGCCGTAGGCCTCCGTGATCGTAAAACTGCCGGGGTCTGTACCGCGGATCTCAAAGATCGTCCGCTGCTTCACCGCCAGCAGATACCCGCCGAAGGGTTCCAGCGAAATGAACCTGTCCCCGTCCCACGTCGGCTGATTGATCACCCCGCCGCCGATCTCCGGCGTTTCCGGCACGTCCGTCCATGTGAACGGGTCGTAGGGGCGCGAATAGAAGATGCTGTCCGGATATCCTTCCGCGCCCACGCCCCAAATGCGCTCCGCGTGCCGCCCCAGCTTGGCGAATTTCACCTCGCTGTAACTGTCTCCGATGGTCAGCGTCTTTTTCTCCACTCGCAGGTCGTTGCCGTATACGGCGATCATCCCATCCTTCGCGTTGGAGAGAATCAGAATGTCCACCGTCTTGCCCTTGTCCGCGGCCTCGTAGGTCACAAATGACCACACGTCGCTCTTGTATCCCTCCGCGCGCTTCACCCAGCCCTCTGTGCCCATCGTGTAGGTGTAAATCGCGCCGCCTGCCGCCGCCACATATACGTCCGCGTCGTCCGGCCGGGTTCTGCGGTAAAACCGCGCCAGCGTCTCGATGGGCGCGCCCAACGACGGAAACGCACGGCTCGTGCCGTAGCTGGAAGCCAAAAGCCCCCGCTCCGTGCGGATGTTCTCCGCCCGGTACGCGTAGTCCGTGTTGATGTTCGTGTCGCCCGCCGCCTGATAAACCCCTTTCGGCGTGGGAATCGTGAATCGCCCCTGATAGTCGCTGTCTGAAATGCTCATCTTTACTCCCTCAGTCTCACTTCGTTCGACAGCTCCCTCAAAGAGGGAGCCTTGATTCTCTCGCTACCGTAGCTTATACCAAAAACCTCCCTCTCCGAGGGAGGTGTCAGCGAAGCTGACGGAAGGAGTTCCCTCCCTCAGGCGACGAACCCCGTAACCCCATCCCCCGGACGTGCCCCGCAGGGCAGTAGTCCGGGACGTTCCCCCGTACCCGGGTGCAGGGTGTCCCTGCTCGTTTTAAGGGATGTGGGGGTCAAGGGGGCGAAGGGGGAAATCGAAATCCCCCTAAGCTCCCCTTGCCTGCGGAGCACGCCCCCGCATAGCCCGCAGGCTATGCAAATCCCCCGTAACCCCGTCACTTACAGTATCGTGCGTCCGTCACCTCATACAGGTTCCTGAACCTCGTCACGCTCCCCATGCCTTCCGGCCGAATCCGCTGCATCGCCTGGTAAAAGCTGGTCTGATAAAACTGCGCCCGGCTCTGCTTGGCCAGATTGCCGCTGGACAGGTGCCGATAGCAGATGTAGTCCGCCAGCGCCGCATGCGCGTATTCCGGCAGCTGCGGTTCGTCCTGTCCGTCCTCCAGCGGGTAAAACGCCACCTCGCAGACCGCCCGCAGCGTCTGCCCCGCCAGATCGTCCCGCCAGACGTGAAAGCAGCGCCCGCACGGGTCAAGGTCAAAGCCCACGTCAAACCCGTTTTTGTCCCGCAGCTCGATGACCCGCACGACCGTCAGTCCCGGCACGGGCGCGTTTCCTTCCTCGTCCACCTCGGTGTAAAAAATCCGCCTCGGTTTCAGGTATTCGCGAACCGCGATGTCGTAGCCCATGTTCGCATACACCCTGAAACGCTCTTCGTATTCGCTCACGTCCTCCGCGTCTTCGTCCAGCTGAAAAAGCGCCTGCGCGATAATCTGGCTCAGCGTCACGTCGTCACATCTCCCCGCAGCTCTTCAAAATCTCCGCCACCGCCGCGGGCATCTGGCATTCCTTCCCGCGCAGGAAGTAAAAACTCACGCCGTTCAGCCCGGCGAAAACCACGTCGTCCCTGTTGCCCGGCGTCAGCGGCAGCGTCACCTTCATCACCTCGCCGCCCGCGCAGCCCGCTTCCGCCATCATCCTGCGCAGATTCTTCTGCGTCTTTTCGCATTTGCCCATCAGCATCGCGCTCGTCTTCTTCATCGTCGTTGTCGTGTTGATATTCGCCATTCTCTTTTCCTCCAATCTGTTGTAAAAAGATTTCCGTTCTTTTGCTCTTTCTCAAGGCTTTTTCAAACGCAGTCCCTGCCTCCCTCTTTGAGGGAGGGGGGACTGCGTGAGCGTTGGAAGCCGTTACGCGCTGAACCCGCACTCGATCCGCACCGCATATTCCGGCTGCAACAGCTTCGCGCCAAAGCCGTCCATCTTCCAGCCGACCGTGGAAATCTGGTCGAGCGGGTCGGCCGTGCCCGCGCTGCCCGCAGGCTTCACAATCACGCGCGGCTTGGCGCCCTTCAGGCTCGTCACGCCGTAAGCGTACTGGCCCAGCACAATCACGCTCGCCACGTCCGCGCCGCTCGCGCCCGCGCCTTCAAATACCTTCGCTTCGGTCGTCTCCACCAGCCGCACGCCGAACAGGCGGCCGACTTCGCCCGTGTAGATGTTCTCCTTGTCCTGATACTGGCTCACCTTCACAAAGGCGTCGTCTTCCTGCAAGTCGTACATCGTGTCCGGGCCGATAATCGCGACGTAGTACCCGCCAAACGTCTGCGCGTGGTTCTTCTTGAGCGCCTTCACCGCCTTGCGCAGCTCCTTGCTCGTCAACTTGTCCGCCGCCGTCAGGCTCGCGCGGCTCGTCTTGCCGTTTGCGTAGATCACGTTTGCGCACTTCGCCAGCTCCTCGCGCACCACCGCATCGATGCTTCGCGCGCCCGCGTCGCCGAAGAGCTTCGTGCGGCGCATGATATCCATATCCAGGTGCGTCAAATCCAGCTTGTCCGTGCATCGCGCATATTCGCCGTACTGCTGGAGCTGCACCGTCACCTCGGTTTCCGCCAGCATCACGCTCTCGCCCGGATCGCCCTCGCTGAGCGCCTTCGTGTTCGTCTCCAGCGGAATCAGCTTGCGCATGTTCATCACCAGGCCGCTGTGCGGCGGCATGCGGTGCTCGTCGCCAAACTGCAAGTGAACCAGATTCGGTTCAAACGTCCGCAGCAATTCGCGGTTGTAGTAGGTCTGCATGCCCGCGCTCAGGCCGCTGCTCGTCGTCATGTTCGTGTCCGTATTCGTGTAAGCCATATTTTTCCTCCTCAAATTTTCTCGTTCTGTCTGTGCGGAATCCAGTCGTCCGCCCCCTGAACCCCTTCGGATTCACGTTTCAAGCTTTGAAAATAACCCCCCACCGTTTCAGAAAGGGTTACGTGGTTTCCTGCGGAGCGTCGTCACTCCATCCTCACCTTTTTCCCCGCCATCATCGCTTCCTGAGCCCGCTTGGAAAATGCCGCGAACTCCCTGTCGCTCATCTGCTCGATGGCGCTGCCCGGCCGCACCGCGCCCGCCGCCGTCGTCCGCGCAATCGGCACGTTCCCCTTTCGCGCCGCCGCCGTCTCCAGCATGCGCTTCAAGTACCCGCAGGCCGCGCGCACAACGCCGTGCCCGCTCGCGATCTCCCGCTTCACGCCTTCGTCCTGCGTCATCGCGTCCAGTTCGCCCGTCGTCCAGCCGTCCTCAAACAGCTCGCCCAGCCCCTGCCGCAGCGCCGCAACCAGCTCGTCGTTTTCCTCCGCCTGCTGCTGTTCCACCTCGCCGGTCAGGTTTTCTTCCAGCTCGTCCACGCCGATCTCCTCATCGGGCACAATCATCACGTTTTCTTCCATCTTTTTTTCTCCTTTCATTCTCCTGCCTCCCGCATCGCCCTCAGCACCCCGTCCTTGTTCCGATAGCCCTCCATCAACCGAATCACGGTCTCCGGCGGCAGCGGCGTCCCCGCGTCCGCACAGATCTTAACCGCCTGCATCAGGAATTCGTTGTCCGTCTGAATCTGGTTCGGGTTGCCTCTCTGCACCTGCACGCGCACCGTGTAAGCCGGCCGCGGCAGCGCGCCGCCGCGCCTGTCCGGCGCAACCAGTTCGATGATCCGCTCCCGCATCCCGCCGCTTGAGTTCCATCCGCCGATGATCCGCATCTTGCGCCCCGGCTCCATGTATTCGCTCAGCACCCAGAGAATCTGCTCGACCATCTTTCGGAATGCGTCCTTGAATCGTTCGCTGTGCCATCGCGTGATCTTGCCGCCCGCCTCCTGTAAGTAGTGGATGGCCGTGCCTGCCGTCACGTTCAGGCCGCCTTCGCCGCGTGTGAACTGATTCTGTCCGCAGTCCTGCTTCATCGTGTCGGCCAGATAGCGCATCATCTCGTAAACCTGCCCGTTGATCGGCTCAGCCTGCACCGTCTGCATCACCTCGCGGATGTCGTTGCCCTCCCACTCGATGATGGTCTTGCGCATGTCGGCCACGTCGTCCGGGTTCACGCCGCTTCCCCTTCGGATGAAGTGCCGCTGCACGCTGCTCTCCCGCGCGTTGTCGTCGATGTACTTGGCGTATCGGTCGATCGCCGTCTGCGTGTCGTAGTAGTCGTGAATCAGCCCCGTGCCGAACGGCTTTCGCCACGCGTCGCGATATTTGTAGAGCACGAACGGATATTCTCCGTGCGCATACAGCCCCTCGGGATACGTCCGCTCCGCGCCGTAACCCGTTTCCGTGCTGAACAGCAGCGCCCGCCCCGCGACCTGAGCCATGTGAACGTGCGTCCGCTTCGTCTCCGCGTCGTATTGCTTGTACCAGAATTCCAGCAGCGTTACCCGCGTGTCTCCTTCCGGCGTCTGCCTGTCGTCCGCTTCCTCCTTCGCGTATTCGTCGCCCGTCACATAGCCTTTCGCCTGTGGATAGTGCTGCTCCACCCAGGCCACGCTTGTGCGCGTCGCCTTGAAGCAGCCCCGCCCATCCTGCATGTCCTCGTACATCGGATCGGGGTAAAAGTCTTCCGGGTGCCACGCCAGCACGTTGACCATGCCTTCGCCGTCTTCCATGTCTTCGTCCCAGAAAACCTGCGCCACCCCCGTACCCGTCACGATGGCGTCCTCCATCAGCGTCTGATACTTGCCCGGCCATCCCGCGCGGTAAAGTACAAAGCTCACCACGTCGTCCATCTCTTCGGCGCTTCTCGCCGTCTCTTCCCGTTCCGGCAGCATCACCGCCTCCGGCAGGTTGTCCATCTGATCGGCGATCATGTTGTCCACGCAGCTTCCCAGCGTGTTGCCCGTCGGCGCGGTTCGGCTCTGTTCGTCCGGCCTCCGCGCCCGCAGCATGCGCGCTCTGCGCATCTGCTCGTGTTCTTCGCTCAGCTGGTCGTAAAAGCAGTCAAACAGCGCATAAATCCGCGCCACCAGCGCCCTTTCCGTCATGGAAATCGGCTGGCTTTCCGCCGCATCCCAGCGCCGCCCGGCCTCCCGCCTGTCGCCCGCCTCGTTCATGCCCATCTCCTCCTTTCACTTCAAAATCTTCTTTTCATCTCTAACGCCCCTTATGCCAAAAGCCTCCCTCTTAGAGGGACGTTCCTGCATCGTCTCCGCCTGTGGCGGATTCAGACGATGTAGAACGCCGAAGGTTGTCAGCGAAGCTGACGGAAGGAGTCCTCCGCGCCCTCGGCGCAATCGGCCTTGACATCAGAAAATACCGCGTCTCGTCGTAAATGTGATCTTCCCCCGCGGTGTCGATGTCCTCCGGCTTCCGCGCGTCGTAGACCAGCGCCGGAATGGTTCTCCTAAAGTCCCTGCAATTCTCGAAAACGTAGAGCATCGGCCGCCCTTCTTCGTCAAATTTCAGGCGCTCGTGCAGCTGCATCTTGCCCGGCAGCCGCGTGTTGTCCCCCTTCATGAAGATCACGCCGCTGAATACCTTCCGAATCTGCTCTTCCACGCTCAGCCCCCGGCTTCTGTCCCAAATCGCGGGGTCGGCAATGCCGCTGACGTGTATGCCCTCCTGAAACTCCGGCTCCATCAGATCGGCCAGCCGCCGCGCAATCTCGCCAGGCGGACAGGTCACGCCGACGTTCGCTTCCCCCGGCACGCAGCCGTAAAGCTCCTTGTACCGGTAGACCCGCCCCTCTTCGTCCACCGCCCAAACGCCAAAAGAAAAAGGCCGCGTGTATCCGTGGTCGAAACTGACCACCCGCGTCCAGTGCCATGGAATTTTGAACGGTTTGATGACGTGCGTGTACAGCCCGTCCTCGTAGTGCGCCGGGTCGTCCGCAAACTCCGGAAAAGCCTGCCCGTCGAATGCGTCCCATTTGCCCAAAAGCAGCGCTTCCCGCAGCGCCTTGGGCTTTTGTTCCAGCTCGATGATGTAGTCCCGTGTCACATGCGGATTGTCCATCGCCGTCGCCGGGATGTATTCAATCCGCCGCACGCTCACCTCGCCGAGCACGCTGCTCTCCACCGTCGTTTCGGCGACGCGCTGCCCCGCGCCCGTCGCGTCCACAAATCGCGCTTTCACCCATGCGTGCCCCGGCCCGCCGGGGTTGCTTGCGCATCGCACACAGGGCGTAATGCCCAGCCGCTTTTCCGCGCGCAGCCTCGTCCGCAGGTAGTCATACATGGGTTTCGTGAAATGCGTGAGCTCGTCGAAATACAGCCAGTGGATCTCCGCGCCCTGGTACTTGAGCAGCCCTTCGCCCTCGTTGCTCAGGTGGCAGAAGTGAATCACGCTTCCGTTGCTCAGCCGCAGCTCGTGCGCGCTGGAGACATACTTGCCCAGTTCCTTCGGCGCAATGCGCATCATCGTGCGCACCAGCGTCATTTCCAGTTCGGGATAGGTTCGCCTGAATAAATACGCATGCGTCTGCGGATATTTCAGGCATCGCATCAGCGCGTCCCAACAGATCGCGTAGCTCTTTCCGCCGCCTGCCGCCCCGCCGTAGAGCACTTCGTCCGCCGTGCTGGCGTGGAAAGCCAGCTGCTTGCCCGTCGGCCGATAGCCCAGCTCAAGCTCCATGTCTTCATTCCCCCTTTCTCGCCTCCGCGCTTTCGGGCATGCCCAACGGCGGCGCGCCCGATGCAAACCGAATCACCACGTCGCTCTTGCTTTCCTTCGGCACGCGCACGCCCGCCCGGTCGAGGATGTCCTTTGCCGCCCGCTGGCTGATCGTCTCGTTCACCTCGCCGTCCAAAAGCAGCGCCGCCTGCCGCCGCGCAGCCTCTTCCGCGCTCTTGTTCACGCAGATCTGTGCCCGCAGCTTGGCCGCCTCGCTCCGCTTTTTGTAGGTTTCCAGCCTCGCCAGATCGCCCAGCACCGTCTTCACCTGCCGCATGCTGATGTTCAGCGCCTCCGCGATCTCGCTTTCCTCCCGGTTTTCCTCAAAGTAAAGCCGAACCGCTTCGCTCTTGAGGCTCTCCGTCATCCTTCCCATCTTCGTCCCTCCCTTCTTTTTCGGGCACATAAAAAGCCGTCCCCTTTCGGAAACGGCCGTGCCCATTTTCTTTCAGTCAAAGAATCTTCCGTTCTCCTCGTTTTCTGCCTTCTCTCCTCTGAGAAACGTGTTTTCTACTGCCGCCAGCGGTAGATTCAGGCGAAAATGGAACTTTAGACCATCTCTTGCCTTCCTCTTCGAGGGACGTTCCTGCATCGTCGCCGCCTGTGGCGGATTCAGACGATGTAGAACGCCGAAGGTTGTCAGCGAAGCTGACGGAAGGAGTCATTCCCCGCGATCTCGCTCAAAAAACGACCATCCGCCGTCGTCCCTTCAACCCCATCAGAAAAGCCGCTTCCTTCCGAAAGCGGCTCCCCTTCTCTTCTTTGACTGATGATATCATACCACACTTTTTTCCGTACCGCAACCTGACATTTGGCGGACATTTTTCTGACATTGCCCGGACGTCAGCCGGACATTTTTTCCGTCCTCAGTCCGCCTCGCCATTTTCTTCGTTCCCCTTTTCAATTTCCCGCTTGTATCGCCGAATCTGCCTTTCGCATCTGTCCGTCATCCGTGTCACATCCTCCAAATTCATCCCGCAAATGTAATAATATAAGCAAAAGGCATATGCGCCGCTCTTCATCCCAATCATCGCTTCCCGCGCTTCTTTCTCGTATTCGTGCAGCCGCTTTTCTTCCCGCTCCAGCGATTTTTCCAGCGATTCTTTCAGCATCAGCTTCATTTCCAGCCCGCGCGGCATGCCGCCTTTTCCCCTCGGCATGCCGTCCATCTGCCTGCCCGGAATCGCCGCCTCAGCATCCTCCAGCCGTTCGCTCAATTCCCTCACCAGCCTCGCCTGGCTCCTCACGCGCAGCAATGCCTGCCTGTCTCTTTCCGTCATCTTTCTGCTCCCCTTCTCATCTTCGTCGGCATGTCCGACCCTGCTTCCGTTTTTCACGTTTCCTCGTTATCCGTCTGCTTTTGCGCCTCGCAGATTCCGCAGCCGTCGCATTCTTCTTTCAGATACAGCACACAGGAAAACGCCATCTCTTCCTCCTTGCGTTCGTCGTTGCTTCTCACCGTCTTCATCCCGTCCGCATTTCGGGGCAATATGCGAACGTATGTTCCCATTTTACGCGATATGCCCCGCTTTGTCAAGCCGTCCGCCCGCATTTCCGCCGCAGTCTGATCGATCAAAAAGCGGCCTGAGGCCGCTCTCACTTCCGCCAAAGTTTGCAAAAACTCAAACTTTCACATACGCGGCCCATTTGCTGCAATTTTCTACGAATTCAAAAAAAGGCGCAGGATTTCTCCCACGCCAATTTTCTGTTCGTTTCACACATGCAGCTGCCGCAGCGCCGCTTCCTTTCCCACGCCGGCCAGCCTCAGCCGATGTGCCGCCTCAAGCATTTTCCCCATTTCTTCGCCCGGATGCATGCCGCGCGCAATTAAATCCGCGCCCGTCACGTAAGGCCGCGCCATCGTCTCCTGAAACGCCGCAAACCTTTCGCCCATCTCCCGTTCCGTCTCTTCATACGGCGCGGCGTTCGCCCGCCCCAGATGATCCGCTTTCGCCAGCAGCATCAGGTCTTCCGGGCAGACGCTCTGGTCAAACAGCGTGTTCCACGCCCGCTGTCTGCTGTTCTGCGCCGCATACAGGTTCGGCTTCATGTGCAGCTCCACCATGCTGACCACGTAGCGGCAAAGATCCTTTTCGTTCGTCAGCCGCCTGATGAAACGCTGTGCCAGCGGCATGCCCTTCATTTCGTGTCCATACGCGTGGATCACGCCGTTTTTCTCCTGCATCGCCTCGGCTTTGCCCACGTCATGCAGCAGCGCCGCCAGCATCAGGCCGAGCGGATGTTCCGCCCTGTCTCTCAGCCTGGCCGCCTCGTCCACAACCCGCATCGTGTGCGTCCACGCGTCTCCCTCCGGGTGAGCATCCGCCCTTTGCCGCACGCCTTGAAGCGCGGCAACCTCCCGCATCCACGGCTCAATCTGTCCCATTTCCCGCAGCGTCTCAAAAAACCGGGAAGGCTTTTCGCTCTGCATCAGTGCCTTTTCCACTTCGCCCATCACGCGTTCCTTCGCCAGCCCGCGCAGTTCGAGCGTCCGGCAGACCGCCATCGTCTCCGGCGCAATCGCGAAATCAAACCTCGCCGCAAACTGCGCCGCCCGCATTGCCCGCAGCGGGTCGCGTCGGAACGTCTCCTCATCCACGTGTCGGATGACGCGCTTTCGGATATCCTCCCGCCCGCCGAAATCATCGAAGATTTCCCCCGTCAGCACATCCTGCATCATCGCGTTCATCGTGAAGTCGCGCCGCCTCTCCGCTTCCTTCCGTCCCATGAAGGGGTCGATGTCCGCGTCCTCGCCCTTTCTGCCGCCGCGCCGGGGCAGTGCAATGTCCAGCGTATACCCCCGCAGGCCGAACACGCCAAAGCTTGCGCCCATCTCTTTCCACGGCCCGATTTCGCCGAGCATCCCCCGCACCGCGTCCGCCGTCATCCCATGGATTTCAATGTCCACATCTTTGCTTTCGCGCCCCATCACGCCGTCGCGGACAAACCCGCCGACAAAGTAGACGCGTCCGCCCCTTTCGGCGGCCGTCCCCGCAATCCGCCTTGCCATCTCCAAATCCATTTCCACTTTTCGCTCCTGATTTCCGCTCCGCATCGCGATGATTTCTTCCGTCGTCCCTCCGTCAGTTTTTTGTTTCGCCCCGCCGATATTCCCCCTGTGCGAAAACCGGCTCAAAGCCCAGCGCTCGATAGAGGTGGTTGGTCACGGGGTTCCTTCTGTCCACGTTCAGCGCCGCGGTTTTCCCCGCCGTCAGGATCTCGTTTTTGATGGTGTTGACCACCTTTCGAGCATAGCCTTTCCCTCTGTATGCCTCGCGCGTATAGACGTTGGTGATGCGCATGCTTTCCCCGATGTCGCGCACCGCCTTGCCCACGCTGACGATTTTCCCATCCGCCCGAATCACGCGGAAACCTCCGATGTTCCTTCTCATCGCCTCGCGGTTCGGCTTGTCCTGCAAGTTGCATTCGACCAGAAATCGCTCCATGCACGCATAAATTTCGTCCAAATCGTCTTCATTCGCCGCTTCAACCTCCGGCGACGACGGCTCGGTGAGGGTTCTCGCCTCCATGAACGCCATCGCCAGCGCCTCTTCGTATCGAATGCCGAACCGCGCTTCCATCTCGCGCGCCGCCGCGTCGCCCAGCGTCTTTTCGCTCAGATAGTTTTGGATTTCGTATCCCCCGCGCACCAAAAAATCCAGCAGCTCTCCCGCGCAGTCCGCGTCTCCGAACAGCTGCAAGTGATACGGCTCGACCTTCATTGCCAGCAGCGTTTTTCCGTCCTTTTCGCATCTCGCCGCGTAATTGATTTTGTCCGTTTTTTCAAGCAGCGGCGCATCCAGCACCATGAACGCCGAAATCTGAGGCTTGGTATCCAAAAACGCCTGATTTTCCGCCAAAAACGCCGCGCCGGAATCATACCTCCGGATCATGCTTTCATCTCCTCAAATTTTCCGTCTCATCACGATATAATCGTCCTCGCGCAAAACCTCAAACCCGTTTTTCTTCCAAAACGCGAAGCTCTGCGGATTTCCTTTGTCCACGCCGAGCTGAATCTCCCGATACCCCACCGCCCTCAGGCTTTCCGTCAGGCCGCGGATGATTCCGCTTCCGACGCCTTGCCCCTATCTTTCCGCGCTGACCATGAACAGCCCGATCCACGCCGTTTCTTTCGTCGGATAGCCGCTGATCCAGTCCAGAACGGCGGCCAATTTTCCTTCCTCAAAAAAACCGACGTAAGCCTTGTCCTCCATGCGCTTGTTCGACGGAAGTGCGGTCATATCCGCCAAAATGCTTTCCCGCGTCGCCATCGGCGGATGATATTGATAAAACAGGCTGTTTCCCTCGCAGAGCGCCAAAATCGCGTCCACGTCCCGCTCATCCAGCCGCCGCACCTCATAGGCGTTGGGCCGCGTTTCAATCTCCATGTTCATTTCTCCTTTTGTTGCAGCCCCATCACATACACCTGACACGGGTTCCATTCGTCCCACAGGTGCGGGAATACCTCGAACTCCTTGAACCCCATCGCCAGATAAAACCGGTTCGTCGCGTCATACTCGGCGTATTTTCCCATCTGTACCGTTTTCACCTGCATGAACGCATAGCCCGCTTCGCGCGCGGCTCGCCTGGCCGCCTCCACCAGCGCCCGCCCGACGCCCGTCCTGTGCCGCGCCTTCAAAACGCCCATTGCATACAGCTCGACCGTGTCGCGCCCCGTCTCTTTCAGATACAGAAAGCCGACGGGTTTTTCTCCGTCCATCGCGGCAAAAAAGAGCCTGTCCGCGCTCTCGCGGATGTATTCCTCCCGCGCTTCGGGAATGCCGAACCACTCCGGCAGGGCTTCCAAAATCGCGCGGCAGATTGTCCGCTTTTCCTCAGCATGTTCGATTTGCCGAATTTCGATTTTCATTTCACTTTTCTCCCATTCGCCCGTTATCGTTCCTTGTTCCGCTCAGACCAAAGGCTTCCCTTCCACCTCGGCGCAAGCCGCTGCGCAGTCACCCCGTTTTCCTCATTTTTTCCAGCGCCCGCCGCACCTTTTCCACGTTTCGCCCGATTTCGTCCGTTCCATCGACCCGCAGAATCGGGCATTGCAGCATGCTTTCCCATGCGTCGTGCTTTGCGCGGCTTCTCGTGTTCAGTCCGCCGTCGTCGTAGCCCGCCGCCCATTTTAAAAAGTTCATGTGCGTTTCGTACATGTCCCCGCCCGGCAGAATCCGCTCGCCGAACTTCCGATATTCCCGCTCACGGATGCGCGCAAGCCGCGTCGGCGTATCCGTCTCCACGCGAACGGCCAGCGTGAACCGCGGCATCAGCGCGTCACCCCAATCCGTCAGCGAACCGGAAAGCACGACGTTTTCCGCCGCATCAATGTCGCGATTCATCGCATTCAGCCGTTCCGCTATGCCGCGCTTGGCCGTATACGGCGGATTGGTCGGCAGCCAGAAATAGTTGTCCGAGTCCAGCCATGTGAAGCCGAGCGTTTCGCCGATGGCCCTGCCCAGCGTCGATGTCCCCGACCCTGACGCGCCGTAGATATGGATGACCTGTTTCATCTTTTCGCCTTTCGTGTTGGTCCGTAAAGTCTATTTGTCGGGACGCGTCCGCTGTTTTCCGCAGCCTTTGCGGTTTGAATCCGTTTCAATCGTAGGCCGCTTTGCGGCCTGCTCTGAAACTACGTTTTCTTCGACACACTGGGCTATCGTCCAGACCTATTTGGGCTGCTGCCCAAACCCGCTTGAGGGATTTCATCCCTCAAACTCCCTTCTTCGCTTCGCGGCGGTCTAAATTTTTCCCCTTGGATTGCGCAGCAATCCAATACGGAAAGTCCAGAAACCTCAGGTTTCTGGCGGGGTTTGGATCGGCGCCCCAACTTCCCCATCCCTACGCAAAAAGCGGCGCCGCAAAACACGACGCCGCTTTCCAAACTCTGTTTTTTTCTTACTTCGCGAACTCGGTGCAGCGGGTCTCGCGGATGACGTTGACCTTGATCTGTCCCGGATATTCCAGCTCATTTTCAATGCGCTTGGCAATTTCGCGGGCAAGCACATACGTGCCCTCGTCGGAGATATCCTCCGGCTTGACCATGATGCGCACCTCGCGGCCGGACTGAATCGCGAACGACTTTTCCACGCCGGGGAAGCTGTTGGAAATCTCCTCCAGCTTTTCCAGACGGCGGATGTAGTTCTCAATGCTCTCGCGGCGCGCGCCCGGACGGGCTGCGGAGATCGCGTCCGCCGCCTGAATCAGCACGGCTTCGACGGTCTGCGGCTCGACATCGTTGTGGTGCGCCGCGATGCAGTGGATCACTTCCGGCGGCTCGTGATAGCGCTTGGCCATCTCGACGCCCAGCTCGACGTGCGTGCCTTCCAGTTCGTGATCGACGGCTTTGCCGATGTCGTGGAGCAGGCCCGCGCGCTTGGCAAGCTGAACGTCCGCGCCCAGCTCCGCCGCCATCAGGCCCGCCAGATGGCTGACCTCGATGCTGTGCTGAAGCACGTTCTGGCCGTAGCTCGTGCGATAGCGCATGCGGCCCAGCAGCTTCACCAGCTCATGGTGGATGCCATGCATGTTCGTTTCAAAGATGGCCTGCTCGCCCGCCTCACGGATCTGGTTGTCCACCTCGCGCTTGGCCTTATCGACCATTTCCTCGATGCGCGCCGGATGAATGCGGCCGTCGGCGATGAGCTTTTCCAGCGCAATTCGCGCAACCTCGCGGCGGATGGGGTCAAACGCGGACACGATAACGGCTTCCGGCGTATCGTCGATGATGAGATCGACGCCGGTCGCGGTTTCCAGCGTGCGGATGTTGCGGCCCTCGCGGCCGATGATGCGGCCCTTCATGTCCTCGTTCGGCAGGGACACGACGGAAACCGTGGTCTCCGCCACATGGTCGCTCGCGCAGCGCTGAATCGCCATCGCAACGATGTTGCGCGCCTTTTTCTCGGCCTCGTCCTTCGCGTTCTGCTCGATCTCGCGAACCATCACGCCCGCGTCGTGGTAAGCTTCCTTCTGAATCCGCTGCACGATCATGTCGCGCGCTTCTTCCTGCGTCATCTTCGCGACGCGCTCCAACTCGGCCTGGCTCTTTTCTTCCAGCTCTTTGGCGGTCTTCTCGGCCTCCTCGGCGGCGGCCTTCTGACGTGCGCCATACTCCTGCGCCTCGGCAGTCAGGCGGTCCAGTTCGGTCTGCTTGCGCTCAAGGCCGGTCTCGCGCGCGTCGAGGTTATCCGCCTTTTTGTCAAGCGTTTCCTCGCGCTGGGTGACGCGGCGCTCGCTGCGCTGCACTTCGGCGCGGCGGTCGCGGATTTCGCGATCCAGTTCGTTCTTAAGGCGGATGACCTCTTCCTTGGCCTCAAGAATGCTTTCCTTCTTCTTTTCTTCCGCGCGCTTCTGCGCTTCATCCAGCAGATTCCGGGCAAATTCCTCGTTGCGCCCGATCTTCTTTTCCTGCACGTTTTTGCGGTACATATAGCCGCCCGCACCGCCTGCGGCCAGTGCGACGACGATCGCTAAAAAGGTAAAAATAAACGACGCCAACCTGCTTCACTCTCCTTCTTTTTGGATTCTCAATTTCAACGCAAATCAATCGTCCAAGAAAAAAGTGTACAGATTGGCGCCCGCCTTTGGCGATCCACAACCCATTTAGGCACAAAGAACCATGCCGACGCAGGGACGCTTTCTTCCCTCCGCGGCTTTGCCGCCTATCCAGTTTTGATGTATCAAACGCCCGGAAAAGTCGGCCTAAATGCACTCCGATTTCCCCCGGCGCAATGTCCAGCACAGCATAATCTGCACACGCTTTCACTTTGACTATCTCTATTTTACATTTGATTCATCCGCATGTCAAGCGAATTTGTCAATCCGGTGAAATTTACGTATCATTTTTGAGCAAAACAGATAGAAACAGGCGGGCATTTCTGCCCGCCTGCTCACCTGTTTGTTTACCTGTGCGACGTGGCGGAACTCGTTCCGTCATATCCCGCGTCGTATAATTCGTCATACGTCTCTTCAGACCACGGCTCGATTACCGAATACTTCGTGGATACGTAAGCCGTCGTCGTCAAATTATACTGAATCTTATGTTTTTTATTCGTCGTCGTCCGCCAGATCGGCCTTATGCGCCTCGATAATCTTGGCGGCGATGGCCTGCGGCACTTCTTCATAGCGCTCAAAGCTCATCTTGAACGAACCCTTCGCCTGCGTCATGGAGCGCAGATCCGTCGCGTATTTGAACATTTCGGCCTGCGGCACTTCGGCGATGATGAGCTGCCTGCCGTCATTCTGCTCCATGCCGAGGATGCGGCCGCGGCGCTTGTTCAGGTCGCCCATGATATCGCCCATGTACTCATCCGGCACGCTGATTTCCACGTGCATAATCGGCTCAAGCAGCACCGGGTTCGCGTTGATGCACTGCTTGTAGGCAATGCGCGCCGCCGTCTTGAACGCCATTTCGGAGGAATCGACCGGGTGATAGCTGCCGTCGTAGAGCTTGGCGCGCAGACCCGTCATCGGGAAGCCTGCCAGAACGCCCTTGACGAGGTTCTCGCGCAAGCCCTTTTCGACCGACGGAATGAAGTTGCGCGGCACCGCGCCGCCGACGACCGCATCGACGAACTCGAAATCCGTGCCCGGTTCGGCCGGGGAGAACTCGATCCACACGTCGCCGAACTGGCCATGGCCGCCGCTCTGCTTCTTGTGACGGCCCTGCACCTGAATCGTCTTGCGGATGGACTCGCGGTAGGCGATCTTCGGATCTTTGAACACGGCTTCCGCGCCGAACTTGCTTTGCAGCTTCTGGCGCACGATTTCAAGCTCCAGTTCGCCCTGGCCGCTGATGAGGGTTTCGGTGGTCATCGGGTCTTTGGCGACGATGACGTCCGGCATTTCCTCGCACAGGCGCGCCAGACCGGAGAAGACCTTGTCTTCATCGCCCGCCTTCTTGGCGTACACCGCAAGGGAAATCTGCGGCGCGGGGAAATCGATACTGTCATACTGAACGACCTTGCCGATTTCGCAGAGGCTGTCGCCCGTGGAGGTGTATTGCAGCTTGCTGAGCGCGCCGATGTCGCCCGCGCAGAGCATGCCGACTGGAATCTGCTTCTTGCCGCGCACCATGAAGATGCCCGCCGCTTTTTCCGGCTTATCCGCGTTCGCGTTGAACAGCGGGGTCGCCGGGGTCAGCACGCCGGAGATCACCTTAATCAGCGACAGCTTGCCCACGAACGGATCGGCGATCGTCTTGAACACCTGCGCGGTGAAGCTCTCGCTCATGTCCGCGTGGCGGATGTGCATGGATTTGGTCTTCGGGTTGATGCCGTGATAGGTGTGTTCCATCGGGCTGGGCATGTACATCGCCAGCTCATACATCAGCGGACGCACGCCGATGCCGTCCAGGCTGGAAACCGGCGCAACCGGCACAATGCTGCCCTCGTAAATGCCGGTGGACAGGCCGCGCAGCATGTCTTCTTCGCTGAGTTTGCCTTCGTCGAAGAATTTTTCCATCAATTCTTCGCTGGTGCTGGCCGCCGCCTCGTGGCAGGCTTCCAGCGCCTCTTCCACCAAGCCGGCCATGTCTTCCGGAATCGGGATTTCCTTGCGGTCTTTGCCCGCGCCGATGAAGGCTTTGCCCGTCAAAACATCCACAACGCCGCGGAAGGACGTGCCCTCGCCGATCGGCAGAACCGTCGGAATGATGCAGTTGCCGTAGGTACTGCGCAGATCGTCGAGCACCTTGCGGTAATTGATATGTTCACGATCGACCTGCGAGACGGCGATGAGGCGTGCCAGGCCGTGCTTCGCGGTCGCGTTCCATGCTTTTTCAAAGCCGGTGGAGATGCCCGTCGCGGCGCTGATGACGATCACCGCGCCCTCCACGGCGTGCAGCGGGCCAGCCATTTCGCCCGCAAAATCAAAGTAACCGGGAACGTCAATGAGGTTGAGTTTTTTGCCGTGGATTTCAATCGGCGCCACGGACGCGCTGATGGAGATATGACGCTTGATTTCTTCGGAATCATAGTCACTGACCGTGTTTCCATCCTCGACACGACCCTGGCGGTCAGTCACGCCGGCAGCATAGAGCATCGACTCAACCAGCGTCGTTTTGCCTTCAGAGCCGTGTCCCAATACAGCGATGTTGCGTATGTCCTTCACCATGTAGTCCTTCATAAATCGTTCCTCCTTTGAAGCCTGTTATCGGCTGTTTTTTCAGGCGGCTTGTTCGCTCCCGCCTGTCCGTTGGGTTCATTATATCAGATTGTATGAAAAAATGGAAGTGTTTTTAGACAATTTCTTTCCGCCCGTCAGTCAATCCATCCAAATTTATGTTCGTTTTTTGCGAACTTTCCGCATATTCTTCCGGCATTTGATCGCCTTTTCGGCGTTTTTTCGCATCAAAAAAACGCCCGACAGCCGCATGGAATCAGGCGCGCTGCAGACGAGCCTTTTTCGCTTTCGCCATCGAACGTTTGATTGTTTTCTATTTTTTTCGTTTATTTACAGGTTTTATACTGCATTTTTTCCTTCGTTAGATCTCATTTTGCGCTTACGGCTCGTTTTTTTCCGTATCCGCTTCCCCCAGCTGCTCCATGATGGTCTGGTAGAGAAACGGCGCGCGGCTCGGCCAGCGCTCGCAGAATCGTTTGGCCTGCGCTCTGGTGGCCGCCGTCAGCGTCATGGAAAAGATTTCCGCGCCGCTTTCCAGCGCGCGCAGCGTGACGGAAAAACCGTTATCCGTCTCTTTCCACTCGGCGGGCATCTGCAATTCGTCGCGAATGCGCCGCTTCCATTCCGCCGCGTGGGTATCCAGCTTTTCCTGCTGAGACGCCCGAATGCGCGAGGCGAACATTTCCACGCTCTCGCGGCCCTGCGGGGTCAGAAACAGCAGCGCCCCTTCCATATGGCGCGCCTCGCGGATGAAGCCCGCTTCTTTCAGACCGCCGAGCGCCAGATAAAACTGAAACGGGTTCATCAGCCCGCTTTCAGCCAGAAAGCGCAGCAGCTGCTCCTGCGTGCATCCGCCCAGGCGGCTCAGCGAGGAAAGCAGAATCAGCTTGTCTTCTTCTTCCGTAGCATGCGCGTCAAGAGGCATGAGCCGCACCTCCGGTTCTGAATGATCGTTCCACGCCGGTTATTTGGAAGCGTTCTCCCCATCGTCCTTGACGATGTAGCCGTCCAGGTCGCGGAGCAGGTCGTCGCAGTCGTCGCTGTAAATCGACATCGTAATCGGGCGGGACAGATCGATGGAGAAAATGCCCAGAATCGATTTGGCGTCCACCACATAGCGGCCCGAACGCAGATCCATATCATACGGATAACGATTGACCAGGCTGACAAAGTTTTTCACATTGTCGGTCATCATCGTCAGGCGAATCGTCACTGTTTTCATATTCTTGCTCCTCATCGCGCGGCGGCGCGCGTCACAGTCCATCATTTGCCAACATGCTCTTTCATTATATCCAAAACACACATGAAATGCAAGCGCGGTTTTTGGTTGATGCAGTTCTTGACGCTTCCCATCCGTTGTGTTATTCTTTTCGCATTGCTTTTGATTTGAGGTGATCGGTCTTGTTTGCCCATCGTTCGCATCGCCAGGTGGAAATGACCGCCGGGCCGCTTCTGCCCAATGTGCTCGCGTTTACCGTGCCGCTGATTCTCTCCGGCGTGCTTCAGCTTCTATATAATTCCGCGGATATCATCGTCGTCGGACGCTTTGCAGATTCCGTCGCGATGGCCTCCGTCGGCGCGACGACCTCGCTTATTCATCTTCTGGTCAGCATGCTGATGGGTCTGAGCGTCGGCGCGTCCGTGGCCGTCGCCCGCGCGACCGGAGCCGGAGACCGGGACGGCATGCGCTGCGCGGTGCATACCTCCATGGCGCTGGCCGTTCTTTCCGGCGTGCTGCTCGGCGCGCTGCTGCTGCTCCTCTCCGCCTCGCTGCTGGAATTGATGGGCTGCCCCGAAAACGTGCTGGCCGGCGCGAAGCTCTATCTCAATATTTACGCCGTCGGCCTGCCCGCCAGCTTCATCTATAACTATGGCGCGGCCATCCTTCGCGCCGTCGGCGATACCAAGCGCCCGCTGTATTACCTGACCATCAGCGGCGTGGTCAATATCATCCTCAACGTGCTGCTCGTCGCCGGGTTGAAGCTCAGCGTCGCGGGCGTCGCCATCGCGACCATCGTCAGCGAGTTCATCAGCGCGGCGCTTGTCCTCGCCAGCCTGATCACCAGCCACGGCGATATCCGCTTCGAGCCGAAAAAAACGCGCGTCGAGCGCCGCTCCCTCAGTCTGATTCTGCGCATCGGCATCCCCGCCGGTCTGCAAAGCAGCATGTTCTCCATCTCCAACGTACTCATTCAGTCCGCCATCAATTCCTTCGGTGCGGCCGCCATTGCGGGCAATACCGCCGCCGCCAGCATCGAAGGCTTTGCCACCACCGTTTCCAACTCCATCTCGCAGGCTGCCCTTACGTTTTCCAGCCAGAATATGGGCGCGGAGAAATATCAGCGTGTGCGGCGCGTGCTTGCGGTCTGCCTCGCCGCGACCCTCGTGGGCGGCATGACGCTCGGCCTGCTGATCTATGCGTTCGGCACGCCGCTGCTCTCCCTGTTTAACACCGATCCGGATGTCATCGCCAACGGCCTCATCCGCGTCAGCCATAACATGCCGCCCTACGTCCTGTTCTGTATGCAGGACACCTTCGTCGGCCAGCTGCGCGGCATCGGCTATTCCCTTCTGCCGACCATCACGAGCCTGAGCGGCATCTGCCTGCTGCGCGTCGTCTGGCTCTATACCGCCTTCGCTGCCTCCCCCACCCTCGATACGCTCTATCTCTCGTATCCCGTTTCGTGGGCCGTGACCCTCGCCGCGCTGGTCGTCTGCTACGCCGTCGTCGTGCGGAAACTGCCGAAAGCGTAACTCCTTCCGTCACGACTTCGTCGTGCCACCTCCCTCTAAGAGGGAGGCTTTTCTTTATGTGACTTCCATATTATGGCGAAACCTTCTTGGAAAGCGATACTTTTCCAAAAAGTTACGCTATTTTTGTTCGGCAGATTATACCCAAAGGCTCCCTCTTTGAGGGCGTTTTGCTTGCCACCCGCTGTGTGGGAAACAGGCATGCCAAACGCTGAAGGAGTGGAATTTAGATTTTTTTCTAAATTCCTCTTGACACCCGCCTTCCGCCCTGCTACAATACAGCCATCGCCTATTTAGATAAATTTCTAAACAGCAATGAAAGGAGGTCCCGCATGGGCTTTGCCGAAACCTTCAAGGCGCTTTCCGATCCCGCGCGGCGGGAAATTCTGCTGCTGCTTCGGGATGGACGCATGAGCGCGGGCGAAATCGCCGGGCATTTTGAAATGACGGGCGCGACCGTGTCTTATCACCTCAGCGTGCTCAAAAAGGCCGATCTCGTGTTTGAAACGCGCGAAAAAAACTTCATCTATTACGAGCTGAACACCTCCGTCGTCGAGGAGGTCATGCTCTGGCTCTCTCAACTGAAAGGAGACAACCATGAAAGCCATTCCTAAACGCACCCTGCTTGTTACCTGCATCATCATCCTGCTGCCGATGTTTTTCGGCCTCGCCATGTGGAATCGCCTGCCCGAGCGCATGCCCACCCATTTCGATTTCAGCGGCACGGTGGACGACTATTCCAGCCGCCCGTTCGCGGTGATCGGCCTCCCGCTGTTCATCCTCGCCATGCAGCTCTTCTGCGCCGTCATGCTGCGCGCCGATCCCAAAAAGCAGAATATTTCCGAAAAGATGGTGCAGCTCGTCCTGTGGATCTGCCCCGCCGTCAGCCTGTTCGCCGGCCTGTCCATATACCTGAGCGCGCTGGGCTTCGCCATCAACGTCTCGCGTCTCGGCATGGTTTTCGTCGGCCTGATCTTCATCGTCATCGGCAATTATCTGCCCAAGTGCCGCCATAACTACACCGTGGGCATCCGCCTCCCGTGGACGCTTGACAACGAGGATAACTGGAATCACACCCACCGTTTCGCGGGCTATGCATGGATCATCGCCGGGGTGCTCACGCTGCTTTCCGTCTTCCTCAGCCATGCAGCCGTCGTCTGGGTCGCCGCGATTTTTGTCGCGTCCCTCTCGCCGCTCGTCTATTCGTTCGTTTACGCGAAAAGGCACGGAAAAATCTGAGTTCTCCGCTTCAAATTAGCCGCCCTTGACGAGCGGCATGGATCATGCTACAATAAAGGAACGACGAGGGCTTTTAAATCGCTTAGCCTCTCGACACTAACACGATGATGACCTCAACATCACCGTGTTCTTTTGTTTCGGTCGATTTTGAAAGGTCGTGATTGCATGTCCACCCGTTTCATCCCCAAAGAAAAGCTCAGCAAAAAAGCCCAACGCGAATTGAACGCCGCGCGGCGAACGCTCTGGGCTGTCTCTCCGGTTTCCAAAAAGGTTGAAAGCAAAAAAGTGTATAATCGTAAAAAATCCGCCCGGCTGCGCGATGATGGCAGCGGGCGGGTTTTTTATGGGGTTACGGCTGCATAAGCCAAATGGTCACGGCTTCTTCTGAACGTTCCTCAACATGAACTCCGTCCCCATCTACCGTATAGAAAATGGGAATCCATTCCAGTTTTTTCGGTTCAGGCTGCGGTTTAATATATATCATTTCATCTATACACTCCGTTGTTTCCAATCCACTCAAACTACCGGAAAGCGTAATTCCTTCCTTGCCATCAATACACACTTTCCATTCGGCTAAATTGTCTTTTTTCCAGTTTTCATTTATCTCACTGAACAA
>ENA-UEPH01000636-UEPH01000636.1-human-gut-metagenome-genome-assembly--contig:-NODE-636-length-39806-cov-8.272849_pt1 | contig 39806 bp, 33 predicted proteins | sample MGYA00242891_ERZ507898 | MGnify/ENA primary metagenome ERZ507898 (study PRJEB26167, sample SAMN06115411) | human gut metagenome | host: Homo sapiens | place: China:Guizhou | collected 2014-10-15...
GTGCTGCCCCTCGACTTGCATGTGTTAAGCCTGTCGCTAGCGTTCATCCTGAGCCAGGATCAAACTCTTCATTGTAAAATATTATTCAGAAATTTTTCTGGCCGGGTCATGTGTTTTATGAATCTCGACTTCTCGTCGATTCCGATTCACGCTCGCTACGTTTTGTTCATTTCAATATCTTAAAGAACTCTTTTTGTCTTGTAAAACTTTCACTCATTTTTGAAGCGAAAGCGGATGCAAAGATAAATCGTTTTTCTGTCTACTTCCAAATTTTTTCGCAAGTTTTTTCAAACTTTTTTTTCTTGACTCTCGTAATCATTCATTTTGAACAATTAAATCAAGTAAGCGATCCCTTCCGATTTTACTTATCAACATCTCAAGAACTCTGCTAAAACCTCCGTGATTTGTGCTGTTTTGCCCATCCTCTCTTCCGTTTTAGCGGGTGCAAAGATAAGGCAATTAAATCTCCTTCTCCAAATATTTTCATCATTATTTTTCAACTTTTTTACAACTCACTAAAGAACAAGGCCTTAAAATTGATCATTTTTCACGGGATTAAAAAAGAATTACCAAACAACAAGGTTCGCTCTTCCATTTCACCCACAGATCACCTTCAGTCCCACTCCCGTCGTGAGTGTCTCTGGAGCGTCTCTGTACTGGAGGTGTAGCGTCTGTGATGCCTTTCTTGTACGGGTTCACTACAGGTTTACCCCAAATTTAATACCTGTACGACAAACGACAGGAGAACAACTATAAACAAATGATTAAACATGTCTTAAGCTTACATCTGTTCGTTATGTCTTCGATATACATTCCTTAAAACAGGGTCTATAGGAACGAAAGTATAACGATGATTTATCGAAGACATAACGAACAGATGTAAGCGAAGGAACGAGGGTGGTATTACTTATTCACGACGAAACCCGTGAAATCGTTATGTAGGAAGCTATTCAATTCCTGTGGAGTAATACGCACTTTAAAATGCCCGTCCTTCACGAAAGATATGTTTCCCGTCTCCTCACTGACCACGACAATGTGGGCATCCGTCACGGAACTCATCCCGATGGCGGCACGATGGCGCAACCCCAGACTTCCCGGAATATTATTATTATCCGAAACCGGTAAAATACATCTTGCCGCTAAAATCTTATTATCCGCGATAATCACGGCCCCGTCATGCAGCGGTGAATTCTTGAAAAAGATATTCTCAAGCAACTCCTCCGTCACGATCGAACGAATGAGCACTCCCGTCTGGGCGTAATTAAACAACTCCGAATTTTGCGACAACACGATCAGGGCACCCGTTTTAGTCTTGGAAAAATAGTCACAAGCCCGCACTATCGCGTCTGCCACCTCATCCTTGATCGACGTTTTCGCGAAGAGTCGCTCCAGGTTAAACAGATTCTGCAAATTATACTTACTACCAAGTAACAAAAGGAATCGCCGCACTTCCTGCTGGAACACGATCAACAAGGCGATCACCCCCATCCCGATGAACTGCCCCAAGATACTGGAAACCAGTTCCATGTTCAAAGCCTTCACCAGCAACCAAGCCACGTAGAAAGTAAAGATTCCCGCGAAGATATTTATCGCAACCGTACCTTTCACCAGCTTGTAAACCTGGTAAAAAATAAAAGCAGCCAACAATATATCCGCTATGGTATAGAAACTTACAGTTATAAATAACAGCATACTATATTCTTAAAAGTCAATTTCATCCGCAAAAATAGCCAAAAATAAATAGGATTCACAAAAAAACAGGATAAGATTTCCCCCGTTATTTTTTCATCCTGTATATCACGATTAAAACAGCGACTATCACGATAAGCAACCCCAGGTAATTGGCGTACGAAAGTTGTTCGTTAAAATACAAGACACCCACGACAATCGCGGTAATCGGTTCCAGAGTTCCCAGAACCGAACTTGTCACGGAACCGATCAATTTCACGGCAGCAACCAGTAGTCGAGCCGAAACGATCGTGCTCAACACGGCCAACTGTAGCATATCCAACAAGAAACGGGGTCTCGTGATCACTTCCATTTTTCCCTGGGCAACGGCTATGATCAAGTAAAAGACGGCAGTAAACAATAACACGTAACACGTGAGTACATCCGGGTTTATTTGTTTCAGCACGGGACGGTTCAGCGCCGTGATATAACACCCGTAAGTGACCGTTGACATCAACACGAAGAATAATCCCAACCATTTCACCTCCCCGGGAGCCCACGACAACAGATATACCCCGCATATCGCCAATACGATCCCGGCCTTTACTTCCAAGGGCAGTCGCTCCTTGTAAAAGATGGCCATTAATATCGCCACGACAACGGGATAAAAGAAATGAATCGCCGTCGCCACCCCCGTGGGCATGTAGTGATATGACCACATCAGGAAGAAAGCCGTGATACCATATCCCCCGACCCCGGCCAGCATGATTTCTTTCGCCTCTTTTCGGGTCAATCGCATGCTCATTTTCCTGATCAACAAATAAATAGCGTACACGATTCCCGCTATACCATACCGATATACCAGTATTGTCTCGTTATTTACGCCATCCAATATAGCCTGATTTGCATATAGTGGAATCAACCCGAAAGTTGCCGCGGATAGCGCGGCGAACAAAATCCCTTTTACCTTATCCATCTCCTGATTCAAAAAACGGTGCGAAAGTAGCAAATTTTCTTATAAGTTTTTGGTTCTACGGGATAATCCCTATATTTGCTTTAGTTTTTAAGAAAAAGGACACAATAAAAACATCACACGAATATGAAGTACATTCTAACATTAATGATTCTAGCCCTTAGCGGCACATTTTTATTTGCACAAACAGACAGCAAGGCGAAGACAATTCTTGACAAAGCCGTGGAACACATAAAATCGTATCCGGCCTTGGAAATCACGTTCGACCTAACCATGATCAATAAAGCGGAAAACATCAAGGAAAACCATCATGGCAAGGCTTTCATGAAGGATAAGATGTACAAGATCGACGTGATGGACGTCACCAACTATTTCGACGGCGAGGTCATCTATACCTACATGCCCGAATCCGAAGAAGTAAATATCAAGAACCCCGACAACAACGAGGAAGAAATGTTGAACCCCACGATCCTGTTCGATATACACAACCAGAAATTCAACCAGAAACTGGTAGAAGAAAAAGACGGCAAAGCCTATATCGAGTTGACGCCCAAAACAGTACACAAGCAGATCAGTAAAATCGGGGTATGGATTAACACGAAAACCAACACCGTCGAGAAAGTCACTTCTTTCGGCAAGGACGGGAATGACATCGAAATCTCGATCAAAGAACTAAAAAAACCGGCCACGGAACTGGATGTGAAGTTTTTCCGTTTTGACAAGGAAGCACATCCGGAAGTCGAGGTAATTGATTTGCGATAAAAATAAAGAAGCCTGAAAATCAAATTTTCAGGCTTCTTTATTTTTACCTGTATGCACTCCCCACGAAAGGCAAATTCAAATACCGATACAGGGCCAGTGATAACATGGGTTTCCCAAACATCGGCATGCTGGCCAACACGGCATAAGCTTGTTTATAATCCTCCCGTTTAGCATGAGCCACCGCCAAGTATAACAAATTCTCCTGACTAGGTTGTGCTTTCATCGCACAATCGGCAACCCGGATCACTTCTTCCACCTCTTCATCCACGACGGGAGCCTCTCGAAAATAATTGGCAATAATCATCGTGTAAAAAAGCTGGCTATACAAATACTTGTGTTCATCGCCATACTTCTCCGCGAGAGGTATAATCGCGGGAATCGCTTTACCATATTCATGATCAAAAAGTAGCCTTTCCACCTCCAGAATATCATAATACATGATTGCTAAAGGCGAATCCAATCTTTTCAAATCCTGTATATATCGTTCATATTCCTTCGGTTTCTCTTGATACATGATACTCCCGACACGAACGACAGCCCGGTACATGTTGATCCAGAAATCCTTATCGTAATTTTTGTACACATCCGCATGCAAAATAAGTTGCTTGACAACCTTTTTATCTGGAGAACGTATACAAGATCGCAACACGCTGTAAGCATCTTCCGAGAGCAACTCCTCATCCGTAAGTCCCGACAAATAATCTTCCAGACAAACATCCACCCGATCCGGGTCGAGCTTCCCCAGAGCGCCGAAAACATAAGATCGCACGAGTTCAATGGAACGTTCGCCGCCCTCCCATCGTTCTTTCATTGCCGCCAACTGTCTCGGAAAATCCGAATCCTTGGAAGCCTTCCCTTTCTCGATAAAAGCGAGAGCCTCCAGATACCCCACGTGCAAATCAAGCAAATCACCGTTCTCGTTCAGCCAGAAAAAAGAAGGATAACCACCGGCTTTATACTTCTTAAAGAACCCGTGCTCACTCTGTTTTTCCGCGTCCAACTTCACGCAAACAAAATGAGCATTATAAAACTCTCCCACTTTCTCATCCGTGAAAACGTTCTTTGCCATCATTTTGCAAGGCCCACACCACGAAGTATACACGTCTACAAAAATCCCTTTTTTCTCGGCCCCGGCTCGCTTCACAATCTCTTGGAAATCTCCGGTCGTGAAATGGATCCCCTGTGCAGCAACAAGCTGCACGGAGATACACATCATTAAAAATAAAACAATCTGTCTCATGTTTATATATTATTCGTATTTCTCTTCTATATCTATCACCCGATCACAAAATCCAGCTTTCCGGTATACCGGATCAGCATGAATCCCCCCTACCGTACCCAACTCGTAATAAGCGATCCCGCCTTTACTGTTTCCCGTCACATTTTGGTCCCGTATACATAAACGTACCTGTTGTGCCGTCCGGGTTGCCAAAGGATTTTCCGGTGTCGGGGCCGGAACCAGAATGGCATCCACTTTCATCCCCGTGATAGAGAAACCATCTTTATTCCCGTCTATGATTTCCGCCTCCAAATTACTTGTCACGCCCTCTCTCAGACTACTCAACGCGATCGAATAGACACTATTCCCCGTTGAATAAAACAAGATATCTTTCATATCATTCAGAGAGGCAAAACACGTCGCTTCCGCAAAATGAGGAGCAATTTCGGGAGTTATCGCAATCTTTGCCAGACTGGTTCCCTGATTGGCCGATGTAATCCTTATTTTATACAAATAACTCTGCATCGTTTCTTTTTGGCGTAACAACATCCAACATTCATTATTGGCAGAGAGTAATCCCCCCGCCAGGTATTCCATTCCCGTCCCCATATTATTACAATCGAAATAATTCAAATCTCCGGCCTCTGTTTTCAACTGCTTCAACGGGGCTTTATTCCACACCGTATTACTATGTACTAGAATCCGTCCGTTCAGTTCATCATAAAATGCAGGCCCACTGGTCGACTGTACCATCCCCGTTCCGATCTGGTATTCCGTCGCCCCTTCCACCACGACCATCGGGGCATCCCAAGTCATGGCCCCCATGTTTGTTCCTCTTTTAAACACCTGATTACTGATAATCAAATAATCAACAGACCTTGATGTACTTGCCACGTGCAATTTTGATGAATAAATCCCCGTTTCCGGCATGAAAGTTATCGCGCTCTCGACAGTACGATTACTTTTCATAGATACCGGATTCAGAAAATAACCTCCCGTTTCATTCTCACACAACACCAACACCTCTTTCATCTGCGGTTGGTATTTATTGGGATTCAAGGCATAAACCCGCGTGGGATGAACTAATTTCTCCCCGTTAGCCGCCTCGAAAACATTCTTGATAAATGTCTTCTCCGCGTCATCAACCATGAAATGAAGCGCGCTAGAACCATTTTCCTCGCACAACAAAAGTGTTCCTTTCGTGAAATCGGAAAGAACTTCCAGTTTCATTTTCTTCCGATAATACACGCCGGTAGTCTGATCCGTGATTTTCACCACCAGGGAATAATCCTCCCCCGGTACCAGGATTTTCGGATCAATGAAAGCATTCAAATCTTTCGTCTTTCCCAACGTATCCGCCTTCAACCGGGAAGTCGCCGTGTAAGTATACCACACGAAACTCAACCGGGATTCATCCCCCGTCGCGGTTTTTATCGACAAGGGAATCTGTAAATAGCTCCCCAATTTCGCGCTGTACTTGTCCTGTAATCCCTCCAGCGTAACCTCGTTCAGTTCCTCGATCCGGGTATTACTCTCGTCGTCCACGCATCCCATAAAAGACGCGAGGAACACAAACCATATCAATAAATATTGTCTCATACTTTTTACGAATTAAAATGGATCCCACACTTCTATTTTCTTACCGTTCTCGTCTTTCACGTCATGCGTCGCGTAATAGTAACAAACCGTCCTCCCCTGAATCATAAAATAGCTGTAACTACCGGGAAAACTAGCGACCTCATCCTGCGTCAGCGGGAAATCATGCCCCATCACCTCGATACATTTCTCGTGTTTCACCTGAGAATACTCCCCGAAATAGATGACCAACAAGTCTTCCCAATAACTGGGCTTCACCAGTTGATTCGTTACCCTCACGTACACGCGGGATTTATCCTCGTAAGCCACGTCAAAATCGTCCGTGGGCACGAGCCGGAGTGCCAAGGTCAAGATATCATCGTCTATATCCGTCCCTCCCTGTATCAGGTAAACAGGTATTTTTACTTCTCCACTACCCGGTTCAAGCCAATACGTCTCGTCCATTTCGTAATACACGCCTTCTCGTGCAGTCGTTTCATCCTTATCCACGACCAAGCCTATGGGCGCCCTGTGTTCTAAACTCTGTCCGACCAGCTTAACGGTCAGATAAACGGTATCCCGATCTTCTTTCGTCATCCGGAATGAATAAGTCACACTATCTTTACCTGCCGTGTAATCCGGGAAGAAAACAGAAGGTTTGGTCGTGTATACCAAACGATCATTCTCCTGACATCCTATACACGAAACGGCAAATAAACACATCCATACTATATTTCTTATCATAGAGCCATTCATTTAAAAATTCTTTGTCTACATGTTACCATAATCCAATTCATCTTTCGGCACGGGAATCCGGTAAACCGCATTTTTATCCGCCAGGTTCACCGTGGAGAAAACGCCGATACGTCCCAGATTCATCCGTTTATAATAGAAAAACATCTGTCCCTCGGCCACGAACTCTTTCCGGTACTCCTTGGCGATCTCGTCCGCCAGGTCAACCTCCCCCTCCAAGGCCGCCAACCCGCGATGAGCACGGATCTTGTTCAGGTAAGCCAGACCGTCATTACCGGAAGCACACTCCGCCGCAATCAAGTACAATTCGGACAGTCTCACGATAGGAATAAACTTCACGTTCTTGTATTTTGCCGGCATCCACGACGAGCTGACATCCGTCGGCTGAAACCACAATTTCAAGCGAAAATCATCATCCCCCGCCGTCACCGCCTGGTAGAGATTCGTCACCTTGGTTCCCGTGAAACACAGCGCCGTGGCACTCGTACTCACGCCATTTTTTATGGCATTCTCGCCAAAATAGGCCGATGTTCCCTCTTCCAACTCCTCCACGTTCAACCGGAATAATATCTCATCTTTAAACAACCGATCACTCTCACTGGCGGAATTTGCCAATCTTAAAGGCTCCATAGGCTCCCTCGTGTTCTCGTTGATCACCTCGCGGATAGCCCTCATCGCGTTATCCTTGTCCCCGATATAGCTATACGCTCTCGCTTTCAACGCTGACACGGTGAAACAATTCATCCGGCTCCCGCGATCGCTCATGCTGGAATCACGGGTTTCATACAGATTTTGATACGCCGGACCGAACCAGTCGGAATTAACCAGCATCACCCGTGCCGAATCCAGATCACGAACAACCCGGTTGACAAACGTACCCATGGACAAAGCCGGTTGAGCCACGTTCGTGTAAGCATCGGCATAAGGAATCGTCTGTTGCTCCAACCCGTCTGCCGGTGAAGCTCCGAATAAACGGAGCAAATCCAAATGCAGGAACGCGCGTAAGCCCAAAGCCTCCCCTTTCACGACCCGGTAATGTTGTTCGGAACTGAACACGGCTTTATTCTTATCGACGTATTCCAACAACACGTTCAGATTCACAATCGCCTTATAGTGTCCTTTCCAGATAGCCTGCAAACGGGTTTCTTCCTTGGAATCCTTGTAATCATAGCTTTTCGCCTTGTAATAATTATGTGTCTGGCTCGTGATCTTATCATAGTACTGCGCCATCACATCCAGGTAACCGTAAGTCAGTTCCCGCCCGTACGCGGAGGGAGTCACCATAACGGAATAAACACCCGTCAACACATCCCAGAAGCCATTCTCGTCCTTGAATAAATCATCCGATTTCACGTCCGATTTCGGGGAAACATCAAACCACGCCTCGCACGAAGTCATGCCCAAACATACAAAAAAGGCGACAATCATTATTTTCATATCCTTCATAATTTCATAGCTTTTATATTCCATGTATCACAACATTTTAAAAGACAACTTGCAGCGACAGCGTGTAAGTCCGGGCAAAAGGATAGACCGTTCCCCGTTCCATCTTCACCGTGGAAGCTCGGAATATATCATTCCCGATAGCAGTGACTTTCAATGATTCCATACCCAAGCGACGTAATTTCTCTGCCGGGAAACGATACGACACGCTCAAAGAAGAAAGTTGCACGTAATTCTCCTTCTCGATAAAACGCGATGTCGGCATCGTGATTTCCGTGTTACCGATCGCTTTAAACCGGGCCACATCCCCCGCCTCCTTCCAACGATCGTACAACACCCGACGATCGGCATTATTCTTCGGGTCCACGTTCTCCACCTTATCCACCAGAGTCTGGTTGTATATATCCCCCCCGATACTGTATTTAAAGAAAGCGTTCAATTGCAATCCCCTGTACATCAACATTGTTCCAAAACTTCCCTCAACATCCGCATCCTTACAACCCAACGGTTTATAATTATCCGTACTCCACTTGTCTACCTTCTTCCCATCCTGATCAAGAAATATCTCGTCCCCGCTATTCGGGTCAATCCCCAGGGACTCGTTCGCCCAAATGGCATTAATAGATTTCCCTTTCTGGTATCGAACCACCGGGCGATTACTTTTCTTGTCATCTTCAGCATTATTTACCTTGTCATCTTGCATACGATTATACGCGGCCAAAGCATCGTTCAGTTTCAACAACCGGTTCCGGTTACTCATCACGCCGACAAAAAGATCCCATTGCAACTCTTTCCCCGTGTCACGAATCACCGATCCCCGGATATTGGCCTCGATCCCCCGATTCTCAACCTCACCCAAATTATCCTTGTAAGAATTAAAACCCGTTGAAGGAGCCAACAACACATCTATCAACAAAGCCTTAGAATCCTCTTTATAGTAATTCACGTAACCCGACAACCGGCTCCTGAAAAAGGCAAAATCCAACCCGATATTACGTTTCAAATTCTTCTGCCATTTCAAGTCCGTGTTCCCGTAACTCTTCAACAACGCCCCGATACTCCCGTTGTAAGTGATTCCATCCACCAGATCATCTTTGTAACTAAACATCCGGATAGACTGGAACGGGTAAAAATTCTGTCCCCCGGTACTCCCGATCGACCCCCGCAATTTCAAATCACTCACGACACGGGAATCCTCGAACCATCTCTCCCGGTGTATATTCCACGCTACCCCGACGGAACCGAACGTTCCCCAGCGTTGATTCGCACCGTACACGGACGAACCGTCCGTACGAATGGAAAGATCAAGCAGGTAACGATTATCCCAACCGTAATTGACATTGCCCGCGAATCCCATCAAGCGACTCACCTCGTAATCTCCCGACGGTTTTCCTCCCTCTTTAAAAGCGGTTCCCATCCCGAAATGATCCATTTGCTCGTTCGGGTAATTCACCGCCAGCACGGAATAACTGTCAACACTACTCTCCCTCACGTTCCACACGGCCGCCACATTTATACTGTGTTTCTCGAACGACCGGGCATAATTGAACACCACGTTAGCATCGTACGTGAACGTCTTCCGTTCCCCTTTTTCGTAGCTTCCTTTATATTTTGTTGTCGTGAAATCCGTGTGCGTGGCAGGTTTAAAGTCATCGGAACTCTCCTTCTTGCTGTTCAACGACAACTTCCCGCGTAACGTCATCCCCTCCATGATATTCCATTCTATCGAGAAATTATTATTAAACTCGCTGTAACTGGATTCGCTCCGCGTATTCTTGGCCGCGTTATACAACGGGTTCGGAACCGTTACATCCCCGTCAAGCGTCGGTTGATACAGGTATTGCTTCACGTTCCCGTTCTCGTCATACGGGTAAAAATAAGGATTCTGGTACGTGTAAGTAGTGAAAGAACCGTAAGGAGAATTCGTACCTTTCACGCTCGAATAGATCAAGTCATTGATAAAACGCAGATTTTTATAATTATATTGCAATTTACTCCCGATCCCGATCGTCCGCCGCCCCGACTTTTTCATCACCCCGTCCGTCACGTTATAATTCACGGAAAGGCCATACCGGATAGAAGAATCTCCCCCTTCTACCAGCAAAAAATGCTTATGCCCGAATCCAAGGTCTTTTATCGGCTTACTCAACCAATCGGTATCAATCCCCTGCTTCACCCACTTCAACCGCTGGTTATACCGGTCGCTATACCTATCACCCTGCTCGATATTACTATGCTTGTACAATCCCGCCAAACGCTCGTACTCCAACTTTTCCGCGGCGTTCATCAGGTCGTAAACCCCCAAGTCCGCGAACGAGAAATCCCCGGAAAACGTGTAGCTCAACCGTAATTTCCCGGCTTGAGGCTCCACGGTTTCCACCACCACCACCCCGTTCGACGCTCTCGAACCGTAGATGGCCGTGGCGGCGGCATCCTTCAATATCGTGATCGAGGCCACCCGGTTCGGGTCCAAATCGAAAATCTTCTCGGCATTCACCTCGAACCCGTCCAGTATAAACGTGGGCATGTTAGGCGAATTCTCGTATTCCGACTGCAAGCTCCCACCCCCGCGGATCGTGAACTCCGGGATCGTGTTCGGGTCACTCCCCATCTCTATATTATCCAGCAACTTGAACGAGGGGTCCAGCACGGAAAGCGTCGACAACACGTTGCCGGAAGACACCATGCGTAATTTATCCCCCGTGAAAGAAGTTGTCGCTCCCGTGTAACTCTCTTTCTTACGATTGTAATATCCCGTGGAGACCACCACCTCGTCCAGGGCCTCGATATCCTCTTCCAGCACCACGTTCACTTCTTGCTGGTCCGTAACCTTCACCTCTTTACTTTGCATACCGATAAAAGAGAATATCAAGACAAGGTCTTGCCGCGCGGGCAACGTGATTTTATACCTTCCCGCCGTATCCGTAACCGCCCCGATCGAGGTCCCCTTCACCAGCACGGTCACGCCGATCAACGGTTCCTTCCGCTTATCCCTCACCACCCCGGAGATCGTGATCTTCTTCTGTTCATCCGGTTTCTGTTGCACCTTCATCAGGATCACGAACTCCCGGTCCATCTCGAAAGTCAAGCCTCGACCCGATAGTACTTTCTCTAACAAATCCGCCAACTCTATCCGCCCGAAATTGGCCTCGACCCTCATCTTCTTGTCCAGCACATCGCTATTATACATCACGATACAACCGGTTTGCTCACGAATCTCCTGAAACAACTTCTCGAAAGTAGTTTCTCCCATTTTCACGTTCATCTGGTTCTGCGCCGTGCTATTGGCGTATCCTCCCAACATGAAACAAAAAAGAAATACAAGTGTTAATCGCATAGCTAATAAGAATTTCCAGCGTTCGTTTTTCACCCAAACGAACCCCATTAATGGATTTTTTTTCATACATTTGTGTTTTAAGTTTCCAAAACTTTATCCAGACCGAAAGGTGGTACGAACACCTGACGGTCTTTTTTTATCATTATCTCTCGTGAATCTGAATCACTTTCCCGTCCACTTTAAAATACACGTCCGATGTCTTCTCTATAAAATCGAGCATGAACTGCAACGTGTTATTCCTCTTGATCGCCCCCGTGAATCGCTTGGCACGGGCACCGCTATTGACAAAGAAAAAATCCACGTCATACCAACGACTCAATTTCATCACCAGCTCTTCAAGAGTCATCTCCCCGAAATCAAACAACCCGTCCCGCCACGACACGTAAGAAGAAACATTTACCTCCCGGCGGGAAAGCTGCCTTGTGTCACTGTCCACGACGGCCTGCCAACCGGGGGTCAACAAGCATGTATTCCCCCGGCTCTCGACTTCAACCTTCCCTTCCACGAGCGTGATTTCCGCCAACGGTTCATTCTCGTAAGCCATCACGTTGAACGAGGTTCCCAGCACCCGCGTCGAAACCCCGGAAGCATGCACGATAAACGGCCTTGAAGAATCCTTCACCACCTCGAAATAAGCCTCCCCTTTCACGTGAACTTCGCGTTTATCCTTGGCGAACACGACGGGAAATCTCAACTCCGTCTCCGCGTTCAGCCACACCCGAGTTCCGTCCGAAAGCGTCATGATATATTCTCCCCCGCGAGGAACCACGAGTCGATTGTACGTGATAGCCTGTCCCCGCGATATATCTCTCAGGCTATCTGGAATTTCATATTTCAATCCCCCGATGGCATCTTCTTTTAACAAAGTTCCTTGCACCTGCATGCGAAAAAGCGTGTCCGCCGCCAAAGAAACATGCCTCCCGTCACTTAATACCAGGGTCGCTTTCGGGCTACCGGACCGCACCTCCGACAGGTTCAACGGAAATTCTCCCGTCCGGGGTATCTCTTTCATCCATAGAAACATCATCCCGCCAACAATCACGCACGCTGCCGCGACACACCTCCACACGTAACGTGACATTTTCCGTTTCCGAGTTCTCGAAATCCGTTTTAACAAAGATGCTCCCGCCGCTCGCATGTCAATCTCGTCCCAACGTTTCGCGTATCCTAACCGGTAATATAACCGGGATAAACGTTCATACTCCCGGTGATTTTCCTCGTTTTCTTCTATCCATTTTTTCACCCGGTCAACCTGCTCGCCCGTGGCGTTACCCTGCCAGCAAGCCTGTATATCCCGGAATATTTCATCGTGTATTTCCATGACTTTGATAATGTAATTTACCAGTTAAACAAAATTTCCTCTTTGGCGGGTGAATAAAAACAATCTTTTTTTTCATCTTTTTTTAGAACCCTCTTCCCGAAAACGGTGAGTATTCCAATTCCTCCTCTGCGTATAAGGGCACAGAAAAAGTTTCATTATTTGAACTACCACCCCTGGCCCCTCCTTACACAGGAGGGGAAACCGCTTGGTAATCAACTCTCCCCCTGTGTAAGGGGGAGCCGGAGGGGGTAGTTGTTTATCACAATACCGACTTTTTCAGTGGCCTCTATAAACAGAGGGAGAGCTGGAATACTCTTCCTCTTGGCTATATTCTTCACTCTAAACTTCTTTGTTGAACTATTTTTTCTTATAAAAAAGAGGAGTACAAAGAATAGTTATTTATAGAAGGAAACTAGCGATTAAGCGAGAATAGACAGGGAGCTTGCTCGTTGTATGTCCATACATCACGAAATATACTCCCCGCCTTATTATCTAAAAGGAAATGACAACTTGTATACTACTTAACAATAATTCCTGATAAGTTCCCGATAAGTAAGCAAGGAAGTACCCGGGAGAACCCCGGAAGCAATCACATCAAAATCAGGCGATTAATCTATCTCACGGACAAAGCATTAATTCACGACCAATCATTGTATACAAAGGTCAATTCTATCAAGTATAGCTTCCTCATATACACCGTGTAGCCGCACGACACCATGATCATGCAGACCTCTTTATCAGAAAAAGTGTTGGAAATCACGAAAGCCTCTTTCCCGAACTCGTGAAATGTGACAATCGAGAAGAAACTTTGGTAAAACGAATAACAAACAGGAGAAGTATTCCCCGCTGATCTTTCAACAACACGCGTAATTCCTTTATCCCCGCTTTCAGCAAAGTTTTCACGGTATTGACAGAGACCCCCAGTTCATCGGCAGCCTCTTTATACATGCGCCCTCCCAGCATGACGCACTCAACCACGTTACGCGTCTTTTCCGGCAAGCAATCCAAAGCTTTCCGGATCGTAGTCATCACTACCGGATCGAATTCCCGGGCTTCTTCCTGCGCTATCTGGTAATGAGGTAAATCGAGAAGTTCCGTCTTTATCCCTCGCCGGATCAATTGATTGGTACAACTATTTTTCACCATGGTAAAAAGAAATGTGCTCAACGCCTTCTCGTGAATCCGCTCGTAAAGCCGTTCCTCCCACAATTTCACGAATTGTTCCTGCACCACGTCTTCGGCCCCGGACAAATCATGCAGGAAACCGTCAGCGAATAAAACCAACGGCTTGTAATAGCGATCAAACAAGGTAACCATTCCCTCTCGTCGTCCCGCTTTCAACAATTCGATAATTTGACTATCACTCCTCATCTTGTACACTCTGGTAGTGATACAAATGTATGATTTTATTTTTTATTCCGGCGGGAATATCTACACCTTTTTCGCCTTGTAAGTCACCTTTGTTTCCATGGCATCCATGATCGTGGCTTTCACCAGCGAATCGAGTTGACCGTTGACGATCGTTCCCGTGGCGGTCACCTTCATCGGCATCCCGTTATAATTATAGCCAAACGAGATATTCAGTTGATACACGTTCTTACCGTCCTTCACCACCGGCTTCACGGAAACACCCGTTGAACGATAACTGAACTTTTGCCCGTTAGGCAGCACGAAATCCGTTACCACCACGATCACGCTATCCCGGTGAGTGCGTTTCAATTCGAGCTTCAACTTCATCTTTTGCTGCATGATCTCGATAAAGGCCTCCCCCTCGTACGTCCCGGCAACGGCAGCCGCGTGATCCTTTTTGTCCGAACTCTCCACCGACGTGGCTTTCACCGATCCCCCGACCGCAAGTAATAAAAGAAGAAGTAATCCTACAAATTTCATAATCCTGATGGTTTAATTGATAAAAGTTTCTATTTTTAACGGTCGAAAATACAAAAATAAATCAACACTTCATGAAACGGACTATTTTCTTTATCGGAATATTACTAGTGACGATCACAACATCCTCGTTGTTAAGTTCTTGTAACAGTTGTAGCGATCGACGGGCACGTGACGTCTCCTCCCTTCCCGGCCTGTACGAGGGCGAGGCCACGATCATCCTACCCGATCACGTGAAAGCGATGCTAAAACCCGATGCCAACGGCAAGACGCTGGTTCCCGAAGGCCCGATCCCCTGCAAGATCAGGATCACTGCCGATACCAGCAAGAACGTGACGCTGCAACTCGTGGACTTCACCATGCCCGTGCGGGGTATCACGGTTGATCCGGCTAAAAGCAAGGTCATCGAAACCGACACCACCTTCAACCTCGAAGGAGGAGGAAAAGTTACCGCCGGGCAACAAACCATTTCCTACACGCACAAAGGTAAAATTCAAAACGACAATCTCGATCTCGATATCACCGTCACCGTGATCCCGATGATCGTCGAGCCCAAGATCGTGTTCAAGGGGAAGAAGAAGTAAATCATAGTACTTCTTTCCATGAAATCCAAACATTGGCACGAATCATGTCGTGGCAAGCGCGAGTTTTCAAGCGTCTCCCCGGCGAAGACTTTACAGGCGTTATGAACTTTACAAACTATTCTGTAACTTCGCCACCGAAATTTCGAATACAAATCAGAACACTAATTAAACAATGAGAAAGACAACATTTATGGCTGCAATTATTCTTCTTGTGGCATCCTGCGGAAAGACGGAACAAAACCCGCTATTGACGAGTTTTGACACGCCCCACCAGACGCCTCCATTCGATAAAATCAAGGCAGAGCATTACGAACCCGCTTTTGACGTGGCTATCGAGGAAGCCAGGAAAGAGGTCGAGCAGATCGCCTCTTCCAAGGAAACCCCGACCTTCGAGAACACCATCGTGGCATTAGACAACGTGGGCGGACGGATGAATGCCATTTCCGGCATATTCTTCAACCTCAACGCCTGTCTCACCGACAGCCTGATGCAGGACATCGCCCAGAACGTGTCGCCCAAACTGACCTCGTTCAGTCACGCAATCTACATGAACCCGCAACTTTTCGACCGGGTGAAACAAGTACACGCTCAGAAAGAACAGTTGAACCTCAACCCCGAACAAACCATGTTGCTGGAAAACACGTGGAAATCGTTCATTGACGGGGGAGCCAATCTCGAAGGAGAGGCAAGGGAGCGCTTCAAGGAAATCTCGATCGAACTGGGTAAACTGAGCCTCACGTTCGATAAGAACGAGTTGGCCGAGACCAACGCTTTCCAACTGCACGTGACGGACGAGAAGGATCTTTCCGGTCTACCCGATGGTGCCAAGGAAATGGCCGCCATGACCGCCAAACAACAGGGCAAGGAAGGTTGGATTTTCACCCTCCACTACCCGAGCATGGGACCTTTCATGAAATATGCCGATAACCGGGCCTTACGCGAGCAAATGTACCGGGCCAACTCTTCCCGCGCATACCATGCTAACGAGTATAATAACGAGGAGGTCATCAAGAAAATCACCGCCCTGCGTTTTGAAAAGGCGCAATTGATGGGTTACAAGACTTACGCCGATTACGCCCTGACGGATCGCATGGCCAACACGCCGGAGATCGTGAATAATTTCATCGCCGAACTTCATGATGCTTCTTATCCTTACTCCGTGAAGGACAAACAGGAAGTAGAAGCGTTCGCCCGTAAAGCCGGGTTGAAAGGCGATTTACAACGTTGGGACTGGGCCTACTATTCCAACAAGTTGATGCAGGAGAAATACGCGCTTGACGACGAGATGCTGAAACCCTACTTCAAGCTTGAAAACGTGCAGAAAGGCGTGTTCGACCTGGCTACCCGTCTCTACGGTATCACGTTCAAGGAAGTAAACAACATCCCGCTATATCACCCCGAGGTGAAGACCTACGAGGTATACGACAACGACGGTTCGTTCCTTGCCGTTCTCTACACGGACTTTTTCCCGCGGGAAAGCAAGGGCGGTGGCGCATGGATGACCGAATTCCGCGGCCAGAAAATGGTCAACGGCAAGGATCAACGCCCGCTGGTATCCCTAGTGATGAACTTCACGAAACCCACCGACACGAAACCTTCGCTACTGACATTCAACGAGGTAACCACGTTCCTGCACGAGTTCGGTCATGCCCTTCACGGTATTTTCGGCAAATGCACGTACGCTTCGACCTCCATGGACGGTGTTTCCCGCGACTTCGTGGAACTACCCTCGCAATTCATGGAGAACTACGCGCTCGAAAAAGAGTGGCTTGACACGTGGGCCGTACATTACGAGACCGGAGAAAGTATCCCGCAGGAATTCATCGACAAGATCAAACGTTCGTCCAACTTCCAAGCCGGATACGGTAGCGATCGCCAGTTGAGTTTCGGCATGGTTGACATGGCATGGCACACGATCACCGCTCCCGTTACCGAACCCCTCGTGGAATTCGAGCAACGGGCCATGGGCAAGACAGAAATCCTGCCTATCGTGAAAGGTAGTGCCTTCTCGCCCGCGTTCGGACATATCTTCGCCGGGGGATACGCCGCCGGGTATTACGGTTACAAGTGGGCCGAGGTTCTCGACGCCGACGCATTCTCCCTGTTCAAACAGAACGGCATCTTCGACAAGGCTACCGCCGAATCGTTCCGCCGCAACGTGCTGGAGAAAGGTGCGTCCGAGAACCCGATGACCCTCTACAAGCGTTTCCGCGGTCAAGAACCGACGGTTGACGCCCTACTGGAAAGAAGCGGACTGAAATAAAAGGGTTCATAAGGTCCATAAAGTCATAAAGTCATGGACCCCTGCGGGGCGCTTTGTCTACGGCAGCTTGAGCTGCCGATAAACACTGTCCGAAGGACACCCGTGACTTTATGGACTTTATGGACTTTTGACTATACTATGTACAAGACATTATTTTTTATCGGGTTAGGAAGTTTCTTCGGGGGAATATTTCGCTTCCTCCTCTCCCGTTTCATACAAAGTTTTTCAATCGTGACCTTTCCCGCGGGAACGCTCTTCGTCAACATCACGGGTTGTTTCCTGATCGGTTTTCTCTACGGGTTGTTCGAGCGGGGTAACGTGCTAGACGGGGACTTGCGCCTGTTCCTCACCGTGGGATTGTGCGGTGGGTTCACGACCTTTTCCACGTTCATGAACGAGAACTTCATGCTGTTGCGGGATCAGGAATTCTTTTATTTCATTCTCTACACGACACTCAGTATCGTGCTGGGATTGCTGGCCGTTTACCTCGGGCAATTTCTGGTTAAGGTGTGGTAATAAAGTCCATAAAGTCGAGCCTAAGGCTCTTAAAGTCCATAGACTTTATGGACTTTATCCCCCTTTGCCCCTCCCCGTGCCGCCTTTTTCCACATTCGTGTGGTATAATTCTACAACTTTCTCTCTTTCAGAGGAACGAATCGACATGTAGCATTCTTTTTATCGGATTATTGATCAACAATATAACTTATTTTTACAACTTCACGTAAAACGTAGCATATATTTTTCATTAGAAAAGACGAACAGGAATAAGTATGTAAACAAAATCAATCAATATGAAACAAACAGGAATAATGATAGCACTCGTGGCTGTAGCACTTTTGTCCGGCTGCAAACACAAGACGGAACCGGAGCGGCAAGTGGTGGCAGTCGAGGAAGTCGGAGTGGATAACGTGGAAATATACGGGGAATACGTCGGGCAAATCCGGGCGAAAGGATTCGTCGAGGTTCGGGCTCGCGTGGAAGGTTACCTTGAACAGATGCTTTTCGAGGAAGGAAAGCGCGTGAAACGGAACCAACCCCTGTTCAAAATAAACAGTGATCTTTACCGGGCACGTGTTGACAAGGCCAAGGCGCAACTGGCAAAAGACCAAGCCCAGGAAGCAAAAGCCGCTCGTGACGTGGAGCGTCTTCGTCCCCTTTACGAGCAAAAGGCGGCCAGCCAGCTCGACCTTGACAATGCCGTGGCAGCCTACGAAAGTGCCAAGGCGAACGTGGCCATGAGCAAGGCTGACCTGGCGCAGGCAGAATTGGAACTGGGTTACACCACCGTACGCTCCCCGATTGACGGGTACATTAGCGAACGGTACGCCGACATCGGCACGCTCGTGGGTCCCGGTGGGAAGTCGCAACTGGCAACTGTCGTGGAGAGCGACGAGGTTCTGGTGGATTTCAGCCTTACCGCCCTTGATTACCTGCGCAGCCAGCAGCGAAACGTGACCCTCGGAGAGAAGGACGCGAACCGCTCGTGGCAGCCGTCCGTGACAATCACGCTAGCCGACAACTCGATCTACCCGCTCACGGGTATCGTTGATTTCGCCGATCCGCAGGTTAACCCGCAAACGGGAACTTTCGGCGTGCGCGCAGAACTCCCCAACCCTGACCGGAAATTATTACCGGGACAGTTCACCAAGGTAAAACTACTACTCGACGTACGCGAGAATGCCGTCGTCGTTCCCAGTAAAGCGGTAGCCATCGAGAAAGGTGGTGCCTACATATACGTTGTTCGGCGTGACAGCACGGCCGAAAAGCGGTTTATCGAAACCGGACCGGAAGTAAACAATCACATCGTGGTAGAGCGAGGCCTTGGCCCCGGCGAGCTGGTTGTCGTTGAAGGATACCACAAACTGACCCCGGGAGCACTCGTTAAACCCGAAAGAATCGCCACGAAAGAGGAGGTAGAGTTATGAAACCCGGCTTCTTCATCGACAGGCCGATATTCTCGGCCGTGCTTTCCATTGTCATCGTGCTGGTGGGCTTCATCGGGTTGTCCCTGTTGCCTGTCGACCAGTACCCGCAGATCACCCCTCCCGTCGTGAAAATCTCGGCCTCCTACCCGGGTGCAAGTGCCGTTACCGTCTCGCAGGCGGTGGCCACGCCCATCGAGCAGGAGCTGAACGGTACGCCGGGAATGCTATACATGGAATCGAGCAGCTCCAATTCCGGAGGTCTCTCGATCACCGTGACCTTTGACATATCGGCCAATGCCGAGCTGGCAGCCGTCGACATACAGAATCGCGTAAAACTGGCCGAATCCCGGCTCCCGGCAGAAGTCGTGCAAAACGGGATCAAAGTCGAGAAACAATCCTCCAGCCAGTTGATGACGCTGACACTCACCTCGTCCGATCCCCGGTTTGACGAAATATATCTCAGTAACTTCGCCACCATCAACGTGCTCGACGTGTTGAAACGCGTACCGGGCGTGGGACGAGTTTCCAACATCGGTAGCCGTTATTACGCCATGCAAATATGGATACTTCCCGACCGTATGGCTAACTTCGGGTTAACGATCAAAGATTTACAGAACGTACTGAAAGACCAAAACCGCGAGTCGGCGGCCGGGGTTCTCGGCCAACAGCCCATGACGGGAACAGACATCACCATCCCGATCACCGCACCGGGACGTCTCTCGTCGGTCAACGAATTCGAAGAAATCGTCGTGCGGGCCAACCCCGACGGCTCGATTATCCGCTTACGCGACGTGGCACGGGTATCACTTGAAGCCAGTTCCTACAACACAGAGAGTGGTCTGAACGGCGAGAATGCCGCCGTGCTCGGCATCTACATGCTACCCGGGGCAAACGCCATGGAAGTCGCCAAGAACGTGGAAAAAGCCATGCAGGAGATCAGCAAGGATTTCCCGGAGGGCGTGAGCTACAACATTCCGTTTGACATCACAACGTATATAGCCGAATCCATTCACGAGGTATACAAGACCCTTTTCGAGGCCCTTTTCCTCGTGATCCTCGTCGTGTTCCTCTCCCTGCAAAGCTGGCGTGCATCGCTCATCCCGCTGGTGGCAGTTCCCGTGTCGCTGATCGGAACTTTCGGGTTCATGCTCGCCTTCGGGTTCTCGCTCAACATGCTAACCTTGCTGGGACTCGTGCTAGCGATCGGTATCGTCGTCGATGACGCCATTGTCGTCGTCGAGGGAGTCGAACGTATCATGGAAGAAGAAGGATTGTCTCCCTACGAGGCTACCCGCAAAGCCATGAAAGAACTGACCGGGGCACTCGTGGCCACCTCGCTCGTGCTGGGTGCCGTGTTCGTTCCCGTGAGCTTTTTGCCCGGAATCACGGGTATGCTCTACCGCCAGTTTGCCATCACGATTGTCGTATCCGTGCTGATCTCACTGGTCGTGGCCCTCACGCTGAGTCCCGCCATGTGTGCCATATTACTGCGTCCCTCCGACGGCCGGAAAAACTTCGTGTTTCGCAAGATCAACGAATGGTTGGCACGTGGAAATAACAAATACATCCACCTGTTACAACGGGCGTTAGCCCGTCCCCGCCGCATCATCGCGTGGTTCGGTATGGCAATCGTGCTGATCGTCGTACTCAACCGGGTAATCCCCAGCAGCTTCCTGCCGGAAGAAGACCAGGGATACTTCAAAGTGGAACTGGCATTACCCGAGGGAGCCACGCTCGAACGTACCCGCAAGGTGACCGAACGGGCAGTCGACTACCTGAAAGACCACCCTGCCGTGGCTTACGTGCAAAGCGTGGCCGGGAGCAGTCCCCGCGTCGGTACCAACCAATCGCGCACAGAACTGACGGTTATCCTCAAACCCTGGGAAGAACGCAAGAAAGGCAACCTATCCCTTGAGGAGGTCATGAGCGACGTCCGCTCCGAGTTCAAAAAATACCCCGAGGCCCTCGTATTCCTGTCCACGCCGCCCGTGATTCCCGGGTTAGGAACATCGGGAGGATTCGAGTTACAAGTGGAAGCCCGCAACGGTGCCACCTTCGAGAACCTCGTGGAAGCCGTCGACACACTCGTCAAATACGCGGCCAAAGACAAGGCGTTGACGGGAGTATCCTCTTCCCTGCAAGCCGAAATCCCGCAACTGTACTTTGACGTGGACCGCGACAAGGCACAATTCCTCGGCATTCCGCTGGCGGACATCTTCTCAACGATGAAAGCCTACACGGGTTCGGTATACGTCAACGACTTCAACATGTTCAATCGGGTATACAAGGTATACATGCAAGCCGAGGCTCCCTACCGGATGCAGAAAGAGAACCTGAATATGTTCTTCGTGAAGACCTCCAAAGGTAACATGGTTCCCCTGACCGCGCTGGGTCGGGCGGAAAACACCACGGGACCGGGATCAATCAAGCGTTTCAACATGTTCACCACGGCCGTCATTAACGGGGAAGCAGCCCCGGGACACAGTTCCGGCGAAGCCATGCGGGCGATCGAGAAACTGGCCCGTCAACACCTGCCCGATAACATCGGTATGGAATGGAGCGGACTGTCGTTTCAAGAAAAGAAAGCCGAGGGACAAACGGGAATGGTCATGGCGCTCGTCTTCGTGTTCGTGTTCCTTTTCCTCGCTGCCCTCTACGAGAGTTGGTTCGTACCGATTTCCGTACTTCTCTCCTTACCGATCGCCGCGTTGGGAGCTTACCTCGGCGTATGGATTTTCGGACTAGAGAACGATGTCTACTTCCAAATCGGACTCGTCACGTTGATCGGGCTGGCTGCCAAAAATGCCATCCTGATCGTCGAATTCGCTAAAGTGGAAGTTGATAAAGGTGTTGACGCCGTGCAGGCCGCCATTACCGCCGCCCGTGCCCGGTTCCGCCCGATACTGATGACCTCGCTGGCCTTCGTACTCGGTATGTTGCCCATGGTACTCGCCAGCGGTCCGGGTTCCGCCAGCCGCCACTCGATCGGTACCGGAATCTTCTTCGGGATGCTCGTGGCGATCACCGTCGGCATCGTACTAGTCCCTTTCTTCTTTGTACAAATTTATAAGGTAAAGCAATGGAGAAGAAAAAAGAGTCTATAAATTTATAAGGTCCATAAAGTCTATAAGGTCCATGGACCTTATGGACTTTATAGACTTTCTCCCCCACCAATATCATACATGTTACAATTAACCACATCATTGCCATGAAACAACATCACATAATCCTCATCGCTCTCCTTGTCGGAAGCCTGTTAGGTTCCTGCAAGATAGGCAAAAAATATACCCGTCCGGAACTGGATTTACCCACGGCAATCACCGATTCTATTCCCTCTGACTCATCGACCGTGGCGAACATTCCGTGGTCGGAAATATACACCGATACCGTGTTACAACGGTTGATACGCACCTCGCTCGCTTACAATAAAGATCTATTGGCCGCGGCCGCAAGGGTGAAAGAGAGTCGCTACGCCCACCGCATGGAGAAAGCGAACCTTTTCCCTGCCGTCGGGATCGACGCTCTCGGAGAACGGGAATACGACCGCACCCCCGGCAACACGTTTAACATCGAAGCTTCCCTGACGTGGGAACTCGACCTGTGGGGCAAGCTGCGCTGGGGATCTCAGGCGAGTCTCGCCGCTTACCTCCAGACCGTGGAAGGACAACGGGCCCTGCAAATGACATTAATCTCCGAGGTAGCACAATCGTATTTCGAATTGCGAGCGCTTGACATGGAATTGAGTATTGTCCGCCAAACCTACGATGCCCGTGTTGAAAGCGTGCGCCTCGCCAAACTGCGTTTCGAGGGTGGACTTACCTCCGAAACCGCCTACCGCCAATCACAAGTAGAGTTGGCAAAAACGACCACGCTGATCCCCGACTTGGAACGCAAAATCCGGCTGAAAGAGAACGACATCTCCCTGCTCACGGGACACTATCCCGGCGATATCGCCCGCGGGGAAAACATTGACAAGCAAATGCTGCCTACCTCCCTTCCGGTAGGTCTACCCTCTTCCCTGCTCGAACGCCGTCCCGACATCCGGCAGGCGGAATACAAGCTTAAAGCGGCAAATGCCAAGGTCGGTGTCGCTTACACGAGCCTCTTCCCGCAGATATCACTCACCGCCCGCTACGGACGAGAGGATAATGAACTCAGTGATTTCCTTAAAGCTCCCTACTTCTATCTCGGAGGCAAACTACTAGCCCCGGTACTCAACGCCGGGAAAAACCGGGCACGCCTCAAAGCCGCCCGTGCCGCACTGGAACAGGAAACATATAATTATCAACAAACCGTACTGGCCGCGTTCAAAGAAGTTGACAACGCCCTGACCACTTTCTCGAAAATACGGGAAATGCGGGAATCCCGTTCCCGGCTGGAAGAAGCCGCCCGTTCGTACATGGAACTGGCCAACTTGCAATACATAAACGGGGTCATCAGTTACCTCGACGTGCTCGACGCCCAGCGGGGATACTTCGATGCCCAGATCGGGCTGAACAATGCCGTACGAGACGAATTACTGTCGGTCGTTTACCTATACAGGGCCCTCGGAGGCGGGTGGCAAACCGGGGAAAGTAAAATTTAGTTTATAAAGTTCATAAGGTTTATAAGATTTATAAAGTAACGGGTGTCCTTCGGACTATGTTTGTCGGCAGCTCAAGCTGCCGTGAACAAAGTGCCCCGCAGGGGTCCACGAACCTTATGAACTTTATAAACCTTATGAACTTTATAAACTTTTTCCGCCACTCTCCCGTATAGTGACAAGAACTAAACAAGACCAACATGAAAATACAGACAGGTCATGGCACGATGACGCTTACCGCACTCCTTGCCATCTACTCGATATCCATGGTAACCTCGTTGCCGGGATTAGCAATCTCTCCCATACTCGGAGATCTTCAAAACATATTCAAAGACGCTAGCGACCTCGAATTGCAGATGCTCGAATCCCTCCCGTCGTTCATTATCGTCCCGTTCATCCTGCTAGCCGGGCGACTGTCGGTAAAGATCAACAAAAAAAGAATACTTATTATCGGGTTATCCATATTTTTCGGTTGTAGCGTGATTTACCCGTTCAGTAATTCCTTGTGGCTATTGCTCGTTGTCAGCGCGTTGCTGGGAGTCGGGGCCGGAATGATCATCCCGTTCTCGACGGGGCTTATCGCCGACAATTTCTCTAAACAATACAGGACACGACAACTCGGTATCGCCTCGTCGATCACCAACATAACGCTGGTACTGGCGACTTTCCTCGCCGGTGTGCTCGCAGACCTCAACTGGCACTACGCTTTCCTGGTCTACTGCCTGTCGGGAATCTCCCTGTTATTCGCCTTCAAGCTCAAATCAACCCCGGTAGTGGCACCACAAACGAGTCCAGCCCCGGTAAACACCATGCCAGACAGGACAAAACACAACTGGCCCGTCTCCCTCATGTTCCTCTACTACTTTATCACGTTTCTGGTCCTGACGGTGCCCTTCAATCTCTCCATTTACATGGAAACCCTGAAATTCAAAGATCCCGATATATCCGGCACTTTTATTTCCGTCTTTTTCCTGGCAATGACCGTACCCGGATTTTTCATTAACAACATTATCAACCGGTTCAAAAACTACACGAACGTGATCTCGACAGCCGCCATTGCTATTGGGTTCGTCCTGTTCCTGATGAAAGGCGGAGCCGTATTGTTGACGCTGGGGGTTATCCTCGTCGGACTCGGATATGGCTGCATGCAACCAATCATATATGACAAGACCTCCACGAGTACCACCGAATCCCACGCGACTTTCGCCCTCGCCCTCGTGATGGCGATGAACTACGTGGCGATCATCACCTACCCGTTCATCCTCGAAGGATTACAAGGGATATTCTCCACGGACGCTTCTTATTTCCCGTTCCTGCTAAGTACCATTCTCGCCGCGGCATTTGCCGTGTTCACTTATTTAAAGCGGGAAACGAAAACACTGGGGATAGAAGTTCAAAGTTAAATATTGTACGGAGAAAAACCTTATGATCTTTTTTCCCGTATTTACCCCATACCGAAAAAACTAACCATAATTATTGTAATATAAATTCTAAACTAAATTAATTCAAGATGACAACAAATTCAAACACGAAAGGAACCGCGATGAAACTCGGCGTGATGACCCTTGCAATTATGAACGTTGCAGCGGTCGTGAGTCTTCGTGGTCTACCGGCAGAGGCCGTTTACGGGTTGAGTTCTGCGTTTTACTATTTATTCGCGGCGATTGTATTCCTGGTTCCCACGGCTCTCGTGGCTGCCGAGCTTGCCGCCATGTTCGCGCAAAAAGAGGGTGGAGTTTTCCGCTGGGTCGGAGAAGCATACGGCAAACGTTTCGGTTTCCTAGCAATATTCCTGCAATGGATCGAGAGTACGATCTGGTACCCGACCGTACTTACATTCGGTGCCGTGTCTATCGCCTACATCGGTTTGAATACCTCTGAAGATGCCCTGCTAGCATCGAACAAGATATTCACGCTGGTCACCGTGCTCGCTATCTACTGGGTAGCCACGTTTATCTCCCTGAAAGGATTGGGATGGGTAGGTAAAGTATCCAAGATCGGGGCCATGGTCGGAACGATTATTCCCGCCGGCTTACTGATCGTTTTCGGTATTATTTACATCTCCACGGGAGGCCATAACTACATGGACATGAGCCAAGGTTTCTTCCCTGACCTAACCAAATTCGACAACCTCGTGCTGGCCTCGGGAATCTTCCTTTTCTATGCCGGTATGGAGATGATGGGTATCCACGTGATGGACGTGAAAGCGCCCGCCTCCAAGAACTACCCGAAAGCCATTTTCATCGGTGCCGGAATCACCGTGATCATCTTCGTGCTCGGTACGTTCTCCCTGGGTTTGATTATCCCGGCAAAAGACATTAACCTAACACAAAGTTTGCTTGTAGGATTTGACGGTTACTTGAAATACCTGCACCTGAGCTGGGCTTCGCCGGTTATCGCCATCGCCTTGATGTTCGGAGTGCTGGCCGGAGTGTTGACCTGGGTTGCCGGTCCGTCTAAAGGTATCTTCACCGTGGGTAAAGCCGGTTATTTACCTCCTTTCTTCCAGAAGACCAACAAGATCGGTGTTCAAAAAAACATCCTGTTCGTACAAGGAGCCGTGGTAACAATCCTCGCGTTGTTGTTCGTGGTGATGCCCTCGGTACAATCATTCTACCAGATCCTATCCCAGTTGACCGTACTGTTGTACCTGATCATGTACTTACTGATGTTCTCCGCTGCAATCGTGTTGCGCTACAAGATGAAGAAAGCCGACCGACCGTTCGCTATCGGACGGAAAAGCAACGCCGGGATATGGATTATCGGCGGACTGGGATTCTGCGGAGCCTTGCTGGCCTTCGTGTTAAGCTTTATCCCGCCCTCACAGATCAACGTCGGTAGTAACACCGTTTGGTTCGCCGTACTGATCATCGGATGTATCGTGGTCGTGGCTACCCCGTTCATTATCTACTCCTTGCGTAAACCGTCCTGGAAAGATCCGAACGCGACGATCGCCCCGTTCCACTGGGAAGAACAACCCGTGCAAGCTGCAACTGCAACAGCTACCACACAACCAACCGCTACTCCTAAAGCAACGGATAACACAACTAAAGCATAAACTAGTCTATAAAGTCCGTAAAGTCTATAAAGTTCATAAAGTCATGGACCCTTGCGGGGCGCTTTATTTACGGCCGCGGATGCAGCCGATGAACACTTGTCCGAAGGACACCTGTGACCTTATGGACTTTAAGGACTTTACAGACTTTATGAACTCATTAAAATTACAGGTATGAAAAAAACAATTACAATCAGTGACCTCAAAAACTTAGTAAACGAGGCACACGCTCAAGTGAAAGATTTGAAGGGCGGGAAAAACGCGAATTACATACCCTTCCTCGATAAAATTGACTCTAATTTATTCGGTATATCCGTTTGTCTTCCCACGGGAGAAGTGATAACGGTAGGTGACACGGACTACGTTTTCGGTATAGAGTCCGTATCAAAAGTTTACACGGCAATACTTGTATTACGTCAATACGGGGCACAAGCTGTTCTTGACCAGATCGGGGCCGATGCCACGGGATTACCGTTCAACTCGATCATGGCTATCCTGCTGGAAAACGATCATCCTAGCACCCCGCTCGTGAATGCCGGGGCCATCACTGCCGACAGTATGGTGAAACCGGTAGGTAATAGCGATGCCAAATGGAAAGCAATCACCGACAACATGCGTGAATTAAGCGGCAGCGACTTGAAATTACTCGACGAACTTTACAAATCGGAAACCGAGACGAATTTCAACAACCGTTCTATCGCGTGGTTGCTAAAGAACTTTAACCGGATATACGACGACCCGGACATGGCTCTGGACCTTTACACACGCCAATGCTCCATGGGGGTGACAGCCAAGCAACTGTCTATCGCCGCCTGCACGATCGCCAACAACGGGTTAAACCCCGTGACGAAACAACAAGTATTCGAACCGTCACTTTCACCTAAAATTACCTCCCTGATTGCCACGGTGGGATTCTACGAACACACGGGCGACTGGTTGTACACCAGCGGAGTACCTGCCAAATCCGGAGTCGGCGGAGGCGTGTTGGGCGTGATACCCGGTTTGTTTGGTATCGCCGCGTTCGCACCACCATTGGACGAAGCCGGAAACTCGGTAAAAGCGCAAGCCGCTATCAAGTACATCGCCCAAAAACTAAACGTGAATGTATTTGGCGGTGACCAGATAGAAATAAGTCGATAAAGTCTATAAGGTCTATAAAGTCCATAAAGTCATGGACCCTGCGGGCACTTTGTCAACAGCAGCTTAAGCTGCCGTTAGACACTGTCCGAAGAACACAAGTCTGTAACATCAATAAGGTTTGAGGAGTGTCCTTAGGACAAGTTCTAATGGTAGCCTCCGGCTACCATTGATAAAGCGCCCCGCAGGGGTCCACTGACCTTACAGACTTTATAGACTTTATGGACCTTTAAACCCATTTTATCATGAAAAAAAGTAAAGCCCTGGAGAAATTCCTCAACGCCCTCGTGTTACTCGGAAGTATGGCTATCATCGTGATTGCCTCTATCGAACTATTAGAAGGCAACAACGCTCTCAGCGAAACATTTATCTTGAAATTTCATCTTTGGATATGCGGTCTTTTTCTAGCCGACTTTTTTGTCCGGTGGTACACCGACGGCTGGACGGGACGTTTCTTCAGGCATAACATATTCTTCCTACTAGTATCTATCCCCTATCTCAACATCGTTTACAGTCTATCGACTACGATCTCTCACTCCACCTGGCTCATTCTCCGTCTGATCCCGTTGGCGCGAGGTATATACGGGGTATCGCTCATCGTAGGCTGGATGACCCGTAGTCGTATAACCAATCTTTTTGCCACCTATCTCACGATACTTTTCACCACGATCTACTTTTGCAGCATCGTATTCTACTACATGGAACACGACGTCAACCCACCCGTCAAGACCTACTGGGACGCTTTCGACTGGGCTCTGATGAACGTAACCACCGTAGGCTCCAACATCTTCGGGGTCACTAAAATCGGGCAGGTTCTTGCCGTCATCCTTGCCTCGGCAGGCATGATCTTCTTCCCCATATTCACGGCCTACGTGACTACCAAATTCCAATCAAAACGGAAAGGGGTACAAGATCAAACCAACTAGTTGCCATTTACACCTCACTTCCCGTTGGGTCATTCATTTTCAAAATCCGGTGATATACTCCTCGTTTGTAATTACAATACACGAAAAGGAGTTCCATCGGTTTGAAAAAGATATACAAAGCGATTAATACCACAGCCAGTCCCGCATCCTCATCCCTCGAAGTAAAATACCTCTCCCACGAGTAATACAGAAGCCAACCGCTCAAGGCAGCCCCAACCAACACGACAAGCCCGGTCAAAATAATATTAGGATTATTGACCGGTATCGTACCGCGAGAAAGATGATAACACCCAAGCACAGCTTCTCCCAGCACCACGCAAGACGTTATCATCGCCATAAGAAACGGATCGGGATCGTTGTATCCATGCGTCAAATACACCCCCGCGAAGCCGGTAAAAATCATGGTCAGGAGGGCCCAATTCCCCAACATTCGCCGCCGTTTCAACAAGGAAACCACTTCCGGACTCAAATTATTTACAACTCCATTCATCATATTCAATATTAAAAATTACACCAATTTAACGCGGTCCACATACCCCCTGTTCGCGTAAATTACTTTTCCAAATCAAGAATCCGTCTTCTCCCGCCATTTCTTTTCCAAGTCCCTGTAGTCATCCAGTAACTTGGGATACTGGTCGAAAAGATCCGTAACTTTCGCGATGGCTTCTTCCACGGCGCCAAACTCCCTGGCAGGTAAACAAGCCATAGCCAGATAAAAATTGATGTTCCACACCTTGGCCTCGTCTTGCCTATATTCCAGAAAACGTTCGAACACACGAACAGCCTTCCTGTTATCTTCCAATTTGAAAGGAATAATCTCCCTAGCCTGTAAAATAACCAGCGAGGTTGCCCAAAAGAGAGAGAAAAAAGCATCATCCGGGCTTAATTGCAACCCTTTGGCTGACAATTCCAAGGCCACACGAAAGTCCCCTTTCGTGAATAATTCCATGATCTGTCGAGCCAAGTATTCCGGGTCATTATCGACAGTATCACACCACTTGAAATAGGGTGCAAACCACTCCCCCGGAAATTCCTCGTCCAGATAGTCATCTTCCTGGGGAGCCATATGGGCATCTTCTTTCAAAGCCCTGAAAACCTCCGGGCGACAAAGCCGATCATTCAATTCCACCTTCACCTCATCTGAAATTTCGCCCGTGTTCTCCGTCAGTTCTACTAACATCGGGAATAAAGAATACCAATGATAAAACAGGAAAGGATCTTCCCCCGACGAAACTTGTCGCACGATCCGCAATACCAGCTCGTAAGGATTCAGCGCGAGCAACGGGCGAGCCGTTTCACCGGAAAGCCGTCCACTCTCCACCAGTTGCTGCCACAAGGGAGAACCGTAATCACAAAACAACTTGTTCAGCACGAACTTTTCCCCGTCTTTCCCCTCGATTACCCCACACCAATATCCCCCCGAAGGCCCGGGAAGATAAGCAAAATCCTCTTGCACGAGACGATTAAAACTCTCCTTATCCTGAATATACAAAGGATGTTCACACGGTTCCAACGGGATCATGAAACCACAATCCAGCAATTCCTGTAATACCCGGAAATGAGTAAAACTACAATCAAACTGATCTTGAAATTCATAAAGATAATGAATATCATTCCATAACTGATAAGGATCGATCGCGACTTGGCAGAGCTGGTTTACAGACGCTTCCACCAAATCTTCAATCTGGTACATGGACATAGACGTTATTTTTTAATTTATCCGAGATTTACATTTACCCCCGACACATACGATACAAATGTAAACTTTATCTCGGGAAATAAAAAAATAACGTCTATTAAAACAACAAAAGAAGCTGTCACAGGTCATTTCTGACTTGTGACAGCTTCTTCACCTTGCACCCGATACAACGAGTAATTATATCACAGGTTATGTCGTTTTTTATAATTCTCTATCCGGATATCCCGTTCTTCCTGGGACAGGCCGGCCGGAAATTCAAAGGTGGTCCGGGAATTGATCGCCACGTGCTCTACCTTGCCTGCACGTTTCGCGTTTTCCTTGCTCTTGTTTTCTGCCTGCTGGTCTGATGACCCTTTTTCGGAATGAATAACATGATCTTTTTCCATAACTTGAATTATAAAATATTAAACTGCTACTTGATTCAGGGGACAAATATTGATCGCGTTCAATCCCCGTTTACCCTGTTCCAGATCGAACGTCACGATATCATTTTCCACAATATTGGTAAGGACATTATTTACATGAAAAAAGTACTTGTCTGTTCCTGCCAAATCCTTGATAAAACCATAACCTTTCTCCACGTTAAAATGCTCCACCCGTCCCTTCAGGACATCGGGTTCCTCTTGTTTGGCGGTCGATATACTAATCTCTTCCTGCTTGATTTCCTCCTTCTCCCGGTCCGGGTCAGGAGGTGTAGAAGTTATCATACCATACTCGTCTACGTAGGCTATCATGTCATCAAAACTATTTGCCTTCCCAGACTGCTTTCTCTCTTCTTTCCGGTTTTGTTTTTCCAGTCTTCGTGCTTGTTTCTTCTTCTCGTTTTCGCGCTTACCAAATGTTGCGGGTTTTGCCATGTAATTTGTTTTTAGTTATATAAATTGTTCTCGTGTGGGAAAGAGGTTCTTGGTCGAAATCACGATACAAGAGTCCGGACCACGGTCTTGGCTGAAAGTTCAGCCTCACGAAGTTTCTTTCCCGTTAATCTCTGAATGTTGTTCACGAGTTGAACTTCCTCCCGTGAACAGAAAGTCAATGCCTTTCCAGTGTTCCCGGCCCTTCCGGTACGCCCGATACGATGCACGTAAGTTTCGGGCACGTCAGGCAAATCATAATTGATTACCAACGGCAATTCGTTGATATCAATGCCCCTGGCCGCAATGTCCGTAGCCACCATGACCCGCGTTTTCCCTGACTTGAAATTACCCAATGCCAATTGCCGGGCTGCCTGACTCTTATTCCCGTGAATCGCCTGGCTGCCGATTCCGGCCTTGGTCAACACGCGTACGATCCGGTCGGCACTATGCTTGGTTCGTGAGAAAACAAGCACCGACTGGTTCTTCGCCTGCTGCAGGAGCGAGATCAACAAATGACCTTTCTCCGCCTTTTCCACGTAGTAAACAAACTGCTCGATCGCCTCGACGGTCGGGGATTCTGGGGTAATATCAATTCTCACCGGGGTTCTCAGCAACGTTTTTGTCAACGAAACGATAGCCGCGGGCATGGTTGCCGAGAAGAACAGGGTTTGTTTCTCTTTCGGAAGCTTGGGTACGATCCGCTTGATGTCATGAATAAATCCCATGTCGAGCATCCGGTCCGCCTCGTCGAGAACGAAATACTTCACCTGATCCAAATGCACGTATCCCTGACTCATCAAGTCGAGCAAACGCCCCGGGGTAGCAACCAGAATATCAATACCTCGCTGCAACATATTCACCTGCGAGCCTTGTTTCACGCCCCCGAACATAACCCCGTGACGAACACGGGTATACTTGGCGTAATCGTCAATACACTCGCTGATTTGCAAGGCGAGTTCCCGGGTCGGCGTCAGGATCAACGCTTTAATACCCTTCCGTTTCGCATCCTCCTTGCTGTTCTGCAAAAGCTGGATGATAGGAATGGCAAACGAGGCGGTTTTGCCCGTCCCGGTTTGCGCGCAACCTAGCACGTCTTTCCCGGCCAACGCGACAGGTATCGCTTTTTCCTGTATCGGCGTCGGCATGTTATATCCTTTTTCTTCGATAGCCTTTAAAATCGGCTCGATTATATTTAATTCCTTAAATGTCATATATATATTATTTTTTTACCGTGTTAAAACGGCCACTAATTATGTTGTACTGTCTACCAGCTTCGTTGAATATAAATAATTAAACTTTCGGCCCTGAATAGTTCCAGAAGCCGGGGCACAAAAAAGTTTAATAGATCTGTTTTCAGAAATGAAAAGACACAAGACTAAAAGCTCCTGATTCGCACGAGGGAGCAAGAATAAATTGAACTTAAATCACCCAAAAAGTGGGTATAAAACAGAACGCCATTCTCTCTGTTTTATACCGTTATTGTTCTTAATACCGTCTGGTATTATTCGAATTTCGATCCCGAAATCCACCGTTTGACGGTCTTTCGGTGCGAGGACGGGCAAGGCTTACCGCGATCACTTTTTGATCAACTTCCGTGCCGTTCAACTCCTCAATTGCTTTTTGTCCTTCCGCTTCGTCTGTCATTTCGACAAATCCGAATCCTCTGGATCTTCCTGTTTCTCTATCCAAAATAACTTTTGCCGAAGAAACATTTCCATACTCTGAAAATAATTTGTTTAAGTCCACATCTGTCGTGTTATAACTTAAACCTGCTATGTAAATATTCATCTAAAATAAAAATAAAATTAATACTAACTAGAGAAAAGGATGATTAAAGGTGAGACCTGTTTAATAAATAAAGAAGTGCTTTGTCGATAATATTCGTTACTCTAATTGCAACAAAGATAATACAATAAATCAGAAAAACAATCTTTATTTCCAGAAATATACGCATTCACCCGATAGAATCTATAAAAAAACGAATATTCTTCACTAAATATACCATTGTACATGCGCCGGAGATAAACCGGTGATTCACTAGTGCTTCACTAAGGCTTCGATTAGGCTTCGATTATACATCAATTAGGCTTCGATTGAATATTCAATCAACTTTCAATCAACTTTCAGTTAACTTTCAATGAACTTACTAGTGAGACACAGGTGAGACTACGGCGCGGGTTACCGTCGTCTATCTTCTATCCCGCCCCGTTCTACATGAAAAAAGGACCGCGTGAAAACGGTCCTCTTTATCGTAAAGAAACAACAACAGTTCGACTAACGCGAGTGGTTGAAACCTCTCTGTTTTTGCGGCTCTTTCTTCGCCCACATGAGAGCGCTGTTGGTCGGTTCTTTCAGTTGATTCAACTGGTTGACACAACGATTGATGTCTTCCATCAACAGGTCGGCCAGGTCGAATCCCGTACCCTGACGAACAACGACACGCATGATGATCACGTCCTCCATGGCCTTCGGCATCGTGTAAGCAGGAACTTGCCAGCCTTCCACGTGCAAAGCGTCAGACAAATCATACAAGGTCCATTTCCGGTTTGGATCGTCTTTCAACTTCCAGATGAACAACGGGTTCGGCATCTCATCGCTGAAGAACTCGAAGATTCCCATGTCCTTCAATTGTTTCTTCAAGTACAAGCAAACGTTCAAGCAATTCTGTTGAACTTTCTTGTACCCGTCTTTACCCAATCGCATGAATTGATAGTATTGAGCTAATACTTGATTACCCGGACGGGAAAAGTTAATAGAAATACTCGGGATATTAGCTCCCAGGTAGTTCACGGCAAAGTTCATTTCCTCGGGCAAGTATTGTTTGTCTTTCCAGACAACCCAGCCCACACCGGGATAAACCAACCCGAACTTATGCCCGGAAGTACTGATAGAAAGTACCCATTTCAAACGGAAGTCCCAAAGCGTGTCCGGATCGATGAACGGGTGAATGAAACCTCCGGTAGCGGCGTCCACGTGGATGCAGATTTCCCAGCCCTTCTCGGCATTCAGCTTATCCAAGGCGTCATTGATCTCCTTCACGTTATCGTTCAATCCGGTGATCGTCACTCCCTGGATCGGCACCACGCAAATGGTGTTCTCGTCACAAGCCTTTACCACATCCTGCGGGTTCAACGTGATCTTGTCCATCGTCACGGGAATCATACGCATTTCCACGTCCCAGTAGATCGCGAACTTCTCCCAAACCACCTGCATACAGGTTGAAATGATAAAGTTCGGTTTATCGGTGGGAAGACCTTTCGCTTTACGTCTCTTTTGCCAACGTTTCAAAGCAGCGATACCGCCCAGCATACAAGCCTCGGAAGAACCCACCGTACTCGTACCCGTGCAATAGGGTTTCTCCGGGGAATTCCACAACTTGGCAAGAATATTCACGCATCGACGTTCTATTTCCGCGGTTTGCGGGTACTCAGTTTTATCGATCATGTTCTTGTCCATGTTCTCGGTCATCACTTTTCGAGCGTAATCATCCATCCATGTTGTCACGAAAGTCGCCAGGTTCAAACGTGAATTTCCGTCCAGCATTGCCTCGTCATGCACGATTTGATAAGCGACCTCGCCCGGCATCATACCCTGTGGCATCTCGTATTTCGGCGCAACTCGGGCCTCTTCATCCGTCCCAAAAACCGGTGTGATAGGATTTTCTGTCTTCATAATTTAATTAGTTTAGTTTATTTAGAATATTAAAAACAAGGGATTGTCAATGATGACATCCGAGAGTAATTACGGCGTCACGGGACGAAAGTTTCAGCCATTCCCCAGATTTAACAACACTTGTAATTTGCTGACATCACTTACAAGTCCTTGACAACAAGCCCCAGATAACGAGTCAGCTCCAACGCTTGCAACGACGAAACGATCACACCTTTCAAATCATCAATCCCCAGCCGGATTCCCGCCATTTGCGACGAGCGCAGGTCGATACCCTTCAACGGCGTTCGGGAAAATTCAACCTCCGTCAGGTTGCACGTGTCGAAGCCCACCGGGGTCAAACGACAACTCTCCATACTCCCGCTTTGAAGATCGCTATGGGCGAATAACACGTGTTTCATCTTGCCCATGGAAAGATTCACGTACCGGGCGTTGCAATGATGAAAAAGGACATGATTGAACACGCTCTCACCCAGATTCGTCCCCATCAACTTGCAACCGATAAACTCCACCCGGTACAACATGCTATCAGAAAAATCCACGTTCGACAGGTCACAATTCTCGAATCGTACATCCGTGAGTTGAGCCCCACGAAACCGACACTCGCAGAAGACCACGTGATCGAACACGCAATGACTCAAACTCAGGTTCGACACGCTCGCACCCGTGACCGATTCCTTGCGGAAAAACCGCTCGCTGACTTCCTCTTCCGGTAAAACCTCCTCGAACCGGACATCACTTTCCTGTATTCCCTGCACGACCGGTGGAATAATCTTCATCCCCTCTCCTGTCTTGTTATTTTTCTGTTTCAATACCATCTTGTTATCTATATTTCATTTTAAAAGTTGCCCCGAAAGCACGTGTCAACAAATCTATATATTTTTATTAGTATTTCAACAAAAGCGAAACAGAATTCTAAACCTTCCCGGTTGATTTCCAGTATAAAATAGATGACACACAAAACAGATTAATTCTATATTACCATGGAAAAAAGTTTCTTAAAACTCATAGAACACAGCATAAAAGAACACTGGCACCTACCCTCGCTGACCGATTACGAGGGGGCCGAACACAATTACAAGGACGTGGCCCGCTGGATTGAAAAATTGCATATCCTTTTCGAACGGAGCGGGCTACAAAAAGGAGATAAAATAGCACTATGCAGCCGGAACACCTCGAACTGGGGAATTGCTTTTCTCGCCACGCTCACTTACGGGGCGGTGGCGGTGCCCATCCTCAACGAGTTCAAACCCGATACCATACACCATATCATCAACCACTCGGGAGCACGCCTACTCTTCGTGGGTAAATCCGTGTGGGACAATATCGACCACGGGCAAATGCCCGGTCTTGACGGGATTCTCGCCATGTCCGACTATTCCGTGATCTCTTCCGACAACAAGGCATTGGTCGAAACTGCCCCCCGGCTAGAGGAACTATTCAAGATGAAACATCCCGAGGGACTAGCCCTCAAAGATATCCACTACCGCCTGGAACAACCTGAAGAACTGGCAATGATCAACTACACGTCGGGCACCACCAGCTCGCCCAAGGGAGTCATGCTCCCCTACCGCAGCATGTGGTCGAACCTCCGCTACGCCCTGGATCAAATGGGGTACACGCCGGGCGAGAAACTCGTGTCGATCCTGACCATGGCCCACATGTACGGGTTAGCTTTCGAGTTCATCTACCCGTTTGCCAGCGGGATACACATCTACTTCTTGCAAAAAATGCCCTCGCCCAAGATTCTGGGTGAAGTTTTCGCCAATATCCGCCCGCACCTCATTGTAGCCGTACCCTTGATCATCGAGAAAATCATCAAGAGCCGGGTACTTCCCCAACTGGAACGGTTTCACATCAAACTAATGCTTAAAATACCCGTTCTCGGGGGAAAAGTCCGGCACAAAATCAAAAAGCAGATACTCGACGCTTTCGGGGGACGATTTAAATTACTCGCCGTCGGGGGAGCCGCCCTCAACAAAGAAGTCGAGGCATTTCTCCACTCCGTGAAATTCCCCTACACCGTGGGTTACGGGATGACCGAATGCGGTCCCGCCATCGCTTTCGACCACTGGCAGACGTTCCGACCCACCTCCTGCGGGAAAGCCGTCGATCGCATGGAAATCAAGATTGATTCCGCTGACCCGTTCAACCAAGTCGGGGAGATCCTCACGAAAGGAATGAACGTTATGGAAGGCTATTATAATAACACCGAAGCCACCGAAACCGTACTATCTTCTGACGGTTGGTTACACACCGGTGACCTCGGCGTGCTCGACAAAGAGGGCTATCTCTACATCAAAGGTCGCAGCAAAAGCCTTATCCTCGGCCCCAGCGGGCAAAACATCTACCCGGAGGAAATCGAGGACATCTTTAACGCCCAGCCTTACGTGGCCGAATCTCTCGTCATCGAACGTGACGGAAAACTCGTGGCGCTCGTCTATCCTGATGCCGAAGCCATGAAGCAAAACAAAGTTTCCCGGGAAGCTCTCGTCAAAATCATAAACGACACCCGCAAACAAGTCAACCAACAAATCCCGGCGTACAGCCAGATCGCCCACATCCAAATCCATGACGAGGAATTCGAAAAAACTCCCAAGAGAAGCATAAAGAGGTATTTGTATCAATAACGACTCGGTCGTTATTGATACAAATACCTGTTACAAGTTTGCAGGTTACAAGTTACAGGTTATCCCCCTGCAAAAAGCCATCCCAAAAAATTTCAACAATCCAAAACCTGTAACTTCTAACTTGTAACCTGTAACCTGCAATGGCGTAGCCGTAACCTGTAACTGATAATTTATAAATAATTATGCCGTGAAGGACATAATTATTTATAAATTATCACTATATTTACATTCACACATAAAACAACAAGAACATGAAAACACTAAAAACAATCATTCCTATAGGAATTCTTCTATTCTCCTGCCTGTTTGCGGTAGGTGAAAAGAAACAGAAAACCGACACGACCGGTATCGACAAGATCGAGAAACTAATGAAAAGTCGTATTTTCTATATCGAGGTAGATCAAGCTTTCCCCACGGGTAACAGCAGCATCACCATAGATTCCAAATACGGGCAGAAACGCATCGGTGGTGAAGGCTACGTGTCGCTGGCAACCAACGAGGGACAAATATTCTTCCTTGACACGGTTGCAACCGGACGCTTACCCTTCTTTGGACGGGCTTACTCGGTTGAATACGGCAAAGGCGGAGGCATTGAATTCGAAAAAGCTAAAATAGAGAAAGAATCTCTTAAAGTAATCAATAAACGCAAAAAGCACTACATCGAATACAAATTCAACGTGCGCAATCACAACGATGTCTTCAACTTCCATGTTGAAGTTTACGGAAACGGGAAATGCTCGGTCAACGTGACCAGCAACAACCGGGCAAGTATCTCGTATGCCGGTAAATTGACCCCCATCCCGGATGACAAGAAAGAAATTTACCTGAAATAACCGGAAGATCATGGTGTAACGATTTATATTCGTTACACCATAATTTTCAAAACCAATTACTTGGAATTCGTCTCCAGGAAATGGACCAGAACTTCCCGTTGAAGTGAAAAATTAGTATCTTCCTTCTGAACGTATTTAAGCAATTGCATTCCATCTTGACGGAATTTAGACTTCATTACTCTATCCTCCTCTATCTCCTCGGATAACTTCAACAAATACATGGATGCAAATTCTATTTTACTCATCCGGTCCTCCTCCTTGTCATACCGATCAATAAGCTCCTCCACGCTCATACTCGTCAATTCTTTCACTGGAAGCCCCAAAACCTCTTGAGTCAACAAATCAAACTCGGCCCAGTCCTGCTGACGGATTTTCTTTCTATCCATAATCGCTTTAGCAACCCGTGAAATGAAATCCTGAATCATACGTATCAAATAATCTTGTTTTATCATAACGCCTTCCTTTTATATATTCAATTACAAAGTTACCACAACGTATACTCGATATCACCCTTAAAATAATACAGACAAGCACGGAAGCTATCGGCCATATCAATCAATCGGCTTTAACGATAAACATCACGAATTAACAACTACCAAATTTAACTACAATAAATGGAAAATGCAAAGCCTGGAAAAGCCACGCGACTTTGACCCTTTTGGCCACGCAGGATTTGCCCACCTTTGGCTACAATATGATTGACCCTTT
>ENA-UEPH01000641-UEPH01000641.1-human-gut-metagenome-genome-assembly--contig:-NODE-641-length-39491-cov-13.108388_pt1 | contig 39491 bp, 46 predicted proteins | sample MGYA00242891_ERZ507898 | MGnify/ENA primary metagenome ERZ507898 (study PRJEB26167, sample SAMN06115411) | human gut metagenome | host: Homo sapiens | place: China:Guizhou | collected 2014-10-15...
GTTACGACTGCGTAAAGCACGGCGGCGACGGCAAGCAGGACGAGCTGACGCGCTATCCCGGGTGCGTCGGTCGCGGCAAGAAAACCGAGTCCGGGAAGATGAGGCAGAGCCTCGTAAATGCAGACGGTAAGCATCGCGGCGACAATAAATCGCACAAACGGGGCGCCGAGGCGGTATGCCGTACGGAAAAATCCGCGTACAAAAATATAATTAAACTCCGCATAAACAATCAGCATAAAGGCGATGAGCGTCGGGCATGCGGGCATGAGCGGGTTATCGGCATAGGGCGGCAGAGCGGACATAAAGCACAGACGTATCACCGTAAATACCGATGCGAGCAGCACCGAGATAAGCTGAAAAAATGAGACACTCAGCAGTTTTGCGCGCGGTACATCACGCTTTCTTACCGGCAGGAGCGCCGTATAAATGATATCCCCCGTTTCACGCGCGAGCTGAAACGACTGAAATATTCCGAGGCACACAAAAAAAGCCGACACGAGTACCGGATATCCGGGTATGAATACCATCAGTGTAAACGCAAGAAATATAACGGTCAGCGGCGAGGTGGACAGCCGCAGCTCCTTGAGAAGCAATGCGGCGGTATTTGATCTTGTATGCTCCATCATCTATCGCCCCCTTTCTTACCGTCAGTCACGGCATATGCATTTTCAGCAGCACTATTTTTGACTGCTCCGATATCTTCTTTTTCGCAGCTGAGTGTTTGTGCGGCATTGCCGCTGTCGGTATCTGCACCGCCATCCGAACGGACACAGAAACCCGCAGATGAAGCGGCCGAGCAGCACGCCGAGCAAAATGAGAAATCCTGTGATGTAGTAGGAAAAGCTGAATTTCGACGATCCCACCACTGCCTGAAACGAGCCGATCGGACAGGCACCCGATGCCGCCGGGCAGGAATAGCAGTTCAGGCCGGGCACGCAGACGGTCTTGCCCTTGCCCTGATAGATGCCGCCCTTGAAGAAGTTTGGCAGGTGGATGTTGGTCAGCAGCGTCGCCGCCGCCTGGATCCAGCCGCGAAACCGGCTCAAGAGCAGGGAAACAGACTGTTTTTTCTTATCCAATGCCGACACACTCCAAGCACAGCCGGATCGCCTTGCTGAGCACGGCGCCGGCCTCGCCGCGCAGCGCGCCGAAGCACACCATGGCGATTCCGGCGATCAGCAGCACGGCCTGCGCCGCCGCCTTTTTTCCGTGGCTCATGTTTCATCACCCTTTCTGTTTTCTGCCACCATCATAGCGCAGGAGAGGTAAAGTCCTCGTTAAGAACGAAAAGTTAACACAAACCTTATTTGCTTTTGTTATAATGACACACAACAGGAAATACAAAGGAGGGACTTTCATGCATCTTTTGGTAGTTGAGGACGAACGCGCCCTGTGCGAGACCATCGTCCGCAGCCTGCGGCGTTTGGCATACAGTGTAGACTGCTGCTACGATGGTGAGAAGGCGCTGGAGCTTCTTGGCGTGGAACGCTACGATCTGGTGCTTCTTGATTTGAATCTGCCGGGGAAGGACGGCATGACGGTGCTGCGCACCCTGCGGCAGACCGACCGGGAGACAAAGGTGCTGATCCTCTCCGCCCGCAGCGAAGTGGAGGACAAGGTGCAGGGGCTGGATGCCGGGGCGAACGACTATCTGGCGAAGCCCTTCCACTTAGCTGAATTGGAGGCCCGCATCCGCAGCCTGACATTGCGGCAGTTCACCCAGCAGGATGTGCTGCTAAGCTGCGGAGGCCTGACCTTTGACACCCGCTCCCGTACTGCCACCGTCAACGGGCAGACACTGACGCTCACTCGGAAGGAAACGGGAATCCTGGAATACCTGATGGTGCATCAAGGAAGGCCGGTAAGTCAGGAGGAGCTGATGGATCACGTTTGGGACAATAGCGTGGACAGCTTCAGCAATTCCATTCGCGTCCACATCTCCGCCCTGCGCAAAAAGCTCCGCGCCGTGCTGGGCTATGACCCCATCCGCAACCGCATCGGCGAGGGCTATCTGATGGGAGGCGAGGAGGCATGAAGCGGCTTTCCCTGCAGTGGCGCATCACGCTGATGTCCGTCCTGCTCATCGGCATCACCTGCGTGACCATGAATTTGCTGCTGTGCTCCTCCGGTGTGTACTATATGAACACCATTGCGGACAGTTTACAGGGCGGCGGCACGGCGATCCTGAATGATGGCGGAGCGGAGAGCTTTGACCCGCAGCTCATAGCGCCCAACGAGGAGTTGACCATCGTCGTCGATGGGGCGCAGGGGCGCTTCCGCACCACCAACTGGTACATCACAGCGGCGGTAACGCTGCTCAGCGGCATCCTCGCCTATTTCGTCAGCGGACGCGCCCTCAAGCCCCTGCGCAGCTTTGCCTCGCAGGTGGAGCAGGTGCAGCTGAACAATCTTGCCGATATGAGGATCGATGAAGATGCTATTTCGGAGTTCCGGCAGCTGAGCCGCTCGTTCAACCAGATGCTGGAGCGGCTGAACAACGCCTTTGCCGCCCAGCGGCAGTTCACCGGCAACGCTGCCCACGAACTGCGCACGCCGCTGGCGCTGATGCAGGCGCAGCTGGAGCTGTTTTCCGCAGAGCATCCTGATGTGCGACCGGAGACGGCGGAATTCCTCACGCTTTTGCGTGAGCAGACGGAACGGCTGATACAGATGACCAAGACGCTGCTGGAGATGAGCAATTTGCAGCAGGTGGCGCGAAACGAGCGGATCCAGCTCGCTCCCATGATCGAGGAGATCTTCACAGATCTTGCGCCGCTCTCAGATAAGCTCGGCGTCACGCTGACGGCGGAGGGCGATGGTATTATGACCGGCAGCGATGCACTGATCTACCGGCTGATCTTCAACCTGACGGAGAATGCTGTCAAGTACAACCGACCCGGCGGTTCGGTGTGGGTCCGCGTCACGCAGAAGACGGAAAAGCTCCTGATCTGCGTTTCCGACACCGGCTACGGCATTCCGGAGGAGTATCGGCGGAGCATCTTCCAGCCCTTCTTCCGGGTGGATAAGTCCCGCAGCCGGGAGTACGGCGGCGTAGGGTTGGGGCTTTCGCTGGTGTGGGAGATCACCAATCTCCACGGCGGCTGCGTCCGGGTAGAGGAGAGCTCAGATAAGGGAACCACCATTGCGGTGGAGCTGCCGACAGGGGCGGAAACCGAGTCCTCCGGTGCGGATATATCATAATGATCCTTGGCTGTTTCATGGCGATTGTTTTCGACCTGCAACATTATCGCAGCAGTTCTCGATCAGCGCCCTGCCGTGAACGATCACGGGAATGACTCTGTCGTGCCGCGCTTCTTATGGCCTATAGCTTTTCGTTCACCGACAGTTTTGCGTACAATCAATCTGCCACCTTTCTCAATATCCTCAAGGTCAAGCCCCCATATAGCAGAATCAGCATTCGCAGCGTTTACTTTTTGCTTGGTTTCTGCATAAGAAGAGATGCTTCCGAGCCGTGCTCAACACCAATTTTCCGGTATCTCAAAGGGCAGTTCATCGTCAATACAGCGCTCCACACCGTAAATACAGCTCCGGCTTTACGAGTTCACTTGAGATAAAAACATCGTCGCCTTTAAAATAGAACTGTTCTTCACCGATGTTTCCGCCACGCAGTACCCTTATCATTTTGTCCGCCTTTATAGCGAGGCTATCCTTTTTGTACGCAAGCCCAGACATATTTGAGAAAAGGTCGCCTACCCGGCACCACTCCCATGACGAAGGTATCTCAAAAGGCGCTAAATCCGCCAGCGACCGCACCTCATCGCCGATTTTCTCATAAGGAGCATTATCAGAACTCGGCTGTTTAACGAATACCTCGGTAGTTTAACGAATACCTCGGTAGTTTAACGAATACCTCGGTAGTTTAACGAATACTCCAGCAGTTCAACGATTACCCCAGCTGTTTAACGATTACAACGACAAAAAAGCCACAAAACCCATGTAAAGCACAAAACCCCGCTGCAGAATCGCTCTGCGGCGGGGTTCGTTTATGCTCAAAAACGGCAAAAGTCTTGATTTCAAGCGGTTTTCGGGCATAGAAAAAGTCCACCGTAATTCTATCAAAATTACGGTGGACTTATGGTGGAGCGGGTGTCATCAAGGATGAACACCCCTCCGAAGCTCCGGTTTCGCTTTCAAATGCCGTTTCTATATCATCCAGTGGGATATTGTCAATGCTCAACGGCTTCTTGCTGGCGTTGATGATGAGGGTAAAGTGGTCGTCATACAGGTAGATGGAATGAACAAAGATGTTGATGATGGCTCGGCGCTTATTCACATCGTCGGCGGGCATCTCGCAGACATAGTCCAGAAACGCTAAAATCTGTGCCTCCGTCAGCGTGATCTTCTTGTTTTCCTCGACAGCGAGCTGTGCCTCCAACTCTGCCTTTTCCGCTATGCGCTTGTTGAGCCGCTCCGTCAGCATCTCCACGGCCCGCCCCTGCTCAATGGCTTTCCAGAGATTTTCAATGGCTGTGTCCGCCTCTCGGATCGCCTTTTTCAGCGCCTTGGCTGTCAGGTTGTCCGGGCTTTTGGCGCACTCCTCAGCCACCTTCTTGGCAATAAAGCGGATTTTCTCCTCGGTCAGCATTTTCAAACACTCATTGACCACACGGTCCTCAATATAGGACTTGCTGACGATCTTCTTGCCGCACTTTTTCCTGCGGGCATTCTTGCACATATAGTAGTGATACTGCCTGCCGGTCTTGCTGGTGCCGCCGTAGCCCACCATCATTTCCTTGCAGTGTCCGCAGAACAGCTTTGTGGTCAGCAGATATTCGCCCTCACCGTGAGTTCGAGCCGGCGCATTTTTGTTCTTGTTCATCATCGATTGCACCCGGTAAAACAAGTCATCGTCCAAAATGCGAGGCATTCCGCCGGGTGTTTCCTTTCCTTTGTAAAGATAGACGCCAATATAACGCTTGTTGCTGAGCAGGTGACTGAGACTGTTGGGACTAAATTCCTTGCCGAGGGAGGTCTTGACCCTGCGCCGTTTCAGATCCCGGATGATCTCCGCTTTCGTCTCGCCGCTGGCGTAGCGCTCATAAATCTCACGGACAATGGCAGCTTCCTCCTCATCCACATAGAACCGCCGCTCGGCATCAACCTTGAAGCCCAAGCCGGGATTGCTGCCGTTGGACAAGCACTTTTCGGCATTGATGGCCATACCCCGATGGATCTTCTGGGAAAGCTCCACGGAATAATATTCCGCCATACTTTCCAGAACGCCCTCTACCAAGATACCGGAGGCATCGTCCGCAATATTCTCCTTAGCCGACAGCACCCGGACACCATTCTTTTTCAGCTTTGCCTTATTGATGGCACTGTCATAGCGGTTGCGGGCAAAACGATCCAGCTGATATACCAGAACGCCCTCAAAGGTGTGCTTGTCGCTGTCGGAGATCATCCGCTGAAATTCGGCACGGTTGTCCGTGGTGCCGCTGATGGCCCGGTCAATATATTCTCCGACAACGGTATAATGATTCGACTCCGCATATTCATAGCACACCTTGAGCTGTCCCTCAATGGACTGCTCCGTCTGGCTGTGGCTGGAAAAGCGGGCGTAAATGACTACATTCATACAGAATCCTCCTCTCCGATTTTTATTATAGTCATCCGCTCTCCGGTGTCGAATGTGCCGCATATTCCGGGTGCTTCAGGAGCCACTTTGCAAAATAGGCCCTGCCCTCGTCGCTGGCGTAAAACTTACGCAGCTCCGGGAGCATGGCCTTGGCAAAGGAGGTAAGCAGTTCCTTCGGCAGTGCGACCTGCGTGTAGTCGATCTTGCGATATTCTTCCATAGGCCGCACCTCCTTATCGCTCCCGGTCGGTTCGTCGGCGGTAGTCCCGCTCACAGAGCTTCACCACAGCGTCCTCAATCTGAGCGGCAGTATAGCTCTGGGGGAAATACTTGCGGATGCGTTCCATTGGAATCTTGAGTCGGGCCTTCTGGTTGGCTTTTTCCTCTGACATAATGCTTTGGATGACTGCCTTGGTCAGTGTCCCTTCCCGGTCGGCCTTGTGCATCCGCCACGCCTGCGAATAGGACGGGGTGCAGTCATTAATGGCGCACTGCTCCAGCACCTCTCGCTGGATGGATTCGTCAAGGAACGAAAGCTCCACGCCGACGGATAGGGCGATTTCGTTATTGTCCATTTTTTCAAGAAATTCTGGGATGAGATAGGTCAGGCGGATATACCTTTGAATTTGCCTTGCACTGTCATTAGCATTTTCTGCGATTTGCTCATCGGTGCGTGACTTTGTGCCAACTTGGCACGAAGTTCCTTGGTGTTTCAATGCCTCATACTTGAGTTTATACGCAAATGCCTTTTCGGAGGGCAAAATATACTCCCGGTGGAGGTTGCTGTCCACCACCGCAATGGCGGCAGCATCCCGGTCGAGGGCATAAATCAAGGCAGGGACCTCGGTGATCCCTGCCTTTCGTGCGGCGTGTAAGCGGCGGTGACCGCTTATGACTTCATATTCATCTGTATCTTCTATCGGTCGGACGATTAGCGGAGTGAGAACACCTTGCGTCTGTATGCTTTCGATCAGCGTGTTCATCTCCGCATCGTCCCGGACCTTAAACGGGTGTCCGGCAAAGGAACGCAATTTTTCTACCGGAATTGCCACCGGCTTTTTCATCGTATTTTTCATTTTATCTCCCTCTTTCCTTGTATTTTGCACGGGCTTTTTTCTCCAACTCGTGCTCTTGTTTTAATAGTTCGTACAGGTGCGGGGTTTTCTCTAAAATCCGTTCCGCACGGTGCAGACGCTCCCTTACGGGCTTCATCTGCTTGGATACTGCCTTGCGCTGTTTCTTGTTTTGCACTTGCTCCTCCGGCGACTTGGGGCGGCGTATGCGGTTGCTGATGCCGCTGCGCTCACGATCCAAAGTGGAAAGTTCTGCCTTGGATTGCTCAATATTTGCTTGGAGGTCGGCTACCGTATGGATACCGTGCTCCTGTAAGAAGTGATAGTCGGCAACCAGCTCCTTCAAATCCTTTTCCGCCGCCCGCAGATCCGGTGACAGCAGCATTACATCGGCAAGATCGGCTACGATTTGGATCGCCGTTATGACAAGATAAAACACCGTATCCACCAAAACGGTGGCGGTGTCATAACTGTGCTCAATGGAGAAGCCCAGCTTTTGAAGTTCGTCCTCTAATGGAAATTTCTTCAGCTTGTACGGCGGTCGGTATTCCAAGGTGAATAGCCGATACCGATTTTCGGCGTTCTGCCGCAGCTGTGCGTTGACACGATCTTTGGAAAAGCCGATGTTATCCAGCCGCACGACACGCTCCCAATGCTTCGCCTTGACTGAAAAGCGCACAGGATCAAGGGTATACCCGAGCGCATAGAGCTGATTTTCAAATTCTCTGGGGCTGGTTGCAAAGGACAGACAGTATTCCACATCCTCCCGCAGATAGTCCCGGTGGGTCTGCTTACCTGCCTTGTGAACCCAATATTCTTTCTTCTTGCCCTTGGAGTAGAAATTGCTGTTTTCCAGCACAGACAGCTCGTGCTCCCGGCAGATCTCATCGGAGATTTTACGCAGCTCCTTGTGGTCGCCAATTTTGTTTTTGAACTTTGCGCCGTCCCTGAAGGACACGGGGTTCACAACAAAATGGCAATGGACATTGTCGGTGTTCAGGTGGACGGTGACGAGCACCTGATACCGGTCGCCCCATATCCGCCGTGCTGTCTCCTTGCCGATGGCGAACGCCTGCTCCGGCGTGACCTCGCCCTCACGAAAGCTCTGAATGCCGTGGTAGCCCACCACCTTGCCACGCAGCCCAAATCGCCGCTGGACGGCGATCATCTCGGCGTAGGCGTTCTGAGCCGAGCAGTTGATGCCGCCCACAAACATTTTGCGGTCGGTTTTATCGTCGTTCTCTGCGTAGCGCAGAGCGGCGTACAGATCCTCGTCGAGATATTCCGGGGCGGTGGTCTTGTCGGGATTGTCGGCATAGTCCAGCGTGGCTTTCAGGTTTTTGAACACAGGCCAAAAGCCTGTAACAGCCATAGCGCATTACCCCTTTCCCGGCAGCAGGAATTCTGCTGTGATCTGCTTCAGCACCGTGCAGATTTCTTTGTCCAGCTCCGGTGAACTGGCTTTGTCCGCAAGCTCGCCAAGCTTTTCAAGGCAAGCAAAAAGAGCGTCAGGCGGAACCGCTCTTGGCTCATACCCCAACGCTCTTTGCTTCACATATTCGGTTGTACTCAGCCCGCATTTTCGGGCTTTGGCTTGAATCTTCTCTTTCTCTATTGCCGTCACCCGGACGGCGATGCGCACATCTTTCCCCATAGCATCACGCTCCTTCCTTCGGGGATTGGGGGCTGCGCCCTCAAAGAGTCAGCCGATTCTGGCTGTGATGGGGACTTCTGTGGCACACAAAGTCCCTGCTTGCTATACCGTAGGACGCACCCCGCAGGACATAGAGAAAAGCGGCTGACGGATACCGAGATTTCAGCGAATTTCTACGCTGCACGATGCCGAAAACCGCTTCCTTGTCCCTTGGGGTGCATCCTGTCTTTGCGCCAAAGTGGCTCTGATTCGGCTGCGAATATTGCAATTTGAGCCACATATCGGCGTTTTGGCTCAGCCGAACATTTCAAGGTCATCCAGCACACTCTTTTCATTTTCAGTTTGCTGCTCCTCGGTCAGCTCCGGTTGTACCTGCTCAAAAACAGAAGATGCCGCAACAAATGACACCTCCTGCAATTCCTCCCGTATGACCTGCCGAATGTCATCCAGCAAAACCCCGCTTGCGGATGACTGGCGCTGCATTTCATTTAGGACCGCCGTTACCATAAAAGCGTTGCGGGATTTATCCAGCGCCTGTAAATATTGTGCGGCGTTTGCCTCCATCGGCTTGTCCAAATCAAACCGCACATTGATTCGATATTTGCTCATCCCTTCGCCTCAGCCTTCATCTGCGCCTCGGCCAGATACTCATATCCCTTTGCGGCGGCGCAGATGTCCTCAACGAATTTCACACGGTCGGTGCTGAACTTATAAAAGTTCTTCACAAGGCAGCCACCTCCGCCGGTCACATACAAGGTCATTGTATTCTCATCATAGCCATGCTCACGAAGTCTGCGGAAGATGTCCCGCACATACTCGGCGGCGACGCTCTTGATGATTTTCAGATCGGCAGGCGCAATATTTGCCGTGCCGGTGATCAACACCTCGTCGATGATGGCGTCGTTGATTTCCCGCTGCGTTCTCTGCATAAACGCCTCCCGGACGGCAAGGGTGCACTGGTATGTCCCGAATTTCTCGGTGAACATTTTGCCCTGCTGCGGCTTGCCGTTGATCATATACAGGGTGTTCATTGTGCCGTTGCCGATGTCGGCAATCAGGTTGACACCTTTCAGTGTGGTGGCAAAGCTCGCAATAGCGGCGTACCCCTGCGGATAGATACGCACATCGTCGATATAGATGTGGTAGGCGGTCTTTTTGTAGACAAATTCCACCTCGGCGTTCTTCATCAGATATGCTCTAAAATCTGCCTTTTGCCCGCTTGTCCAGGTCAGCGGTAGACCGGCGGCAATCACAATGTGCGCCTCGGTAAGATTTTCGGCTTTCAGCTCCTTGGCGATTGCCGCAAGGGTCAGCACATAGTAGTCCTCATCCTTGATCTTGTCCGGCGCAAATTCTTTGTGTCCCTCGCCGATGAGATAATACCTGCCGCCGTAGACCAGCATATCCGCCGTGAACAGCGGCTCGTGCTCATAGGCGGTGATACCGGTGGGAAAGCAGCAATTGGCCGTTTTCATATTCCCGTACCCGTGGTCGATGCCGATGATTTTTGTGTTGTGGATCGTTTTCATTTCCGTATCCTCCTCATTTATTCTGATCTCTGATTTGTGCGTGCAACTCGCTATCGGACGGCAGTACCGCCCGGCGGAAATAGTTGCAGTAGATGCCGCTCCGGCTGATGATCTGCACGCAGCGGTGTGCTTCTCCGTCATCCAGCAGAATGCAGTTGCCGTGGTCATAGCAGCAGCATCGCCGGCGCACCAGTTTGTTGACCCGCCCTCGCTGGGGCGGGTATATTCTCCACTTCATAATCTCCACCTCCGTTTGGGCATAAAAATAACACCTACCGATTTCCGATAGGTGTTATCCAGTGATCTTGTCATTCTCAAAGCCGTAGTCCACGCCGGTGTAGGCTTCATAGGCCTGCCCGATCTTTCGGATGCGCTTGAGTACGCCGCTGTGATTTTTGTAGCCCAACTTTTCGGCGATCTCCTCCAGCGTGTCGCCGTTCATGCGCAGTTCAAGGATCTGCATATCCTTTTCGCTGAGCGTGGCCTTGAACTGATCCACCAGCGCCTGTGCTACCACTGTTTCCTCCACATTCTGCGACGGGTCCGGCTCCTCGTATTCCTGTCCGCCGTGGGCGTCGGCATAGGCCTCCTGAAATTCCTCCAGTGAGATCATCGGGTGCCTGGTGCGGGTGTGGTACCATTTTCGAATGAAGTCCGTTTTCTGGTTGCTCTTTCGGAAGTCAAAGTCCTCGAAACAGGGGTACTTCCGTGCCACTTGGATGATCTCGTCCATCCGATGCTTTTTCATCACATTGGGCACAATGTAGCGCAGATAGATGTCGATCTGCCATTCCGGTACATAGCCCAACGCCGAGTGGCAACCTTTGAAAAATTCGCCAGCGGATGCCAAGATGCCGTCGTCCGTCAGTTCTTGGATCCAGTAGTCCGGGCAGTGGGCAAACCGCCACGCCGGGTCGTAGCCGGAGTAAATTTCCATATACTCGCCGAAGCCCATATATGGCCAAACCATAAAGGCGGTGGCGTCAATGATGAGCAGTCGGAACAGGTCGCTCTCCACGAACTCACAGGCGGACCGGTTACGGAGCAGCACCTGCGGATTCCGTGGAATGGCGTTCAGTTCAGCCCCACAGCGGGACAGGATGCTTTTCGGGATGAAGTAGTAGAACGGGATGTACTCTGCGTTGCGGAACGGCGTAGGCGGGCCGTCCTTTCTGGTCAGCATAATTGGCATTTTTATCGTCTCCTTTCCAGAGGGCCAGCGCCCTCTATTTTTTAACGGCATAAGCAAGCGTCGATTGTTCCTGCTTTTCAAAAATAATTTTAGCATAGTTGCTGTCCAATAAAAATCCCTACAAGCGCAGAAAACGAAAAAAGCCCGGTGAGTACAGAGAAAATCTGAAACTCACCGGGGCTGAACGAAAATCCATAGATTCGATTCCTGTCACCGATCTTCTTACAATAAACGGTGACAATTTTGTTTTCATACTTTTCGGGTAGAATAATGAGAAAATACTCGGAGGTAAATCCACAATGAAGGGACGATCACTTACGGCGGCGGAGATCGCCGAATTTACGGAACATCTTATCTTAGAGGAACGGAGTGCCGCAACAGTCGAAAAATATGTTCGGGATGTCCGCGCCTTTGCGGCATACGCACCGGATGGAGAAATTACAAAGGAAACCGTGATCGCATACAAAAAGCACCTGCAAGAAATCTACGCCGTGCGGAGCGTAAACTCCATGCTGGCCAGCATCAACTGTCTATTCACCTTTCTCGGCTGGCACGACCTGAAGGTAAAAACGCTGAAATTGCAGCAGCAGGTTTACTGCCCCGAAGAAAAGGAACTGACGAAAGCGGAATACACACGGCTTTGCCGGGCAGCGATGCGAAAGCACAATGAACGGCTCTGTCTGATTTTACAGACCATCTGCGGTACCGGCATCCGAGTCAGTGAGCTGCAATTTATCACCGTTGAGGCAGCACGGTGCGGCGAGGCGGTGGTAAGCTGTAAGGCGAAAACCCGGACGGTGTTTCTTGTAAAGGTGCTGAGACAAAAATTGCTCCGCTATGCAGCGGAGCAAGGAATCGAAAGCGGAATAATTTTCGTAACCCGCACGGGCAAGCCCATCAATCGGACAAATATCTGGCGGGAGATGAAATCCCTGTGTCAGGAAGCGGGTGTCAACCCGGAGAAGGTATTTCCCCATAACCTGCGCCACCTGTTCGCCCGGGTGTTTTACGGTGTCGAAAAGGACATTGCCAAGCTTGCCGACATTCTCGGTCACTCAAGCATCGATACGACCCGCATCTATATCATTTCCACCGGCACGGAGCACCGCCGCCGCATGGAGAATATGCACCTAATTTTATAAGCAACAGAATCCCGATTATGTTGTAGTTTCATTTTGATAGAAGCATATCTATACATATTGTATTATAGCATCAACCTGCGAAAAAGTAAAGAAAGCATCGACGAAAAGCGTGAAAACCCTAAAATTGTCTAAAATCGAGCACAACAAGAAATCCTTTTCGGCTCGCTTTTTGAAGCGATAAGAGAAGGCTTGCTTTTTCATACCCTTTTTGGCCTGTCCGATCTGTGACAGGTCTTTTTTGCTGCCATGTTTACAACATAATCGGGATTATGTTTCCGGGGGGATCAAAAGCGTGACAAAGCAAGTGAAATCCAAACAGCGGGTGGCGGATCACGGCGAGGTATTTACCGCCGAGCGGGAGGTCAAGGCGATGTGCGACCTCGTGAAAACCGAGACAGAGCGCATCGACAGCCGCTTTCTTGAGCCCGCCTGCGGCGATGGAAATTTTCTCGCCGAGATCCTGTCCCGGAAGTTGGCTGTTGTAAAAAAGAAATACAAGAAGTTCCCAATGGACTACGAAAAAAACTCCGTTCTGGCCGTCAGCAGCCTGTACGGTGTGGATATTCTGCAGGACAACTGCGAGGCATGCCGGGAACGGCTTTATCGGATGTGGGACAAGGAGTACAAAGCCGTCTGCAAAAAGGAGGTCAGCGAGGACTGCCGCCGCTCGGTGCGGTTTATTCTGTCCCGCAACATCGTCTGCGGCAACGCCCTGAGCCTGATGCGCGTGGACGAAAACCAGCAGGATACCGGGGATCCCATTGTGTTTTCCGAATGGGCTTTTGTGACCGGCTATCAGCTCCAGCGCAGCGACTACACCTTTGCCAGGCTGATGCAGGGATATGACGAGGCCCGTGACCTGTTCGGCAAGAAAAAACGCAAAAAGCGGGAGGAGCAGATGACCCTGTTCGACGCGGACGAACCCGCCGAGAAGCCCAGCGACGAGGGCGAGTTCCTCAAGAAATATGTGACGCACTACAGGAGGGTATGGGAAAATGAGCAATGATTTCTACTCCGGCATCTATAATCCGGATGTGTTGTCCTGCCTTGCCAATCTGTCCAACGATGAGGTGTTCACGCCGCCGGAGGTAGCCAATTCGATGCTGGATATGCTCCCTCAGGAGTTGTTTTCGGACCCCAATACCAAGTTTTTAGACCCGGCCTGCAAAAGCGGTGTCTTTCTGCGGGAGATTGCCAAGCGGTTGCTGACCGGATTGGAGCCGATCCTTCCCGACCTGCAGCAGCGTATTGACCACATCTTTCATCACCAGCTTTACGGTATCGCCATCACCGAGCTGACCAGCCTGCTCTCCCGTCGTGGTGTGTATTGCAGCAAGTACCCCAACAGCGTGTATTCGGTGTCCCGCTTTGACGATGCGGAGGGCAATATTCGCTACAAGCGGATTCCCCACCGCTGGAAAAACGGAAAATGCGTCTTCTGCGGCGCAGCCCAGAGCCAGTACGACCGGGACGAAATGCTGGAGACCCACGCCTATGAGCTGATCCATACCACCAAGCCGGAGGATATTTTTAAGATGAAGTTCGATGTGATCATCAGTAACCCGCCGTATCAGTTGAGTGATGGCGGCGGTAACGGAGCAAGTGCAAAACCGATTTACCAATTATTCGTACAGCAAGCGCAAAAAATGAACCCCCGCTATTTGTCTATGATAATTCCGTCCAGATGGTTTGCCGGTGGCAAAGGATTAGACGAATTTCGAGACCGAATGTTGAACGATGATAGAATACGAGTAATACACGATTATCCCGAAGCTTCTGATTGCTTTTCTGGAGTTCAAATCAAGGGCGGTGTTTGCTATTTCCTGTGGAATCGAGACGAACACGGTGACTGCTCCGTTTATTCACATAAGGGTGATGCGGTACAAGGGCCGATTATCAGGCCATTGCTTGAGGCCGGTTGTGACACCTTTATCCGCTATAACGAAGCCGTCAGTGTTATTCACAAGGTAATGGCAAGGAATGAACCGTCGATGGAAACGCTGGTTAGCACCAGACTTCCGTTTGGCCTTCCAAATACATTCAAGGGAAACAAAGTCAAGAATTCGCCTTCTGATCTATTGGTATATGTAAGCGGAAACGACCGAGAAGTGCGTGGAAGTGCAGCATATGTTGCAAGAAATGTAATTTCCCGTGGTACCGAAATGATTGGTTGGCACAAAGTGTACATTGCAAAGGCGGGAAGCGGCAGCGATTCATTTCCGCACCCTATCCTTCCAAAACCATTTTACGGGGCTCCTAATACAGTTTGCAACGAAAGCTATTTGGTTATTGGGCCATTCAAAGACAAACAGGAATGCGAAAATGTGATGTCGTACATAGCCACAAGATTTTTCAGATTCCTTGTCTTGCAGAAAAAGAACTCACAAAACGCTGCAAAGGGTGTTTATCAATTAGTTCCCCAACAAGACTTTTCCAAACCTTGGACTGATGCCGAACTTTATGCCAAATATGGTCTTACCTATGAAGAAATCGCCTTTATTGAATCGATGATCCGACCGATGGACTTGACCGGAGGTGAGGACTGATGCCGCAAATGGATTTCTTTCCCCAACGCCCAGAAGTCCATCCGATGATCTATGCCTACCGGGACTTAAATCCGGATTATGACGGCCTGCTGAAGGTGGGCTACACCGAAAAAGATGTGGACAGGCGTGTGGCGCAGCAGTACCCCACCAAGCGCCCGGACGGCAAGCTCCCCTATGAGATCTTGTACCGCAGCTCCGCCATGCGGGAGGACGGCTCCTGCTTTACCGACCACGATGTACATCGTATGCTCCGCCGCAGGAAAATCACCGGCGTGGGCGGTGAATGGTTCCGCTGCACGGTGGATGAGTTGGAAGCGGCGGTGCTGGCGGTGAAAACCGACACCCTCAACGAGGAGAACCGCACCCGCACCTTTTCCATGCGCCCGGAGCAGGAGGAGGCCGTCAACAAGACCATCGCCTATTTTCGTTCCAGCAAGCAGGATGCGCCGGACCGTGCACCGAAATTCCTCTGGAATGCCAAAATGCGCTTCGGCAAAACCTTTGCCGCCTATGAGCTGGCCAAACGAATGGGGCTGAAAAAGGTGCTTGTGCTGACCTTCAAGCCCGCTGTCGAGGCGGCGTGGGAGGAAGATCTCATGACCCACAAGGACTTTGAGGGCTGGCAATTCATCTGCCGGGACGGAATGCGCTACGAGAACGCCGACCTGTCCCGCCCCATCGTCTGCTTCGGCTCTTTTCAGGATTATCTCGGCACCAACGAGAGCGGTGGCATCAAGGCAAAGAACGAATGGGTACATACCACCAACTGGGACATCGTGATCTTTGACGAATACCATTTCGGCGCATGGCGGGACAATGCCAAAAAGCTCTTTGAGATGGACAACGAGGATGAGGATTACGACTTCGATATGGAGAAGTACAAGAAGGACGAGGCCGACAACGCCTACAACGAGACCTTCCTGCCCATCACCACATCCTACTATCTGTTTCTGTCCGGCACGCCGTTCCGCGCCATCAACAGCGGCGAATTTATCGAGGATCAAATCTACAACTGGACCTATTCCGACGAGCAGCGGGCCAAGGAAAACTGGGACGGGGCTGCGGACAACCCCTATGCAGCGCTGCCCCGGATGGTGATGATGACCTACCGCATCCCGGACAGCATCCGACAGATCGCCATGCAGGGGCAGTTCGACGAATTTGATTTGAATGTATTTTTCTCCGCCAAATACGGCGAGAAGAGTAAGCCGGAGACCGCCCGGTTTGTCTATGAGAACGAGGTGCAGAAGTGGCTGGACCTGATTCGCGGCTCCTATCTCCCCGCCAGCGTGGACGATATGAAGCTGGGGCAGGACAAGCGCCCGCCTATGCCGTTTTCCGATACCCGGTTGCTGAATGTGCTGTCCCACACCTTCTGGTTTCTGCCCAATGTGGCCAGCTGCTATGCAATGTATAACCTGCTTCAGCAGAAGCAGAACAGCTTTTACCACGATTACCACATCAATGTCTGCGCCGGGACCAAGGCGGGCATTGGCGTGGATGCGCTGGAGCCGGTGCAGAAATCCATGGGTGACCCGCTGACCACCAAGACCATCACGCTGTCCTGCGGCAAGCTGACCACCGGCGTCACGGTCAAGCCATGGACGGGCATCTTTATGCTGCGGAATCTGAAAAGCCCGGAAACCTATTTCCAAGCAGCGTTCCGGGTACAGTCTCCGTGGACGGTGCGTACCGGCTCCGGCACCGATCAAATTATGAAATATGAGTGCTATGTCTTTGACTTTGCGCTGGACCGCGCCCTCAAGCAAATCTCGGATTATTCCTGCCGCCTAAATGTGAACGAAAGCAACCCGGAAAAGAAGGTGGCGGAATTCATCAACTTCCTGCCTGTACTGGCCTACGACGGCAGCAGCATGAAGCAGATCGACGCTCAGGATATTCTGGATATCGCCATGGCCGGTACCTCGGCCACGCTGCTGGCCAAGCGCTGGGAATCCGCATTGCTGGTCAATGTGGACAATGATACGCTCCGGCGACTGATGGCAAACAAAGAGGCCATGGAGGCCCTGATGAAAATTGAAGGGTTCCGCAGCCTGAACTCGGATATTGAGACCATCATCAACAAATCGGAGAGCGTGAAAAAGGCCAAGAAGGAAAAAGGCAAGGAACTCACCAAGGAGGAGAAAAAGGAAATCTCCGAGGAAGAAAAAGAATACAAATCCATGCGTAAGCAGATTCAGGAGAAGCTCATCAAGTTTGCCACCCGTGTGCCGATCTTTATGTATCTGACGGATTACCGGGAGCGCTCTCTGAAGGATGTGATCACGCAGCTGGAGCCGGGGCTTTTCAAGAAAGTGACGGGTCTGGATGTGAAGGATTTTAATCTGTTGGTGGAGCTGAATGTATTTAACGCCAGCCTGATGAATGATGCCATCTTTAAATTCAAGCGCTATGAGGATTCCAGCCTGTCCTACACCGGCCTGAACAAGCACGAAAACGAGGATGTCGGCGGCTGGGATACCGTCGTGAAGCGCAAGGAGTACGAGCTGCTGTTCTATAACCAGCAGTCTACGATGAATGCGCCGGAAATCGACGAAGCCGATGTTCCGGAAGCGGACGAGGAGCCGGAGCCGCCCAAAGCCCCCGTTCCAACTCGGACGCCACCGGCTAAGCCGGATTTTGTCACTGCTGCCTTCGGCGTGAAATCTCCGATCGCTCCCGCAAAGCCCCAGCAGCCCGAAAAACCGAAGGTCGATGTTTCCGGCGTTGCCGTTGGAAGCGCTGTGGCTCACGCTAAGTTCGGCATTGGCAAGGTGATCGAGCTGAACAGGGGATATGTGACCGTCCGCTTTGAGCAAGGCGAGAAGCGCTTTATTTTCCCCGATGCGTTTGAATCCGGATTTTTGAAAGCGCAATAAGCAAAAGAGACCCTTCGTATCATTTTCTTGACTTGATACGAAGGGCCTTGCCTTATGTATAGATTACTTGATGATAGACAGTTTCGGATGCACGGTCTCGGCAGGAATTCATCCGCCCGACCCATTCCATTTGGTCGCTGGCTTTCAGCGTTTCCGTAATGCCCTCTGCATCTGCCATTTGCTTTACCAGCCGAAGAAAAAGCTCCTCTGCCTGTCGGTCAATATCCGCAAGATAGGCGTTCAATTCACCGCTGGTCAGCAGGTTGGCATAGCGCACACGGCGATGCTCCTTGAGATAGCGGAGATGCCGCTGCCCCCATACCCCGATTGGCCGATCTTCCTCCGGCTCATCATCCCCAGCAATCAGATAATAGTCTCCAACCAATTCATATTTCAGCCCTGTGCGTCCATCGGTAATGTACTTTTCCATCATCAGTACCTCCATCCCCACAACATTGACTTCTGAGGCTTTGCCTTGGCAACTTTGATCAGCATCTCATCTACGGCATCTGTGTACCGCCCCGCTACAATCAGCTTGTTGCGGAACCGGTTCAGCCCCTCAATGATAAGCCGCCATTCCTGCCGGTTCAGTTCTACATAGTATTTCTGTTTCATGTGCTATTCCTCCTTTGGTTACTGCAACCATTGTAGCAGGAGGATTAACGGAAATCGAATGTGCGGATAGCAAAAGAGCGCTACAATCGGAATTTAGCAATAATTTCAAATCTGACCCAGGAAATTTATTTGCACATTTATAAGGGCATTTTCTCGCTATTAAAAACAGTAAAGCATAGGCTCAAATAGCAAATTCTCCGATTAGAATATTTTATTCAACATCCATACAATTAGACCTTTACTCGTTGTAAAAACCTCAATGATAACGATTGTAGCCACTAATAATAGCCCCCATGCAATCGACCATCTAATCATGCCATGTTTTGCAGAACGTTCAGTGTCATGTAATAGTTTATCATCATTGAATGCCTCTTTAATCTCTACTTCAGTTAATACGTCTTTATAGTTTTCTTTGAGTTGAATATACCCTTGCCTCGCCTTCTTTAACTTGTAACCAATTTCAGAAAGACATATAAACATATAAACAAGTGATCCAAATACAAAAATTTCAATAAGATAAATGGTGTGCCGTGAAAATATTTCATCCCATTTTTGGGCACCGCCAATTTTGGTTAAAACAACGGTAAATAAAAATCCAAATATAGCAATGAGATTTCCTTTAAACTTTTCTAAGATGGCTACTGCATAGTCGCCAACCCGTGCTACAACATTCTGAATAAATTTAGCAATATCACGCTTCATATCAAGGTATTGCTGAACGTTATTTCGTAAATACAGGTTATAATTTGTTTTAATTGCTTCAAACACCGCACTATCGAACTCAAGCAATGCCACAAATTTACAGTGCAGACTTATTACATTATGAGAAATTAACGCCTTATCCGTAGGATTGCCATCAGTATAAATCCAGGTATAAATATTTTGCCATTTTTCATTTTCACGAATACTATCGAGTGGCAATTCATAGTTTGCAATTCGATGCCCATTTATTTGAATACTGAGCGCTTTATCATTAATTGAGGATGAATTCGCAACATATACCAACGAAAGAATAGTTGCCAATTTGCTAAAAAGAGGCCTAAGGCAATCACCCGCTCTCATGACCCCCTCGATAATGAAATCATCTGGCAAGACTTCAAGAGTGTCCATATTATAGAAATACGCCGTATCTCTACAAGCACGTAATCGTTGGCTTCTATCAATCTTGGGAGTAAATATAGCGCTTTCACTTGATTCAAATGCTATCGTCCTAGTAGAAAATGAAATATCATAATCAAACACCTCAAATTTGAGCATTCTTTCTCTACACATCAATACTGAGAACCATCTTAGAATTTCAAGTGCAGACCGATGCAATAGGTCCTCTGAAAATGAAGTAAAATCATATATGGAAAACTTCCCGTCATTCACATTTTTGTCAATTTGCAAATTAATATATATATTATCATTGGGCGACATACCATAGATTAGATTGGTAAAGTCCGGCTCATACGTTTGGAGATTTGTAATGCTAACAATATCGTCGCTATCATTTTTCAATATTAATTTCAGGCTATCTCTCGTTGGAGCGCAATTGCAAAGCGAGCGAATGGCCTCAGCACTTGGTAGATTTTGAAATACAATAGAAAAGGACGCTTCAACTGTACTTAATCGCTCAACAACATTCAAAGTATCAACTTGAAATACTTTACTAAACTCTGAAAGTAGTTTCACAATCTGCGCTCCTCTCTATACATAGTCCTGGCGATAATTAGAAATGAAACCGACGATAAGTATCGTCATTGTTTGTTCTTACCTTTATGTATCTAATTCCGTTTTCTTCGACCGACCGGATCGTAGAAGACAAGTCGGTTATAGCACGAGTAACTTTTAAGTCGATTCCTTCATTAATAGGATATACTTTTCTAATTCGAGCATTAATTGCGCTACTAACCGCACTAAATTGGCTATCAAATTTTTTCTTTTCGGGTTGTTCAAGTAATTTTACCCGAATAGTCTGGATTCTTTCAGACATATACTGAACTTCTTCCGGAGTAAGATCAGTATCAACAGGCTGGTAATTCTCCAGTATAGAATTTACCATGGATGGATAATCAATATGCTCATTATTTTTAAAATAACCTATGAAATGATTCCTAATTATTGTATAATCAGGTCTAGTAATCCCTTTAAATCCATGTCCTAATGCCGCATCAATCGCCTGAAAAGCACGTTGAGTATTTGATTCATCACTATTTATTTCGTCCAATTCCAGAAACCCGTTGCTCCAATACTGTGCTTTGGTATCGGAATAGACTTTTGCATAAAACTCGGTAGCAGTAAGATCAGACAAATCGAATAGACATGATTTCCATATAGTCTTTTTGTCTTTTGAAAAGCCTGTTTTAAAAGCAAAGTCTGAATCATCGACCCACTCGGTATGCTCAACTTTGGCGAGAAGATATTCATATTTTTCTACGGTTTCATCAAAAAGCAACGTTTGAATAAGGCTACCTTTCTGCACAGTCGTTTTTGTACGGTGAATCTGTCTTTGGGCTTCGGTTTCTTTTAATAGTAGACGGTATGCCATTATATTCATCTTTTCAGAAACATAGTTTTCATCGGTTTGGTTTGCGCATATGCCCAAAATACACCCGATTACTTCGGTTGCATTTGAGTGCGTTTTATACTCACGCACAGATGTGTTGCCACTTATGTGATTAATCAACTCGGCAACATAAGTGTCAAATGTTTCAGGAGTTTCCCGCGGAGTAACTTGTTGAGCCTCATAATCTATAATACGAATAGACTTATGAATGATAGTCACCAATAATCCCTCCCTCAAATTGGATAGGTTGCAAGAACAGCCTCAAATTAACTTAAACCATATTAATTATAACACCTTTTTCATACATTTCAATATTTCGACCGTTATGCCCCATAAAAAATCCAATTATTTCATGATGCCTCTTTAATGGCTACACACCAATGTTCATTTGTTCATTGTATCAAAGCAAGGAAAAATAAATGGCACTACGAAGAATATACTAACATATTTTACAAATAGGGTTTAGCAGCAAAAAAACACCGTCTCGGGATCACTTCCAAGACGGCGTTTTTCTGTTGCGGATCAGAGCGAACACTTCACGGCGAAGCCGCCGCTGAAGAAATAGGCGTTCGTCCAATACCTGTTTGGTGGAGCTGAGGGGAGTCGAACCCCTGTCCGAAAGCGCTTTAACAAGACCTTCTCCGGGCGCAGGACAGATTCAGGATTCCCGCCCCGTGCAGGCACTGCCCAGACTGCACGGCTTGGTAGAGTCATGATGCATGGGCGGGGCAACTCTTACCCGCCGCACGTCCGCCACATCAACGACGCCTTCCCCGGCCTGTGGCCTCTCCGGTTCAGACGGCTGCCTTTAGTTAGGCAGCGACAGCAATACGATTGTTGTCAGTTAATTTTTAAGTTGCCCGTTTTATGGCGGTCAGGCGCCGCCGCCCGCTTATCCAGCCTCCACACCCTCGTCGAAACCGGTGCAGCCCCGTATCGAAGTATGGGAAAAGACTGTATATTTCTACCGTTCCGGGTGAGGTCGCCCCCACCCGGACGGTTATTTCCTTAGCTGTGGAAGGGGTCCGGCAGCTTCTCCGGCTCCGGGTACTCCACACCTTGGGTATCCACGGTGACGGACTTCATCACCTGCGGCTTCTTGGGCTTGTTGGTCAGCATATTCCGGGGCTGGGAGGCGATCTCATCCACCACGTCCATACCGTCGATGACCATGCCGAAGGCGGCGTACTGTCCATCCAGATGGGGGGAGTCCTTGTGCATGATGAAGAACTGGCTGCCGGCGGAGTCCATATCCTGCGCACGGGCCATGCTCAGCACACCACGGGTGTGGCGCAGGTCGTTGCGGATGCCGTTGGCCTCGAACTCACCCTTGATACAGTAGCCGGGGCCGCCCATACCGGTGCCGTCGGGGCAGCCGCCCTGGATCATGAAGCCGTAGATGCAGCGGTGGAAGATCAGGCCGTTATAGAAACCGGCGTTGGCGAGGGAGATAAAATTCCGCACGCTCTGAGGAGCGATGTCGGGGTACAGCTCCGCCACGATCTTCTTGCCATTTTCCATTTCGATGGTCACAATAGGGTTGCTCATATCCATTCTCCTTTTTATCAGGCGTCAGCGGTTCTTTTCCCGCATGGCACGGTCCATCTCCCGTTTGGCGTCCCGTTTGGCGATGGCGTCCCGCTTGTCGTAGTTTTTCTTACCCTTGCACAGCCCCAGCTCCACCTTTACCCGACTGTCCTTGAAATACAGGCTCAGAGGGATCAGGGCATACCCGTCCTGCTTTTGCAGGTCATGGAGCTTGCGGATCTCCCGCTTGTGCATCAGCAGCCGCTTGGGCCGATCCGGATCCTTGTTGAAGATGTTGCCCTGCTCATAGGGGGAGATGTGCATACTCAGGGCGAACAGCTCACCGTCCTTGGCCACGCAGTAGGAATCCTTCAGATTCACCCGCCCGCCCCGGATGGACTTGACCTCCGTTCCGGCCAGCTCGATGCCCGCCTCATAGCGCTCCTCCACGAAGTAGTCGTGGTACGCCTTGCGGTTCTGTGCAGCGATCTTAATGCCACGCTTTTCCATGGGAAACGCTCCTTTCCTGAAGTGTGGCATATAGTATACCACGTTCCACCGCTGATTACAAGCCCGAAATATGCGCCACACTGCTGATAGAGAAGCCCTCTTGGCACACAGCCTCTGCCGTGGTATACTGCAGAAAGAACGCAAACATCGCTTGACAAGGGCACACAGAGAAAAACAACTGAAAATGAGCTGCCAAGCCTTACACAATGCACCGCCTAACAGGACATAGGCGGTGTTTTTGTATGCGGACAGCGTTTTCTCTGTGTGCTGATATGGGCCAGCCGTGCGGCGTGGCCTAAATTCTTGTCAAGGAGGTTATTCGTGTCATGGCAGAAGAAAACAAGCATCCCCCTACCACGGAGGAACAGACCCCGCCTGAAATGCCGGGAAAAGCCCCGGAAAAGGAGCAGGCCGAGATCCCTGATGTGGGCGGCGGCCCCGCTCCGTCCGCAAAGGTGATCGACCTTTCCGCTGTGCGTTACACGCCGGAAAAGGATGCTCCGACGGACATCCCCAAGGAGCCGGAAGCCCAGCCTGTTTCCGTCACCGAGTACAGCAAGCAGGAATGGAAAAAGCCCATGCCGGAGCCGGAGAAAACCAAGCCCAAACGGGGCCGCCCCGCAAAATCCGAAAAAGCTGCGCCTACCGAGCCGGGGGCCAAGAAAGAGGCAAAGGCGGAAAAGCCCCGCCGTGGCCGCCCGTCCAAGGCGGAAAAAGCGGCCCCGGAGCAGGGCAAGCCGCCCAAGGCTGGCAAGACCCATGCGGCACCCGAGGAAAAGGCAGCGCCCCCGGCCCCGGAAGTGCCGCCTGCGCCCCGCGACGCCACCCGCGCCGAAAAAGAGGAGATCCTCTATCTGAACCTGTCCGACCTGCACCCGTTCAAGGATCATCCTTTCGGCGTCCGTGACGATGCGGAAATGAAATCTCTGGTGGAGAGCGTCCGCAACGGCGGTGTCAACCAGCCCGCACTGGTGCGTCCCCGTGAGGGCGGCGGCTATGAGATCATCGCGGGCCACCGCCGCCAGATGGCCAGCCAACTTGCTGGGTATCGCAATATGCCCTGTATCGTCCGCAATATGACGGATGACGAGGCTATTCTCGCTATGACGGATGACAACCTCCGTCAGCGTGAAACGATTTTGCCCAGCGAAAAGGCCCTGTCCCTGAAAATGCAGTATGAGGCCATCAAGCATCAGGGAGCACGAGGCGACAGCGCCGAGGCCGGAAAGCTCTCTCTTGAAAGCGTGGGCCAGCGCAACGGCATGAGCGTGAAAACCGTGCAGCGGTATATCTGGCTCAATGATCTTGTGCCGGAATTGAAGCAGACGATGGATGACGGAAAGCTGTCTTTCACCCCGGCTGTGGAAATTTCCCGTGTGCGCCCCAAGCACCAGAAGTATATCGCCGTGTCCATTGAGGGCCAGCAGGCTTCGCCCTCCAAGGGTCAGGCAAAACGGCTCCGCGAGCTGGACAAGGAAAACAAGCTCTCCCCGGATGTGATCGACGGTATTTTGTGTGAAGAAAAGAAAAAGGAGGATCGTGACGTGATCATTACTGGCGCTGAACTGGAAAAGTTTTTTGGCAAGGAGGCCACGCCCCGGCAGATGAAAGACCAGATCATGACGCTGCTGGAGGACTGGAAAGAGCGGCAGCCGCCCGAGCTTGCCAAGCCCGATAAGAAAATGGATATGGAGAAGTAACGACCTCTGGCCACTATGACCAGAGGCTTTTTGCTGCCCTATCCGGGGTGCCCCGCAAAGTCGCAAGACTTTGTGGGGAGAGGAGGCGCAACGGAATGATCGAGCTTTTGCCATCCGGCAAAAGTGAGGGATATGAAGTTTGTGCCGACGATGTGGCTCTTGCGGTTATATCCCCCGTCGCCGCCCGTAATCGAGCACAGGCGGGAGTGGGCTGTCAAGGGGGCTTCGCCCCGCCGTGTGCGGCGGCTTTGCCCTTGACCGCCTGCCCCGGCTGTGCTTTTTCTCCGGCAAGCGGCGGGGGTATATCCTCCAGAGCCGCCCCCTTTTCCAAGATTGGAAAAGGGCGGGGGGAAAAGGTTGACCCACCACATTATATAAAAACGGAGGTTTTCACAATGAAACGACCCCTTGCGTATATCACCGCCGCGTGGAGCGGCGATCCCTGTGAGGCGACAGAGCAGGCCGCCAAGTATTGCCGCGCTGTCTATGAGGCGGGCTTTTCTCCCATCTGCCCCACGCTCTATCAGCCGCTTTTCCTCAATGATGCCGTTCCCGAGGAGCATAAGAGCGGCATCGACATGGGCCGTGACCTGCTTCGCCGCTCTCATGTGCTGGTGGTGTGTGGCAGTATCTCCACGGAAAGCATGAAAAACGATGTGGCTGTTGCCCAGCGGCTGGGGATCACGGCAACCACGCTGGACGGCATCCTGACCGTAAAGCGTCAGGGCCGCCGCTGATATGAACGAGATCCGGCTGGGGAGCCTGTTTGACGGGATCGGCGTGTTCCCGCTGGCGGCGGTGCGCTGCGGTATCGTGCCTGAATGGGCCAGCGAGATCGAAAAAGCGCCTATCTCCATCACGAAACGCCACTTTCCCGGTATGGCGCATTTAGGAGATGTGACAAAGCTGAACGGCGGCGACATTCCGCCTGTCCACATCATCACCTTTGGCTCACCCTGCCAGAACCTCTCACAGATCGGCAACAGGGCCGGTCTTGCCGGGGAAAAATCCAGTCTGTTCTTTCATGCGATCCGTATTATCCGTGAAATGAGGGAGGCGACAAATGGTATATTTCCAGCAATCGCTGTTTGGGAGAACGTCATGGGAGCGTTTTTTTCAAATGACCGGATGGACTTTAGAGCCGTGCTCTCAGCGTTCACAGCCGCCGACATTTCAATGCCTGCTTCTGGAAGATGGACAGGAGCCGGAATGGTGCGAGGGCATACGCCCGATCTCGCATGGCGGCTCATGGACGCCCAGCATTGGGCAAGCCCCCGATTGGCACGACGGCAGCGCGTCTTTGTTGTGGCAGACTTTGGAGGACAATGTTCCCACGAAATACTTTTTAAGCCCCGCGCAGTGCAGTCAATTTCTGCGTCTGGCGGAGATTGCTGGCTGTCCGCCGCCTGCGGAGATCGAGGCTCTTTTGTTGAAGCAGGGCGGCGCGTACCGATCACCAGACCCTTTCAATGCTACCGTATGCGGGCATCGGCAAAGGAGCGGACAACGGAGGCGTTCCGAAACAGCTTCGGACTGCCAACTGACCCTTTTCCCACTCTGTTAGCCAGCGCGGTCAGTCCCTTTGCCTTTTGGTATGAGGACGATCCTGCCGGGGGCTGTGTCCGTTTTCCCACGGAAACGGAATGTGAGCGGCTCATGGGGCTGCCGGAGGGCTGGACACGGTACGGCGCGGATGGTGAGGAAATCCTGTCCGCCCATCGCTACCGGGCGCTGGGAAATGCTATCGCGCTGCCCTGCGCCGAGTACATTATGCGCGGCATATATGATGTTCTGACAAGGAGGTGCTGAAAATATCATCCCTGTTTGAAGCCTATATTACCAACCTCGGCAAATACAACGAGGGGCGGCTTGTGGGCGAAACGCTGAAATTCCCGGCCACCACGGAGGAGGTGCAGGCCCTTTTGAAGCGCATCGGCGTGGATGGGGTACGGTATGAGGAAATCTTCATTACCTCATTCGACGGCGATGTGCTGGGCCTGTATGACCATTTGGGCGAGTATGAAAGTATTGACGAGCTGAACCATCTGGCCCATGTGCTGTCTGACCTCGACCTGAGCGACATTGAAAAGTTTGAGGCCGTCATTGACAGCGGCGAATACACGGGCAGCGTCCATGACCTGATCAACCTCGCGCAAAATCTGGATTGCTATGACTTCTACCCCGGTATCGACAGCGAGGAGGCGCTGGGCCGGGTCTACATCGAGGAAATGGAAATGCTGGATGTACCGGACAATGTGCTGCCCTACTTCGACTTTGAAGCCTACGGGCGGGACGTGCGGATCAACGAGGGCGGCCATTTTGCCCCCGGCGGCTATGTGTTCAATAACGGCGGCAGCTTTGTGGAGCGGTATCACGGGATGGAGGATATTCCCCCGGAGCACCGTATTTTTGCCTATCCCAAGCTGAATATCCGGGAGCAGATGGCGGCGTATCAGGAGGTCATAGACCGTTCGGCGCTGAACGAGGAAAAGCTGCGGCTTCCTACCAGCCGCGAGGACAGATAGGCCGCTTCTGGTCACGGTGGCCAGAGGGCAAAGGAGGTGTAAGCTATCGTCGGAGATGAAGTGTCCCGGCAGACCATCGCCGTCAGCGTCAAGGCATCCAAGCTGACAGCCCGTGCGCTGGCCTATGTGGTGGCAGCCGTGGGCCGGAAGATCGCCAAGGAGCACCGCAAGGCGCAGACGCCCCACGGCAAACAGAGTGTGCGAAAGCTCATGGGCCACGGTGGGGACACCAACGCCATTGAAGTGGACACGCCTAAGCTGTTTGACAAGGTGGCCCGGAAATGGGGCGTGGACTATGCCATCCGCCGTGTGGGAGAGGAAAAATATCTGCTTTTGTTCAAGGCACGGCAGGCCGACGCCATCACAGGCTGCTTTGCCGAGTATTCCCGTTTGGAGCTGAAACGGGCCAAGTCCCGGCAGACACCGATCCGGGAGCAACTCCGGCAGGCGGAGGAACAGGTGAAAAAGCAGCCCCAGCGGGAGCTGACAAAGGAGGCGGCGCATGGTGACAGATAAAATCAGGAAGTATGTTCTTCCGAATATCCCGTACCTGTTCATCGGCTGGTTTTGCCTGAAAATCGGCACGGCGTACCGTCTGGCCGCTGGTGCTGGCTTGGGGGAAAAGCTGCTGGGGCTGGGCCAGACCATCGGCGTGGCCTTTGCCAGCTTCGTCCCCGGCCTTGCCCCGCTGGATTGGTTTGTCGGCATTGTGGGCGCAGTCGGTTTCCGGCTGCTGATCTACTGCAAGGCGAAAAAAGCGAAAAAATTCCGCCGCGATGCCGAGTACGGCACAGCCCGCTGGGGAACGGAAAAGGACATCAAGCCGTTCTTTGACCCAAAGTTTGAAAACAATATGCTGCTGACCGCCACGGAACGGCTTACCATGAACACCCGCCCCAAAAATCCAGCCAACGCCCGCAACCTCAATTTTTGCGGTATCGGCTCGTCCGGCTCGGGCAAGACCCGCTTTTGGCTCACGCCCCAGCTTTTGCAGGCACATTCTTCCTATGTGGTGGTAGACCCCAAGGGCGGTGTGCTGGGGCAGGTCGGGGCCTTTCTCCAGCGCCGAGGCTATCAGATCAAGGTGTTCAACAGCATAGATTTTTCTAAATCCATGCACTACAACCCTTTATTGTATATCCGCAACGAGGCCGACATCCTGAAATTCGTGAACGCCCTGATCACCAACACCAAGGGCGAGGGCAAGGAGGGCGATCCGTTCTGGACGAAAGCGGAAACACTTTTGTACTGCGCCCTGATTGCCTATATCATTTTTGAGGGGCCTGCCGAGGATCGGAATATGAATACGCTGGTGGACATGATCTCCGGCATGGAGGTCAAGGAGGATGACGAAAACTATAAGAACGCCGTGGATTATATGTTTGACGGCCTTGCCAAACGCAAGCCGGATTGCTTCGCCGTGAAGCAATACCGTAAATTCAAGCTAAGCAGCGGCAAGACGGCAAAAAGCATCCTCATTTCCTGCGGCGCTCGTCTGGCTCCCTTTGATATTCCCCAGCTTCGGGAGATCATGTCCTATGATGAGCTGGAGCTTGACCGCATGGGAGATCGTCGGACGGCTACTTTTTTCTGCATCAGCGACACGGACAGCACCTACAATTTCCTTGTGGCGCTGGCCTTTTCGCAGATGTTCAACCTCCTGTGTGAACGGGCGGACAATGTTCACGGCGGACGGCTGCCCCATCATGTGCGGGTACTGTGGGACGAGGCGGCCAACACGGGACAGGTACCCCAGCTTGAAAAGCTGGTGGCCGTCATCCGTTCCCGTGAGATCAGCCTGTGTCTGCTGTATCAGCAGTTGGCCCAGTGCAAGGCCATCTACGATAAGAACGCGGAAACCATCCTCGGCAACATGGATAGTGTGCTGTTCCTCGGTGGACGCGAAAGCTCCACCATCAAGGAAATATCCGAGAACTGGCTGGGCAAGGCCACCATCTCCATGCAGACCGAGGGACGCTCACGGGGCCAGTCCGAAAGCTACAGCCAGAACACGCAGCGGCTGGGTCGGGAGCTAATGACACCCAGCGAGCTTGCCACCATGCCCGGAGATCGGTGCATTTTGCAACTTCGGGGCCTGCCGCCGTTCTACTCCAAGAAGTACGATTTGAAACAGCATCCAAACTACAAATACACCGCCGAGGCCGACAAGGTGAAAAACGCTTTTGACCTCAACAGCCTTGTGACACGGCGGATGGACAAGCTCAACCCCAACGAAACCTATACCGTTTACAAGGTGGACGTGCCGGACGAGGCGCTCACAGGCGAGGACGAGGACATCCTCAACTATGACGACCTCGACGACCCGGACGCCTTTGTATAACCTCTGGTCACGGTGGCCAGAGGAGTAGCTGCCGCCAGAAATGGCGGCTTTTTTCATGGCCGGGGCTTTGCCCCCCGGAGAAATGGAGGACTTATGCAGTTTTTTGCTTCTGCCGTTACTACCCTGCAAACTCTCGTCGTGGCGCTGGGCGCTGGCCTTGCCGTGTGGGGCGTGGTCAATCTGCTGGAGGGCTACGGCTCGGACAACCCCGGCGCTAATGCTCATGTACGGTAGAGAAGCACAAAGCAAAACAAGGATAGCTAGCCCTGCCACTATTCCGAAGCAAGGCAACCACAAGGCATTTCCACCTCTTTTCCGTAGGATTATTCTGTGGTATAATTTGAAATATCGTGCCGTGAGAAAAGCGCTTGTGTGAGTGCGTTTTCCTGTCCGATAAAGATAGGCTGCAACGAATTACCCACGAGGAACCTATTATGATGATACTCCTATTTGGCGTTTTGAATGATGAACAGCGTGCGCTGGTAGAGCGGATATTCCATGAGCATCGTGTCCTCTTTCAGCGCATTTCGTTCAAAATCGTAAAATCAGAAGAAGCCGCAGAAGATGTTGTGTCCACCGCATTTGTAAAGATTATGGACAACATCGAAAAAATTTCTGAATTACCCTGTCCCCAAATGACCGCTTTCTGCGTTACCATAGTGAAAAACGCTTCTATTGATGTGCTGCGTCATTCCCAGCAGAGCGTTCACCTTGACCGCTGGGACTGCGTTTCGGATGAAAACTCCGATGACCTCGCAGACGAGTGTATTCACAATGCCGATGTGCGTAAGCTGACCGAGCTGATAGACCGGCTCGACCCTGATGATCGGCGCTTTGTCTATCTTCGGTACGCCGAGGAAATGGGACACAAAGAGATCGGAGAGCTACTGAACATTTCAGAGGATGCCGCTAAAAAACGCGGACAGCGGCTCGTCAAGAAGCTCAGAAAACTGTATGAGGGAGGGTAAAACTATGGATATGAGTTGGCAGGCTTTGCTTCAAGAAGTGGCGGCGACCAGCTTTGAAAAGACCGCAGACACCCTCGCGGCTGCTGAGAATGACAACTGCGCTTGTATTGATTTGCACCAACAACAGATCCATGAGTTGAGCAAGAAAATCTTGTTGCTGCCCCATCAGGGGCGCGTCCTGCTGTTGAGCAGATATTGTTTCCGCTTATCCCCGGAGGAGACAGAAGTGTTTTTCCATTTGGAAAATACCAAGGGGCGCTTTCGTTTCTACAAAGAACTGCTATCTTCAAGTATGGACGTTGAGGCAGGTCACATGATTTCTGATGATACTTTCGGGAAAGCCTGTCATATTGCCTTAAAGGGCTATTTGCACAACGAACTTGAAGCAGATGCGGATGATGAGGCGGCAGGAAACAACCGGACACATATTGCGTTCAGAAAGGTTTGGAAAACCGTTGCGGTTGCGGCCATCACTTTGACCTTGCTATTCTCGACCTGCATGGTGGCAAATGCCCAATTCCGGGAAAGAGTCATTTCGTGGGTAATCGAAACCTTTGAAAAATACAGCATTTTTGAATTGCACGGTGACGAGCTGGACGAGCCGCAGGACTTGACCGAGTATCAGGCTGGCTATCTCCCGGACGGAGCAATTTTGCAGGATACGACTAAGCAGCCGAATACGGAACCGGGGGTTGTCATCCGTAAATATGCTATTAGCGAGTCTGAGTTTTTTGATATTGTAATTACTCAGTCAGACAATCGGGTTTATTTCGATACCGAAAATACGGAGATAGAGCCGTTTGATAAAGACGGGGTAACAGGCTACTTCTTCCAGAAGGATGATACGAGCTATATTTGCTTTGAGTGGGACGGCTGCTTCTTCTCGGTTTATGGCTCTATTGATACGGACGAGTTGGTAAAGATCGCCGCAGGCATTACGAAAAAATAATTCAAAAAATATTGTCCCCTTTTTCCTCCTTGTGCGTTATATGGGTGATACCTCAATAACAAACAAGGAGGATTCCATTTATGACGAATCTGGAACGGAGTGTGACTGCATGAAAAAGAACACAAAAATACTTATTTTTGTAATTGCAATAGTAGTGGTGATAGGCATTTTTGCATGGGGCAATCTGCACCACAAAAACATTGATAGTCTACCCTCGTTGGAACAGGTATCAAATATGGAAGATGAAGCCCAGCTAAACAGCTATATAACTGATTTTACCAAGCAAGAGCTAACGGCTGCTTGGGGTGAGCCAACTGAAAGTAGCAGTATGGAGGATGTTTGGTATATCAATGAAAACACAAAACTGGTCATCAACTATCATAACAATGATGACCACGCAGTTATTTGTTCTATCGTGAGAAATTGATAGGGAGTGTGGTCGTTCAATGAAAAAAATAGCTAAATACAAAAAGGAGCATGAAATGAAGAAGATAACCGCCTTAATCTTTGCGCTGATCCTAACGCTGGGGCTTGTTGGCTGTAACGGAAAAACGGTCAATATCGACTTCCCGTTTGAGGTTGAAGATGTCGAAAGCGTTGAAATGTACCACTACGACGGAGTGCCCGCATCGGCAGAAAAGAAAGTAGTTGTTGCTGAAAGTGATATAAAGACCCTGTACGATATGTTCAAGGGCTTATCCCTAAAAGACAAAACGGCTGAGGAAACTGCTGGAGCGGATGTGACCAGCTTTAGATTTAACCTTTCAGACGGGTCAAGCTACGATTTGATTTACGCCTGCGATGGAGTTAAAAACGGTAAATTGAAATCAGAAGCAGGCGATTTTGAGTATTTCACAAGTGCGGATATTGGCTCTTATTGGAACAATTTGAATAGGGAGCTTGAAGCAACTCCCGTCAATGAGAGTGAGCTACCAGGAGCAGAAAGCACTTCTCAAAATGATATTCTGCAAGTTGGGATACGCAAGGCAACCGCAGGCGTATATGATGAAGAAGGCTTAAAATTCACATGGAGCGTTGAAAATATAGGCGATTATTCGGTGAGCTTTGATAAGAATATGATTGCCCAAATTGTTCTCAACGGAGAGGATTACGCCTTTGAAACCGAAGCCGTTACATTAGAGCCGGGTGAAGCCTATTCCGTCGATATTAGTATCCCGTATCCTGTTGCACGGCAGAACGGAACAAATAATGTGAAAATCACAGCAACAACGGGTGATACAACGGCAACCTATAAAGAGTCGTTTACTCATTGATGAAAGTAAAAAGGAGATATTATGATATTATTATGTACATCACATCTATTGTTTTTACGCTGATAGCGTGGGGAGCCGGACTGCTTCTGGATGCAAATATTCATTTCGGTGATCCGCAGGGCTTTTTGGGTTTGCGGGTGCTGCTGCCCGTTTTGGCTATGGGGCTTTGCCTGTTGCGGGCAATGAAAGAGGATAAGCGCAACGGAGATAAATGAAACAGAACGCGTGCGATTTACGCCTTTGAAAGATGGAAGGGGAAAGAGTTTATGAAGTGTCCTTATTGTGAAAAAGAAATGACATTGGGTTATATCCAATGTCGGGATGGCGTGTATTGGACATTGAAGAAGCAGCTTGTTGCATCACTTTCTTCTTTAGGCAAGGGAAGCACTTGCCTTTCCAATGGCGCAGCGGATAATTCCAACACCGTATTTGCGTTCAAGTGCGAAGATTGCAAAAAAATCATTATTGACTATTCGAGTGAAAGATAACTATTCAGCGTATAAATCCGAACACATGAAACCGCCATTCAATGACGATTTTGCGTGCTAAAATCAACAGAACAGATAGCAAACCCAGCCGAGCCTGTCAACGGTCAAGATGAACGGCGCAAAAGCGCCGCCGTTGACAGCCCCGCCCGTCTTTGCTGTTCGGTAATCAAGAGGGCGACAGCACAAAATGCTGCCGCCCTCTGCCATTATTCAGAAAGGGGGATTTTCCATGACCGAACACGAAAAGTATCAAGAACATATCCGGCATACACACGATGCCTTTTGCAAGACTGTTATTCGCCACGCTGCCATAGACGCAGCCCGGAGCATACGGAGCCGCCGCAAGCGGGAAATCTCGCTTGAATATCTGATAGAAGAAAAACACTATCCATTCAGTACCACAGATAAATACTTTGCGGAGCAATCCGGCATGACCAGCTATCCGCTTTTCGTCTGTGGTCAGATGGTGCTTTTGGAAAGTCCAGAGCTTGCCGCAGCCCTGTCCGCACTATCACAGATGGAACAGGAAATCATTTTCTTGTACTACTTCCAACGATTGACGCATAGGGAGATTGGACGGAGATATGGACGGGCTGGCAACACAACCGGGCGGCGTATTCAGATGATTTTACGGCGGCTACGGGCAGAGTTGGAGGGTTTGTCCTATGAGCCAGCTACTTCCCTATGAGACAATCGTTAAGGCAAGCGAGGGCGACCCGGAAGCTGTTGCCGCCGTCCTATCCCATTATGCGGGATATGTCCGCTCTTGTGCGAAAATGGACGGACAGATTAACACGGATATGCAGGAGCATATCGTCAGGCAACTGATAGAAAGCCTGTTGAAGTTCCGCTTTGACCGCTAAACAGAAAAGTTGTATAATTAGAGCCTGACAAATTAAACTTCAATGAGGGTAGAGCAAATGGAACAGATTATCAATTATAGAGACATACCCACAGATAAAAGGATTGACATATTAAATGCTCTTGAGCGAATAGGTTTTTTTCCGGCATACGGCGGCGTGAGAACAATGCAGCAAATTATGGAAAAGTCAGTTCCAGGTTCAGGCCCACAATTCTATTTCGTTTTCCGTGAAAATGAGTTGATAGGGTACAATTTTCTCATTGGGGACACTAAGAAATATAAAGCGTTCCCATGGCTTGCTATTAGCAATATGGATGAGCAGAAGTTGACTGTTTGTGAAGAACTGATGAAAATACAAATTGCCTTTTTTGAAGAACTCGGAATGCAAAAGATAGCAGATCATTGCGTTAGGATTATGGAAGATTACAGAAAAGGAATTGGAAAGCGGAAAGAAAGCGATTGCAGATAAATTCCATTTGAAAAACGGCTGACAATTTAATACCGCCGCCCATCACAGCGGCAGATAAGCAGTAAATCTTGAAAAGGTTTACTGCTTTTTTTGCGCCCATTTTCAAAAATCTTTGGCAAACCACACCGCCGGATTGTTGTAGGGAGCAGACAGGGAAAATAAAAAAATTTTCGCTGCGTTTGCCAAAACGCCCCCTTTTCACCGTTGTAGTGGTGAACAGCGGGCAGAACACGCCGCCGCAATCGCTATATTGGTGGAGCAAGCCAGTATATCCGCAAACCAGAGCCGCCGAGGAAAGCGGTAGTTTTTTAGAGCAAGATTCTACCACGGTGCCAAAATCCGCATATCTGCGGTTTTGCCCCTTTGGTAAATCTTGTTGGGGAGTGCCTTCCCCAAACCCTGCTCATGCGCCCTGTCGGGCGAGAAAGGAGGTCAACGCTTGAAGAAAAAATATAACACACCCCACCGCTGCCATGTGGTCAAAACCCGCATGACCGAGGAAGAATACGCCGACTTTACCGAGCGGCTGAAACACTATGACATGAGCCAAGCCGAATTTATCCGGCAAGCCATTACACGGGCGACCATTCGCCCCATCGTTACCGTTTCCCCGGTCAATGATGAACTGTTGTCCGCCGTTGGCAGGCTGACCGCCGAATACGGAAAAATCGGTGGCAACCTCAATCAGATTGCCCGCGCCCTCAACGAGTACGGCACACCATACAACGCCCTGTCCGTTGAAGTCCGCGCCGCCATTTCTGACCTTGCTGCCTTGAAGTTTGAAGTCCTGCGAAAGGTAGGTGACGCTGTTGGCAACATTCAAACATATCAGCTCTAAAAATGCGGACTATGGCGCAGCCGAGCAGTACCTCACCTTTGAACATGACGAGTTTACCATGAAGCCCACCCTTGATGAAAACGGGCGGCTCATGCTCAGGGAGGACTATCGAATAGCCACGCTGAACTGCGGCGACGAGGATTTTGCCGTTGCCTGTATGCGCTCCAATCTCCGCTATGGGAAGAACCAGAAGCGGGAAGATGTAAAAAGCCACCACTACATTATCAGCTTTGACCCACGGGACGCGGTGGACAACGGTTTGACCGTAGACCGGGCGCAGGCGTTGGGCGAGGAATTTTGCCGGAAGCAGTTTCCCGGACACCAAGCCATTGTCTGCACCCACCCGGACGGACACAACCACAGCGGCAATATCCATGTGCATATCGTTATCAATTCTCTGCGGATAGAGGAAGTTCCGTTCCTGCCTTACATGGACAGACCGGCAGACACCCGCGCCGGGTGCAAACACCGCTGCACAGACGCGGCGATGGAATACTTCAAAGCCGAAGTCATGGAGCTGTGCCACCGGGAAAATCTCTATCAAATCGACCTTTTGCATGGCAGCAAAAACCGCATTACCGAGCGTGAGTATTGGGCGCAGCGGAAAGGGCAGGCAAAGCTGGACAAGGAAGCTGCCGCCTTGCCAGCCGAGGAGCAGCCAGCCAAGCCCACGAAGTTTGAAACAGACAAGGAAAAATTGCGGCAGGCCATACGCACCGCGCTGTCCTCTGCCGCAAGCTATGGCGAGTTCGCCGCCGTTCTCTTGCAACAGGGCGTGACTGTCAAGGAGAGCCGAGGGCGGCTATCCTACCTCACGCCGGACAGGACAAAGCCCATTACCGCCCGCAAGCTGGGAGATGATTTTGACCGCGCTGCCGTTCTTGCCCTTTTGGAACAGAACGCCCACAGAGCCGCCGAGCAGACCGCAACCGTACCCGAATACCCCCGCAACATAAGGGAGCGTTTGCAGGGCAAAAAAGCTGTCCAAACCACCCCGGAAAAGGACGGTATTCAGCGCATGGTTGACCGGGCAGCGAAGCGAGCGGAGGGAAAGGGCGCGGGCTATGACCGCTGGGCGGCAGTCCACAATCTGAAACAAATGGCGGCTACCGTTGCCGCCTACGGGCAGTACGGCTATTCGCCGGAGGAGCTGGACGCAGCCCTTGTATCCGCCAATGCGGATTTACAGGACAGCACCGCCAAGCTGAAAGCCCTGGACGCTGCTATCCGGGAGAAAAAGGAACTTCAGACACAGGCGCTTGCCTATGCCAAGACCAAGCCTGCCCGTGACGGTCTGAAAGCGCAGAAAACGGAAAAAGCCCGCAGCGCCTACCGGGAACGGCACGAAAGCGATTTTATCATAGCGGACGCAGCCACCCGTTATTTTCGGGCGCATGGCGTTTCCAAGCTGCCAAGCCATAAAGCCCTGCAAGCGGAAATCGAGCAGCTTACCGCCGAAAAGAACGCCCATTACAACGAATACCGGGAGAAAAAAGCCCGTGTCAAGGAGCTGCATACCGTGAAAAGCAATCTTTCTCAAATCCTGCAAGGCGAGAAAGACAGAGAGAAAAAGCACGAACATGAGCGTTAAAAACCGCCCCGAAACGATACCAAAACGGGGATATGCCCTGCACCCTATCCGCAATACTGCCCACCTTTGAAACGGGGCGCACAGCGCAGGAAATCCCCGAAAATGACACCGAGAAACTACATTTTTACCGACCTATCCGCTTATACCAGCGGAAACGGCAGAAAGGAGCGAGAAATGCCACGCATGAGCAAAAAGCGGCGGTTGGAATGGAGCTTTTTCCTCAACCACCGAAACCGTATTACCTACAATGACCTTTGCCGGGGCTGCACACACGGCTGCAAGCAGAGCTTCCGGGCGATTATCGTCCTCTGCCCCCGGTATTTCTCTAAGAGATGGAAACACAGGGAGGACACCGCCAATGGCAGATAACCGCAAATATTACTACCTCAAACTGAAAGAAAACTTCTTCGACAGCGATTCCATTGTGCTGTTGGAGGACATGAAAGACGGGATTTTGTATTCCAATATCCTCTTGAAGCTGTACTTAAAATCGCTGAAAAATGGCGGCAGATTGCAGCTTGACGAGCATATCCCCTATACCGCCCAGATGATAGCCACGCTGACCCGTCACCAAATCGGGACGGTGGAACGGGCATTAGCCATCTTCCAGCAGTTAGGGCTTGTGGAGCAGCTTGACTGCGGGCTGCTTTATATGACCGACATCGAGCTGATGATCGGTCAATCCTCTACCGAAGCGGAACGGAAACGCGCCGCAAGGCTTGAAAATAAGGCACTTTTGCCGCCGCGGACAAATGGCGGACATTTGTCCGACATTCGTCCACCAGAGATAGAGATAAAGAAAGAGATAGATATAGAGTTAGAAAAAGAGGGAGAGTTAAAGGGACAAGCCCTCGCCCGCAGCTATGGCAGATATGAGAATGTATTTCTGACTGATACGGAGCTTTCCGAACTGCAAGCGGAGCTGCCCGAAAAATGGGCGTACTACATTGAGCGGCTTTCCGGCTATATCGCGTCCACGGGCAAGAAATATAAAAACCACGCCGCCACTATCCGCAGATGGGCGGCAGACGATACCGCAAAGGCTGCCCCGAAACAGGGCATACCCGAATACACCTGCAAGGAGGGCGAGAGCTTATGAGTAATCTGTTTACAGAACGAGTTTTGAATATGGCGGCTGTTACCCCACAGCCGGAGGACTACACGGGCGAGGACGGACTGCTTTACTGCGGCAAGTGTCACACTCCGAAAGAAGCCTACTTCCCGGAAAAGCAAGCCGCCCTGTTTGGGCGTGACCGCCACCCGGCAGAATGTGACTGCCAGAAAGCCCAGCGTTTGGAGCGTGAAGCCGCCGAACAGCGCAGAAAGCACCTTGACACCGTGGAGGACTTGAAACGCCGGGGATTTACCAATCCTACCATGCAGGAATGGACTTTCGCCAACGACAACGGGAAATGCCCGCAAATGGAGATTGCACACTTCTATGTGGAGCATTGGGAAATCATGCGCGAGGAAAATATCGGCTATCTGCTATGGGGCAAGGTCGGCACAGGAAAAAGCTATTTTGCCGGGTGTATCGCTAATGCCCTCATGGAGCAGGAAGTCGCTGTCCGCATGACGAACTTCTCTGCGATTTTGAATGACCTGACCGCCAGCTTTGAGGGGCGCAACGAGTATATCGAGCGTCTTTGCCGTTTTCCTCTGCTTATCATTGATGATTTTGGAATGGAGCGCGGCACAGAGTACGGTTTAGAACAGGTCTACAATGTGATTGACAGCCGCTACCGCAGCCGCAAGCCCTTAATCGTTACTACCAATCTGACATTGGACAGCCTGCAAAATCCGCTGGACACCGCCCATGCCCGGATTTATGACCGCCTTTTGGAAATGTGCGCCCCTATCCTCTTTACGGGAGAGAACTTCCGCCGTGAAACGGCGCAGGCCAAGCTGAACAGACTAAAAGAATTGATGAAATGAAAGGAGTTGCCTATGGCAGAGAACAAGCAGAACACCACCCCGGAACGCCGCCCGGACTGCGTGACAGAGATCCGCATGGGCAACACCGTCCTTGTCGTTTCCGGCTTTTTCAAAAAAGATACCACCGACACCGCAGCCGATAAGATGATGAAAGTGCTGGAGGCGGAAGCCGCCGCAGGACACAAAGCCCAGCTTTCGCCCTAACGCTACAAGCCGCACAGAAAAATCGTCATTTTACCGGGCGGTAAAGAAGCAGAAGCCGCTATACAGACAGCCGCCCCATGTGGTATAATCGAAATACGGAATAGTGGGGCTGGCTGTCGGAAACGGAGGATTTTATGTTAAGACAGACCACCCAGAAAATCACTGCCCTTTATCCAAGACTATCCCATGAGGACGAGCTGCAAGGCGAAAGTAATTCCATTTCCAACCAGAAGCGTATCCTTGAAACCTACGCAAAGCAGAACGGCTTTTCCAATCTGCGCTGGTACACGGACGATGGCTATTCTGGTGCGAACTTCCAAAGACCGGGCTTTCAATCCATGCTTGCGGACATTGAAGCCGGGAAAGTGGCTACCGTTATCGTAAAGGATATGTCACGGTTAGGGCGAAACTACCTGCAGGTGGGAATGTATACCGAGATGATTTTCCCACAAAAAGGAGTCCGCTTTATCGCCATCAACGATGGAGTAGACAGCGCACAGGGCGACAATGATTTTGCCCCTCTGCGGAACATTTTC